>Ga0209415_10005858_pt1 | contig 21972 bp, 14 predicted proteins | sample PeaSoiSIISIP2007_FD_187696 | JGI IMG/M metagenome (GOLD analysis project Ga0209415, IMG submission 187696) | Peat soil microbial communities from Weissenstadt, Germany - SII-SIP-2007 (SPAdes) (version 2) | ecosystem: Environmental > Terrestrial > Soil > Wetlands > Peat | place: Germany... | reverse complement strand
CAGTTCGAGCCGGAAGAGGCTCAGCATCTGCGCGTCGCGGTTCTGGTCGACGACATAAACCCGAGCGTGGCTGCGGATGAAGTCATACACTTCCGTCGAGAAGGGGTAAGCCCGCAAACGGCAATACCCGGCTTCCATTACCATCTCTTTTTTGAGTTGGTCGAGGGCCTCGACCACCGCCCAGTGGCTTGTGCCGTAAGCGATGATGCCCACTTCGCCCTTGCCGTTTTCCAGGATCACCGGCTTGGGGACCTTGCTGCGAGCCGTCTCGAACTTTCGCACCAGGCGGTCCATATTGTTAACGTAATCGTTGGGGCGTTCGCTATAGATGGCCTTCTCGTTGTGGCCGCTGCCCCGGGCAAAGTAACCCGCCAGAGGTTCGCGCGTGCCGGGCAAGGTGCGGTACCCGATCCCGTCGCCATCCACATCCTTGTAGCGGCTAAAACCGCCCAGGCGCCGGACGTCTTCAGCGTTCAGCACCTTGCCGCGCGCTATGGGCTTTTCCGGGTAAGGGAAGGGATCGGCCATCCAGTTGTTCATCCCTAGATCGAGGTCGCTCATCACGAACACGGGAGTCTGGAATTCTTCCGCCAGGTCGAAGGCCTCAATCGCCAGTGTGTAGCACTCCTCGACCGAGCACGGAATCAGCATGATGTGCCTGGTATCGCCGTGGGAGAGGACGGCATTCTTCAAGACATCGCCCTGCGCCGTCCGGGTCGGCAACCCGGTCGAAGGTCCGACGCGCTGGATGTCGAAGATGACCGCGGGAATTTCTGCATAGTAGCCAAAGCCCGCGAACTCCGACATGAGCGAAATACCGGGACCGGAAGTGGCCGTCATGGCCCGCGCTCCCGCCCAGCCCGCGCCCATCACCATGCCCACGGCGGCCAGTTCATCCTCAGCCTGCACGATGGCGAACGTGGCCTTGCCGGTTTCTTTGTCGATCCGGTAGCGCTTCATGTACTCGATTAATGTCTCACAGACTGAAGAAGAAGGGGTGATGGGATACCAGGTCACCACGGTGACCCCGGCGAACATCGCTCCCAGCGCGCAAGCCGAGTTGCCGTCGATGATGATCTTCCCGCGCGTCGCGTCCATGCGCTCCAGGTAGAACGGGTCCTTCTTCTGGAAATTCTTGCCGGCATAGTCGTAGCCGGTCATGGCGGCATTGAAATTCAGGTCTACCGCCTTGGCCTTCTTCCGGAACTGTTTGCGCAGGCCGACCTGGATCTCTTCCATGTCAATGCCCAGCAACCGGGCCACCACGCCGTCGTAAATCATGTTCCGTACTAATTTGCGCAGCCGGGCGTCAGGGCACACAGGCGCCACAAGCTGGTCAAACGGTACCGGGTAAAAGACCACATCCTCACGAAGCCGCTTCAGGTTCAGGCGCTCGTCGTAAACGCATACGGCCCCTGGCTTCAGCGTCAGTACGTCTTCATCGGCGCTCTCGGGGTTCATCGCCACCAGATACTCACTGTCCTGGCGGCGGGCAATGTAGCCATCTTTGGAAGCGCGAATCGTGAACCAAGTGGGCAGTCCTGCAATATTCGATGGAAAGAGGTTTTTGCCGGAGACGGGAATACCCATTTGGAAAATAGCCCTCAATAGAACCGAATTCGCCGTTTGACTTCCGGATCCGTTAACGGTTGCGATCTGAATGCTGAGGTCATTGACGATCCTCTTCTGCCCCGCCGACACTTCGCTTTCTTTCAGCTCAACATGCGTGGTTGCCATAAAATTCCTGAAAATACCCCCAATAAGTCAGAGGAATACCTTCCCCTGTTTACGCGTTCCCGCGTACATGTACGCCGAGAAAAACCGCCCTTCCACACTATAACCCCATTATACCAAAAGAACGCCGATGTGGGGCGGCCCAGTGGTCTTCTGCCGGCCAGAAGCCCGGCTTTGGAGTGCGGCAGCTTGCTGCCGCTTTCCTTCGGCCAGCTTGCTGGCCGCCATTGGGGACCTTACCTAAAGGGCGCGAGCAAGCTCGCGCCCACGAAAGCGGCAGCAAGCTGCCGCACTCCAAAGCGCAGCGCTACGACCGCGCGGCAAACGGCCATTCGCGTTTTTTGGCGGATAAGACGAGGAAGGCGATCAAGCCCAGGATGATCGTCCCGAAGGCGTAGAGCATGAAGCTCAATCCCCCCGGCTGGCCTAAAGGGCTGACGAACACATATAACCAGCCGATTAACGCCAATATCGCGGGCAGAGGATAAAGCCACATCTTGAACGGCAACTTTATTTCGTGCCGGTACCTGCGCATGATGAACAAGCCTGTGATCTGGCCGATGAAAACCACCAGGACTCGAGCCAGGATCAAAGCCGTGATGATCTGCACCAAGCCGAAGAAGCTGGCGATAATACAAAGCGACCCCACCAGGACGAGCGAGCGATGGGGAAACTCGCCTTTGCGGTGCAGCACTCCGAAGTAGCGGAAGAAGGCGCCATCCTGCGCGGCGGCGTAGGGCACCCGGGAATAGCCCAGCATCAGCGCGAATACGGAGGCAAAGGCGGTGAACAGGACCATGGCCGAAATTCCATAGGCCGCCCATGGGCCGTAGATTTTACCCATGAAGACTGAAGCCACGGCGTTGTAAGCCAGCGATCCCTCCTTCACCATCTCCCGCCACGGAACTACCGAAACGAAACTGAAGGAGAGAAGGAAGTCGATGACGGTTACGCCCATGATGGAGAGAATAACGGCGTAAGGAATGGTGCGCTCCGGTCGTTTTACTTCCCCACCCAGGTAGCAGACTTGGTTGTATCCCAGGTAGTTGTAAATCACCAGCACCGTCCCATTGCCCAGCCCCAGCAGAAATGCCCAATTCATCGCGAACGCGTGGGGAGGGAAATCGAAGGCCAGGTGCGGGTTCATGCGTGCGAGGCCCGATACGATCACCCACCCGGTCGTCACCAGCGTAGTGATCCAGAGAATCATCATCAGCCGCGCGATGTCCTGAATCTTCCGGTACAAGGAAAGCATCACCAAAGCCGAAATCGCGGCCGCCAGGAACTTGATGCGCCAGGGGTGCAGCGCCAGGTCCTTCCAGAGGAAACTCAGGTATTGCACCATGCCGATGCTCCCCGAGGCGATTTCGAGCGTGCCCGAAAACAAAAACTGCCAGATGAACATCCAGGCCATCAGCTTGCCCCAGCGCTCCCGCCCGAAGCTGTCGCGCAGGAACACATACGGTCCCCCCGAGCCGGGCAGGGCGGCGCCCAACTCGGAAACAACCAACCCGTCGCAAATGGCGAGCAAAGCCCCCACGAACCAGGCGAGCAGCGCCTGCGGACCGCCCATGGTGGCGAGAATGGGCGGGACCGTGATGAACGGCCCGATGCCGATCATGTTCGACATGTTGATGGAGGTGGCGTTCAGGATGCCAAGCCGCCTCTGCAATTGCGGCTGGGGCGCGCCCGCCGGCGCTGAACTGGAAGCTTGCTCGATAGGTTCGCTCATGGCTCCGCCTAAGGGAAAGTTGGTGACGAAAGTCAAATAGCATACCCCATCCGGTGCGCTTTGACAAAACTGGTGCGATGGCTGGTGCGATGGCCGGCAGTGTCTCAGCTTGAAGTGGAGGCGGCTTTACGCCGCCATTCGGCGAGGTAAACTCGCCGCAACGAATTCAAATTGAGCCACTTCCCGTTGGCCGGGAACGGATTCGACCGCGGACCGCGACTGGGTGGAAGTTCCGCCCTGGTAGTTGCCGGTTATGTCTGGTACCTGTCACTTTTTTGCATTTTCCGCTTGACAAGACCCGACCCCTATGATAGCCTATAGATGTGGTCATATTGTGGACACATTGTCGTAGACAATCGCCGGGGCCGCCGAAAAGCGAAACAAAGCCGGACAGCGCGGACGATAGGGACAGGCAGGTAATTACAATAAATGGAAAATAGTGGGAACGAAGCTAAGAAGTTCTTGAAAACAAAGGAAAGTCGCTTTTTGAATGCTGCACATCTAGCGCGTTTTGCGCGCAAATTTGCACAAATTAGGGCTTGAAAGGAGCAAGAACAGCACATTTTGCGAAAAACGAAGTCAAGGCTTCCGTGCAAGCAGGCCAGAGTTGGCAAGTGACAAAAAGCCGGCTACAAAGGACCGTTGTCGAAAGCTCGTGTGCGAGGGCGAAGGACCTGTACCTGCTGTGCGGCTGCGAAACTGCCGCAGCGCGGGCATATGAGGCCGTCTGGCTGGGTTCGCAACCCGGGAAGCAGCCTGCTCCCCTAGTGCAAGCGTCAACCGCCGCCCGCCGGGGCGCAAGCTCCCGAGGCTACTCTGTTTGCGGGGCCGGCCGTGGCAAAGGTCGAGAACTTCTGCTCCACCCGCTTCCACCCGCATTGCGGGCACTCCGGCGCTTCGTGGTGGCGTGTCAATACAAGTTTCTCAAAAACATGTCCGCAGTTGGGACACGCATACTCGAAGATAGGCATGTCAGACCGTGCTCACTCCTTAGGTTTGATCTCACAGATTGTAGGTTTCCCCGCCGGGGTGTTCCTCCGACCTGCTCAGGTAAACCGGGAAATCCCAGGGATTCGTGGCAGGACCAGAAACCAGACCACTAGAAAGAGAACGTAAATCAAGAGGCTTTGCATACTCTCACTCATTTTGCGGCGCTCCGCTTTGGCGGAACGCTCCCGCGACAGCGGCCGGGACGACCGCGCCAGCTTCACATATTGCGCTCACGCAGCGGCAGTGGATGGCGCGGTACGTTTTTCGACGGGCACCCAATCCCGGCATTCGTGGCCGGTGTAAATCTGGCGCGGGCGCGCAATCTTCTGCTCCGGGTCGCGCAGCATCTCTTCCCACTGGGCGAGCCAACCGACCGTGCGCGGGATGGCAAACAGAACCGTGAACATATCCGGTTGGAAGCCCAACGCCTGGTAGATAATGCCGGAGTAGAAGTCCACATTGGGATAGAGCTTGCGTTTTACAAAGTAGTCGTCCTGCAGGGCGATGCGCTCGAGTTCGAGCGCGATTTCAAGTTTGGGGTTCCGCCCCGTAATCTCGAAGACCTGATCGGCAGCCCATTTGATAATCTTGGCGCGCGGATCGTAATTCTTGTAAATACGGTGGCCGAATCCCATCAGCTTTATGCGTCCGGATTTAACCCGCTCAATATAGCCGGGGACATTGTCCTTGGACCCAATCTCATCCAGCATCCTCAGCACCTCTTCATTGGCGCCGCCATGCAGAGGTCCGGAAAGGGCGGCCGCAGCGGCAGCCGTGCAAACATACGGATCCGCCTCCGAACTACCGACAGCGCGCATCACATTGGTGCTGCAATTCTGTTCGTGATCGGCATGCAGAATAAACAGGACATCCAGAGCCTTCGACAAGACTGGATTGGCGTGATACTTCGGCTCGACCATCTTCCATAGCATGTTCATGAAATTTTCGGTATAGCTGAGGTCATTGTCCGGATAGATGTAGGGATAGCCGAGGCTGTGACGGTAAGTGTAGGCAGCAATGGTCGGCACCTTCCCGATCAACCGCTGGGTCTGCAAGGCCCGAACCTCGGGATCGCGCACATTGCGGGCCTCCGGATAAATCGTGGAAAGCGCCGCGACGGAACTGACGAACATCCCCATGGGGTGGGCGTCATACCGGAAGCCCTCCAGGAATTTCTTGGTGGTCTCGATAAGCATGGTGTGGTGAGTGATCTTGTTCGTCCACTCGGCTAATTGAGAGGCTGTAGGAAGTTCACCAAACAGGATGAGATAGGCAACTTCCAGGAACGTGCAGTGCTCGGCAAGCTGTTCGATCGGATAACCGCGATAACGGAGAATACCCTTATCGCCGTCGATGAAGGTCACGGCGCTTTGACAGGACGCAGTATTCATGAATGCAGGATCGTAGGTCATCATTCCGAAGTCATCGACCTGAGTCTTGAACTGGCGCAGGTCCATGGCCCGCAAGGTGCCCTTAAAAAGTGGCACTTCACAGGACTTTCCAGTTCGGTTATCGACTATGCTTATAGTTTCCGGTTCCATTCCGTCTCGCTCCTTTTAATCGTGCGCTTAAGCCCTTAGTCCTCGGTCGCCGACTCTGCCCGAAGCAGTGTGGTCGCGGGAAGAGACATCCATTTTAACCTATTTACGGGATGCTTTTCAGGCCTTTGCGCCGGGCGGCACTGGTGCGAGACGGCCTGGCAGTCGCGACCCAAATGAATTTTCACTTGTCCTCTTCGCTTGCTTAGCCCCAACAGAGGGGATCTCTTGGCGAACGGGTTTGCCGCTTCCACGTCCAACTGCTGCGATCGACCCTGCGTCAGGCTGCGGGCGTTGACGGAAGAATCTCAAAAGTAGCCTCGATCTTTGCCGTCTTCGAAATCATCGCTCCGACGGCGCAGTACTTCGTCTCCGAAAGATGGATTGCTCTTTGAACGGCTTCGGGAGCGATTTGCCCTCGAAGCCGATGCTTGATTTCAACCCGAGTGAAGTAAGAGGGAGGCGCGGGGTTCTGCTCTGCAAGCAACTCGATTTCGTAGCCGGTGACCGTCTGGCGCTTTTTGCGAAGAATGCTGATCACGTCAAAGCCCGTGCAGGCCCCGAGCGCCAGAAGCGCCAATTCGATCGGTGCGGCCCCGCTGTGGCCTTTCGCGTCATCCACGACGATTGCGTGACCTGAGCCTGACTCTGCGACGAACTGCATTCCTTCGCCCTTCGGCATGCTTAAGCGTAATTTCCCTTCCACCATGGGTCACCTCTTACGAATTGCCGCTTTGCTCCGGAGGAGCGGGGGCTTCTCTGTCCTCGCTCCACCACGTTCGTTCAGCGATCTAAATGCATTTTCCGGCCAAAGGTAACGGCTCGTCGCAATTCTTGTTGCCCTAGACGTTTCTCAGAGTCTCTGCCGCCGCTTCCGGAAGCAAAGAATTGTAATAGACCTCTTTAAGGGCGTATGACCTCGCTTTGGAGGGTATAACCGGAAGGATTTCCACATGCCAATGGTAGTCATCTGCCGAAGTCCGCCAGACGTCGCTCCTCTGAAACTTCGCGTTAACATTCGGAGAGCTGTGCAGCACCAGGTGGTAAGTGGGGCTGACGGCTTCCAGCCGCTTCAGAACCGATTTCAGCAAGCGCGCGAATTGCAGTTGGTCGTCCCAGGCGGTCAGATCCTCCTCAAATGCGCAGTGATGCCGGGCGGAAAGCAACCAGGTCTCATAGGGCACGCGGGCGGCAAAGGGGCAAAACGCAACGAAACGACCAAGTTGCTCGACAATCCGTATGTTTTGCGAGATTTCCTGCTCCGCAATATCGCAAATCAGGCACCGTTCCTTCATCGCGAAATAGCGCGCCGAGGAACGGAGTTCGTAGCCCACGCGTCGCGGAATGAAGGGCGTCGCGGTAACCTCGGAGTGCGGGTGGTCAAATTCCCCGCCCGCCGTGGCGCCATGGTTGCGGGACACGGTTACGTACCTAAAGCGCCGATCCCTCTTCAAATCGTTCATCCTGGCGAGATAAGCGCGCAGAACTTGGGCCACATTTTCGTCGGACAGGCGCGAGAGCTGCGCTTCGTGGTCGGGATTTTCCACGACAATTTCATGTGCCCCCAGGCTGCGCATCTTGTCGTAGATGCCCTCCGCGCGGCGCTGCGGGTCACCCTCAATGCGGTAGATGGGATGGAGATGAGGCGTCACCCGGACTTGCCAGCTTGATCCTCCGCCCGGGTATTCGTACAGAGTTTGCGCAGACTCATTCACCTGCCCGGGACAAAGAGGACAGGGAGCGTCTTTGTGGCGGCCGTGATCCTCACCCTCATCCTCCAGATTCACCCAACTTTGAGTAATGGGATCCCTTCGAAGCTGCATGGTGTTCCCCTTGAGGCGCCCGCCTTGCGGTCCGCCAGCCTCCTTCTTGCCGCCAAGGAGTAGCCCTTGCTTCGCAGATTCTCAGCCCTTCGCGGGATTAAGGCACCCTCCGCTTTTATACAACAAATCCCCGCCGAGTTCCAGACTTTCACCAAAGGGTTGCAATCTCGGTCCGGAGCGCGCAGAATGCAAAAGACGATTTGGTGCCATAAACTCGCTGCCACGGCACCAGATATCGCATGAAGTGGTAACCTCGGGAGCGAAAGGCTCTACTTTAGTCTTTCCTGCTGTGGAGGTCCTTTCATGAATGCCATTGATCTAAGTCATTATAAGGAACTGCTGTTGGCCAAGCGGCGGGCTTTGACCGCGGCAAAGGCCGGAAACGGAAGTCCCGCCCCTTCTTCAGGCGGGGATAAAGGCGATTTGGTAGATCATGCGTCGGCGGCACTGGAAGCAGACTTACAGGTGCGCCGGCGCGAGACAGACAGCAAGCTTCTGCGTGCTATCGACGAAGCGCTGGGGCGAATCGAACACAGCTCCTACGGTGTCTGTCAGGCTTGCAGGAAGCCCATCTCCGCCGCACGGCTGGACGCGGTGCCCTGGTCGCGTCTGTGCCGCGAGTGCAAGGAACAACGGCAAGCCAATGGGTAGCGGCAGTTGGCAGGCCACTGGTTTACTGCGGCGGCGCTTGCCCCTGATCGTACGCGGAGGGGGCGTTAAGGTCATCCCGGTTGAAAGTGAGGGGGGCGCTTAAGAGCAGATCAAAGTTTGTCCCGGACGGGAGAACGATCTCTTTCCCGCGGCTAGCCAAGATCCACACCAGTCCACTCCCGGCGCCGACCAGGCTGCCGATTCCGAGCCCTCTCCAAACACGCCCGTCGGCCGCACCCACAATAGTACCGAGCTCCGCACCCGTAACCGTTGTTTCTGCAACCTTGCCTGCATCCTCGCCTTTGGTCGAAGCGCCCTCAATCTTTCCTTCCTTGGGTTGAAATCCTTCCTCCCCGGCGGTGCCAAACCCGGAAAGCGTGGCGCGCAGAGGGAAGGTAGTGCCGTTGGGCAAGATGAGAGTCTCAAACCGCAGTCCCATCTGCGCCTGCTTGTGTTTTCCGCGCTTGGGCCGGACCACTTGCGTAATGGATCCCTTCACGGAGCTTCCGCGGGGAATCACAATCCTGTTACCTGCCGTGATCGGGAAGATCGTTTCGCAGTAGAGCGACTGGCCTGGTTGTACTGTCCGCGAGTTGATCGTGTTCATGAGTCGGAGCGGGATCGTGGTTGCGGCGGGCACCACCAGCGCGGACCCGGCCGGGGCGGTTGGCGCATTCTCCCCAGGAGTCGGCGCGCCTGGCGCATTTGTTTGCGGCGAATTCGCTGGTGGGTTTTGGCAATAGCCGTAGTTTGCCGTCAATGTCCCGGCAAGGGCCACGGCGAAGGAAATTGCGAATAAGTTACCGCTGTTCATACTCAACCCTCCTGACCCACTCGCTTCCGGCCGACGAGAAATGGGCCGTCGCACTCTTGAATTTCGACTGTTGACTGTCAACTGCACTTACTTCGCTCCCGCCTTCAATTTCTGCTGCAACTCATCAACCTCTTTTTCAAGTTCTTGCAGCCTGTTCTGCTTGTCCGCAGCGAGCGCCAGAAGGTAGTCCGCCAATAAACCTTTGTTATCTTCCATGGTGATCTGAAGATTGTTGAGCCTGTTGCCGAGCTCTTCGCGGTCGTTATCGTAGGCCACTTGCGAAAGATCAAAGAGATCGTCAGCCAGACTCTCCGTGCGGATGGCCAGCGTGGTTGCAAGGACCAGGTCTTCAGGTTTCGCCGCCAACTGGCGAGCCGTCTGGCGCAGATTGGTTAGAGATTGCAGACGGTCGGCCAGCGGCCTTCGGGCCAGGGGCTGTCCCGTTTCGTCGGTAAGTGGGAGGTTTTCATTCGTCAGGTCTTTGAAAACCGCGTCTAAAGGCCCAAAGTTGGTATCGTATCGCGCCAGAAAATCAGGTAGATTGGTGGCCGTCAGCTTCTGCTGCGGAAGCAGACTCGTTGGGAAGATGGCGACTGAAAACAAGCAAAGCAGAATGGGCGGGCTTTTCATAATGACCTCACTGCGGTAATCGGGAGCTCGGGCAATCCGAAGGTCGAAAATCGAAATTCGAAAATCGCCAGAGGCGCAAGTTTCGGTTTGCGAATTTCGATTTTCGGGTTTCGGTCTTTCGGTGTTCACCCGATCACCTGATCTCCCGATCTCCCGATCCCCAGGGCGGTTTGAATGGCCAGCGAGATGCGGGCCGCGTGGTACTCCACATCCTCAGCTCGTGCGGCCTCAACCATCACCCTGGCCAGGGGTTCAGTCCCCGAGTAGCGAACCACCACTCGACCCCGCTCGCCAATCGCCCTCCGACACGCTTCTACGGCGCGCGACACCTCCGGCAGGGTTTCGAGCGGCGGCTTTTCCCTAACCCGAACGTTGCGGATAATATGCGGAAAGGGTTTGAAGGTTTGAGTCAATTCCTCGAGAGGCTGGCCGGTCTCCGTCATCAGTCGCACCACCTGGAGCAAGGTGATGATGCCATCTCCAGCCAGTGACAAGTGGCCGAAAATGATATGTCCCGATGGCTCCCCACCCAGGTTGAGGCCAGAACGCTGCATTTCCTCCAAAACGTACTTGTCGCCCACGGGCGTGCGCTTCAATCCGATCCCGTGCTCATCGAGGGAGATTTCAAGCGCCAGATTCGTCATTTGCGTGCCGACCACTGCAGAGCCCGGGAGGATTCCGCATTTCTTAAGGTACGGTGCCATGATCGAGAGAATATAGTCGCCGTCGATCAACTTGCCTTCCCGCGTGGCGAAAATGGCTCGGTCCGCGTCACCATCGAAGGCCACGCCCAGGTCCGCGGAGAGCAACCGTGTCGAGTCCGCCATAGCTTGCGGATAAAGCGAGCCGCAACGGAGATTAATGTTACGCCCGTTCGGTTCCGTGTGCAGGAACTGCACCTCCATGCCTAGTCGGCGCAACAGGGACGGGACCACCTGAGAAGCCGCACCGTGCGCGCAATCCACGACCAGCCTGTATCGCGTCACCGCCGGGCCGGCTGGAATAATCTGCATGAGCCGCTCCTGGTAGTCCTCCAGCAGTTGCGGCGCCGCTCGGAGTTCGGAACCGAGGACTCCGGAATTGCTCTCAAGAAACGTGGAGGCCTTTTCCCCGTTGGACCCTATTTGCTCCAACTCCCGTTCGATCTCAAGCTCCACCGTCTCGGAGAGTTTTGTCCCGGATCTGGAGAAGACCTTAATGCCGTTGTCTTCGTAAGGGTTATGAGACGCGGAAATGACCACGCCGGCAGAGAAGCCGTGATGACCCGTCAGAAATGCCAACCCAGGTGTCGTCATGACACCTGCTTCGACGACTTCCACTCCGACCGAGCGCAGTCCGGTAGCAAGACGGCGGCCAATCCAACTCCCGGATTCGCGGGTGTCGCGCCCCAGAATGACCCGCACCGGGCGCGCCGGGTCCGCTCTCTGGAGAACCCTGCCTAGACTGTAGCCAAGCCTCCACACGGTCGCGTGGTCGAGCGGGTACTCGCCCGCGACACTTCTTATACCGTCCGTGCCAAACAGCCGCGGTTTGTCCGTCATGCTCCGATCTATTGTAGACTACAAACTCTTGAATGCCTAAAAAGGCTTGGCAGTGGGCAGGTGGCCAAAGGGCTGCTAGGCAGTGCTATTAGCAAGAGGTAAATGCGCCAACCTAGACTCCACCATCTGCCTGTCCACCTGCCTATCTGCCTAACTGCCCATCTGCCTATCTGCCTAACTGCCCATCTGCCTCTAGGACAGCGTCCGCGATGTGCACTGCCGGCAGAATTCCCTCCGCATCGTGCACGCGCACGATGTGGGCGCCGGCGAGAATCGAGGCCACTACAGCCGCAGCGTCGGCAGACACCAGGGGTACGCCGTGGCGTGCCCCTACCTGCGTTCCCATCATCGGCCAGTGGCCCTCAGCGCCTTTTCTGCCGCGATGCCTGTGTGGTGCACCTGCAGGAAGGTCCGTGCCTGCGGCGACTGCCTGAATGAACGACTTGCGTGAACTGCCCACCAGAATTGGAAGGCCGAACCGGCGCAATTTTCCCAGATGTGAGAGGATTTGAAAGTTTTGAATCCGCGACTTGCCGAAGCCCAGGCCGGGATCGAGGATCAACTGTGACCGGCGCACGCCCGCAGAGAGAGCGCGACGGACCGAAGTCGCCAGCCCACGCTTGACCGACTGCACGATATCCGCCACAAACGGCCGTGTTTGCATCGTCTCCGGGCGGCCCCGCAGGTGCATAAGAATGAGGGGGGTCTGGTGACGCCGCGCCACCTCAGCCAGTCGCGCGTCGAATCGCAGACCGCTTATGTCATTGAGGATGTTGGCCCCGGCCCGCACCGCCATCTCGGCCACTTCAGCCTTTGTCGTGTCGATCGAGATCGGCGTGGAAGGTAATTTGCGCCGCAGAGCCTCGATGACCGGCAGGACTCTCAGCAGTTCTTCTTCGGCTGAAACGGGCAGCGATCCTGGCCGCGTGGATTCACCGCCAACGTCGATCCAGTCTGCTCCGTGCCGCGCCAAATCCAATCCGCGCTCGACAGCCGCGGCGGGGTCAAGGTACAGCCCGCCGTCCGAGAACGAATCCGGCGTCACATTGAGCGCGCCCATGATGAGCGTGCGCCCCCCCAGACGCACTTTGCGACCGTCAATTCGTATTTCGAAGATTGGGCGCGGAGTCATGAAGGGAAGCGCCTGGCGGTTAGTGCCGGGTGCTTGGTCACGAGGTTGACGCTTCGAGGAAAGTGGCTAGTGTGCGGCTGACTTCACCAGCCACTAACCACTAGCCACTAACGGATCCATCTTCACGCCGGCTGCGGCCGTTCGCGCGAGGGCAAACCGGGTGTGGGACGAGGCTTCAACACTTGGGTCGTCTCCGGGGCGGGAGGTTTCGGAGGCGCCTGCCGGACTACTTCCGGCAATGGTTTCCCTTCCAGGAGCAGATTGACTTCGCTCGCATCGAGGACCTCGCGGACCAGCAAGGCTTCCGCGATGCGCACCAGGGCGTCGCGGTGAGTGGTAAGGATGTCCTTGGCCTTCACGTATGCGGTGCTTACAAACCTCTTCACTTCCTGGTCGATCTTAATGGCGGTGTCCTCGCTGAAATCGCGCGAGGTTGCCAAATCACGCCCCAGGAAGATTTCCTGCTGGTGCTTTCCGTACGCCAGGGGACCGAGGTCTGACATCCCCCATTCGCACACCATGCGTCGCGAAACCTCCGTGGCCTGCTCGATGTCGTTGCCGGCGCCGGTGGTGAAATGGTTCAGGAAGATCTCCTCCGCCGCGCGCCCGCCCATCATGACGGCCAATTGCGATTCGAGATAATCGCGAGTGTAAGTGTGTTTATCATCCAACGGGAGCTGCATGGTCACGCCCAAAGCCATACCACGCGGGATAATAGTGACCTTGTGAAGCGGGTCGGCGTAAGGAACCATGGAGGCCACCAAGGCATGCCCGGCCTCATGAAAAGCCGTGTTCTTCTTCTCCTCCTCCGAGAGGATCATGGACTTTCGCTCGGCCCCCATCAGGACCTTGTCCTTAGAGGTCTCAAAGTCTTGCATGACAACCGTCTTGCGGTTTTGCCGGGCAGCGAGCAGGGCCGCTTCGTTCACCAGGTTGGCCAAGTCTGCGCCCGAAAAGCCCGGCGACCCGCGAGCGAGCACCGGGATATCGACGTCCTCAGAAAGAGGAATCTTCTTGGTGTGCACCTTTAGAATAGCTTCGCGTCCTCCCACGTCCGGCCGCGGAACCACCACGCGCCGATCGAATCGGCCGGGGCGCAAAAGCGCCGGATCCAGGACGTCCGGACGGTTGGTGGCGGCGATCAGGATGACCCCTTCGTTCGATTCAAATCCATCCATCTCCACCAGCAACTGGTTCAACGTCTGCTCGCGCTCGTCGTGCCCACCACCCAAGCCGGCGCCACGGTGGCGGCCCACGGCATCAATTTCGTCAATGAAGATAATGCAGGGAGCATTTTTCTTCCCTTGCTCGAAAAGGTCGCGAACGCGCGACGCGCCCACTCCCACGAACATTTCAACGAAGTCGGACCCGGAGATCGAAAAGAAGGGGACGTTGGCCTCACCAGCAATCGCCCGCGCCAACAGAGTCTTCCCGGTTCCCGGCGGCCCCACCAGCAATACACCCTTGGGGATGCGCCCGCCGAGCTTTTGGAACTTTTGCGGCTCCCTCAAAAACTCAATGATTTCCTGCAACTCTTCCTTGGCTTCCTCCACGCCGGCCACGTCCTTGAAGGTCACCTTCTTCTGCTGGCTCGAAAGAAGGCGGGCGCGGCTCTTGCCAAATGAGAGCGCTTTGTTGCCGCCGCTCTGCATCTGGCGCATAAAGAAAATCCAGAGGCCCAAGAGCAGAATCATGGGCAGGCCGTTAATGAGCCAAGTCACCCAGGAATTCCCGGAACTGTCCTTGATGGTGACGTTGACGTTTTTCTCCGTCAGGGTCTTGTACAGATCAGGATAGTTCGCAGGAATCGTGGATTTGAACTTGGCGTTGTCTTTCTTCAGTGTGCCGGTGACGTCGGTGCCAGTGATCTGCACTTCATGGACGTTACTGTTGTTAATCTGGTCAATGAAGGTCGAAAAACTGAGATCTTGAACGTTCCCGCCTGCACTGTTCTTAACTACCGCCCAAATCAGCACGGCGGTGACTGCCATCACCACCCAGAAAACGATGTTTTTTACCGCCGAATTCACGGCGCTTCCTCCTCCGGCCCCCAGGCCTTTCAGGGGCGTTTACAACTGCCAGGGTATTGGATGCTTCACACTGACCTAACGAACCGCGCTGATAGAAATCTCTTCGCCGCCGGGGACGGCCGGTGCCGCCCAGAGCAGGGAAGAGTGCCTCTGCCGCCCCCAGGCCGGGACCGCTACCCAGCACTTTCCTCGACGACCAGCAGCGTTCGCGACTCTGGAGTCGCAGCCACCGAGGCGGCGGGCGGAAATCCTCTCACCCACAGGATCTGCTCCCCACCCTCCAAAACGGGCCAGAGATTCCGGCGGCTGCGGGGAATCTTCCGCTGGCGAAATAACTCCTTCAATTTCCGCGGCTTTCGGCTTCCCGAAGGCCAATAGTGGTCGCCGGCTCGCCAATTGCGTAGCACCAGCCGGCGCGGCAGCTTCCCAGCATCCATGGCGCTGCCTGCCATTTGATTATACTCCCCGGCACGCCCGGCAGGTTCAACAATCTTTAGCACGAAAGTAACCCCCAGAAGAGGTACGGTGGTCTCTCCTGGGACATCGGCCGGGTAAGCATAGGCATCGCTTCCGGATGAAGTGGGCTGCGGCCCGAGGACGAGCCAGTCGAATTCCTTTCTGGCTATTGTCTCTCCGGGCATAGCGAGGCTCCGCCCGCTTCGGGCTCCGAGGGCAAAACGCCGCAACTCTTCAATGCGGGAGTAGGCTAGTCCGCGCAATGCCGGACGGGCGGATTGGAACATTTGGCGCAAGACCCGCCTTTGAATTGCCGGCTCAAACCCTTCCAGAGCGCGCACCGAGATCTTCTCTTCCATGCCCTCGCGCAGGCGCCAGGGACGGCTGCGATCGAGAGCTTGTTGCTCGAGGAACGCCTCTTCATCCCTTGCCCGATCGGCATGCCCCTTGAGTAGCGGAATGATCGCGGGGTTGAATGCCCGCTCCAGCAGCGGAAGCAGTTCCCGGCGCACCTTGTTGCGCCGCAGACGGGAGTCGAGATTGGTCGAATCGACCCGGTACTCAAGCTTTCGCGCTTCAATCTCGCGCATGATTTCGGGGCGCGTGAGATCGAGAAAGGGACGCGCGACCTTACCATCCAGCAGCGGGTAAATTCCGCTCAAGCCGCGCGTCCCCGCACCGCGCAACAGGCGCATCAGCACGGTCTCGGCCTGGTCGTTTGCGGTATGCGCGGTCACCACCAGTTCCAGCCGGCCTTGATCCACCAGGGATGAGAGAAACCGATAGCGCAACTCGCGGGCGGTGGCCTCCAGGTTGCGTTTCTTCTCGCGTGCCACCCGCGCCACGTCAGCCTGGCCGCCCAGGTAAGCGATGGCCATGGAATCGGCCAGTCCGCGAACAAATCGCTCGTCGCCGTCGGATTCAGCCCCTCGCAAATGATGATTAAAGTGGACCACGGCCACAGTGATCCCCAACTCCGAAGCCGCGTCCTTCATGAAATGCAAGAGCAATATCGAATCCGGCCCGCCTGAGACCGCGACACCCACTCGTTGCCCGGCATGGAAAAATCCCTGCCGCTTCGCTTCTTTCAACCAGCGGGAGTACACCACTGACTTTGCGAGCATTCGTTAAACCCACCGCAAACGAGCCCTTTCCTGCTCATTGTAACATCAGTAGCACTGAGCTGCTTCTCGAGGCTCGCGGCACTTCGCCGAACCTGCAAAGGTGATGCACCACAGAGGCCACCGAGTTCGCAGAGGAAAGCCGCACTGTTGTTCCCTGGGCTCTCCGTGCGCTCGGTGGTGGGGCTTATCTTGTCACGGTGACTTAAGTATTAGTAACTTAAGCATTTTTCACGGTGTCGCCCATCGTGATATAGTGCCCAACTGCCCATTCCTCGGTTGGAGCGCTCACCTTCGGGTGAGCACCGCGTCGGTCGGCCTGGGAGTCGATGCCACGACGAGGTCGGCGCCAAGCCTGCCAGCTTGAAGGTCGGTACAACGACGCAGCGGAGCGTACACATGGCCGAATTCAAACCCTTTGTACCACATGACTCGAAAGAGCCGGAGTTCACCCTCAAATCGGTCCTGGCGGGCATCTTGCTGGCCGCCATTTTCGGGGCCGCTAACGCCTACTTAGGTATGAAGGCCGGGCAGACAGTGGCTGCGACGATCCCGGCGGCGGTGATAGCCATCGCGTTGTTTCGTTTGCCCTTCTTTCGCGGCGGCGTGCTGGAACAGAACCTGACCCGCACTGCCGCCTCCGTAGGCGAAGCACTGGTGGCTGGCGCGATTTTCACCATCCCTGCCTTCATGATGGTCAACGTAGGCGGGCAGCGCCTCTGGACTGACTTGCGCAGCCATTACTGGACCGGCACCTTCATCCTCTTCGCGGGCGGATTGCTGGGCGTATTCTTCATCATAGTCTTGCGCCGCCCGCTTTGCGTTGACTCGCCTGATCTGCCGTTTCCTGAAAGCACGGCCAGCGCCGAGATCGTGAAAGCCGGCCAGCAGGGCGCCACCGATGCACCGAAATACATTTTCGGCGCGATGGGATTGGGCGCCCTTCTCCAATTGCTCAAGGACGATAAAGGCTTTCAAGTTTTCCAGGATTCGATCAGCGCGTTCTGGAAATTTCCGAAGTCCGTGGTCAGCTATTTCGGATACCAGAAAGAACTTCTGGGCCGCGTCGAGTACTCGGGGGGCCTCGCCTACTCAACCCCTTCCGTATCCCCCGCGCTTATCGGCATCGGATACATCATCGGACCGCGCTTGTCAGCGATCAATTTCTCCGGGGGCGTCATCGCCTGGCTGGTGCTGATTCCTCTGGTCCTTTTTATCGATCCCGACCTGCCGCACCGCCTGGGCGCGACCACGGGAGGCACCGCGCCCTGGGACCTGGCAAGTTACACCGTGTGGTACAACGTGGTTCGGCCCGTCGCGGTGGGAGCAATGCTGGTGGGCGCCGTCTACACGCTCTACAGCATGCGCGAATCGATCCTCACCTCGATTCGAGGTGCCTTCCACGCCTCCGCGGCGGGCAGTGAACACGCCGCCCGGCGCACCCGCCTGGATATTGACATCCCTATCAAATGGATCATTTTTGGTATTGCTGTGCTTGTTATTCCTATTACGATCATCTATAAATACTTCGCACAGAGTTGGAGCGCAGCCCTCACCGCGGCTATCGTGATGACGCTGACCGGCTTCTTCCTGGCTGCGGTGGGTGGATACTTGGTGGGCCTGGTCGGCTCCTCGAATCAGCCCGTCAGCGGCCTGACGCTGGCGGCACTGGTGGTGGCGGCGCTGATGATGGTGGCCATCGGGGTGAAGGGCCTGGGAGGTGTGGCCGCCGTTCTGGGCGTAGCGTCGGTAGTCTGCTGCGCGTGCTGTGTCTCCGGCAGCCTGATTCAAGATCTGAAGGCCGGCTATCTGCTGGGCGGGACACCGTGGAAGATGGAAGTGGTGGAAATACTGAGTGTGACCGCCGTTTCCTTTTTCCTGCTGCTACCCATCATCGCCCTGCACGAAGCCAACCTCGCCACGGGCGGCATCGGAGGCAAGTTGCTGCCTGCCCCGCAAGCCGGCCTCATGGCTCAACTTGCTCAGGGAATCGTGGGTGGGCAAATGGCGTGGGGCTTGCTCCTCATGGGATGCTTTTTCGGTATAGCGCTGGTCATGATTGGCGCGCCTTCGCCCATGCTCATCGCCGTGGGCATGTATCTCCCGCTTGAGACCAGCGGGGCGATATTTTTGGGTGGGGTTTTGAAATGGGCTGCCGACGTCTGGGTGGCGCGCAAGAAGTTATCAGCAGAAGAAAAGGCCAAGGTTGAGGAGCGTGGAACCCTCCTGGCCTCCGGATTCATCGCCGGGGAGGCCATCACGGGAATTCTCCTCGCCGCCCTGTTTCTCGCCGGCGTGTCTTCTATCACCAAGGTCGTCACCGGCCACGATGAGTTGCCCTTCCTGGCCAACTGGGGCGGATGGATCTCCCTCGCGGCCTTCGCCATCATTGCGTATATCTTGATCCAGGTGCCGCTGCGGAAACTGAGGAAGGCAGCGTAACTCGCTTCCGGGAGGAGAATCGGCGCGGGCCTTGCATTCGGGGGCGGCGAGGAGTATGGTTTCGCAGCGTGAAGCGAGTAAGCGAGATTCGCGTCATGATTTTTACCAATACAAGTCAGGAAAGGACCAAATCTTATGCCTTCTTATGCCAACCTCCAGCAATTTATGGCCTTGGTTCGAACTGCAAATCCTCACTACGAACGTATCGAGAGGAGCAGCTTGCACAACATCGTCGCCGGCCTGCAACAGCCGATCCCGAACAAGCAGGCGATCCAGGCGCTCGTGGTTGGGCTGCCGCCACAGAAGAAGCAAAAGTATCAGCAGGCACTGGCGTTTCTGGATCGTGATTATCTGCATCCGCCAGGGGTGGTTGGGGGTGTACGAGTGATGGCTCTCGGACCTGTTGTCCCTCCTCGGCCCCTGCATGTCGTAACCCCTCAGCAGCGTGCACTTGCGGGAGGTGGGCAGGCGATTGTGGGTGGGACTGTTCACGATGCCAACGGTCCGTTCCATGGATGGACCGAGGTCGATAATTTGAACCGCATTCCGGGCGGCCCCAACGAGCCACGCACCTCAGCGTTCACTCCACTCCAGATTGCACACCTCACGCATCTGCTGAGAGCGGTGCAGCAAGCGATCGATCTGTCGTTACAGATGCTGCGCAGTACGCCGACCCTGCCTGGCGACGGATTACCACCACGGCCAGCACCGCCCCGCGTCCTCGGCGGCCCGCCGACTGCCCCGCCTGTGATTGATATGAAATCTCGGGCGTTTGTGCAGTTTTTCGGCCCGTGCAAGCGAGATCGTCTGAAGACGGTGACCGAAAACTATGCCGAAATGCAGCGCCAACTCTTCGGGGCGCGCGGGAGCAACGCGACAGGTCTTGCCGTGGTGAACCAATCAGCAACCAACTCCGATATGGCTGCGACATACAGGCGAAGTATCTACCGCCCTGCGAGTGGACAGATTTTGTTGATTGCCGGCAGCGGACTCTTTAAAACCGCCATTGGCCAGGTGTTCAAAGCGAATGACAATACGATCGGCACGCTGATTCATGAGTTTGGCCATGCGTGTGTCGACGCCTCGGACATCCCTCGGCCCGTCCACTTACAAGCGGGGCAAGGACTTGATGAAAGAGGCATGCCCGCGAACGGAACAGGGCCATGTGTGAATGGCGAGCATGACCGGCAGCTGGTTGCCTGGATTTTTGGGCAGCCCTGGGTCGGAGGAGGAACTGAGCCCCATGCCCCAACCAATTTGCAACGCGTTCTCTACGAGGACTATCCGCTGCAAAATGCGGACGCCTACGGGCAGTACGCACTGGAACGGCTGGTCGACCACTTGACGGCGAAGGCGGCGTAGCCTTCCCGGCACGTCCGTATTTCCCTTGCGGCAAATTGTGAGGTAAAATTTAGTCGCCTGCGAATCGTCCAGAAAATTCGGGAGAGAAGTGCGAACCGGGCGCTTATCCGTGCCCGCGACGGCAGCAAAGTGCGCGTGCGGAAAGAGGGGGGTGCCCGCAAAATCGAGAGGAGTAATTATGACCAAAAATGATTACTACGATTTGGTGATGGATGCTTACCGGCCGGCCGAGAAAATGATCGGCATGGTTCCAGCCGACAAACTCGACTGGGCGCCGGGCTCGACGTTCATGAGTACCGGCCAGGTGCTTTGCCACCTGAGCGAGGGCGTAGGGGGCGGACTCGAGATGCTGGTTAGCGGCAAGTGGCCCACCATGAAAGAAATGGAAGAGGGCATGAAGCTGGAGAAACTCCCTTCCTGTATCCCTCAGGAGGCCCTGGATAAGCTTAAGAAAGACAAGGAAATTCTGCGCCGGGTTCTGGACGGCGTGAGCGAGGAGGACTTTGCCAACAAAGTCGTCACGGTGCCCTGGGGCATGACAGCGAAGATGGAGCGCATGACCATCTCCTTCCTTGAGCATTTCACCAATCACAAAATGCAGCTTTTCACCTACCTGAAACTTCTCGGCCTGCCCGTAAATACGGAAACGCTTTACGGAATGTAGAAAAGCTGGAAGCGCAGACCCGCTCAATGCCTTCACCACCCCCGCTCCCCTCCTCAGAGAGGAGGGGTGCGGGTTCCCCTGCTCTCTAAGGAGGGGCCAGGGGTCGTTCAGTTCACTGTGCAAGCGTCACCACCGCCACCGCGAGCCCATGCAAGGTTGTTTGTTCACCATTCATGTGCGCGGTTGCAGGCGGCTGGAAGCCCGTGGTCTGATCGACGTACATCACCTGGGCCCCGCTTCCCCCCGGAATCGTCAAATCAAAATCCCGGTCGCGCTGGTTGACCAGCAATAGCTTGCGGTTGCCATCACGAGTCACAAACGCCTGGGCGAAGACATGACCAAGGGAAGAACTGGTGTCGACCAATTTGTCCCCGGGGCCGAAGTTGTCATGCAGGAGTTTGAGCACCCAAAATCGCGCGTTGGGTTGGCCGCTCGTCCAGTCCACCATCGAGACACCCGGAAACTGCGACGGGTATCCCACTAACTGCGACTCCCCGGCCATGTCAATTCCGAACCGTGCCAACTCTCCGTAAAGATAGGCATACACTCCGCCGCATAGATTCCAGTAAGAATCGGGAATGGGTTTGCGCGGCACCGTGTTATCGTCGGCCGGTATGCAGCCCAACTCGTCCAGATCCACTTGGGTCTTCGGCGTCAGGCGCTGCCGAATTGCGTCGATATACCGGACCGAATTAAGGAAGCCGGAGGCTTGATCGAACACGCTGCACTGTTGCACTTCGGGGGTCTGGTCAGCCGAGGGGTTCGCATAGAAATGGTAAGAAACCATATCCAAAGGAATCCCAGGTTTGTGGTTCTTGGGATTGAGGAAATACTCGAAATACGCGGGCACATTCTTCTCCAGGAAGATGTTGGGCGAAGTCCCTGCCAGGGCCACGCCCATGAATTTCATCTGCGGATCCACGCGTCGAATGGCGCTCACGATGGCGTCGTAGACCCGAGTGTAGGTTTCCGCCGACATCGAATGTTCAAAGTCGACTTCGTTGAGCACTTCCCAGATGGGGATCTTGTAATGGTGGTTGGAGTCGTGGCGCTTCCCGTATTCGTCCGTGAATCCTCCCTGCGTGTACCAACTCACCAGCCGCGCGTAGTAGTCCCCAACATCCTTCAAGCTCGGGTCACGAAACTCCGTCCCCTTCTCGTAATCCCACACCACCTGGTCCGGATCCGCTGGATACGCCACCGGCTTCTCCGTCTTGAACATCCACTGCGGTATAGTGCTGAAGTTGATGATCACCGAATGCCCCGCCTGAGCGTTCATGAAGTCTTCCATCATGGGATCGATCAAAGAAAA
>Ga0209415_10005857_pt1 | contig 21980 bp, 24 predicted proteins | sample PeaSoiSIISIP2007_FD_187696 | JGI IMG/M metagenome (GOLD analysis project Ga0209415, IMG submission 187696) | Peat soil microbial communities from Weissenstadt, Germany - SII-SIP-2007 (SPAdes) (version 2) | ecosystem: Environmental > Terrestrial > Soil > Wetlands > Peat | place: Germany... | reverse complement strand
TTGCCGTCGGCGCCGAGCGTGATCTTCTCGATCCTCTGCTCGGCGCTTCTCAAAAGCGCCTCGCAGTGTTTCTTCAAAGCCTCGCCACGCGCATAGATGGCAATCGATTCCTCGAGCGCCACCGCGCCCTTCTCGAGCTGATCGACGATGGCTTCGAGTTGAGCGAGCGCCTGTTCGAAGGGCAGGGCGCCGATATCGTCTGTGTCTTCGGGCAAATCTTCGCTCTCGTGGGGGTGAATTCCGCCCGACTTATAGCACGACAAACAAAGGCGAGCAGGCGAGATTTGCGGCGTGCCGCTCAATGCAGGTCGATGGCGAAGGGCTCGCCTTCGACACAGTCCTCGCCGCGGCCGATTCGCTCGATCGCCGCGACCATGCGGCCGTCGCGGCACAGAATCCTGTCGGCCAAGGCGACGAGCCGCGCATTGGGCGTGGCGGTCGCAGAGGCACGCCGCAGCCTTTGCGCGATGTCCTCTTCACAGAGGTGCGGACTGAGCGCGCAGGCGGTGATGAAGGCCCCCGCGGTCGAGCGGCTGACGCCGGCAAAGCAGTGGATGAGCAAGGGCTGCTCGCGGTCCCACAGCCGGACGAAATCAAGCAGGGTTGCGACATGCTCCTCGCCGGGCAGGACTTGCCCTTCCATTTCCGTGGTGATGTCGGAAATGCCGACGAAAAGATGCCGCTCGGGCGCGATCGCGGCGGGGCGGTCAACCCTGATCTCCCGGTTGATGAGGGTGACGAGCGTGCGCGCACCGGTCACCTCGGCGACATCGAAAATGCGGAAAATCGAGCAGACGTGAATGCGCGACACGCGGCGATCCTGTTTGCTTGGCCGGTCCGATCAATCGATCCGCCGATCCGTTCTAATCGTGCCCCGTTAAAGATCGGTGCCATCCGCGACCGGCCGCACGGGTACACACATCTTCGTCAACTTCATGACCGAAGCGGCGGCTCGTTTGGCGCCGGCCCCCGAGTTCTGCGGTGCACAGACTATGCCTTGGACATCGAAGACACATTCTCGGATTGCCCGATCAAAATTTGGAGTTCGGCGAGGAAGCGTTCGGCCGCGAGCTGCGGCGGCCAGGGCTCCCAGGGGGTTCCGCCATAGACATCGACGAGCGGATCTTTCACGAGCGGCTCGAAGGGAATGCGCAGAACGTGGTGCATTTCCTCCTCGGTCCAGCCGACCACGCGCACCGCTTCGGTCGCGGCGGCGATGCGATCGGCCTCCTTATGCGCGCGCCTTTCCTTCTCCGTCCAGGCCGGGAGGCCATAGCGAATGGCGATCGCACTTTCAAGCTGAGCAACCAATTTACGATAGGCCTCGCCGAGGAATGGCTTTAGGACCGAGATGCAGTCGAAGCCGAGCAGGCCCTCATCCGCGTCGTGCAGCAATTCCCGGAGATCGGCACGGGGATCGTTTGCGCCGGGTAAGCGGATCCGCCGCAGCTGAAGGACGAGCAGCGAATGCTGAGCGACCGACAGCGGCAAAGGCCAAGCCGAGTGGCCGCCCCAGCGGTAGGTTCGGGCGAGACCCAGCGCAAGATCCTCGTCCTCCCAATCGAAGGGCGTCGGATTGAGCAGGTCGAGCCGCTTGCCGGACAGAAGCCGGACCCAGGCGCGCGCCTCGGGCATCGAAACTTTCTCCTTGGCAAAACACATTCGTGAACCGGCAGGTCCTGCCAGAGATAGGCATCTTGGTCGTTCGGGCTTACAATTTCCAAGAGATAATTTTGCGCATGGGCAGTGAATGTCTTTCGTAAGCCGCTTCTTCGGAGCTGATGCCAGCAAGCGCGGTGCATCGGCGCGAATCTACATCGATCTCACCGATGTCGTCGGTCATGCGATCTGGCACGCGACCGGCGCCGGAATCCAACGAGTCCAGCTTGAAGTCGCCACCGCGCTCGTTCGCTCCGATCCGGACGCAGTTCCGTTCAGCCTCTATGGCGACATCTGGCGCGATCTGCGCGCGTCGGTCGAGGAGGCGGATGGCGATCCCGAGCGGCTCTATCCTCGGCTGAGAGAGTATTTTCCCTATCCTGGTGCTCAACCTTCCTTCATGAGGCCGGTGCATACGGCGAAGCTGCTGAAGGCGCGCCTTGGCGCGCTTCGCGACAGGCTCACCTCGCGAACACCGCGATTGAATTCCGATGATACGCTGTTCGTCGGCGGCCAGTTCTGGATGAGCCGGACCATCATCAAGCTCTGCAAACGCGCCGCAGCCCGTGGCGCAAACCTCATCGTTCTGTTTCACGATCTGATCCCGATCACCAATCCGCAGTTCACCGGACATGACTTTGCCGATGAATATCGCGAAGTGCTGCGCCTGCCGGCGCATTTCATCCTCACGACGGCCTTCAATGCGAGCGAGCTGGAGGCGGCAAGGAAGGAAATGGGCGTGGGGCCGCCCGCGGCCGTTTCTATCGTTCCTTTGGCCGAGGAGTTTCCAGGCGCGCAAAGGAACGAACACGTGCTTCTGCCGCCGCGACAGGTCGAGAAGCTCGCCGGCCGGCCGTTCGTGCTTTGCGTCGGGACGGTGGAGGTCCGCAAAAACCATATGGCGCTCTTGTCGGTCTGGGAGGAGCTTGAGGCAGAATTCGGCGACAGCCTGCCGAACTTGGTCGTCGCCGGCCGCAGAGGCTGGAAAGCGGAAGCCGTATTGCGCAGACTTGATGACGTGGCTTCGGACGGCCGGATCATCTTCGCAGAGGCGCCCAGCGATGCGGCTTTGCGTTGGCTCTATTCGACCTGCCTATTCACCATTTTTCCGAGCTTCTTCGAGGGATGGGGTTTGCCGGTGGGGGAGAGCCTCTGGTTCGGCAAGCCTTGCGCGGCATCGAACACGAGTTCGATCCCACACGTGGGTCGCGATCTTTGCCTCTATTTTTCACCCGACGATCCGGCGCAGATCAAGCAAGCGATCCGTCGCGCCTCGATCCCGAAATCCGCCGATCCTTTGAGGCCAAGATCGAAGCCGCCCGGTTGCGGACCCGGGCCGAGGTCGCGCGCGACATCGAACGCGTGATAATTTGGCGCCGGCCGATGCCGGCGGTTCCTTCGCTCGAAGCTGGCGCGTTCTGAAACGAACGCGCGCGCGTTCATTCAGGCGCTTTGGCCAGGGCGCGACATGCCTCATGCCGCCAACAGCTCACGAGATGGTCGTTGACTATCCCGGTCGCCTGACAGAAGGCATAGACGATCGTCGGGCCGCAGAATTTGAATCCGCGCTCTTTGAGATCCTTTGAGATCTTCTCGGAGAGGGGGGTCGAGGCCGGTAGCTGCTCATGTCGGCGAAAGCGGTTCTGGATGGGCCGGCCGTCGACGAAGCTCAACAGGTAGCGGCCGAAGCCCGCATGCTCTTGCAGCTCGAGGAAGGCGCGGGCCGAGCCAACCGCCGCCTCGATCTTGGCCCTGTTGCGGATGATGGCCTGGTCCTGCATCAGCGCCGCGAGCTTTTTTGCGTCATAGCGGGCGATTTTTTCCGGATCGAAGCCGTCGAAGGCGCGGCGGAAGGCGTCGCGCCGGCGCAGGATGGTGATCCAGGAGAGGCCCGCCTGGAACCCGTCGAGGATGAATTTCTCGAAGAGCGCCCGGTCGTCGTGCTCGGGCACGCCCCATTCCTCATCGTGATAGGCGAGATAGAGCGGGTCCTGCCCCGGCCACGGGCAGCGGCTCTTGCCGTCGATGGAGTGCAAAGTGCCAGTCAATTGGGCGGTGTCACGTCTATTCCAGCGTCGCCGGCCCTCAGGCGGATTCCGGCGCTCCTGGCGTCTTCGAGGCGGTCGAGCCGGAGCATGGCAAGCCCTTCCGATCCGGCGGTCGAGCCGACCTGGCCGATGCTGATCTCCCCCATCATCACTTCGCTGCCCGGCATCGGTGGCGGACCATCGAAATGGACCTTCAAGATTCGCTTGCGGGCCGAATTGCGGAAATGGACGCGCGCGACGACCTCCTGGCCGGGATAGCAGCCCTTCTGGAAATCGACGCCGTTCAGCCAATCGAGATCGGCGTCATGCACGAAGGCGTCGCCATAGGCAAAGTCGATCCCGCCCTTGGGCACGCCGAGGGCGATGCGGCGCGCCTCATAGACGTCCTGCGGGTCTCTTGCGAATTCCGCCAGTTTGGCTGGCGCGGCAATGAGCCGGAAACCGAGTGCCCGCATGCGCGGATCGGCGAAGGCCATGCTGTCGAAAGCGCGCGGCTCCGCGTCGCCCCAGATTGCCGCGACCCCGAGCCTGTCGCTCACGTCTTCGATGCCGATCTTGGCGCGCAGCTTATGGAAGTTGAGCTTCTTCAGGAGGTCCGGGACCTGGTCCCTGACGCAATCGAGGAGATAGCCGGCCTCCGGCCCCTCGGGCAGGGGGACCACGAAGAAATCGAAGAGCAGCTTGCCTTGCGGCGTCAGGATGGCGGCATAGCGGCCTTCGCCCTGGCGAATGCCGAGCATGCTGTTGGTCGCAAGCCTGTGCAGAAAGGGAGTCGCCTCGCCGCCGGCGATGCTGATGACCCCGCGGTCGGCGAGAAGGCTTGCGCCTCTGTCCATGTTAGGTCCCAGCTTGCGTTCGTGGTCATCCGTATTTAATCGGCTTGGTCGCGAGAGCAAGCGCAGCGGCCGATCCGGCCCTCACACGAAAGTCGAAACCAATGGCCTTCGATCTTGTTGTGAAAGGCGGGACGTTGGTTAATCACGATGGGGTGGGCGCCCGCGATATCGGAATCGTCGGCGGCAGGATCGCCGAGATCGGCAATCTTGCCCGTGCCGCGGCCGGCGAGATTGTGGATGCCGCCGGCCTCCACGTCCTGCCGGGCGTGATCGATTCCCAGGTTCATTTCCGCGAACCGGGATTTCCACAGAAGGAAGACCTCGAATCGGGCTCCCGCGCCGCCGTGCTCGGCGGCGTCACGGCCATCTTCGACATGCCGAACACCGATCCGCCGACCACGAGCGCCGCTCAACTCGCGGATAAGGTAAAGCGCGCAAGGCATCGCATGCACTGCGATTTCGCCTTCTGGGTCGGCGGCACGCATGACAATGTCGAGGAGATTCCCGAGCTTGAACGCCTGCCGGGCGCGGCCGGGATCAAGGTCTTCCTGGGATCCTCGACGGGCTCGCTCCTGGTCGCCGACGATGAGGGCCTGGCCGCGATCCTCGCCAAGACGCGGCGGCGCGCCGCCTTCCATTCAGAGGATGAATATCGCTTGGAGAGCCGCAAGGCGCTGCGCGTTGCGGGCGATCCTGCCTCGCATCCGGTCTGGCGCGACGAGCGGGCCGCGCTTCTCTCGACAGAGCGGCTGGTGCGGATCGCGCGCGAAAAAGGCGCGGCGATCCACATCCTTCACGTCTCGACGGCCGAGGAGATCGATTTTTTGGCCGGGCACAAGGATATCGCCAGCCTCGAGGCGACGTCGCAGCACCTCACCTTCAGCGCCGAGGATTATGCGCGGCTCGGCACGCGGCTGCAGATGAATCCGCCGGTGCGCGCGGCGCGCCACCGCGAACATCTCTGGTACGGGCTCGCCCAGGGCATCGTCGACATTCTCGGCTCGGATCACGCGCCGCATACATTGGCGGAGAAGGCCAAGCCCTATCCGCAGAGTCCCTCAGGCATGCCGGGCGTGCAGACGCTGGTCCCCATCATGCTCGATCATGTCAATGCCGGGCGCCTCAGCTTGGAGCGCCTGGTCGATCTGACGAGTGCCGGGCTGGCGCGGCTCTTCGGCATCGCCGGCAAGGGAAGAGCGGCGGTCGGCTATGACGCCGATCTCACCATCGTCGATCTGAAGAGGCGCGTGACGATCGAGGATTCCTGGATCGCCTCGCGCTGCGGCTGGACGCCCTATGCCGGGATGGCGGTGACCGGCTGGCCGATCGGCACGCTCATACGCGGCAGAAAGGTGATGTGGGAGGGCGAGCTGGTAACGCCGGGGCAGGGCGAGCCGGTGCGATTCCTCGCGGCTCTGTAAGGGTGGCGCGGAATTCTAAGATCGGCATCACACATTTCCGGCAACCCACACGCTACCGCACGGAACACCTTGCAATGTCCGGCTAACTACCGTACATTATGGCCAGACGGAGAGGGATATGATGGCCCAGGAACGAAACCGAACGGCGCGCATCGAAGCGCGCATAGCGCCCGACGCCCTGGCGGTCGTCAAGCGTGCCGCCGAAATCCAGGGCCGCAGCGTGAGCGACTTCGTCGTTGCCGCCGCACAAGAGGCTGCAAACCGCACCATCGAAGAGACGCAGATCATCCGCCTTTCGGTCGAGGACCAGCGTGCTTTCGCGGAAGCGATCCTCGATCCGCCAGCACCCGGTTCCGCCTTGATACGCGCCGCCGAAGCCTATCGGGAACTCGTCAAGGCTTCGCGGTGACGCAAAGCTTCTCTATCGAAGCTTTGACCTCGGCCCACAATCGCAAGAGCTTTTCGAGCGGCGTTGAGCCGCTCGATCGCTATCTTCGCGATCTGGCGACGCAGGACATCAAACGCCGGGTGAGCAATTGTTTTATTGCGCTCGACCACGCCGGCGCGATCGCCGGCTATTACACCTTCGCTGCCGCAAGTCTCCCGCTCTCGGAATTATCTGCCGACATCACGAAGCGCTTGCCGCGCTACGCGCTCCTGCCCGCCGGCCTCATCGGCCGGCTCGCCGTCGATCGCCGGTTTCGAAGACGGCGGCTTGGCAGCGCGCTCATCATGGATGCTGTCGCGCGGGCAGCACGCGCCGAACCCGCGATCTTCGCGCTGATTGTCGATGCCAAGGACGAAGCCGCCATCGCCTTCTATCAGCACCATGAATTTCGGCGCTTTGCCTCTAAGCCGGCCTCATTGTTCTTGCCGATCGCCACAGCTCTGCAGGCCCTGCAGGCCAAGCCCGGCCCATGAAGCGGTGTTTCGCGCCGATTTATGCATCGAAAAGCCCTATGGATCCGTATGACGGGGTTCACGACGTCCCGTACCGATGCGTCACATCGCGTGCGATCTTGCCGGATTCATCGAGGAATCGGGTGATGACTTCGTGCGCATTCGGCGTGCATTGGCGATAGCTCAGCTCATAGCCTTGAAAGCCGCGGTTATAGGCGCCGGCGAGGCGTTGTTTGCGGGTCTCGTCTTGAGTCTCGGCGTCCATCAGGGCGGTCATCTTGTCGCGCCAGATCTGGCCGCCCTGGCCGCCGCAGAGATCCTGAAGGTAAGTGAGCGCGCCGAGCAGTTCCGAGAGCCGCAAGAGCTGCGGTTCATAGGGTGGGGCAGGCGCTTCCTCCGCCGGTGTCGCGGCGGGCGCGGAGCCTGGTTTGGCCGTCTCCACTGCCGGCAAGGCGGGGGCGGGATTGGTCCCCGGTGCCGCCGGGAGAGCAGCCGGGGCTTGCGGCTGGGGCCGCGGCGCCTGCGGGGCTAATTCCTCGCCCGGCTCCTCGTAGCGCGGCGGCGCCGTCGAGCGTTCGAGCAGGTTCTGCGCCGTCGCGTTCGGGCCGGCCGATGCGGAGACCATCATGGCCAGAAGAACGGCTGTTTTCCTGCTTGGCATCGTCGATCTCGCCTGGGCGGTTGGAGCGCTAAACCAAATTCTTGCTGCGCAGGATCCTAAAAGCGTCTTCGACCACCGCATCCAAATGTGGCGATGTGTTGAGATGGACGAGTTGTCTGGGCTCTGCCCAAAGAACCTCGCCGGCCTCGGGTCCGGGGCTTCCTTCTCCCGAAATCCACGTGCCGACGAAGGATAAGACCACGTAATGCTGACGCATTTCCGAGCCAGCCTGCGGCGCGATCATTTCGACGAAGCGATTGAAGGCGATGATCTTGGCTTTCACCCCCACCTCCTCCTCCAGTTCGCGCAAGGCGGTCTCTTCCAGGTTTTCGCCCGCCTCGACGCGGCCGCCGGGGAGCGAAAAGACGCCGGTCGACGGCGGCTTGGTCCGCGTTGACAACAGCACGCGTCCCTCGCGGAACACGGCGATGCTCACCCCGAGGATCGGATGGGGGGGATCGAAGCGGGTCATCGGCAAGCGATCATGGATAGAGACGCTGCTTTTCCCAGCCGCCCTCCGGCTCAGCACGGGAAAACCTTATTCGGTTGTGAAGCCTGAAGGCACCGTGAGACCAGAATTCGATTGCCAGCGGCCGGATGCGATAGCCGACCCAATAAGGCGGGCGCGGCACGCCGCCAAGCGCGAATTTGGCGGCGTATTTCGCAACGGCCATCTCGAGCGCCAATCGGTTTTCGAGCGGCCGCGATTGCTGACTCGCCCAGGCGCCGATGCGGCTTTGCAGCGCCCGGCTACGAAAATAGGCGTCCGCTTCCGCGTCGCTCACGAGTTCGACAGGGCCGCGAATGCGGACCTGGCGGCCCAGCGACTTCCAGTGGAAAACCGCCGCGGCCTTCATATTGGCGGCGAGTTCGCGCCCCTTGTCGCTTTCCGAATTGCTGTAAAAGACGAAGCCGTTGGCATCGAACGCTTTGAGCAGGACCATTCTTACGTCTGGCAAGCCCTCGCCATCCGTGGTAGCCAGAGCCATGGCATTGGCATCGTTGGGTTCGGCCTTTTCCGCCGCCGCGAGCCAGTCCGAAAAGAGCGCGAGAGGTTCGTCGGCATCCGTGAAGTCATGCACGGTTAAGTCATCCAGTATAGGTTTGCCTGAACCGCTGATGCGACAGAGGTGAGTGATTGCGGACCGATCGTCGGCAGGTATTGAGCCTATTGCCTTATATAGGAAACGCGCGGGTGCTGAAAAAAGCTGTGGGGCTTCCTGCCCGCGCTGCGGTCCTGATTTGCATCGCGCTCGGCGGCTGTTCGGTATCGCTGCCCATGGGATCGCTGATTGGTTCGCATGAGGACGACCAAACCGCATCGGTTGGGCAGCCGCAGATCGGCGGTCTTGAAGGAGAAGACTGGCGCCGCGCCAAAGTGGCGCTCGCCAGCGCCCTGGGTCCGGAGGGCAATGGCGCAGCCGTGCCCTGGGATAATCCCGATTCCGGCACCAAGGGCTCGTTTGCCGCCATCGGCGAAGCCTATGCGACGGATAGCGGAACCTGCCGGGGCTTTCGCGCCGCCATCGACCGCAAGGACGCCGACGATTCGCTGCAGGGCACGGCCTGCGCCGACAAGTCGGGCGACTGGGTGATCACCGACGTGAAGCCCTGGAACAAGAGCTAGCACCCCGGCAAAGTTTCGGATTGATCCCCGCGCGCAACGGCGATAGCCTCGCCGTCGATGGTTCCCTTCGGGGATCAAAAGGGAACATGGTGCGGCCCCGCGTGGCCAAAACCATGGCTGCCCCCGCAACTGTAAGCGGCGAGCCGCGCGCCATGATGCCACTGGGCAACCGGGAAGGCGGCGCAAGGCATGGACCCGCGAGCCAGGAGACCTGCCATCGGCCGTGGTCACGCGCGAACGCATCGGGCGGGGTGCACCGATGGAGGCGAGCCGATGTCCGTCTCACGTTGAAGACGGCTTCGCTTGCTTTGGCTCGCGGTGACGTGTCACGTCGCTGCGAGGCTTTATGCCTTCTCTCAACTCTATGTTTGTGGCGCGCGGTCGCGCGCTCGTTCTACCTAGCCTGATCGTCCTCTCGTCTCACGCGCCGGCCATGGCACAAGTCGCGTCCGATCAGACGCAGCAACTTCCGCAAATCGTCGTCACGCCTACCCTTCTGCCGACGCCGGAAGCTGAAGTCGCGAGCAGCATAACCGTCATCACCAGCGCGGACATGGAGGCCAAGCAGGAGCGCACCGTGCCGGACGCGCTCGAGGACGTGCCGGGGCTCAACGTCGTGCAGACCGGCGGTCCGGGCGGCACGACCTCGGTCTTCATGCGCGGCACCAATGCCAACGAAACCAAGGTCTTCATCGACGGCATCGATGTCAGCGACCCCAGTTCCCCGGATGGCTCGTTCAATTTCGGCGATCTCTTGACGTCAGGCATTGAGCGGATCGAAATTTTGCGCGGCCCGCAGAGCGGGCTTTATGGGTCGGCCGCGATCGGCGGCGTCATCAACATCATTACTAAGAGCGGGGAAGGCCCCCCGCACGTCTATGGAACGATCGAGGGCGGCTCCTTTGGGACGTTCAATCAGACGGCCGGCATCAGCGGCTCGGTTTCGCGGTTCAGTTATTCCTTCGATATGGCGCATTTTAGCTCAACCGATACAGTAGTCACGCCGGCGAATCTCGTGCCGCCAGGGCGCCCCCTCAATCCCGACGCCTATGATAATCGAACCTTTTCATTGAAGCTCGGCGCGCAACTCACGGATAATTTCGACGTTGGGTTCGTATGGCACGACATCCAATCGAAGCTGTATTCGACCAGTGACGACCTTATCGGCCCTGAAGCGTTGCAGAGCATCAGCGGTAATCAGGAGCTCTTCACGCGCGCGTTTGGGCATCTCGTCTTATTGGACGGCAAGTTCGATCAAACGCTCGGTATCGCCTACACCGATTACCACCGCAGCTTTCTCGATCCCAATCCGGCGTTGGACGACTACGAGTTCTTCAATGGCGATCGCGTGAAGGTCGACTACCAGGGAAATCTCACCGTCGCGCCGGGCGAGATCGCGACGATCGGTGCCCAGCATGAGCGGGATGAGCTCTACGATATCCCGCCAGTTTCCGCCGCGGTGAGCGATGATGCTGTTTTCGCGCAGCTCCAGTCGAGCATAGGCCAAAGGATCTTCAACAGCGCAAACGTACGTTTCGATCACAACGAGCAGTTCGGCAATGCGGTGACCTATCGAGTAGCGCCGGCCTTCCTCATTCCGGAAACCGGCACAAAGCTCAAGGCCAGTCTCGGCACCGGCTTCAACGCGCCGAGCCTCGAAGAGCTTTACGACAATTTTCCCGCCTACTTCTTCTTCGCCAATCCCAATCTCCAGCCCGAAACGAGCATCGGCTATGACGCAGGGTTCGAGCAGAGCCTATTCGCCGACAAGTTGGCATTCGGCGCCACTTACTTTCACAACGACATCAAGAACCTCATCGAAATCGTCACCAATTCGGCCTTCGTTGGCACCTATGCCAACATCGGCCTAGCGACGACGCAGGGCGTCGAGAGCTTCGTCAGCGTGAAACCTTGGGAAGCCCTGACGCTGCGCGCCGACTACACTTATACGCATGCCGAGGACGACATCTTGCGAGAGGAGCTGTTACGCCGGCCAATGAACAAGGCGAGCCTCAGCGGAATTTGGCAGGTGACGGGCGCGGCGCAATTGACCGCGACCGTGATCTATGTCGGATCATGGTTCGACAACAACCGGGATTTCACCAATCTCACGCCCATCCCCGTGCCCGGCTACGTGCTTGTGAACCTCACGGGCTCCTATGACCTTGGCCACGGCGTCACGGCTTTCGCGCGGATCGATAATGCGCTCAATGTCCAGTATCAGGATCCGCTCGGCTTCCAGCGTCCAGGCCTCGGCGTCTTCGGCGGGTTGAAAGTCGCTTTCAATGTGCCCGACGCGCCATAAAAAGGGGGCATCGCAGTGCGGCGGCGCCGAGTCGGCGACGAACCTGATCCTCTGCGCTCTCCACCGCCGAGGCAGCCAATTCCAACACGATTAAAACACTGGTAAGACAATCGCCGGACAGCCGGCTCGACCATGGAGACGACCATGCAAAGAGAAGCGCAAACACACTCGTTCGATTGGCGTCGCTTGGTTTGGATTGCGGCGCTCGTGGCCGCCAGCGTCGGCTTCAGCCTCGGCTTCGCCTGCGCCGTACCGCTTGCCGCATTCGCGGCCATCGCCGCCTTGACGATGCACAGGGGGGTGGCCTTGCTTCTCGTCCTCGCCGTCGTTCTCGCCAACCAATGCGTCGGCCTCACGGCTCTCCATTATCCTTTCGGACCGGACACGCTAGCCTGGGCCGCCGCCTTTGCCTTGGTCGGCGTACTTGCAGTGCTCGCGGCCGAATCGGCCTATGGCAGCACCGCGCTAGCGCATCCGATCGTGGCTTACGCGGCGGCCTTCCTTGCTGCCTTTGCGGCCTATGAAGGCGGCTTCTTCCTGATCACAATCCTATCTTCGAGCGGCCTCGAGCCCTATGCCGCCCCGGTCGTTCTGCGGATCTTTGCGATCAATGCGGCGGCCTTCCTCGGGCTTCTCATGGCGGCCCGGATCGCTGCTGCGATCGGGCTCCTCGGCGGGAGGGCCAGCCTCGGAATGCACCAACGGACCGCCTGACGCTCGGATTGGCTTGCGTCCGGCCGGCGCGCACCCCAAGTTGCACAGAAGAATCTGGAGCAGGATCGATTCCATCGGAAGCGATCCTGCTCTGTTGTGGGCTCAACGATGCGCGATCCTTATACGGTTCTGGGCGTTGCGAAATCGGCCGACATGGCCGAGATCAAGAAGGCTTATCGCAAGCTTGCGAAAAGGTTTCATCCCGATCAGAGCAAGGATCCCAAGGCGAAGGACAAATTCGCCGAGGTGAGCGCCGCCTATGAGATCGTCGGCGATGAGAAAAAACGTGCCGCCTTCGATCGCGGCGAGATCGACGCCGAGGGAAAGCCGCGTTTCCAGGGATTCGAGGGCTTCGGGGCGGGCGGCCCGGGCGCACCCGGCGGCTTCACGCGGCGCACGCCCGGCGGCGGCTTCGAACATTTCGAATTTCGTGGCGCCCCCGGCGGCGGATTCGATGCCGGCGATCTTTTCAGCGAATTGTTCGGTGGTGGGCAGCGGCGCGGCGGGCAGAGCCGGCCCTTGCCGCGCGGCGAGGACGTCGCCGCGCAACTCACCGTCTCTCTCAGAGAAGCCGCGCACGGCGGCAAGAGCCGCGTCACGCTGCCGACCGGGCGGACGCTTGAAGTTTCCGTGCCGGCCGGGGTCGAGGACGGCCAGCAGATCCGCCTCAAAGGACAAGGCCAGCCCAGTCCGTTGGGCGGCGAGCCGGGTGACGCCATGGTGACCGTCAAGATCGCCAAACATCCCTATTTTCGGGTCGACGGGCACGACCTTCGGCTCGATCTGCCTGTGACGCTTTACGAGGCCGTGCTTGGCGCCAAGGTCAATGTCCCGACGCTCGACGGCAAGGTCGAGCTCAACGTGCCGGCCGGCTCGAACGGCGGCCGCACCTTGCGCCTGCGCGGCAAGGGCCTGCCGAACCCAAGTGGAACGCCCGGCGATCTGCTGGTCACCTTGCGGATCGTCCTGCCAGACGAAACCGATCCCGATCTCGTTGAGCTGGCGCGCAAATGGCAGAAGCAAAAGCCGTACGATCCGCGCCAGGATTTGGGCTGAGCCGGTTGCAGGGATCGCAAAAGCCATTCGCCCTCGGCTTGTCGGGCGGCCCTCCCTGTGCCGGCAAATCGACGCTGACGCAGCTCCGGGTCCGCGCCTCCAGGCAGGCTCAGATCGTTTATCACGGCGGGTTCGAACGATTTCGAAAGGCGCCCGGCGGGCGCGGGATCGATTCTTGATCTTCTCTATTCTGTCCGCGGGCTCAGCCATAAGGCCGCATGCCCAACAGCTTAGCCGCGACCCAAGACGGCTGCGGGGCAGGGCTCTCTTGTCTTCCGGGCGACACGGGCTTGGCCAATCGGCGAAAACAGGGTTAAACGCAAATGCGCAGCCGGCGCCGCCGGCGTCCTTTGCTCAGGATCTAGAATGACCCAGCCGGAGCGCCTGCCCGCACAACCCACCGTTCCCGGGATTTTGGCTGGGCACTGCGGCCTCGTCATGGGGGCAGCCAACAACCGCTCGATCGCCTGGGGCATCGCCAAGGCGGCGCATGGCGCCGGCGCCAAGCTCGCCTTCACCTACCAGGGAGAATCGCTCGAGAAACGGGTCCGGCCGCTCGCCCAGGAGCTCGATGCCCATGTCGTCGGCCATTGCGACGTGACCGATGCCGCGACGATCGACGCCGCGTTCGCCGAGGTCGAAAGGATCTGGGGCAAGCTCGACTTCGTGGTCCATTGCATCGCCTTCTCGGACAGGGACCAGTTGACCGGGCGTTACGTCGATACGTCCGCGGAGAACTTCTGCAACACCCTGCTCGTCTCCTGCTATTCCTTCACGGCGATCGCGCAGCGCGCCGAAAAGCTGATGCGGGACGGCGGCTCGATGCTGACTCTTACTTATTACGGCGCCGAGAAGTGGATGCCCCATTACAATGTCATGGGGGTCGCCAAGGCGGCGCTCGAAGCCAGCGTGCGCTACCTGGCGGCCGACCTCGGGCAAAAGAACATCAGGGTGAACGCCATCTCGGCCGGCCCGATCAAGACGCTCGCGGCTTCCGGCATCGGCGATTTCCGCTACATCCTCAAGTGGAACGAATATAATGCGCCGCTGCGGCGTTCCGTCTCGATCGAGGAAGTCGGCGACAGCGCCGCTTTCCTGCTCTCGCCGCTGGCGCGCGGGATCACCGGCGAGATCTTGCATGTCGACGCCGGCTATCACATCGTCGGGATGAAAAATCCGGCCGCGCCCGACATTTCAGCTCTCTAAGGCAAGGATTGCGGCGCGAGATCTCATCCGCTGACCTCGGCGGCACCCGAGAGGGGATCGGCGCGACATCCCATGTCCCACAATACGTTCGGCCATCTTTTTCGGGTCACGACCTTCGGCGAAAGCCATGGGCCGGCGATCGGCTGCGTGGTCGACGGCTGCCCGCCCGGCATCCCGCTCGAAGAAGAGGAGATCCAGCACTTTCTCGACGAGCGCCGGCCGGGCCAGTCGCGTTTCACCAGCCAGCGCCAAGAATCCGACCGGGTGAAGATCCTGTCGGGCGTCTTCCGCGATCCGGCGGGCGGCCGGCAAGTCACGACCGGGACACCGATCGCGCTCCTGATCGAGAACGAGGATCAGCGTTCGAAGGATTACGACGCGATCAAGGACAAATATCGCCCCGGCCATGCCGACTTCACCTATGAGATGAAATATGGCCTGCGCGACTGGCGCGGAGGCGGAAGATCGTCGGCGCGCGAGACGGCGACCCGGGTGGCTGCCGGCGCCATCGCGCGCAAGGTCATCCCTGGAGTCAAAGTGCGCGGCGCGCTTGTCGCGATCGGTTCGCATTGGATCGACCGGGCGAAATGGGATTGGGAGGAAACGCGGCGCAATCCCTTCTTCTCGCCCGACGCCGAGGCGGCGGTTTTCTTCGAACAGAAGCTCGACGAGATCCGCAAGGCCGGCTCCTCCATCGGAGCGATCATCGAGATCGTCGCCGAAAACGTGCCGGCCGGCTGGGGCGCGCCGATCTACGGCAAGCTCGATGCCGAACTCGCCGCGGCGCTGATGTCGATCAATGCCGTGAAGGGCGTCGAGATCGGCGATGGCTTCGCGGTTGCCGCTCTGTCGGGGGAAGAAAATGCCGACGAGATGCGGATCGGCGCCGATGGACGGCCGTCATTCCGCAGCAATCATGCCGGCGGCATTCTCGGCGGCATTTCGACCGGGCAACCGATCGTCGCCCGTTTCGCTGTCAAGCCGACCTCGTCGATCCTCACGCCCCGCCAGACGATCGACCGCTCCGGCAACGAGACGGAGATCGTCACCAAGGGCCGCCACGACCCTTGCGTCGGCATCAGAGCCGTGCCGATCGGCGAAGCCATGGTCGCCTGTGTGCTCGCCGACCATTTCCTCCGCCACAGGGCGCAGGTCGGATGACGCGCGACACCCGGCCTCAACAGGAAGGGGGCCGATGATGAAACCCGCCATGTCAACGTCCTTGAGCGAAGCCACGCGCGTGCGCCTCGACAGCGCTCGGTCATTCGACGAAGTCCGCGCAGCCCTCAAATTCCACTTGGGCACGACAAGGCTGCAAGAGGTCTTCGACCATGCGCGCGCCGTGCGGAACGCGGAGGAATTCGAACAAGTCCTCAAGCCCTTCATCGGCGACGGCGGCTTCATGCTCTTTTTGGAGCTCGACCACAGCGGATGGCTCCCGCTGTATGGCATCACGCGAAGAGCCACTCGCTTGATTTTCGGCAATCCGCTGATCGCGATCACCATGATCAGGCATGACATCGAAGCATCCTTATTTGCGCCGGTGGAGCTCCTGTTGTTCGAAGGCGAAAAGGGCGAAGGTTCGACGATCATCTACGATTTGCCATCCTCGCTGATGCGCGCGAAGGGCAATTCGAACCTATTGCACGCCGCGCAAGTGCTCGACGCGAAGATGGCGGCCTTGGTGAGCGCGGCGACGGGCGCGGCTGCATAATCAAGGGTCAACGGGCGCTCACGGCACCTTCTCGACGACCCCGACGATAGGCCCGAGCGGCAGCAGGCCATCATCGCGGCTGACACCCGGCGCATAGAGGCTCGACACTGATCCGTCGAGAAACAGCGCGTCGGGACAGCGTAGCCGGTCGCGAAATAAGATCGCGAACTCATAAAACGTCACCGGCTCCTCGGATATGGCGAAGACGACCACGTGGCCGTCCCTTACGCCGACGCCGTTGCGGATCTTTTCAGACGTGCCGGAGGCTTCGATCTTCGGGTGGAGCACGCCGCCGATGATCAGCATCGGTCCCGATTGGGTCGCATAGTCGGGTTTCAGCCCGGCTTTGAGAAAGCGCCCGGTCTCCAGGATGCCCGCGGTTTTCGAATCGAAGTAGAAAACGCCGTTCGGTTTCATATGAAAATTGCCGGGGCCGCCCCTCGTGTTGGCCGGGCTCAATTGGCGTCCCGCTTCCACATAGAGGCCGACGGGGCGAAAATCCGGGCGGAACATGCCGGCATTCATCGCAAAGGCGAGCGCATCGCCCTGCGGCTTCAGCGCCTCGGCGATCGCGGCAAACCCGCCATACGGCCTGCCGTCGGTGCCGGCCAGGAAGAGACGCAGCCGCGCCTTGCGCACATCGAACGTGCAAATCGTATAATGGCGGCCGGCCGCGGTGATCCTCTCGCAGGCCCCATCATCGGCCGGCAGCGCCGCCGGCACCGCGGCGAGGAGCCCGACGAGGCTTAAAGCGATTCGCAGTGCGGTAAGAGGTTCGATCTTTGCCGACATTGTGCGGCCGCGAATCTCGCTTATCTAACACTGGCAAGCCTAGCACGATTGGAGCTTCTTCGCATGCGCCGTTCGGTCACCGAAGCGATCGAGGCGATTTCGCGCGGCGAGATCGTCGTCGTCACCGATGACGACGACCGCGAGAACGAGGCCGATCTCATTTGCGCCGCGACGCTCTGCACGCCCGAAAAGATGGGCTTCATCATCCGCTACTCGAGCGGCATAGTCTGCGCACCGATCACCGCGGAAGATGCGCGGCGTCTGCATCTCCAGCCCATGGTCGCGACCAATGACGCGCCGCTCGGCACCGCCTTCACGGTTTCGGTCGATGGGCGGGATGGGCTGACGACCGGCATTTCGGCCGAACAGCGCGCCAACACGGTGCGCGCCTTGGCCAACGGCAATATGGGGGCAAGCGACTTCGTCCGGCCGGGGCATGTCTTTCCGCTGATTGCCCGCGAGGGCGGCGTGCTCATGCGCTCGGGCCATACCGAGGCCGCCGTCGATCTTTGCCGTCTGGCCGGCTTGCCGCCGGTGGGCGTGATCGGCGAGCTGACGAACGACGACGGCAGCGTGATGACCGGACCGCAGATCGACGCCTTCGCCGAAAGGCACCATCTGAAGCGGGTTTCGGTCGCCGAGCTCATCGCGCACCGGCAGGAACGCGAAAAGCTCGTCGAAAGGGTGAATGTCTTTTCCGTCGAAGGCCCGAGCGGGCCCTTGACCGGCTATGCCTATGTCACCCCCTATGATCCGGTCCAGCATTTCGCCTTCGTCCAGGGCGAGATCGGCGACGGTCGCAATGTGCCGGCGCGGCTGCATCGGGTCGATATCATCGCCGACGTGATCACCGGCGGCTCGGTGATTCGCAAGACCTTCGCCCGTTTCAAGAAGGAAGGCCGTGGGGTGTTCGTCTATTTGCGCGACGGCACGGCCGGGGTGCCGGCCAATGTCCCGGATGCCGAAAAGCGCGACTCGGAAGCGCTGCGGACCAGGGAATGGCGCGAGATCGGCGTCGGCGCGCAGATCCTGCGCGATCTCGGCATTTCGTCGATCCGTCTGCGCACCTCCTCGCCCCTCAAATATGTCGGCCTGTCGGGGTTCGGCATCGAGATTGTCGCCTATGAGCCGGTCGAGGCTTGATCGCTCGGCGGGGTATGCGTGGGCATTCTGCGGCCCATCAGCGTCAGGACGTGGGCCGCGACTGAGCCGGCGAGCCCTTCGAGATCATAGCCGCCCTCGAGCACCGAAATGATTCGGCCGTCGCAATGGTCGAGCGCGACGTCGATGAGCTTCCCGGTGGCCCAGGCGAAATCAGCTTCGGTGAGGTTCAAATTGGCGAGCGGATCGCGGTAATGCGCGTCGAAACCGGCCGAGATGACGATCACGTTTGGAGCGAAAGCCGCGATGCGCGGCAAAATGACCGCTTCCATCGCCTCTTTGAAGACCCGGCCGTCGTCGCCGGCGGAAAGCGGCGCATTGACGATCGTGTCATATTCGCCGCGCTCGCGCCGAGCGCCGGTGCCCGGAAAGAGCGGCATTTCATGCGTCGAGCAATAGAGCACGCTCGGGTCCGACCAGAAGATCGCCTGTGTTCCATTGCCGTGGTGGACGTCGAAATCCATGATCGCGACGCGCTCGGCGCCATGCGCCGCCTGGGCATGGCGGGCGGCGATGGCGGCCGTGTTGAACAGGCAGAAGCCCATCGGCCTCGCCCGCTCGGCATGGTGGCCCGGCGGCCGCGCCGCGAGGAAGGCATTGTCGGCCTCGCCGCGCATCACCACGTCGACGGCGAGGACCGCCCCGCCCGCCGCATGCAGGAGCGCCTCGAACGTGCCGGGGCTCATGATCGTGTCCGAATCAAGCGCCACGAGCCCTTCCAAGGGCACCGCTGATTCGATTTTCCCGACATATTCGGCCGGATGGACCCGCAAGACCGCTTCCATTCCGCCGCGCGGCGCCTCAAGCCGCTTCAGCGTCCGAAAAGCCTCCCCGGACAAGGCTTTTTCGATGGCGCGAATCCGCTCCGCTCGCTCGGGATGGCCGGGACCCGTATCATGGCCGAGACTGGCGGGATGGCCGAGGAGAACGCTTGCCACGCTAATCACCCGAATTTGAAGAGGTCGTTTGCACGATTTTCAGGCGTATTGTCGAATAGAGTCTCATCGGGCGCCACCTGAGTCGGTCAAGGGAGGCCGCGTGGCGGGTCTTGAGGGCCGGGGTTGTTTCATTTGCGCAACAGGCTTCTGTCTTCTCGCTCTTAAGCACGGTTGAAGCCGCACTGAAGGATGGCAAGAGCAAGGCCGATGCGTTATTTCAATCGGAGAGGCGGGGAAATTGAGATGCGAATTCAAAACATCACTTGGGCATTGCCGTTCGTCGCGCTGTTGCTGGCAGGTTGTGTCGCCGATGGGGTCGCCACTCCCGATCCGAGCATGTCGGCGCGGGACCAGGAATATCTGGCGCTTGCGCCGCAAGCCGACATTCCGTCGGAGTATCGGCGCTATAAAGTCGATTATGATACGGCGGAGAAGCCCGGCACGATCATCGTCGATACCAAGCACATGTTCCTTTACTATGTGCTGCCGGGCAAGAAGGCGATCCGCTACGGCATCGCCGCCGGATCCGAGGCTGCCGGCTGGACTGGCATTGCGAGCGTCGGCCACAAGGAGGAATGGCCGCGTTGGATGCCGCCGTCCGACATGCTGAAGCGCTGGCCGCATTTGCAGCCGACGGCGGATGCCGGCGGGCTGCCCGGCGGGCCGGAAAACCCGCTCGGAGCGCGCGCGCTCTACCTCTTCCAGGGCAATAGGGACACGCTCTATCGCATCCATGGCACCAACGAGCCGGGGCTGATCGGTCAGGGTGTTTCTTCCGGCTGCATCAGGATGTCGAACGTCGACTCGATCGATCTCTATAATCGGGTCAAGATCGGCACTCGCGTGGTTGTGGAGTAGACCCGCGCTCAAGATGATCACCGATGGCGGTGAGCGTCTTTGCGAGGAGCGAAGCAACGAAGCAATCCAGAAGCGGTTAGAGCCGACTGGATTGCTTCGCTTCGCTCGCAATGACGGCCGCTAGGCAGTTCCCGCCCTTGCCGTCACCATCGCCGCGCTGCCGCCGATCGCCACGTCCACGAGTTCCGGCGGCCGCATGAACCGCACGGGCGTGATCGACGTGCCAAGGCCTGCCGAGATGATCATGTGCCGGCCTCTCTCCACGATATGGCCGTAGATATGCTCCGTCCCGAAATGGGACTGCACATAGGCGGCAGTGATCAAGGGCAGGTTCACCTGTCCGCCGTGCGTGTGGCCGCAGAGCGTGAGGGACACACGCTTCGGTACGCGGCGGAAAACGAAGGGTTCGTGAGCGAGAAGCAGGATCGGGGAATCATCCGTCACCATGGCCAAGGTTCCGGCAAGATCGTCGATGCCCTGGAAGCGCCGCGCGCTGACCTGGTGCGCCAACTGATCGCCGAGCCCGGCCACCCAGAAGGCATCGCCATTCTTGGCCACCCGGACGGCATCGTTCTCGAGCACCTCAATCTTGGCATGGCGCAAGGCCTTGCGGACGCTCTCGCCGCCATCGCTGCGCATGCCGGGCAGCGGGCCATGCCACCAGTCGTGATTGCCGAGAATCGCATAGACGCCGAGCGGCGCGGCAAGGATCGACAGGGCTTCGCCCCATTCCTCGGGATAAACCGGCGCGGTCACAAACCTGTGGCCGGCATTGAAATCGCCGAGCAGAAAAATGATGTCGGGCTCGAGCCGGTTGGCGAGTTCGGCAATGCCGCGGACGCGCGCGGCCGACATCAAGGGTTCGCAGGCATGAATGTCGGCGATGACGGCAGCCTTGACGTTCAGTGCGTCCGGCCATCCCGGCGGCCGCACGCGATAGGATGTCACGTCGAGGCGAAATCCGGGTTCCCTGTCGCCCCCAACAGGAGGCCGCCGGCGCCTTGCAGAAAGTGCCGGCGTGTAAGCAGGGTCATGAGTCTCGAGGTTCCAAAATCCGCCGCATGGCAGCTTCCCTCCCTATAGCATGTCCCAAGCTCCGGGATCGGCGCATTTTGGCCGCAATTGGGCAGCGGGTTCGATTGCGTCTGTTGCCGCAGGCCCGTAAACCTGTGTGAACGTTCTTTGCTGGCACCACATGCGCCGCATCATCATCGAGGAACCTTATTCGGACAGCGCCCTGTGGAGCCGCCGTCTCGCCCTGTTTGCCGCGGCCGTGGTCGGCATGGGCCTCGTTCTGGCGCGAGCGGGGCTCGATCCGACCGCCGTGCTCGCGGTGATCGGATCGGCGATCGTCATCGCCTGCCTCGCGGTGCTTTGCGCCGGCGCGGCCACCGTGGCGATCTGGCGCACCGGCCGCAAAGGTGTCGGCGTCCTGACGATCGGATCCTTGCTGGCCATTCTCGTTCTCGCCTATCCGACCTATCTCGCCGTGCAGGCGATTCGTCTGCCTGTGTTGAACGATGTCTCGACCGATCTCGACGACCCGCCTGCCTTCTCGCTCTCCCGCAAAGCCATGGCCGCGCGCAAGGACTGGGTGCCGGCCTCGGTTCCTGCAGCGGTTCGCCAAGCGCAGGCCAAAGCCTACCCCGATGTCCAGCCGATCCTTCTCGATCTTGACGGGGACGAGGCCTATCAGACCGTATTGCGCGCCGTCTTCGCACGTCATTGGACGATCATCGAGGCAATACCCCCCGGCGGACGGCTTGGCCTCGGCCATGTCGATGCGGTCGCCCACGGGCTCATCTTCGGCTTTGCCGACGACATCGCGATCCGCATCCGGCCGCTTGCCGGACAGACGCGCGTCGATGTCCGCTCGGTCTCACGCGTCGGCCGGCATGACTTCGGCGCCAACGCGCAGCGCATCGAGGCTTTCACCGACGAGCTGAAGGCGGAGGCCGACGCCGACTCGAAGTAAGCGTCGGTCTTTGCAGCGTTCGTCGAAACGATCTAGTACCGCCGCACAGTGATTTTGACAGGTTGGATCGGGGGTCAAAGTAGCTCTGGCAGGTGTTGCGGATCGACGA
>Ga0209415_10005856_pt1 | contig 21980 bp, 19 predicted proteins | sample PeaSoiSIISIP2007_FD_187696 | JGI IMG/M metagenome (GOLD analysis project Ga0209415, IMG submission 187696) | Peat soil microbial communities from Weissenstadt, Germany - SII-SIP-2007 (SPAdes) (version 2) | ecosystem: Environmental > Terrestrial > Soil > Wetlands > Peat | place: Germany... | reverse complement strand
TTCCTCAATCTTCTCCCCCGCTGGGGGAGATAAGAGAGAGGTAGCAGGCTGTGAAAATCCTTTTTTCAACAGCCTGCTAGACGGAAGGTCTTGAGCGGAACGATTCCCGCAACACCGCTCGCTTGATCTTGCCCGACGCCGTACGCGGCAGCGCGCCGGGAAAAGAAAACGTTCTCGGAATTTTAAACCGCGCCAGGCGCGACGAGCACCAGGCGCGCAGTTCCTGCGCGCTGACCTGCACGCCGGCGCGAGCGATCACCGCGGCAGCCACGCTATGACCCCATTCGGGATCGCCGACCGAGTAAACCGCGGCTTCGGCCACCGCGGGATGGGATGCGAGCACGGCCTCGACTTCCGCTGGGTAGACGTTTTCGCCGCCGGTGACGATTAGATCGCCGCGGCGGTCGTCGATATAAAGAAACTTGTCACTGTCGAAGTAACCTATGTCGCCGGTGTGAAGCCAGCCCTCGCGCAGGACCGCGCGAGTCTCGGCGGCCGCGCGAAAATACCCCGCCATCACGCTGGGCCCCTTCACCGCAATCTCGCCGCGTCCGCATCCGTCAGCGCCCACTATTTTGATCCGATTTCCCAAAAGCGGCTGGCCGCAACTTCCGGGCTTTCGAATCGCATCTTTCGGATCCGCGGTTGCCACCTGCGAGGCGGTTTCGGTGAGACCGTAAGTAGGTGCGACCGGCACGCCCATTTCAGCCGCGCGCGACACCAGCTCGGGAGGAACCGGACCGCCGCCGACCAGTACGCATCGCAAGCAAGGAGGGTACTGTCGCGCGCGATTGTCGTCCAGCATCCGCGCGAGCATCGTAGCCACGACCGAGAGCAGCGTAATCCGATCCTCGCGAAGCGACTGATTGGCCGCGCGCGCGTCGAAGCCGCGATGAAGCACGACCGCCGAGCCGTCAATCGCGCTTCTGAGGAGTATTGAAAGCCCGCCCACGTGATAGAGCGGAAGAAGATCGAGCCATCGATCCGACGGCTTCGCGCCGAGATTGTTGCGCGACGCCAAAGCACTCGCGAAATGGTTGCCGTTGGTGAGCACCGCGCCTTTCGGAGTCCCGGTGGTGCCCGATGTAAAAATGATCGTATGCGGAGCGTCCCGCCTGATCGGCTTCAACTCGGGAATTCGCGTTAAAGGCAGCGAATCGAATTCGGCCATCGCTTCCACGGCCCGAAATCGGTCGCCGCTTAGCGCGCCGATCGAGTTCGAATAGCTGAAGTCGTAAACCAGCGCGCCGGGATCGGAAGCGTCGAGCAGCACGCCGATTTCCGCAACCGTAAGGCGCGTGTTCAGCGGAACCGCGACAATACCGAGCCGCTGCGCGGCGTGGATCAGCTCGACGCTTCGAACCGACGAGTCCATCAGCAGCGCAACCCGATCGCCTTCGCGCAGACCGAGAGACACCAGCCTCCGCGCGGCGGCTTCCGCCCCCGCGGCCAGCTCCGCAAATGTAAGATCCCGTGACTCGAACCGCAGCGCGAGACGGTCCGGGTCGAGATGCGCGCGCTGCCACAGCCAGGGCAAGACGCAAGCGTCGATCGGCTTCACCATCGGTCGTTCCAGTTCATAGCAGCGCGCCGATCATGAAAAGGATCCCGTAGGCCATATGCAGGCCCGCGGCCCCAGCGAGACTTTGATTAAGGGCCGCTCCGGAACGCGAATAGAGATAGCGAATCTGGCGGTAAGCGATCGGCACAGCGGCAAGCGGCATTAGGAACCTCGCGCCGCCGATCCAGGCCAGCACTGGCAAGGCCGCAAACGACGCCGCAATCAGGACGACGCATTCGGCGCGCGCGAAGCCGGCGCCGAAGCGAACCGCGAGAGTATGCTTGCCGGCGAGCCTGTCGCTTTCGATATCGCGCAGGTTGTTCACCACCAGAATCGCCGTCACCAGGCATGCCACCGGAAGCGAACTTATCAGGGACAGCGGAGTGACGTGTCCGATTTGCAAGAACACGGTGCCGTTGACCGCGATCAGGCCGAAAAAAACGAAAACGAACACGTCGCCAAGACCATGATGCGCGAGCGGAAACGGGCCCGCGCTATAGGCCAGCGCGGCTACTATCGAAAGAACGCCGATTACGAGGATCGGCCATCCGCCGACGTACGAAAGATAGATTCCCAAAATCGCGGCAAGGCCCAACACCGTGAACGCCGCGCGCTTCACCGTCGCGGGCTCGGCAAGCCGCGCCTGCGTGATACGAAGCGGACCCAGGCGCGACGCGTTGTCGGCGCCGCTGACGAAATCGTAATAGTCGTTCGCCAGATTGCAGCCGATCTGGATCAGGAGCGAAGCGGCCAGAGTCACCAGTCCGACCGCCGCTTCAACATGACCCGCGTGGTACGCAATCGCGACCCCCACCAGAACCGGAACGATCGCGGCCGGCAGCGTGCGCGGACGCGCGGCCGAAAGCCAAATCGAAGCGCGGCCCATCGGCGTGGCGGCGGTCGCGGCGGCGTGCGTGCTCATGGCAGGCGCTTGAATTTCGAGAAGTCCGGCTTGCGCTTCTGATTGTAGGCGTTGCGTCCCTCCTGCGCTTCCTCGGTCATGTAGAAGAGCAGCGTGGTGTTGCCGGCGAGCTCCTGGATTCCGGCCATCCCGTCCATCTCGGCATTGAACGCGGACTTGAGACACCTAAGCGCCATCGGGCTGTGCGACAGAATCTCGCGGCACCATGCGACCGTCGTCTCTTCAAGCTCCGCAAGCGGAACCACCACGTTGATCAGCCCCATATCGAGGGCCTGCTGAGCGGTATAGCGCCGGCACAAATACCAGATCTCTCGCGCCTTCTTTTGGCCGACCAGTTGAGCGAGCTGGATCGCGCCGAAGCCCCCATCGAAACTACCGACGCGCGGCCCGGTCTGTCCGAACACCGCGTTGTCGGCCGCAATCGTCAGATCGCACACGACCTGCAGAACGTGGCCACCGCCGATCGCGAATCCCGCGACCATCGCGATTACCGGTTTCGGAATGCTGCGGATGATCTTCTGCAGGTCGAGCACGTTGAGCCGTGCAACGCCGTCCGCGCCGACGTAGCCTTGTTCGCCGCGCACGCGCTGATCGCCTCCGCTGCAAAAGGCCTTGTCGCCTTCGCCGGTGAAGATGATCGCGCCGACGTCACTGTCCTCGCGCGCATGATTGAAGGCCTCGATCAGTTCCATGAGCGTCAGCGGGCGGAAGGCGTTGCGAACGCGCGGACGGTTGATCGATATGCGCGCTATCCCTTCCGCCTGCTGATACTTGATATCTTCGTAGCTGCGAACCGTTTGCCAATTAATCGACATTCGACACTCTCCTGCTAATCTGATCGGTGTCGGCCCGTAGCTCGAGGAAATCGGCTACGAGCCGGTTGAAGGCGCTGCTGTTCTCGACATGCACGACGTGTCCGGCGCCGCCAACAACCTCTAGCCGGCCATCCGGAATCCGCGCCGCCATCGCGCGCGCGATCTCCGCGTACTTGCGATCCAGTTCTCCCGCTACGACCAGGACCGGCATCGTCAGCTCTTGCAGCCGATCTCCGAGCCACGGCTGCGCGCCGACGCCCATTCCGCGCAGGCTTCGGGCGAGCCCCTGCGCCGAACACTTCATCCGTTGGCTCCTAAGCCGCGCTCTTTCGTTCGCGGGCAGCTTGCTGAGCGACTCGAACAGCGCGACGCTTTCCCATCTATCGACGAAGGCCTCCACGCCGGCCGTCTCTATGAAGCCGGCCAACTCGCGGTCGGATTCGCGCCGTTGCTGACGCTCTTTCGGTTCGGCGATTCCGGGCGACGCGCTCTCAAGCACCAGCTTGCTTACGAGCGCGGCGTATTGAAGCGCGAAGAAGAGCGCGACGCGTCCTCCCATCGAGTAACCGACGAGCGCGAACCGATTCAATTTGACGCCTTCCACCAGCGCCGATTTGACCATCGCCGCAGCCGCTTCGAGCGAGTAGTTGGTAATCGCCGTGCCGCAGTCGGTGCCGCCGTGTCCCGGAAAATCCACCGCGATTACCCGGTAGCGGCGCCTGAGCTTACGGCGCAGGTCGAGCCAACTGTCCTTGGCGCCGGTGAATCCGTGCAGCAGGACCACGGGCGTTGCGGTCGGATTATGGGCGGACGAATCGGGGCCTTCGTCACTGAATTCGAGCGTGCCAAACCTCGACTCGAAATACCGAATCATCGCTGGCCCTCTAGGACTTGGCGCGCAAGCGGCCTAGCGCCGATTCGATAATGCGCCGGTGCGAATCGGCGTTGCGGGCGCGGTCACGAACGACCACTTCGAGCACATGCAATCCGGAATTCGCGAGCCCGCCTGCAACCGCTTTTCTGAACGCGCTCCATGAACCAGCTTTTCGATAATCGGCGCGGCCCAGCGACGCGGCCCGTTCGAAGTCGAGACCGTGTGGCGTTCCGAAAAACGGCTCGAACGGCTCCCCCAATGATGCCTGCGGAAGAAAGGAGAAAATCCCGCCGCCGTCGTTGTTGATCACAACCACCAGCAAGTGGACGCTATAATTCGCGGCGATCTGAAGCGCGCCGATGTCGTGAAGAAAACTTAAATCGCCGAGCACCAGAACCGTCGGCCGTGATCTTACCGCCGCCGCTCCAATCGCACTCGACAGCACTCCGTCGATACCGTTGGCGCCGCGATTACATGCGAGCGACACGTCGCGGTCCAGACATCCGACAAAGATATCGAGATCGCGAACCGGCATGCTGTTTCCCACCTGAAGCAGCGCGCCGTCAGGCATCAGGGCCATCACTTCGGGCAGCACCCGGCCCTCGAAAATACCGCCGGCATCGCCGGCTTCGTCTGCTAGCGCCTCATCCAATGCGCTGCGAACCGCGTGCGACGCGCGCATCCACGCGGGCAACCAGGCCGAGTCGCGAGCGCCGGGAGCGAGCACCTCCAGAAGCGCGCCGCACAATCGCTCCGGATCGATTCGCACCGCCTCGGTTGCCGCGAACTGGGGATCGGGCCACGTTCCAGGATTGGCGGCCATGAGATGAAACTTTCGCTTACGGGATGCGAGGAACTGGCCCAGAGCTTTCGAGACCGGAGGATCGCCGAACTGCACTATAGCCTCGGGCTGGTGCGAATCGCGGAAGCCGGCATCCCGCAGCAATACCTCGTAGGTATCGACAACCATTGTGCGATCGTGGCTGCCGCAGCGAAGGCCCGAGAGCGGATCGGCCAAAATCGGCCATCCAAGCGTGCGTGCGAGCGCCGCGATCGTGCTCGCGCTTCGCGCTCCAACTCCCGGACCGCACACGATCAGGCCGCGCGCGCATTCCTCCAGTTGCGACGCGATGTTCTCGATACTTCCGCGCGACAGCTCCGGATGCCATGGATGAATCCTCACCAGCGGCGGACGGCGTTGCGGGGGCGACGGGCTGGAGCCGGCGCGAAGCGCTGCGGCTTCTTCTTCCACATCGATTAGCGGCTCGCGCATCGGGAGATTCAGATGCACGGGCCCTGCAGGCGGCTGCACGGCGATAGCCGCCGCGCGGCACGCGACGGTCCGATAGTAGGAATCCAGGTCCACGCTCGGTGAAGGCGTCAGCACGTCGACGCTCCACCGTACATGACTGCCGAAGATTCCGACCTGATCGATCGTTTGCGCGGAACGGTTGTCGCGCGCTTCGACCGGGCGGTCCGCCGTCAGTACGATCAAAGGGATTTGTGACAGCGAGGCTTCGACCACGGCGGGTAGATAATTGGTGGCGGCGGTCCCCGACGTGCAAGCGACTATTACCGGGCGCCCGCTCGCGCGCGCCATTCCGAGCGCGAAGAATCCCGCGCTGCGCTCGTCGAGCACGGCCCACGGCTTGATTCCGCGCGCGCGCAGGATCCCGGTTACGATCGCGCTCGACCGCGATCCCGGCGATATGCACGCGTCGGTTATGCCGGAGCGTTCCAATTCCTCGGCGATCGCGGACATCGCGAGGCTGTTCGGATTACGTTGCGCTTCCAACCTTCGCGCTCCGCAGCATCGCGTTGAACTTGGTTTCGGTTTCCGCAAACTCGGCTTCGGGATCGGAACCCGCGACGATTCCCGATCCCGCACACACCAACATTCGGTTCCCCTCGATCAGTCCCGAGCGGAGCGCCACGGCCAACTCGCCCGCGCCTTCGGCGTCCATCCAACCGACCGCCCCCGCATACCATCCTCGGTGCGGCTCTTCGCGCTCGAGTATCGCTCCCGCCTCGCCGCGCGGAACACCGCAGACCGCCGGCGTCGGATGAATCAACCCCGCGAGCTCGAACGCGCTGAGCTTCGCACGCAGCTTGCCTGCGATCGGCGAGAACAGATGCTGCACCTCGGGCAAGCGCATCAGGCGCGGTGGCTCGGCCCCGCCGAGCGCCGCCACGGTTTGGAGCGCCGATCTCACGTGATTCACCACGTACGCGTGCTCTTCCAGGTTCTTGGCTGAATGAAGCAGCGAATCGCCAAGAGCACGATCTTCTTCGCGATTGCACCCGCGCGGTGCGCTGCCGGCAAGCGCGCCAGAAGTGAGGTCTTCGCCTTCAAGCCTAATCAGCAACTCTGGCGTCGAGCCTATAAACGAACTCGCGCCGCGGCGAATCCAAAAGTTGTAGCATTGGGGCCGTGCGGCGCGGGCGGTATCGACGATCTCCGCCGGATCGATTGGCAAGTCGGAATCAATAGTTAATTGGCGCGACAGCACGATTTTCTTCAGGCGGCCAGCGGCGATCATTGCCGAGGCGCGCTCGACTCGTTCGCGCCATCGATCACGCTCGCCCGCGAGCGCCCGCGGCGTGCGCACCGATCGCCGCACGAGCGCGTCGCCGCACGGGTCGCCGTTTCGCGCCCGAAACGTGAAACGCCCCGCGGATCCATTCGAAACGCTGTCGGATATTTTCGCGAATGTGCATTCGCCGCCGCGCCGCACCCACAGCATGCGCGGGACAAAAAACCAAGCGGCCGGGAGTTCGCGCCACTCGTATGCGGCACAGTCCCGATCCGAAAACCCGAAACCGCCCACAGCAAGCGGGCCAACGCCGGCATCGTGCCGCGGAAGGCGCGTAAGGAACTCGGAGACGCGGATCGATATCTCCTGAAACCGATCCGCTCCGGAAGCGTGGAATTCCGCGATCGCGCCGGCGGCCGCAATCGCGAATTCACGCGACGGATGTTCCCAATAGAAGATCGGTAGCTGATCGCATTCGCGCAGCGCGGCGAGCAAATCCACGGGCTGCGCCCGCGCAACAGTGTCACAGAAGTAAGCGGAATCAGTAGCCATCAGTTCGCGTCAGGCACATTCATCGCAACGGCAGATCGAGGGTGGCGGCGGCGGTCGCCTGGCGCGCGGCGTTGAAAGCTTCTTCATCGCCGCTTTGCTTGAGCCGCTTGAGCGCTCTGCCGACCAGCAGGCGGTGGAAATGATGCGCGATCAGCGAAACCACCAGCGGGAACATCTCGCGGAAGGTGTCGGCGATCGCTTCCGCTCCGCGATCGTTGCCGTGTTGCGATCGTATGTATTCGTCAAAGAGCTCGATCGCGTCGTCGGCCGTTTCCGCGGCGGCCGAATGATGCTTCAGCGCCAGCGCAAGCAGCCTGGTGACCGGGATTCCGTAATCGAGAATCTGAACCACGCCGCGTGCCGCAATCAGGTCGGCTTCGGAGTAGGCAATCGCTCCGGTTTCGTCTTGCGGCAGTTCGCGCAGCGCGCATCCCTCGATCAAATCCAGCAACCCGCGCGGGATTCCGAGCGCCTTCGCGAATTCTTCACCCGTATAACGCGCCGGGTTGGCCTCGGCTCGAACGGCGGCAATCAGCGCGCGATTCGGACCGGATTTCGCGCTCCGCGGCAGCATCGCCTTAATCACTTTCAACGGCAGCCCCTGCCGCGCCATCGAGCGGATCTTTCGCAGCCGGTTCAGATGTGCCCGGTTGTAGAGCGCGTTACGGCCGCGCCGGCGCGGGGCCTCGAGAAGGCCGATCCGCTGATAATAACGGATGGTATCCACCGCAAAACCGGAGCGGCGAACTAACTCGGAAAGCGACACGAGTTCCATGAGCAAATACTCTAAGAGTAAACGCTCGCAGTGTGGCATGGATGGGTAAGGATTTCCAGAGATTTCAGCCTGCGCTCTCAGCCACGTACAGTGCGCAGCTGCGGGAGGGGAAAGCCTGGACGGGGGGGACCGCAACCTGTCGACCTCGTGTTGACAGCTCAACCTTAGTAGCGATAGTCGATGGTAAACAACAAGAGCTATTTTGGTGAGGCAAGGGACTCCTGCTCAAATCGCTTGAAATTCCAAGCACTCTGGAAGAGACGATCGCGACACTTGCGGCTTCCGCCGGAGCCAAAAAAGTGCTTGGCGGCGGAACCATCGTCATGCGTGACGTGAACGCCGGAGCGTTGGGTATCGAGGGTCTCGTGAGCCTGTGCCGCCTCGGCCTTGATCGCATCGTCATTGACGGAAACCTGGCGCGGCTCGGGGCTTTCACCACCCTAGCCGCGGTCGAGCGCCATCCCGCGCTCGCGGCGTTGCGTACCGCGATGGAATCGATCGGCTCGCCCACCCTGCGCTCGACGGCGACGGTCGGCGGCAATGTTTGCGCATCCTACCCCGGCGATCTTGCGACCTGCTTGTGGGCGCTCGATGCGACCGTCACGGTCGCTTCGCGCGAGGGCGCGAAAGAAAAGTCCGTGGCGGACGTGATCACGACCGGGCTGGCTGCGGCCGAGATCGTGACCGAGGTTTGGTTTCGCATCCCCGAAGCCAACGCGTGGTTTTACCGAAAGGCGATGCGGCGCGCGCTCAACTCCGGCTCGATCGTTACGATCGCGGCGCATGTGCCTGTCGTCGACGGGGCGATCACAAGTCCGCGGGTCGCAATTGGGGGAGTTGCGGCACGGCCGGTGCGGGCGCTCTCGGCCGAGAAAGTGCTGGAGGGCCAGCCGTTGACGCGAGCGGTGGTCGAGAAGGCCGCGGCCGCGGCGCTTCAAGACGTCTCTCCGGTTTCCGACGCCTGTGCCAGCGCCTGGTACCGGTCGCGCGTGCTGCCGGTGCATTTCCGCCGGGCGCTGCTTCGCGAAGGCGCCTGATTGATGCCCACAAGATCGGGAGGAAGTCATGCCGTCGAGTGTAGTCACGCTTAACGTCAACGGCGAGGAGCGCGAGTTCCTGGTTCGGCCGGGAATGAACTTGCTGACCGCGCTGCGCGAGCGCCTCGGGCTTACCGCCGCCAAGCAGGGCTGCGCCCAGGGAACATGCGGCACCTGCACTGTCGTGCTTGACGGCAGGGCCGTGTTTTCATGTCTGGTGCCGGTGGAAACTATCGACGGAGCGCGCGTCGAGACGCTCGAGGGGCTCGCCAACAACGGCCGCCTCGATCCGATCCAGGAGGCGTTTCTCGATAACTTCGCGACCCAGTGCGGTTTCTGCGCGTCGGGAATGATCATGGCCGCCAAGGCGTTACTTGCCGAGAATCCGCAACCGACGCGAGAGGATGTGATTCGCGCCATCTCCGGCAATGTCTGCCGCTGTACCGGCTATGGAGCGATTATCGATGCGATTCTCGACGCGGCACGGATCCGTTCGTCGCGTCTCGTGGCGGCCGCGCGGTAGGGGCGAGCGATGCGCAATCTCACGATGATCGACAAGACAGTGTTTGCCGACGCCCACGGCAAGGACCTCAACGTCGTCGGAACGACGGCTGAGCGCGCCGACGCTCGCAGCCACGTCACCGGCCGCACGCAATATTTCGAAGACGTCTTCTTTCCCGGGATGCTGCATCTCAAGATGGTGCGCAGCGCGCGCCATCATGCCCTGCTCAAAGGTATCGACACCTCAGCGCTCCAATCGGTGCCGGGGTTCGTCCGGGTCATCACCTACAAGGACGTGCCCAACAATTGGTACAACGTTCTTAGACTGCTCGGGGTACAACCCGACGACGAACCGGTGCTGGCTGAGGATCGCGTACTGTACGTGGGCGAACCGATCTGCGCCGTGGTCGCGCAGACACCCGAGGCCGCGGTCGATGCGGTCGCGAAGGTGCGCGTCGACTATGAGGACCTGCCGGTGGTCCTCGATGTCGAGGAAGCGATCAAGCCCGGCGCGCCGGTTATCAACTCGCGACATGGGCACAATTTCTTCGTATATGAAGGCCACCATTGCCGGCGCATCCGATTCGGCGACGTCGAGAAGGGCTTCGCCGCGACCGACCATATCCTGGAGCGGCGCTACGACTCGTCTCCGATCGAGCATGCGGCGACCGAGGTGACAGGCTGCATCGCCAAGCCCGAAGGCAACGGGCGCTATACGATCCATACGAACACGCAGGCGCTGTTTTTCACACTGGACAACACCGCGCTGATTCTCGGTGTGCCGCCCAACAGGCTGAGACTCGTCGGGGGCACGGTGGGCGGCGGCTTCGGCGGCAAGGTGGACGTGATCGTGGAGCCACTCGCGACGCTCGCCGCGATGCTCACGAATCGGCCGGTGAAATACGCCTTCAGCCGCGCCGAGGAGATGCAGGTATCCTCGCCGCGCGGCGCCGAGCGCATCTACATGAAGGACGGCTTCATGCGCGACGGGCGGATCGTCGCCCGCAAAGTCACGCTCTATCTCGACGCCGGCGCCTATTCGCGGCTTAGCCCCTACGGCGTCACCAAGGCGGCGGGGCACATCCAGGGCCCCTATGCGATCCCGAACGTGTGGGTCGACGCGCACTGCGTTTACACCAATCGGACGCCGTCGAGCGCGATGCGCGGCTTCGGCGTGACTATCGGAGACTTCGCGCTGGAGAGCCAGATGGACGAGATTGCCCGTGTGCTGGGCATGAATCCTTTTGAGCTGAGGCTGATCAACGCCTATCGCGACGGCGACATGAGGGCGTATCGCAAGCGCGTCGACGACGCGGCCCTGGTCGAGGTGGTGCAGAAGGCAGCGCAGCTCGTCGGCGAAAGCCTGCCGCCGCGCTTCGCCGCGATGCGATCCACCAACCGGGAGGGCCTCGGCAATGGCTAAGCGCTTCGGACGCGGAATGGCCGCCGTCAACTATCCGACCGGCATGAATCTCGGCGGCGATCCGTCCCAAGCCCTCATCCACGCCACGCCCTCGGGGAGCTTTGTGGTCACGCTAGCGAGCGTCGACCTCGGCCAGGGCCTCAAGACCGTGGCGGCGCAGATCGCGGCCGAGACGCTGGGTGTGCCCTACGAGAGTGTGATGATCGACACGGGCGACACCGACACCGGTCCGCATTGCACCGGCACCTTTGCCAGCCGCGCCACCCATCGGGTCGGCAACGCCGTGATCATGGCCGCGCGGGAGGCGCGCGCCGCCATGATGGAGGTGGCGGGCAAGGAACTTGAGGTCGCTCCCGCGGACCTTGAGACCGACGGACGCGGCCGCGTGCTCGTCAAGGGCGCCCCCGAGCGCGGCATCGACGTGACGAATGTCGCGCTGGCCGCCCATTTCAAATACGGCAAGACCATCTCGGGCCGCGGCATGTTCCTGAAGCCCAAGAGCGATCCGGTCCCCGAGACCGGCGAGATGGATCCGGACTCGGCCGAGGCCCATGCCTGCACCGTGGCGGAAGTCGAGGTGGACGACGAGACCGGCGAGGTTCGCGTCCTCAAGCTCTATAATGCCTATGAGGTGGGCCGGGCGATGAATCCCGCGCTGGCGAATCAGCAGATCGCGGGCGGTGCCTGGATGGGAATGAGCGAGGCGCTGTTCGAAACCACCGAACCTTACTATCCCGACCGCAGCCACGGGCCGGTCGACTTCAGCCAATATCTCATGGCCGGGCCGGCCGAGACGCCGGCGCTCGAGAGCGCGATCATCGAGCGGCCGTCCGCGGATGGGCCTTACGGCGCCAAGGGCATCGGCGAAATGACGGCCAACTCGCCCATCCCGGCGATCGCCAATGCCATCTTCGACGCTTGCGGCGTCCGCATCCGCTCGCTGCCGATCACCCCGGAGAAGATCCTGCGCGCGCTCGACGCGCTCTCCTCCGCTGCGTGAAAGAGCTACTACCGAGGCACCTCGCCTTCATGCCCCCGCTGATTTTCGGCGGCGGCTATCGGCCCCTTGAGCTGCCCCTGGCCCGCGCGAGCACCGACCGCGTCGTGTCATGCGCGAGCCGCGCCGCCTCGGCCACGGGACGCGCCGCTTGCTCGGCAGAAATGACCTCGACCGAGATCGGCGCCTGAACACCGATCTCGTCCAGCAGCCGGATAAAGCCGATCAGGTCAAACGTGCCTTGACCCGGCAAGCGGCGCCTCATCGTATCAGCGAGCAGATCGCCGCCGGGAAACTCATCGGCGTCGTCGAACTGGATGGCGGTGATGCGTTCGGGCGGTATCGCGCGAATCTGCTGCGGGTCGGCGGCGCCGCGGAAGTGATGCCAGGTATCGACCAGGACTCCCGCGTTATCACCTGCGCGTCGCGCTATCGCCCAAGCCGTTTTGGCATCCGGGATACCGGTCCAGGGGAGAAACTCGAGGGCAACCAACAGACCGTGCTTGGCGGCACGGTCGGACAAAGCCGCGAAGCGGTCGGCGACGATCTCAATCGCCGGAAACTCGCTCTCGTCCTCGCCGATCGCGGTGAGCTGCAAGTGACGGCCGCCAAGGGCGTCGGCGGCTTCGTAGGCTCGTTCTTCGTTAAGGCGCGCGCGCTTGCCCCGCTCGCCGTTGTCCCACCAATTCCCCATCAACTCGATTTCCGCGACCGTCAGGCCATGATCGTCAAGGATGGTCCGCATCGCCGCGTTCGATAGCCCCTCGCGGCAGGCCAGATAATCCTTAATGATCAGACCGATAGCCGAAAACCCCGCCTTCGCCGCAGCCGCGACACGCTCCGCAAAGGAAAAGCGGGACGATTCGAAGGGCAGCGTGCCGCAGATAGTGTAGTAACTGGCGATCAGGTCGTCGCGGCCGAGAATCCGGTTCACCGAACGAGGCATCGGAATTACCCCCTGCCTGAAAGATTGCGATAGCGGCGTTAATCAACCGCGCGGAATTCAGCCGCCAGAAAGGAATCCGCGAAGGCAGGCGGTTGAAAAGTCGTTTTCAACAGCCCGCTAAACCGGCATCCATTTGCGCCGCGGCAACGCGCCGATTAACGGCCCCGGTATGGAATCGTGCAGACGTCCTATGACCTGTCCATGATCCAGGACCCCGGGACGGTCATGCGCGGGCAGGACGAACCTATTGCCGCTCATTACCCGTTTCATGCCGCCCTTTTCCCCGCGCTTGGTGGTGCCGTGATTTCCCGTGTACGCCGGTTCCATCTCGCCGACCTGCCACATCGGGGTCGCGAGCTGGTCGTTAATGTCGTAGATCACGTCGCCGCAGATGCACGCGCGTCCCTCCGCCGTGTCGACCAGAACGTTCATCGCGCCCTCGGTGTGCGCATACGCGGCCTGGCAAACCACGCCGGGGATGATTTCCTCGTCGCCGGAGATCTCCAGGTCGAGCAGGCGCAGTCCGTTCTTGGCATGCAGGCGATCCACCAAGTGCTTGATGTCTTCGGGCGGGTATTGCTCTCCCATCAAGCCCGATACTGAGTATTCGAGCTCGCGCCGATTGACTACAACGGTAGTGTTGGCCGGAAACAGATCGTCCGTGCCCGCGTGATCGATGTGCAGATGAGTATGCAGTAAGTAGCGCACGTCACCGAGCTTGAGTCCGTACTTGGCCAGTTGCTTTTCCATCCCCTGCTCCGGAGTGGGAATGCCGCGCATGCCCAGCCGCTGCATGATCTGCGGATTGCGATACCCGGTGTCGACGATCATCGGGTCGGCGCCGAGGATCAACATCCCGAATACCGGTGCCCGCACCGCCTGTCCCGGGTTGCGGGCAATCACCAGGAAGCTTGAATCGAGCTCGATGTCGCCCAGGTCCAGCAGTTTGATTTCAAGACTCATATGGTTCCTCCTATCCTTGGGTCATTCGCGACGGAGATTTGAACTGGTGGAGGGAACGCCGCTCCCGTCGGCGGGTCGGTTCATGGCGACGCTCTCCAGCGGAGTCACCGGTCCCGGTACGTGGATGCCGGCCACGCGGCCGATCACGACGCCTCCGGGGGCGATTCGCGCGGGCGCGTCGTGCATCGGCAGCAACCAGGCTCCCGACTGCAGCGCCTTCTTTACGGCCGCCATCTCACGCGCACGGCTTACCGCCGTAGTGCCAGAAATCAGTGGTTCGCGATGGTTGAGCTGCAACCGGGGAGCGACGATTTGCGCCTGGACATCGCAGACGACGTCGCTGCATATGCACGCGATACCGTCGTCGGTTTCCGCCAGCAGATTCATCGAGCCCTCGGTATGCCCGCCGGTCAGTTCCGCGGCGATTCCCGGCACCAGCTCCACCGGCCCTGAATAGTGAAGGTCGAGCAGCCACGCCGCGCTCGGTGTGTGAAGGCGGTCGAGCAGATGCTTCATGTCTCGCGCCGGGTAACTCGGACCGCCCAACCCGCCGCATCCGACTTCGAGCTCGCGCCGGTTCATCACGACGGTGGTGGAAGCGGGGAAGATGTCGTCCTTGCCCGCGTGACTGGTATGCAGGTGGGTGTGGAAGATGTAACGGATATCGGCCGGTCGCAAACCGCGCCTCGCAAGCTCCTGCTCCAGCCCTTCGCCCTGCGCGACAGTGGCCTTGCGTCCGGTCGACTGGATCGCTTCGGGGTCGCGGAAGCCGGTATCGACCAGGATCGGCCCCTCCGCTCCGCCGAGGATCAGGTATGCAAGCGTGGGACGGACAACTGGAACCGCTGGCTTTCGGTAGTCAACCAGGGAGCTGGAATCCGCCTCGACGCTTCCCAGTTTGAGAATCTCTATCCGCAGTGTCATACGAGGAACCGCATGCGCGGGAGTCCCATCCGCAAGCCCTGTGCCCGCGGCCCAGGTCCCGAGTCTCCTGCGCCGGATCCGTGCATTGGTGGCCGAAGATCAAAGAAATTTTGACTTATCTGTGCCAGCAACTCTGGAAAGCTAAAGCAGGGAGTGCAACTAATGTGACCGTCGTAACACTTGAGACGGTTACAGGCTGGTACAATCCGTGCCGCCTTGGGATGAGATGGGCTGATGGGTTGGTCGACGGCGCGGCTTAGCGGGGGTCGCCGTATGTCGACGGGACGTTCTTCAGCAGCCTCGCATCCGCAGGAGCAAAGACCTTCCGCGCTGCGGGACAACGAGCAGCAGCAGATCGATGAAGCCTACCGCACGGTGGCTTTAGGTCGAAGCCTGGACAGCGTAATCGCGATCGATCGCTACGGTATCATCCGCGCAAGGAATAGCGCGGCCGGACCGCTTCTCGGCATCCGCAACGCGCAACGCGCGCCACAGACGCCGCCCGACCTTAGTCTGCTCGTTCAAACTTTCCTGAATCGAGCCGGGAAGTTCTCGGAACCGGAGGAATATGAGATCTTCTATCCGGGTGCCGGACAGAAACTTAAAAGTATCGTTTCGCCGGTCGTTTACGACGGACTAACCGTGGGCGTCGTGGCGGTCGTACCTGAACGCCAAACATCTCCGCGCGCCGAATCCCCTGCCGGAGGGGCAAGCGCCGTACAAGGGCCCCGAACGGGGCGGTCGGGAGGCGCCTTTTATGGGCTCGACGATCTGCTGGGGCGGTCGATCGCCATTCGCGAAACCCTGAGAATGGCGTCTCTGGTTGCGGCGGCGGACCTGCCGGTTCTCATCGTCGGCGAATCGGGAACCGGCAAGGAAATAATCGCGCAGTCGATCCACAACGTTAGCCCGCGAGCGGGCAACCCTTTCATTGCCGTCAACTGCGGCGCGATCCCTTATGAACTGAGCGAGGCCGAGTTCTTCGGCTACGAAACCGGCGCTTTTACCGGGGCGAAGCGCGGCGGAAACGCCGGAAGGTTCGAGCAAGCGGACGGCGGAACGATCTTCCTTGACGAGGTATGCGAATTGAGTCCGCGAGCGCAGGTTTCGTTGCTGCGCACCCTGCAGGATATCGAGGTGGTACGCTTGGGCAGCAGCGTCGCGCGCCGGTTCGACGTTCGGGTGGTTGCGGCAACCAACCGCGGCCCGAGACAGGAAGTTGCCCGCGGACGATTCCGTCAGGACCTCTTTTACCGGCTCAACGTACTGACGATCGAGGTGCCGCCGCTTCGTCATCGCCGCGAGGACGTCTCGATGCTCGCCGAGGCGTTCCTGGCAAGCATCAAGCAGCGCCGAGCCATGAGCTTCAGTCGCGAGGCGATGGAGCTGCTCGAAGCGTATGATTGGCCCGGCAATGTACGCGAACTCAAGAGCGTGGTCCAAAGGCTCGCGATCCTGGCGGGTGATCGCGAGATCCACCCCGAGGATTTACCCGCGGAGATTATGCTCGGCGGTCAGAGCCGGCCGGCTTCGTCGCCCGCGGAAGCTTTGCGACGGCGCCATATGCTGCTTTCGGAGCGTGACCATGCTCTCAACGTGCTGAACCAATGTTCAGGAAACGTCACGGAGGCGGCACGGCGCCTCGGGGTATCGCGTATGACAATTTATCGCAGGATCCGAAACTGGCAGATTTCCCTGGCCGGGCCACGGGAACGATAGGACAGACGGCGGATTGAACAGGTTCGATGGCTGTTCCTGAATCAAGGAAGGCACCCTCAGCCTGGCCCTTTTCGCACAAAGGAGCGGGCGAGGGGACGGTCAGACGGCGGCGCGGCCTTGCGGCGTCCCCAGTTCTTCGAGCTGGTGACGAATTTTGCGGAGTTCCTCGGGATGGGCTCCGTCCCGAGAGTAGACGGTGAAAGCGTCGGGGCTTTGCCAGATCTCATCGAACCATCGCGCAAACAAGGAGGCGTAGCGATCGCCACGGAAGGAGATTCCCCAATGAGGATACGGAAGCGAAGGATCCTCAAAACTGACTACCGCCTCGCGCTCGCCCACGATAACGAGCGGAGACAACGCGGCCTGCGCCTGGGAATGCACCAGAATCTTAACTGTCACGTTCAAGACTTTCTCGTCAGAAACTATTGCGAAATCGCGCCGCGGACTGGCTTGTCCGGATGGAAGGCGGAGCGACAGCGCCTCGAACGAGGCGAGGTCGCTTACCGCCAGCAGCACGCGTTTCGACCATAGATGCGTCCATGGATTCGCGCTCGCACTTCCGGGCGCAACCTCGTAAGCCTGAACAGCGGAGACGAACTCCCGAACCGCCTCCAAATCGTGCGGATTGTAGTGCTGGTCAGCGGGCGGACGCCAACGGCCCACCAGGCGCGCCGTCCGCAGAATCTGCGGCCCTTTAGGATCGGAAGAAAGCGCTTCGCGCAAAGCGCGAGCCGCGGTCCGATACATGTCGGCCGTTGTAGGTTGGGGTGATACTTCGCCGGAGGCGGCGAGACTGCGGCCCAGTTGTTCGAGTTGTGCCATGCGGCCTTCGATAGCGCGAATCGAGCCATGCAAATCCAGGATTGACTCGTGCACGGGCTCGAACAGCTCGAAGCGTTCGATAACTATGAAGCCCAGGATCTCGGCGAGAATGACGACTTCCGCCGCCTGCCGCAGCCACGGCATTTCAAGCCTTTCCGCGCCGAAGTGCCCGACGACGGCGAGTACGGCGACTACTCCCATCGCGATCGCGATGACGCGGCTGCGCTTGCTCACAGTGGACATCGACACTCCGGCCTCTTGGGAGACTCCCGTCCGGGCGCGCGATTATGTCACGAGGCGACGCCACTTCTCCAGCGCGGCCCGAAGTGCGGCGCCCGAAGACATCGCGACAGACGTTCACCAACTGATCCGCTCAATTGGCGAGACCAGCGGCAGTGGTTACTCTCGGACTCTGAGCGACGCCCTCTTTTCTCCCCCAAGCAGACGAAAAGCGATGGGGGATAACTCAGAACCATCGGCGCGAAGCGTTACGGGCGATCAGCAGTGCAGCACGCGCACGGCGACCGGGGCTTCCTTGCCGCGCAGCGTGAGCGTGCGGGCTTCCGCATTCGGAAACTGCCCGGCCACGGCGGCGTAGACCGCCTCGCTCAGCAGCGCCTCGCCCACCGCCGCATTCGACTGCATCCGCGACGCTGTATTTACCACGTCGCCGAGCGCGGTAAAATCGACCGTACCCTCGCCGCCGACGTTGCCCACGTACGCAACTCCGGAATTGACGGCGCATCCAAGCGGCAACCACGGCTCCGCGGACTGCCCATAGCCCATGGCCTTGAGGAGCGCGACCGAGGCCTCGGCGGCCCGGCGTCGATACTCGGGGCCGCAGATCCCGGGGACGAACAGGGCCATCACCTCGTCGCCGATTAGCTTGTCGATGATCGCATCGTGGCGGATCAGCGCCTCGGTGGCGGCGTGGTAAAAGCGATTCAGCAGGGCGGCGAAAGCGGTGGGTGCGAGCTGTTCGCCGAGCGCGGTCGAGCCGCGCACGTCGGCGAACAGCACCGCGATATCCACTTCGAGTCCGCCCGGCGGAAGTCCGTCGCAGCATCGCGCGCAGAGATTGGGATTCTTGCGCGACGGCGTGAATCCCATCAGCGCAAACAACTTGCCGCCGACTCCGCCGAAGGGGTTATGACAAAGCTTGCAGCGCGGAGGGCTCGGCAAGTGGCGAAACAACCGGTGGGATATGAGGAGCGGCTGATGTCCTTCGACCAGAAGTTTCCGCCACGTCTCCTGGTTGGTTGGGCGATTTTGAGGTGGCATTGGCGCTCCGGCGTCCCGCGCGATGGCATCTTATCGCGGCCTTGTAGCTAACACGTTCGCCGCCGCGCTGCCATTGCATCCCATCCCGCCGCAGCCTTCCGCACTGCTGCCCGCATTGCGGTAAAGGCCTGGCGAGTGTGCGGCTCGTTTTTCTCCATCAGTTGAATTAGTCCGCTTTTTTGGATACGCAGTTGGCTCTAGTGTCGCCGAACGGCATCGGAGCTAGCCAGAGATGGATGTCGAGATGAGCCTTGGATTGATGCGGACGATGCTACTGATCCGCAAGCTGGAGGCGGCGTGGGCCGAGGCCTACTTCCGCGAAGAGATCGGCGGTATCCCGCCGGCGTTGAGCACGGGGCAGGAGGCGGTGGCCGCCGGCGCATGCGCCGCCCTCGAGCCGGGCGACTACGTGTTCACCACTCATCGCGGTCAGGCGCCGCAGGTCGCCCGCGGGCTCGACCCCAAGCGCATCATGGCCGAACTTTACTGCCGCCGCGCCGGCTACAATAAGGGCAAGTCGTACCACGTTACCGACGTTAGCCGCGGCGTCATCGGTATGGGCGGCATAGTTGCGGGCCAGGTGCCGGTTGCCGGCGGGATGGCGCTCGCGCAAAAGCTTAAAGGCAGCGATCGCGTCAGCCTGGCCTTCTTCGGCGACGGAGCGAGCAACGAGGGCGCCGTGCACGAGATCGCCAACCTGGCCGCCATGTGGACGCTGCCGCTCATCCTGCTGTGCGAGAACAATGGCTATTGCATCACGCAGCCCGTGGCCGTCGCGGTGAAGGCGGTGTCAATTGCCGACCGTGCCGCAGGGTATGGCCTGCCCGGTGCGATGGTCGACGGCAACGACCCGGTCGCGGTTCGCGACGCCGTCGCCGCCGCCGTTGCCAGGGCGCGGGCGGGCCGGGGCGCTACGTTCATCGAAGCGAAGACGGTCCGTCTTGGCGGCCACCTCGCGCATGATCCGCAGAGCTATCGCTCCAAGGAGGAGATCGCGGCCGCGTGGCAACAGTGCCCGATCAAGCGCTTCCGCGAGCGCCTGCTGACCGAGGGACTGCTCACCGCGGAGGTGTACGCGCGGATCGAGGCCGAGGTCGGCGGCGAGGTCGCGGCCGCAGTCGAGTTCGCAAGGCAGAGCCCCTTTCCTGAGCCTCGCGAGGCGTTCGAGGACCTTTGGGCCTGAGGCGAGGTGAGCATGTTCGACAAAAGGCTGTTTAGATCGGGCGGCAAAGTTAGCCCGCGGGAGCGCGAGTGGCAGAGCTTCCGGGGCGCGATCAATGAGGCCATGCGCGAGGAGATGCGCCGCGACCCGGCGGTCTTCCAGATGGGCGAGGACATCGCGGGTGCTTCGCCGTTCGGCGTCACCACCGGCCTGGCGGGTGAGTTCGGTATCGAGCGGGTCCGCGATACGCCGTGTTCGGAGGTGGCGGTGGTGGGCGCGGCGGTGGGCGCCGCGATCGGCGGCATGCGCCCGATAGTCGAGTTCCAGTTCGGCGACTTCCTTTCCGTCGCCATCGACCAGCTAACCCATCAGGGTGCGATGCTGCGCTATCTGACCGGCGGGCAGGTCAAGGTTCCGATCGTTATCCGGCTGCCCTGCGGCGGCGGCCAGGGAGCCGGCTCGCAGCATTCGCAGTCGCTCTACTCGTGGTTCGCCCACGTTCCCGGGATCAAGGTGGCGCTACCCGCGACCTCGATGGACGCCAAGGGGCTGATGAAGTCGGCGATCCGCGACGATAATCCCGTGCTGTTCTTCGAGCACAAGCAACTGTACCGGACGCGATGGCCGGTACCGGCCGAGTTTCGCGACCCCGACCATGTGATTCCCTTCGGCCGCGCGGTGGTGCGGCGTATCGGCGGCGACGTCACGGTGGTGGCGACCCTGACCATGATGCATCATGCGCTGGCCGCGGCGGAGGCGCTTGAGGCCGAGGGCGTTTCCGTCGAGGTGATCGATCCACGCACGCTGGTGCCGCTGGATACGGAGACGATCGTCGAGTCGGTGCGCAAGACCGGGCGTATCCTGGCGGTGGACGAGGCCTACCTGACCTGCGGCATCCAAGGCGAGGTGATCGCTCTGGTGGCCGAGCGCGCCTTCAAAGCGCTCAAGGCGGCGCCGCGCCGATTGGGCAATCCGGGCGTGCCGGTTCCGTTCGCGCCGCCGCTCGAGGACGCTGTACTACCCGATCAAGAGCGGATCATGTCGGCGATCCGCGAGATGCTGTCGGCGTAATCGAGCATCTCGGCTTTTTCGACCGGGGTCCTGGCTGATCCGACGTCGTGCGCACGGCCGGACTCTACCTCATTTCGGCTGAGTTTTCGGGGAGCACAGCACGCGGCTCAACTTCTAGGCGATGCGTCCCTGATCCAGCCTTTGCTCCTCAATACCTCAAGAGCTAAGCGGATTTGCTGCTCGGAGAAACGTTTCTTGCGTTCGTTCCAAGCGTACGTCAAGGCGACCACGTCGCCGTCAGTTCTTGCTTGCTCTTTCGCAGCTACCCAGTGGACCGTCGCCAAAAGCTCAAGGCCGAGTGGTGTCTCGAATCCCTCTACCAACTCCGAGACGCGCTTGAAGTGTGCTTGCGTTGTCTCTTTGTCTCGCAAAAACGCTTCAGCATCTGACGTGGCGCCAGGTACTAGCTCCAGCCGCTTGGTAGGACCGTCGCCCCCATCAGCGTATCCGGACACGTAATATCCTTCGATCGCTCTTAGAACGTGGCGCAGATTCTCAGCGTATGGACCATACGGAGCCTTAACGTACTCGAGCCTAAGGCGTTCGCCCGCTTCCTGCATGAAATACATGAGTTTGTGTATTTCGAGTAGCGTGACGAATGGGTCGAGGAGTGCGCTAAGGTACCGCTGAATCAGCCCAACGAGGGCCGCTCTGCCAGGAGTCATTGACGGCACTTTGGTCGAGCGTAGCGGCTCACGCCCACCCTCTCTAGGTTCGAATATCGTCACCCGGACATTGTCGTCGAGATTACGAACGGCGGCTTGAATCATCGGCCGTACATGGGACCATTCAAGGCCGCCTAAACCGCTCCCCAAGGGTGGAATAGCAACTGATCGGATGCCCAGCCTTCTAATCTCTCTTACAAGAGCCTCAAGCCCGGCCTCAATGTCGGAAATCCGACTTCTACCTCTCCAATGCCGCTTAGTTGGAAAGTTAATAATGTATTTCGGGTTCGAAATCTGGTTCGTTTTAAAGATGAGTAAGGTTCCGGGCTGCAGCTCGTTGCGTTGACACGCTAACTGGTAGGCTTTGAAGTTTTCTGGAAACGCATTCTTAAACTGAAGGGCGATCCCACGGCCCATTATTCCGACGCAATTGACG
>Ga0209415_10005855_pt1 | contig 21980 bp, 22 predicted proteins | sample PeaSoiSIISIP2007_FD_187696 | JGI IMG/M metagenome (GOLD analysis project Ga0209415, IMG submission 187696) | Peat soil microbial communities from Weissenstadt, Germany - SII-SIP-2007 (SPAdes) (version 2) | ecosystem: Environmental > Terrestrial > Soil > Wetlands > Peat | place: Germany... | reverse complement strand
GGGGGCCTGGTTTGCGCGGCGGTCAATTCCCACTACTAAGGCTCAGTCTGAGCATAAGGACGGGCGTTCGATGTGGTTCGCGGGGCCGGCCCGGCGCGTTCCGGCTGCGGGTCGGCCGCGGGTGCTCAGGCTGGGGTTCGACCTGAAGCGCGGCATGCGCGTCGGGCTGTTCGGCGGTTCTTTCAATCCGGCCCACGAGGGCCACGCCCACGTGGCCGAGACCGCGCTGCGGCGGCTGCGGCTCGACCGGGTGATCTGGCTGGTCTCGCCGCAGAACCCGCTGAAGCCCACGCATGAGACCGAGGAGCTGACCCGCCGGGTCTGGAATGCGCTGCGCTACGCCCAGGGGCCGTCGATGATCGTCTCCGACGCCGAGACCCGCATCGGCTCGCGCTACACCATCGACACCCTGCGGGTGCTGAAGGCGCGCTACCCCGGCGTCTGCTTCGTCTGGATCATGGGCGCCGACAGCCTGGCCACGTTCCACCGCTGGCGCGGCTGGACCCAGATCATGCGCGAGACGCCCGTGGCCGTGGTCTCGCGCCCCTGGACCGCCCTGAAGAGTCGCACCTCGCCCGCCGCGCGCCGATTCGCCTCCGCCCGGCTGCCGTCCTCCGCCGCGCCGACCCTGCCCTGCCGCAAGCCGCCGGCGTGGGTCTATCTGCGGGGGCCGCTGAACTTCACATCTTCGACAGCGCTGCGGCGCTCAGGCGCAAGCCGGCCGGGCGCGCCCCAAATTGGCGCCTGACCGGTTGCGGCGTCCGTGCTAGGGTGCGAGTTGCGAGAGATACCCACGGGAGCATCCCCTGAACCGTAATACCGCGCCGAGTGCGCATGAGGTCGCCGCGGAGGCTACGCCTTCGACAGGCGCCTCTGAGGACGACCAGGGCGCCACGGCGCCGACGAGTGTCATCCTCGAACGCCTTCTGCTCGAGCGATTGGACGACGAGAAGGCGCAGGACATCGTCTTCATCGACCTGAAGGACAAGAGTTCGGTGGCCGACGGCATGATCGTCGCCTCGGGCCGCTCGCACCGTCACGTCGGGGCCATGGCCGACCACCTGCTGCGCGCGCTCAAGGATTCGGGGCACGGCAAGGCGCGGGTCGAGGGCCTGCCGCATTGCGACTGGGTGCTGATCGACGCGGGCGACGTGATCGTCCACCTGTTCCGCCCCGAAGTGCGGGCGTTCTACAACATCGAAAAGATCTGGTCGGTCGAGCCGCCGCGCCGCGCGATCAACTAGGCCGACGTCGGCCGCACCGCTGCGCATCTCCCTGATCTGCGTCGGCAAGCTGGGTTCATCGCCTGAAGCGGCGCTGGCGCGCGGCTACGTCGAGCGCGCGACCGCGTCAGGGCGGGCGCTCGGCTTGGCGCCAGTCGAGATCGTCGAGGTCGAGGCGCGCAAGCCCGGCAAGGCGGCGGAAGCCGAGGCGATCCTCGCGCGGGCCGAGGGCGCCCAGCTGATCGCCTGCGACGAACACGGCCGGGGAGTGACCTCCCGCGACTTCGCCGCGCGGCTGGCGGGATTGCGCGACGACGGCGCGCGCCATCTCGCCCTGGTCATCGGCGGCGCGGACGGGTTGGACGGCGCCGTGACCGGCGCGGCGCTCCAGATCTTCTCCTTCGGGCCGCAGACCTGGCCGCACGCGCTGGCGCGGGTGATGCTGGCCGAGCAGGTCTACCGCGCCGTCACCATCCTCGCCGGCTCGCCCTATCATCGCGATTGAGGCGTTAACGGGCCCGGGGCTATCGATAGGCGTGCGCCGCTGCTTCGCCCTGGCCGTTTTGCTGCTCGCCGCCGCCCCGGCCCACGCCGAGAGCCTGGACGACCGCCGCCGCGCGCTGCAGAGCCTGACCGCCCAGGAGGACGCGCTCGCCGCGCGCCTCGGCGCCGACCGCAACGCGCTCTCGCGCCTGCTGGGCGCGCTGGCGCTGTTCAGCCGCGACCCGCCGCCGCCGCTGCTGGTCAGCCCCGCCGACGCCAAGGACGCGGTCCGGGCGATGATCCTCGCCAAGGCGATCGCGCCGCAGCTAGAGGCGCGCGCCCGACTGCTCAGCGCCGAGGCCGCGGCGCTCGGCCGCGTGCGTCGCCAGGCGGCCCAAGAGAGCGGCGACCTGTTCGCCGCCGAGAGCGCCATCGAGGACCGCCAGGGGCGCCTGGACGCCGTCGCGGCCGACGCCGCGCTGCTGACGCCGCCCCAGGTTCGCGCCGCCGCGAGCGGCGAGGACGCCGGGCCGGCGCCGGCGCATCTGCTCGCTCCGGCGGACGCCCAGGTGGCCGTTCGCTTCGGCGGGCGCCTGCCGAACGGCCTCGCGGCGCGCGGACTTGCCTACCGAACCGGCGCCGGCGCGGTGGTGAAAAGCCCCGCCCAGGCGGTGGTCGCCTATGCCGGGCCGTTGAACGGATGGGGACAAGTGGTCATCTTGCGCGCTGGGGGCGGATGCCACATGGTATTGTCCGGATTAGGAAAGGTAACGGTTCAGGTCGGTCAATCGGTCGCGGCCGCCACCCCCCTCGGCGCCATGCCGAGCGATGGACAAACGCCATCAGAGTTGTATCTCGAAGTGCGGATGCCGGCCGGACCCGTAGATCCAGCCAAGCTGATGAGCACCTCTGCGGGGGCGAATATTAATCCGGCCAAGCTTAGGCTGCGCCGCCAAGGAGTAGATTGAGCCTCGATGCGCAAGACTCTGTTGATCGCCGCTTCCGCTTTCGTGCTCGGCGCCGGGACCATGGCCTATATCGGCCAGGCCGCCCGCGCCACAACCGAGCCCAAGGCCGACACCTATCACATGCTCGAGCTGTTCGGTGACGTGCTCGACCAGGTCGACCGCCAGTATGTTTCCGAGGTCGATGACAAGAAGCTGATCCAGTCGGCGATGCAGGGCATGCTGTCTTCGCTCGACCCGCATTCCGACTACCTGACGCCGGAAGCCTACGGCGAGCTGCAGGACCAGACCCGCGGCGAGTACGGCGGCCTTGGCCTGGAGATTCAGAGCGAGGACGGCGCGGTGAAGGTGATCTCGCCGATCGACGGCACGCCGGCGGCGAAGGCCGGCATCAAGCCCGGCGACTTCATCCTGGCGGTCGACGGCCAGAACATCCTCGGCATGAGCGTCTCCGACGCGGTCAAGCAGATGCGCGGCAAGCCCGGCGAGGCGGTGACGCTGACCATCGGCCGCGAGAAGTCCGATCCGTTCGACGTCAAGCTGGTGCGCGAGATCATCCAGCCGAAGTCGGTCGAGGCGCGCCTCGAGGGCGACTTCGGCTATCTGCGGCTCTCCGGTTTCAACGAGAAGGCCACCGACGAGACGGCGGCGGCGATCAAGGACCTGCAGACCAAGGACCCGCACATGAAGGGTCTGATCCTCGATCTGCGCAACAATCCGGGCGGCCTGCTCGACCAGGCGGTCGGCGTCGCCGGCCTGTTCCTCAACGGCGGCGAGGTGGTGTCCCAGCGCGGCCGCGATCCGCAGGACATCGAGCGCTACGACGCCAAGGGCCACGACGTGCTGAACGGCCTGCCGCTGGTGGTGCTGATCAACTCCGGCACCGCCTCGGCCTCCGAGATCGTCTCCGGCGCGCTACAGGACCGCCATCGCGCCGCGATCATCGGCGTCACCAGCTTCGGCAAGGGCTCGGTGCAGACGGTGATTCCGCTGCGCGGCGGGCTCGACGGCGCGGTGAAGCTGACCACGGCCCGCTACTACACGCCCTCCGGCCGCTCGATCCAGAAGACCGGCATCGAGCCGGACCTCGAGGTCGCCGAGACGCGCGAAGAGGCCCAGCAGATCGCCAACGAGGCGTTCGAGTTCACCGAGGCCAGCTTCCGCAACGCGCTGAACGCCGACGAGGGCAAGGTGCGCCGCGGCGCGCACCAGCCGGCGGAGGCGCCGCCCGCCGACTTCGACGAGAAGAAGGGCGACTTCCAGCTCACGCGCGGCCTCGATGTGCTGAAGTACGGCTCGGTCGAAGCGACGCCCAAGCTCGCCAAACCCACCGCGACGCTGGCCCAGGTCGCCGGCCGCCTCGGCAACACCGCCTCCGCGTCGATCCCGGCCAAGCCGTAGCCCCTTCTCTTCCCCCGGAAGGGGGGAACGGTCGCGTCGGAGACGCGACCCAGGGGCCCTCCGCCCTCGCCCCTTTCAAATGGCGCCGTCTTCGCGCGCCAAAAGGGGCGAGACCGAGAGGCCCCTTCGGCGCTGCGCGCCACTTCCCCCCTTCCGGGGGAAGAGATGCGCGATTGACCATTCTGTCGCGCCCCGCGTAGCCCCGCTTTTTCCCTTCATTAACCAACTAAGGCGACCTTGCGGCGTCGTGACAGCCATCCGCACCTCTTTCGCCAAACCCCGCCCTGCCCCAGAGCCGGCGGACCCCTCCAGCAGCCGCAGGCTGCCGCTGGGACCGTTCGCCAATCCGGTGGTCGGATCGGTGACGGCCGCCGCCTTCTTCGTCGCCTGCGCCGCCGCCCTGGTGTCGCTGACGGGCAACCCGAAGGCCGGGGCGCCGGTGGTGCGGCTGTCGCTCGCCCACATCGCCGACACCAGCGCCCCACCCGGCTGGCGCGAAGCCCTGCCGAGCGAGACCCCCGGCGAGGCCCCCTTCGGCGCCGCGACGGTGCAGCTGTCCGATTCGGCGCTGGCCGACGCCCAGCCGATCGCCAACGGCGGCGCGGCGATCATCACCATCTCCGGCGATTCGCGCTTCGACGCCGCGCAAGGCTTCAGCGGTCCGGGCCTGCCCCAGGCGCCGATGGCCGGCCTGTTCGTCCAGGGCCCCGGCGGCATGCTGCCGGTGATCGGTCCGGATGGCCGCCAACCGTTCCAGGCCTACGCCCGCCCGTTCGCCGCTGACGGCAAGCCGCGCGTCGCGCTGATCATCGGCGGCCTCGGCCTCAACGCCAAGACCACCCGCGAAGCGATCTCCAGCCTGCCGCCGGAGGTCACCCTGTCGTTCGTGCCTTACTCCGACGGCCTGCAAGGCTGGATCGACATGGCCCGGTCCGCCGGCCACGAGGTGCTGCTCGAGGCGCCGATGGAGCCGAAGGATTATCCCGACAACGATCCCGGCCCCTATACCCTGATGGCCGACGGTCAGCCGCAGGACACCACCCAGCGCCTGCAATGGCTGCTGTCGCGCGCGACCGGCTACTTCGGCGTCACCAACTACCTCGGCTCCAAGTTCGTGCAGTCGCCCGGCGCCATGGGGGTGTTCGAGAACGAACTGCGCCAGCGCGGCCTCGCCTTCATCGACGACGGCTCGGCGTCCAAGGTCGGCGGCGCCCTGCCGCGCGCCTCGGCCGACCGCATCGTCGACGACCAGTTGGACGGCGGCGCGATCGAAGCCCAGCTCGGCGCCCTGGAGACCCAGGCCACCCGCAACGGCCAGGCGCTCGGCTCCGGTTTCGCCTATCCGATCACCCTGCAAGAGGCGTCGCACTGGGCCGCGGGCCTCGGCGCGAAGGGCATCCAACTGGCGCCCGCCTCCGCCCTCGCCACGCGCCGCTAGCGCCGTGGGCCATCTGGCGATCAGGGGCGGCGAGCCCCAGATGAAGCCGATGGACCTTAGCCAGCTGCGTCCCAACGTCGGCATCGTGCTGATCGCGCCCACCGGCAAGGTGTGGCTCGGCCGGCGCGCCGGCGCGCCGGCGCCGGCCAACTGGCAGTTCCCCCAGGGCGGCATCGACGTTGGGGAAGGCGACTTCGACGCGGCGCTGCGCGAGCTGCGCGAAGAGACCGGCGTCACCTCGGTGCAGCTGATGGGCCGCACTCGAGACTGGATCGGCTACGAATTTCCGCCCGAGCACCAGGGCTCCAAGATCGGCAAGGGCTGGCGCGGGCAAAAGCAGATCTGGTTCGCGCTAGCCTTCCATGGCGACGACGCCGAGATCGACCTCAACGCCCACGGCGAGGACATCGAGTTCGACGACTGGCGCTGGGCCGAGCTGGAAGATGCGATCCACGAAGTCATCGAATTCAAGCGCGACGTCTATCGCCAGGTGATCGCGGCGTTTCGTCCGCTCGTAGAACAGGTCCGCAGCGCGGCGCGTTAAGGCCTTGCCCCGCCCGGCCACGGCGGCCAAGGTCGGAGTGGCATGACACCTCCCCCCATCCTGATGATCCACGGCGGCTTTTGCGGCGGCTGGACCTTCGACGCCTTCGCCGCGCCGTTCCGCGCCGCCGGTCACGCCGTGCAGGCGCCGGACCTGCCCGGCCACGCCGCGGAGCTGCCGCGCGAGGCCGCGCTCGGTCTGTCGATGGCCGACTACGCCGACGCCGTCGTCGGCCTGGTCGCCGCCTCGCCGGCGCCGCCGATCCTGATCGGCCACTCGATGGGAGGGCTCGTCAGCCTGTTGGCGGCGGCCAGGTCCAACGTCGCCGGCGTGATCCTGCTCGCGCCCTCGGCACCCTGGGGCGTCGGCGGCTCGTCGATGGAGGAAGCGGTCTCGGCCGTCAGCCTCTATGCGCTCGGCCCCTATTGGGCCCAGGCGATCGAGCCTGACTATCCCAGCTTCCGCCGCTATGGCGTGGACCGGCTGGAGCGGCCGGAGCGTCGCGCGATCTTCGATCGCATGCGGCCGGAGAGCGGACGCGCGCTGTTCGAGACGCTGAACTGGTGGCTCGATCCGATGATGACCACCCTGGTCCGCCCGGAGCAAATCGCCGCCCCGATGCTGGCCATCGCCGGCGGCCGCGACGTGATCCACCCGCCGCCCACGGTGCGCGAGACCGCCAAGCGGATCGGCGCTCGGCTGCAGCTGATGCCCGACATGAGCCACTGGCTGATCGGCGAGCCCGGCTGGCGCGACGTCGCCGACCTATGCCTGGGCTGGCTGGCTGAGCAGGTGTCGCTGGAAGCGGCGGAATAGGGCGCTCCGCCCTCACGACGTCCGGGCCTACGACCCAAACATTAAGCGCCAGGACGGTCATCCGCCGGAAGGTCCAGCCGCAGCAAGTCGGCTTCCCAAAAATGCTGGCCAGAGTGAGTCACTCTTATCTTGGCCTTAAAAGACAATTTCGACCCCGGCGGTGCCTGCTCTAGCTGCATACGCCACTCGTCCTTAAATACCACGAACATCACAGACGAACGCTTCTCGTTTTGGGCACCGTATACCTGAGCTTGAACGCCGCCTTTGACAGGGTGAACGTTGAATAGCTCTGCTTCAAGCACCATATACTTTCCTTCGTACGGATTTAGTGTATTCGTTTCCTGAATTTCTGTGTGTGGCCTAACCTTGAGCTCCAGATACCTGCGAGATACGGCCTCAGGTACAGTATCCGCGTCGAATGCCGACGGCCAAAGCAAGCTCGGAGGAGGCGGTGGAGGAGGAGGCGGCGACGCAGGCGGAGGGTGCCGATCGACGTCTGGTTCACTTGCGGGAGGCGCCCGCCGCTCCGCTCTGGACTTCACAAGATCAGAGGTAGCCTTCTGAAGTAGATTTATCGTTTCGACGGTGTGGCGGCTGGGTCGAAAAAGTTGTTGCCCCGCCCAAGCCCCAGCACCCGCGCTGAGCAGGATCAGCGGGAGGTAATTCCACGCCCCTGACAGGTCTATCTGCAAGGCTGCTCGGATGCCGGGCGAGTCCTTGAGGGCCTGTTGAAGAGCCTCAAAGAGCGCAGTAATCGCGATGCAGGCGACTGCTACGTAGTGAAGGAATCCGAGCCGTTCCTGCATGCTCAGATCATATCAGCGATTCCGGTGTGTTTGCATAATCGCCCGCCGGGAACTGGCGCCCGCCGATGACCGAGGGGATGGGAGGTCGCAGAGCGACACATCGCCGTCGATCGCTTGGCGGAGCGTGATTCCGAGGTTCAGGACCGCGTCAAGGATCGCCTGCGGCGACCGCTAAGCGGCGGCGCGCAGCGCCGTCCTTGACCCGGCCCTGAACTCGGAAAAGCTGCTCTCCAAGTGTTCGACGGTGGACTTTGAGCACCGCGGGTACCCCACCATGGTCCAAACAGCTCTTGATCGGCGATCAGCGGCCGCCGCCGCGGTCCTTCAGCTCGGCAGCTTCACCACTTCGTAGATCATCTGCGAGGTGTCGGTGTTGCCCTTCATCGGCGTGCCGTCGGCTTTGCGCATGGTGGTGAAGACCAGGCTCTGTTCCTGGCCGTTCCATTCCAGCTGCCACGAGCGGGTAGTGAATTGGGTCGCGCCCTGCACGTTCTTGTCGTTGCGGTACAGGCTCCAGCCGTGCTCGACCGCGGCCCAGTCGTTGAAGGCGACGATGATCGGGCGCCCCGGCGCTTCCAGGTCGGCCGGGTGGGTCACGTCGACGTGGCACTGGGTGGGATTGGAGCCCGGATCCTCCACCGTCAGGGTGAAGTCCTTCTGCTTCAGCGCCCAGCCGCCATAGTCGCCCTGTTTGCGCAGGCCGTAGCCCTTGGCGATCTGGGTGAAGTTGCCGCCGCTGGCCAAAGGCACGCAGACCTTCTGCAGCACGTCCAGCAGGGCGACGGCGGTCGGATCGGTCGGCGGCGGGGGCGGGGGCGGCGGCGGCGGTGGCGGGGGAGGCGGCGGCGGAGGCGGCGTCTCCGATGTCGGAGTTGTGCCGCCGGGCGGCGCGGTGACGGGCGCCGCTTCGGTCGAAGTCGGGACGGCGGGCGTCGCGGTGGTCGCCGCCGCGGTGGTCGGGGCCGCAGTGGTCGGGGCCGCAGTGGTCGGGGGCGCCGGCGGCGCTGCGACCGGCGGAGAAACCGGTGACGCAGCCGGCGGCGTCGGCGCCGTGGTTGCGGCCGGCGGCGGCGCAGGCGGCGCTGGGGTCGGCGACGCGGCGGGAGCGGTCTCGGCGGGGCTCGCCGGCGGGGTCGCTGCGGGCTGGGCGAAGGCGTTGGCGCCGGCGGCCAATGCCATCAGGCTGACGAGCGCAAGGCGCATGGGGCGGCGTTCCTCAATAGTCGGACGAGCGTCGTAAACCTTCTAGCGAGGCTTTGGCGCGCCGTCCAAGCGGCTAAATAACCTCTTCGGCGTGCTCTGCCAGAATGGTGAGCCCTTCGGCTGTCACATCCGCGAAACCGCCGCGCACGTCATAGACCCGCACGTCGCCCTCGTCATAGGCTTTCACCCGGCCTTCCTTCAGCGTGGTCATGAACGGCGCATGGCCCGCCAGCACGCCGAAATCGCCTTCCGATCCCGGCGCATCGACCTGATCGACCGCGCCGGAGAACAGCTCGCGCTCAGGCGAAACCAGGGAGAAGTGCAGCTTGCCAGCCATGGTCAGGCTTCCGCGGCCATCTTCTCGGCCTTGGTCACCGCTTCCTCGATGCTGCCGACCAGGCGGAAGGCGGTTTCCGGCAGGTGATCGTACTCGCCGTCGCAGATGGCCTTGAACGAGCGGATGGTGTCTTCCAGCGGCACGATCACGCCCGGCATGTTGTTGAACGCCACGGCGACGTTCAGCGGCTGCGACAGGAACTGGCTGATCTTGCGGGCGCGGGCCACCACCAGCTTGTCGTCCTCCGACAGCTCGTCCATCCCGAGGATGGCGATGATGTCCTTCAGCGCCTTGTACTGCTGCAGGATCTCCTGCACCCGGCGCGCGGTGGTGTAGTGCTCCTCGCCGATCACCAGCGGGTCCATGATCCGCGAGGTGGAATCCAGCGGATCGACGGCCGGGAAGATGCCGAGCGCGGCGATGTCGCGGCTGAGCACCGTCGTGGCGTCAAGGTGGGCCATGGCGGTGGCCGGCGCCGGGTCGGTGAAGTCGTCGGCCGGCACGAAGATCGCCTGCACCGAGGTGATCGAGCCCTTGTTGGTGGAGGTGATCCGCTCCTGCAGCTGGCCCATGTCGGTGGCCAGCGTCGGCTGGTAGCCCACCGCCGACGGGATCCGGCCCAGCAGCGCCGACATTTCCGAGCCGGCCTGGGTGAAGCGGAAGATGTTGTCGATGAAGAGCAGCACGTCCTTGCCCTCTTCGTCGCGGAAGTACTCCGCCTGCGCGAGGCCGGTCAGCGCCACGCGGGCCCGGGCGCCCGGCGGCTCGTTCATCTGGCCATAGACCAGGCTGCAGCGTGAACCCTCGGTCGAGCCGTCGTGCTCGCGCGGGTCGACGTTGACCTTCGAGTCGATCATCTCGTGATAGAGGTCGTTGCCCTCGCGGGTGCGCTCGCCGACGCCGGCCAGCACCGAATAGCCGCCGTAGACCTTGGCGATGTTGTTGATCAGCTCCTGCATGGTCACGGTCTTGCCGACGCCGGCGCCGCCGAACAGGCCGATCTTGCCGCCCTTGGTGTAGGGGCAGAGCAGGTCGATCACCTTGATGCCGGTGACCAGGATCTCCGCCGAGGTGGTCTGCTCCTCGAACGACGGCGCGGGTCGGTGGATCGACATGCGCTTGGTGTGCGGAATCGGCCCGTTCTCATCCACCGGCTCGCCGATCACGTTCATGATCCGGCCGAGCGTGCCCGGTCCCACCGGCACCATGATCGGGCTGCCGGTGTCGATCACTTCCTGGCCGCGGGTCAGGCCCTCCGACGTGTCCATGGCGATGGTGCGTACGGTGTTCTCGCCCAGGTGCTGGGCCACTTCGAGCACCAGACGGAAGGGCTCGCCAGTCTTCTGGTCGGTGTTGACGGTCTCCAGCGCCGAGAGGATCGGCGGCAGGTGGCCGTCGAACTCCACGTCGACCACGGCGCCGATGATTTGGGTGATCCAGCCCTTGGCGACGGCTTGCGAGAGGATGGACGGGGCTTCGGCTGTGTCGGCCATGGGTCTGACTCGTCTTTCTAGAGCGCCTCGGCCCCGGAGATGATCTCGATCAGCTCCTTGGTGACCTGGGCCTGGCGGGCTCGGTTATATTGCAGCGTGAAACGGGCGATCATGTCGCCGGCGTTGCGGGTGGCGTTGTCCATGGCGGCCATCTGCGAGGCGAAGAAGCCGGCCTGGTTCTCGAGCATGGCGACGAACAGCTGGACCGTCAGGTTGCGCGGCAGCAGCGTGGCGAGGATGGTCTCTTCGTCCGGCTCGTATTCGTAGCACGCGCCTTTCAAATCGATGGTCGGGGCGCCGGCCACCTGGGCCGGAATCAGCTGTTGGGCCGTCGGCGTCTGGCTGACGACGGAGCCGAACCGGCTGAAGTAGAGCGTTACCACGTCGGCCTCGCCCGCCTCGAACCGCTCGGTGATCAGGCTCGCCACCTCCTGCGCCCGCGCCAGGCTCGGGTTGTTGCCGGCCTCGAGGCTGGCGACGTAGCGGTCGCCGTAGAGGCGGCGCAGCTGGTCGCGCGCCTTGCGGCCGATGGTCAGCACCGAGACCTGGCGGCCGGCCGCGATCGAAGCGCCGATATGCTCGCGCGCCGCGCGCACGATCGAGGAATTGAACCCGCCGGCGAGGCCGCGGTCGGCGGTCGCGACCACCACCAGCTCCTTGGCCTGCGATCCCGTGCCCACCAGCAACGGCGGCGCGCCCGGCCCGGAAACCGAGGCGGCCAGGTTGGCGATGACCGCGGCCATGCGCGACGCATAGGGCCGGGCGTTCTGAGCGGCGTCCTGCGCGCGGCGCAGCTTCGCGGCCGCGACCATCTGCATGGCCTTGGTGATCTTCTGCGTCGCTTTCACGCTTCCGATCCGGTTTCGCATCTCCTTCAGGCTGGGCACGGCCGGTCGACGTCCCTTAGGCGAAGGAGGCGGTGAAGGCCTCGAGCGCCGCTTTCAGCTGGCCCTCGAGCTCGTCGGTGAGGCTCTTCTGGGTGCGGATCGCTTCCAGCAGGTCGGCGTGCTGGCTGTGCAGCCGGCCGAGGAACTCAGCTTCGAACCGTCCGACGCTGGCCACCGGAACGCCGTCGAGATAGCCGCGCGTGCCGGCATAGATCACGCAGACCTGCTCTTCGGCCTGCAGCGGCGCATATTGCGCCTGCTTCAGCAGCTCGGTGAGGCGCGAGCCGCGCGCCAGCAGCCGCTGGGTCGCCGCGTCGAGGTCGGAGCCGAACTTGGCGAACGCCGCCATCTCGCGGTACTGCGCCAGGTCGCTCTTCAGCGAGCCGGTCGCGGCGCGCATGGCGCGGATCTGGGCGGACGAACCCACCCGGCTGACCGAGATGCCGACGTTCATCGCCGGCCGGACGCCCTGGTAGAACAGGTCGGTCTCCAGGAAGATCTGGCCGTCGGTGATCGAGATCACGTTGGACGGGATGTAGGCGGCGACGTCGTTGGCCTGGGTCTCGATCACCGGCAGGGCGGTCAGCGAGCCGGCGCCGAAGTCGTCGTTCATCTTCGCGGCGCGCTCCAACAGGCGCGAGTGCAGGTAGAACACGTCGCCCGGGTAGGCCTCGCGGCCCGGCGGGCGACGCAGCAGCAGCGACATCTGGCGATAGGCGACCGCCTGCTTGGAAAGGTCGTCGTAGATGATGACGGCGTGCATGCCGTTGTCGCGGAACCACTCGCCCATGGCGCAGCCCGAGAAGGGCGCCAGGAACTGCAGCGGCGCCGGGTCGGAGGCGGTCGCGGAGACGATGATGGTGTAGTCGAGCGCGCCGCGCTCCTCGAGCGTCTTGACCACCCGCGCCACGGTCGAGCGCTTTTGGCCGATGGCGACATAGATGCAGTATAGCTTCGCCTTCTCGTCGCCCGAGGCGTTGACCTGCCGCTGGTTCAGGATGGTGTCGATGGCCAGGGCGGTCTTGCCGGTTTGACGGTCGCCGATGATCAGTTCGCGCTGGCCGCGGCCGATCGGCACCAGGCTGTCGACGATCTTGAGGCCAGTCTGCACCGGCTCGTGCACCGACTTGCGCGGGATGATCCCGGGCGCCTTCACATCGACGCGGCGGCGTTCGGCAATGTCGGTCAGCGGGCCTTTGCCGTCGATCGGATTGCCGAGCGGATCGACCACGCGGCCCAAGAGGCCCTTGCCGACCGGCGTATCGACGATTTCGCTGAGCCGGCGGACCTCGTCGCCTTCTTTGATGGCGCTGTCTTCGCCGAAGATCACGATCCCGACGTTGTCGCGCTCCAGGTTGAGGGCCATGCCCTTCACGCCGGCGGACGGAAACTCGACCAGTTCGCCCGACTGCACCTTGTCGAGACCGAACACGCGGGCGATGCCGTCGCCGACCGACAGCACCTGGCCGACGTCGGAAACGTCGGCTTCCTCGCCGAAGTTGGCGATCTGCGATTTCAGGATGGCCGAGATTTCGGCGGCGCGGATGTCCATGGAAGTGTCTTACGCTCTCTTCAGGGCGAATTTCAGCGAATCGAGCCTCGACTTCAGCGAGGCGTCATAAAGGCGCGAGCCCACGCGCACCTTCAGCCCGCCGAGAATGGCGGGATCGACCTTGGTTTCGATCTCGGGGTCCTTGCCGAGCGCCGTGCGCAGCGAGGCGGCCAGCGCCTTGGCCTGGGCGGCGGTGAGCGGCAGGGCGGTGGTCACCTCCGCCGAGATTGCGCCGCGGTCGTCGGCGGCGAGTTTCTCGAAGGCGGCTATCATCCCCGGAATGGCGCTGGCGCGACGATTGGCCGCCACCAGGCCGAGGAATTTGCGCGTGGTGGGGGCGAACTGCGCGGCGTCGGCGATCGCGGCCAGGCACCGGCCCTTGGTTTCGGCGTCGATCACCGCCGAGCCGATCAACGTGCGCAGATCGGCGCTCTCGGCGCGCATGGTCTTGAGCGACTTGAGGTCGGCCTCGACGGCGCCCGCATCGCCCTGGCTCTTGGCCAGTTCGAAGAGGGCCTGGGCGTATCTCACGCCCACGTCCGTCGCCTTGGAATCGTCCGCCACTAGATTGACCGTCCGTCGCCTGACAGCGTCGGATGCAGACTTGGCCTGAATCCGACTTAAAGGCTTGAAAGCGCTTAGGAAAGCACATGGCCGACGGGGTCGCCCGAGGACCCCCTCGCCCGAAGCCGCGCGCCTAGTAGCATGCGTTTTTCGGCGTCGCAACCAAGGCAGACCGGCGAACAAGGACTACCGGAAACAAAGAGGGCGGACCCCACGGGGGCGTTGTGGGGACCGCCCTTAGGAGGCGACTAGAAAAAGGCGCGCGTCCGGGTGAGCGGGGGCATTGCTCCAGCCCCGGGCGCGCGCCAGCGCGCTCGCTGGCAGGTCAGCGAGACGCAGTGGTGGTCTTCGGCGCAACGCCCGCGTTGCAGCGGTCGAGCGACGTAGGTTGCAGGGTCTTGTAGTCGTTCTTGAACTCGACGACGGCCCCGAACCGCTTGGCGACGTCGTGGCATTGCGACGGGCCGAAGGTCTGATCCGGGGTGTTGCTGGCGACGCAGGTGGCGCCTTCACAGTCCCAGATCGCGCCGTTGGCGATGAACTGGGACTTGGCCGCGACGGGTTGCTGCAGCGTAGCGGTGGTGCGGCCATCGGCCATGGCGTGGGAAGCGAGCGCAAGGGTGGCGCCCAGGCAAGCGAGAGAGATGACGAGCTTCATGAGAAAGCCCTCCGACAAGGATTTTGCGATGATAAGCGCTTGGATCAACTAGAGTTCTGGCATCAGACGCCGCAGCCTGGGATCAGCCGGCGTATCCCCACGCCGGCTTGGCAGCAGAACCTAACAGTGCTTACTTAGCGGTGTTCAGATGCGTGCTGCAAGCGCGAAATTCTGAATAATTTTCAATGTTCCGCGACGATTTCTGAGGGTCCGCAGCCCTTGAAAAGCGGCCGCGCCTGCCTAAAGCAGCCCCTCCGCCGCCCGCGGTCCGTCGAGCCAAGCGGGTTCGTACGGCAGGCCATCCTCGATCGCCCACAGGTCCGACAGCACCCACTGGCTGAAGCACCAGCCGATCACGCGCTCGTAGCGGTAGCCGAGCTTGTCGCAGATGATCCGGGCGCGGCGCTCGATCGTGGCCGGGGCCGCGCAGAACACCGGGTGGGTCATGGGGTTGCGCAGCATTGCGCCGCTCTCAAAGGCCGCCTCGCCAAGGATTCCCTTGGGATCGATCACCAGCCAGCCGCGGCGCGTGTCACGCACGACGTTGAAGTGCTGCAGGTCGCCGTGCAGCACGATCGGCTCGGCCTGGGTGGCGCACAGATGGCCGAAGAGCGCCTCCGCCCGGTCGATCAGATCGCCGTCCATGCCGAGAGCCAGCGCCGCGGGGCGGTTGCGCGCAAAGCCGCGACCCCAGTCCGCGATGGTCCGGAAACTGGCGCCGGCGGGGGCCGGCCGGTCGAGTTGCGCCATCACCTCGCAGAGGATCGCCGTGGCCTCGTCGTCGCGGCCGGCCTCGACCAGTGGGATGAGGTCGTCGCCCGGCGTGGCCCGCTCGATCAGCACGGCGCCGGGCGCCTGGTCGATCAGACGCACAGCCCCGCGCGCGTCCCAATGCGCCAGCACCTCGCCCGAGCGCCATTCGTCGCTGCCCTGCGGCAGCAGCTTCAGCACCATCGACACCCCGCCGCGGCGCACGAACGCGACCTCGCCGGCGCCGGGATAGGGTTCACGCCCCCCCGGCGGCGGCGGCCGACTCTCGAAATCGAGACCCCAGCGCTCCAGCCAGGGGCCGAGCGGATCGCTCACTCCGCCGCCAGCGTCTCGGCCTGGCGCAGGTCGACGCTGACCAGTTGGGAGACGCCGCGCTCGCGCATGGTCACGCCGTAGAGCCGGTCCATCCGCGACATGGTCAGCGGGTTGTGGGTGATGGCGACGAAGCGGGTGGGGGCGCGCCGGCGCATCTCGTCCAGCAGGTTGCAGAACCGCTCGACGTTGGCGTCGTCCAGCGGCGCATCCACCTCGTCGAGCACGCAGATCGGCGCCGGGTTGGCGAGGAACACCGCGAAGATCAGCGCCGCGGCGGTCAGCGCTTGCTCGCCGCCGCTGAGCAGGCTCATCACCGCCAGCCGCTTGCCGGGCGGGCAGGCGAAGATCTCCAGCCCGGCCTCCAGCGGATCGTCCGACTCGACCAGCCGCAACTCGGCCTGACCGCCTTCGAACAGAGTCGTGAACAGCGCACGGAAATGGCCGTCGATCACGCTGAAGGCCGCCGTCAGCCGCTCGCGGCCCTCGGCGTTCAGCTCGGCGATGCCCTGGCGCAGCTTGGCCAGCGCGGAAGAGAGGTCGGCGCGCTCCGACTTCAGCGTCTGCAGGCGCTCGGAGAGCTCGCGGGCGTCTTCCTCGGCGCGCAGGTTGACCGGCCCCATCAACTCGCGCTCGCGCTCCAGCGCGGCGAGCTGGGTCTCCATGCCGGCGGCGTCCGGCGGCAGCGCATGGGCTTCCTCGGCCAGGCGCTTGCCCAGCGCGTCGGGCTCGAGGCGCAGCTGCTCGCGGATCGCCGACGCGGTCTCGGCGAAGCGGTCGCGGGCGCCGTCGAGCCGGGCCGTCAGGGTGGCGCGGCGCTCGCGGGCCTCGCCGGCGGCGCTCTCCGCCGCGCGCCAGGCCCGATCCGCATCGCCGCGCACGGCCTCGGCCATCGCCAGCGCATCGGCGGACTTGGCCTTGCGGGCCTGGGCGACGCCGAGCTCGTCGAGCAGCGCCTGAGCACGGGCTTCGAAGGCGCCGGGCAGTTCCTTGGCCTTGGCGATCGCCGCCTCGGCCTTCTCGCGTTCCAGGCCGAGCTGGTCTTGCCGGCGGGCGGCGACCTCGGCGCGGCGCGTCCAGCCGTCGCGGTCGGCGATCAGCGCCTCGAGTCGGCGCTGGCGACCATCACGCTCGCGCCGTTCGACGTCGAACGCCGCCCGCGCCGAGGCTTCCGCCGTCCGCGCCTCGGCGGCCACGGACCGCGCCGCATCCAGGGCGTCGCGATCTGCGGCGCCCGGCGCGACCGCGCCCAGCGCCGCTTCGGCGTCTGTCAGCTGCCCGGCCAGCTCGGTCCGCTCGGCCTCGAAGCGGTGGATGGTCTCGTCGAGCGATTGGGCGCGGGCGTCGCGGCGGGCGCCGTCGCGCGCCAGCGTCTCCAGCGCCTCGCGGGCCCGCTGGCTGGCGATCTCGGCTTCCCTGGGCCGCGGCCGGGCGATGCGGACCGCCTGCTCGGCGTCCGCCACCCGCTCGGCCGCTGCCTCTGCCGCGCGCCGGGCCTCGTCGGCGGCGGGGGTCAGCTTGGCGATCTGGGCTTCGAGGTCGGCGAGGCGGGCGCGCTGCTTCAGTCGCGCTTCGGCCGCCTTCGGCGCACCGGCCTTCGCGGTGAAACCGTCCCAGCGCCACAGATCGCCGGCCTGGGAGACCAGCCGCTGGCCGGGCTTCAGCTGGCGCATCAGCCGCGGCCCGTTGGCGGCGTCGACGAGCGCGACGTGAGCCAGCCGCGCGGCCAGTTCTGGCGGCGCCGCCACCTGCGGTCCGAGCGGGCTCGCGCCCGCCGGCCAGTCGCAATCGGCCGCGTCGGCGCCCGCCCAGTAGGTCGGCGCCTTGGGATCCAGCGCGGCGGCCAGATCGTCGCCGAGCGCGGCGGCGAGCGCGGCTTCCAGGCCGGCGTCCGGCGTCACCTGATCCAGCGCCGGCTTGAACGCGCCCTTCTCGGCCCGCGCGGTGATCGCCGCCAGGCCCTGCGCCTCGGCCCTCAGCGCCGCCAGTTCGTCGGCCGCCTTGCGCGCCGCGCCGCGGGCTTGCGACTCCGCCGTTTGCGCCGCCGACCGGTCGGTCTCCGCCGTTTCCAGCGCAGCCCGGGCCTCGGCGAGCGAGGTTTCGGCGGCAGCCAGCGCCTGCTCGGCCTGGGCGCGGCGTGGATCCTCGGCCGGGCCGAGCGCTGCGCGGTCCGTTTTGGTCTGGTCCAGCGCCCGGGTGGTCCGCGCCAGCCGCGAGCGCGCTTCCTCGACCCGCGTCTCGGCGCTGCGACGTTCGGCTTCGGCGGCGGCGATCTCGATGGCGAGGCGCTCGACCTCGGCGTCGGCGGCGCGGCGCACGGCGTCGGCCGCCTCGGCGGTGGCCGCCAGCTCCGGCAGCCGCTGCGGCGCGGTCTCGATCTCGACTTCCAGCTGGCGCGCCTCGGCCTCCAGCCGCGTCAGCGCGCGGCCGGCGTCCTCGACGATCTGGCCCTCGCGGCCGGCGTCGGCGATCAGGCGGGCGATCTCGGCCTGCAGGCGCGCCACCTCGGCGGCCGCGCCCTCCAACTCGCGGTCGAGCCGGTCCTTCTCGATCTCCAGCCGGTGCAGGATCGCCGCGGCGGTGGTTTCCTCGTCGCGCAGCGGCCGGATCGCCGCCTCGGCCTCCACGGCGGCGGCGCTGGCGGCGGCGGCGGCGCGGGTGGTGCGCTCGGCCTCGGCGCCGACGGTCATCGCCTCCGCGTCGATCCGGGCCAGCGCGTCGCCGGCCTCGGTCCAGCGCGCATGCAGCGCGGCGCCCTGCAGCGCGCGGATCTGGCTGGCGAGCTTCTTGTAGCGCTCGGCCTGGCGCGCCTCGCGCTTCAACCGGCCCAGCGAGGCGTCCAGTTCCCTCGCCAGGTCGTCGAGCCGCTCCAGGTTGGCCTCGGCCGCGCGGACCTTCAGCTCGGCCTCGTGCCGGCGGGAGTGCAGCCCGGAGACGCCCGCCGCCTCCTCCAGGATCAGCCGCCGGTTCTGCGGCTTGGCGGCGATCAGCTCGGAGATCTGGCCCTGCCGCACCAGCGCCGGCGAGTTGGCGCCGGTGGAGGCGTCGGCGAACAGCAGCTGCACGTCGCGCGCCCGCACCTCCTTGCCGTTGACGCGGTAGGTCGAGCCCGCGCCACGATCGATCCGGCGCACCACCTCCAGCACCGGATGGCCGCCCAGCGCGACCGGCGCCGTGCCATCGGCGTTGTCGATGGTGATCATCACCTCGGCGTGGTTGCGGCCGGGCCGCCCGCCCGAGCCGGCGAAGATCACGTCGTCCATCCCCGACCCGCGCATCGCCTTGGCCGAGTTGGCGCCCATCACCCAACGCAGCGCTTCCAGCAGGTTCGACTTGCCGCAGCCGTTGGGGCCGACCACCCCGGTCAGTCCCGGCTCGATCCTGAAATCGGTCGGATCGACGAAGGACTTGAAGCCAGAGAGTCTGAGTCGCTGGAACTGCACCGCGCGCTCCGACCTACGACCTGCGGCCGGGACGCAGCGCCGTCGGGAGCTGCGCCAGGGTCAGCTCTTCGTAGCGCTTGCCGTTGACGAAGAAGGTGGGGGTCTCGTCGACCTTGTCCTTGTCGTGCTGGGCGATGCGGGCGTTCAGCGCGTCGAGCCCTTTCTGATCGCCGATGCAGGCCTCGTAGGCGTCTTCGCTCAGGCCGGCGTCCTTGGCGATCTCGCCCAGCACCGCGCCGGCTTTGGAGACCGCCCCCCACATCTGCGGCTGCCGCTCGAACACCTCGTCGACCACCTGGAAGTACTTCGCCGGCCCGGCGCAGCGCGCCAGCATGAAGCCGGCGGTGGCGATGGTGGGATCGCCATTGATCATCTCGCGCAGCACGAACCGCACGCGACCGGTGTCGATGTACTTCGCCTTCAGGGTCGGGAACACGTCGTGGCGCCAGTCCGCGCAATGCGAGCAGCCGACCGAACCGTACTCGATCACCGTCACCGGCGCCTGGGCGCTGCCCAGCGCCATGTCTCCCGGCTCGGGGTCCATCACGCCGGCGACGGCGCTGGCGGCGAGGCATGAAACAGCCGCGGCGATGGCGATCGGGCGGCCTGCCCTCATCACTTGGCGGCCGCTTGCGCGTCGGCGACCGCCTTGTCCATCGCCGCCATGTCCTGGTAGCCGGTGAACGACTTGCCGTTGATGATGAAGGTCGGCGTCGAGTCGATGTTGTACTGCTTGGCCGCCGCCTCAACCCGGTCGTTGAACGCCTTCAGCGAGTCGTCGTTGCTGGTGCAGGCGTCGAACTGGGTCTCTGGGATGCCCGCCGACTGCGCCACCTTCACCAGCCGGTCGCGCTTGTCGGCGTTGCGGTCGGTCTCCAGCAGATCGGCTTCCTGGCGGAACACCGCGTCGACCACCTGGAAGTACTTGTCCTTGCCGGCGCAGCGGGCGAGCAGGAAGCCGGCCGCGGCCACCGGCGCGTCACCGGTGGAAAACTCCTTCAGCACGTAGTGCACCTTGCCGGTGTCGACGTATTTCGCCTTGAAGCTCTGGAAGATGTCGTTGTTCCACTTGGCGCAGATCGGGCAGCCGAGCGAGGCGAACTCCGTCACCGTCACCTTGGCCGCCGGATTGCCGAGGCTCATGTCGTCCTGACCCGCGCCGCCGCTCCCGCCGGCCGGCTTGCAGGCCGCCAGTCCGAGGCCGAGGCAGATCAAGAGGGCGGCGATGGCGCGCATGAAGAGGCTCCGGGTCCTAGGCGATCGATTAGAGCGCGATTCCGTGGGGCGTATGAAGAGGGCTGTTCTGAGGCGCCCGGCTTAACGGCCTTCCGAGCGTAGCACTTCGCGGCCAAGCCGCAGCAGAGCGTCCCTCAGCGGCCCCTCGCGGGTCTCGGCGAGACTGCCGGCGAGTTCGCGCTCGGCGGCGGCGTCGAGTGGCGCGCGGGAACGGCGCACTGGCGAAGACTTGGCCAGCGTCACAGGCCGGCTCAGGGGACCTTGTACGATGCGCAGCCGCGCCACCGCGCCAGGACCGAGGTAGAGGTTGAGCCGGTCGAGGATCAGCGGCGCCTGGTGCTGGATCAGCGCGGCGACGGGACCGGCCACCCTCAGCTCCAGCGTCGCCCCGCCGGTTCGCGACTTCACCAGCTTCACCGGCTCGGAACGGCCGGCCAGCGCCTCGCCGACGATCTCGCGCCAGCGCGCACTCAGGTCGTCGGAACCGCGGCCGAACTTCTCCTCCAGCTTCTTCATCGCCGAGGCGAGCCCTCGCGCCGCGTGGCGCGGCGGACGCGGCGCGGGTCTCGGCCGCCGCGCGGCGAGAATGGCGAGGGCTTCGGCCGACGAAGGCAGCGAGCGGCGCATCGAGGCTCTATAGACCAGCTCATGGCGCCCGCGCAGATGCCTTCTCGCCTCAGAAGCGAAGTCCTGGCCTGGTACGACGCCCACGCCCGCGACCTGCCGTGGCGCGTCCGCCCGGCTGACCGCGCCAGGGGTGGCCGCGCCGACCCCTACCGGGTGTGGCTCTCCGAGATCATGCTGCAGCAGACCACCGTGCCGCACGCGACGCCCTACTTCCTCGCCTTTACCCGCCGTTGGCCCACAGTGACCGCGCTGGCCGCAGCCGACGACGGCGAGGTGATGGCCGCCTGGGCCGGGCTCGGCTACTACGCCCGGGCCCGCAACCTGATCGCCTGCGCCCGGTTCGTGGCCGGCGAGCTCGGCGGCGTGTTCCCGGACACGGAGGAGGGCCTGCGCGCCCTGCCCGGCGTCGGCGCCTACACCGCCGCCGCCATCGCCGCCATCGCCTTCGATCGCGCGGCCAACGTCGTCGACGGCAACGTCGAGCGGGTGATGGCCAGGCTGTTCGCGGTCGAGACGCCGCTGCCGGGCGCGAAGCCGGAACTGAAGCGCCTGGCCGAGACCCTGGTCACCGCCGGGCGCCCCGGCGACTGGGCCCAGGCGCTGATGGACCTGGGCGCGATGATCTGCACGCCCTCGTCGCCCGCCTGCCTGACCTGCCCCGCCGCCGACGCCTGCCAGGCCCGGGCTGCGGGCGCGCCGGAGACCTACCCGCGCCGCGACGCCAAGCCCGATCGCCCGCAACGCTACGGCGTCGCCTACGTGCTCACCTCCGGCGACCGCGTCGCCCTGGTGCGCCGCCCGAGCAAAGGCCTGCTCGGCGGCATGCTGGGTCTGCCGACGTCCGAGTGGCGCGCCACGCCGTGGTTCGATGCCGAAGCCCTCTCCGCCGCCCCGATCGCGGCCGGCTGGAAACCCGCTGGCGAGATCCGCCACGTCTTCACCCACTTCGCGCTGGAGCTGCGGGTGTTCCGGGCGGACGGCGAGTGGGGGGACGCGATCTGGACGCCGCGCGGCGAGCTGGAGGCGATGCCGAGCGTGTTCCTGAAGGCGGCGCGCGAGGGTCTTGGTTCCTAGGTGGGCCTAGCGCCCTGCCTACTTGACCAAATCACCCACACTTCGGTCATAGCCGGGCCTTGGTCCCGGCTATCCATGAACACCGTCGTCGCCATGGCCGCGCCCGGCACGGCCACCCCACGGTCCGTGTCCATGGACCGCCGAGAC
>Ga0209415_10005854_pt1 | contig 21983 bp, 20 predicted proteins | sample PeaSoiSIISIP2007_FD_187696 | JGI IMG/M metagenome (GOLD analysis project Ga0209415, IMG submission 187696) | Peat soil microbial communities from Weissenstadt, Germany - SII-SIP-2007 (SPAdes) (version 2) | ecosystem: Environmental > Terrestrial > Soil > Wetlands > Peat | place: Germany... | reverse complement strand
GAAAACCGCACGTACAGATCGAAAGGAGAATGGGGAAAAGGGCCAGCAATGGCACCGCGCCCCTGACTACCAATGTCCCTTGGGTGGCCGTCGGTCAACTACGAACAGTGGAGCGGTACGTGCGACACGCTGCACGCGCACACCCAGGTCCTCGGCAAGCTCGCTGTGGCGCTTGCCCCCGCTGAGCCGCAGCTCCAGCATGCGGCGCTGAGGCTAACGGCGCGAGGTTGGGAGACCGCTCCGCTGCCTGCGCCAGACAGTTCGGGCACGCTTGTGGTTTCCCTTGACCTGCGAGTGCATGAAGTCGTCATTGAGACGAGCAATGGAGGAAACGGGCGCGTCGCGCTCGTACCAGATCGCGCCGTTGGCGCGGTTACGCGCGAGGTGTTAGAGACGGTGAAAAGCCTCGTCGGCCCGGTAACCATCGACCCGAGACCGCAGGAGGTCACGTGGAAGGTGCCGCTCGACGAGGACACCGTGCACGCGCGCTACGACCCAGTTGAGGTCGCCCGCTATTTCGCCGCCGCTACCCAAGCGGCGCTTGTGCTCGCCGCTTTCCGGGCCTCGTACCGCGGACGGAAAACGCCGGTCAACGCATGGTGGGGCTCGTTTGACCTTGCGGTGAGCCTGTTTTCCGGCCTGCCCGCCAGGCCTCCGTCGGACGACTTCATCATGCGCAACGCAATGGACGCTCAGGAGGTAGCCATCGGTTGGTGGCCTGGCGACGCGAGGCACACCAAGGCAGCCTTTTATGCCTATGCGCACCCGGCGCCCGAAGGGTTTTCCGGGGCCACCCTCTCCCCACCGGCCGCACACTGGGACGGCGCCCTTGGTGAGTACATCCTCGATTGGGACGATGTCCGCGACGTTCCTGACTTACGTGCAAGCGGGCTCGATTTTGCCCGGTCGGCATTTCGCCATGCGTGCACGGTTTGCAACTGGGACCCCGCGTTGCTGGCCAGTGCCGAAGGGACGCCGCCGCCTATTTCGTAACCTGGTTGGGCGGCCTGACCCGCTAGGGCGCGGAGATGGCTGCCGCCGCCTCTTCCCAACGTTCGAATACCCGGCTTAGGTGCGCGTGGGATCGCGGGTCGGGCTCTACCTCGCGAGTTATCACGGGTTCTTCGCTGACTTCCCCGATGATCCCGGTCGCCTGGCCGCCAAGCAGCGCCGCACCCCGTGCCGAGGCATTGGGGTTCTCGACCACGAGCAGCTTCTTACCGAGTATGTCGCAGAGCAATTGGCGCCACTCGGTTTGGAGGGTGCCTCCCCCGGCGAGATGGAGCACCGGGGTACCGGCGAACTCTGGAAGGGCGGCGGCGGCCTCGGCGATCGAGAAGGCGACACCCTCGAAGACCGCGCGCAACAAGTCCGCCCGCTCGTGGTGCAGTTCTAGGCCCACGAAACCCGCTCCGGCTGACGGGTCCATAGACGGTGACCTGGCACCGGTTAAGTGAGGCACGAACAATGCTCCGTTGGCTCCCGTCGGCGCGTTGGCAAGCGCCTCGTAGGCTTCGTCCCACGTTGCAGCTAAGGCGGCCAACGCCCATGAAATTGCGATGCCTGCGATCTGGACCGCAGCCATTGCGTACCACCGGTCGGGCGATGCGCTCGCGAAGACGTGGTAACGCAGACCGGGATCCGGATCTGGGCGCCGCCGAAGGGTGACAACCTGCGCAGCAGAACCGACGGTGAGCTGGACCGGCCCGACATCGGACAACCCGGTGCCCACCAACGCAGCCGCAGTGTCGGCACAGCCGAAGGCAACCGGGGTACCAGTCGACAACCCGAGCTCGCCAGCTGCCGCCGCGCCGAGATGGCCGGCCACGGCTCCCGATCGGCCGATGGGCGGTAGTACCCGCGAGGGCAGCCCTAGGCCAGCGATCACCGCGCCTGCCCAGGAGGAACGGGCTAAGTCGAAAAGCAGCGTGGCCGAGGCATCGCTCGGCTCACTGCCGGCGCTCCCGATGAGCCTCAGGCGCAACCAGTCCTTTGGTTGCAGCGCCCACTCGGCGCTGCTCAGTACCTCTGGTTCGTGAGCCGCCAGCCAATGCAGGAGGGGCCCCGCCATGCTCGGGACGAGCGGGTTCCCCAGCACGGCGCGGGTCTGCTCAGGCAGAGCGCGGTAGGCGTCGAGGTCGTCCTGGGCACGGCGGTCTAGGTGCAGGATCGCGGGCCGGAGCGGCTTACTGCTTGCGCTCGTCAACGTCACGCCGTGCATCTGGCCCGACAACCCGATCGCCCGAATGCGCGCCTGCGTGCCATCCAACGTCTCGACCAGCTCGCGGACTGCTGCCCGGACCGCCAACCACCACTCTTCGGGATCCGACTCGGCCCACCCAGGGTGCGGGCTGGACACCCGCACCGGCGCGGAAGCACCTGCCAGCTGGTGACCGGCGGCATCCAGCACGACAGTCTTCACAGACCCAGTGCCCAGGTCGATGCCCAGTGCGCAGAGGTTCTCGCTCATCGGCAGGCCCACCTCCCGCGCCGCTTCTCGCGGCATAATGAAATGCTACGATATTCCACTATACGGGTTCGAGTAATGGCGGATCCAAAAGGATTCGTAAGCAAAGAGGTGGTGCTGTGAGCGCAGGCCCGGACGCCCCAGACGAGCCGGTCGCATTGAGCGGGGAGAAGGTGCGGATGTTCCCGGGGGAGCGCCGGCGGCAGATCCTCGAGATCGTGAACGCACGGGGCAGCATTCGCGTCAGTGAACTAGCCACATTGGTCCGGGTCACCGAACCGACGGTGCGCAAGGACATCAGCGACCTCGATGCGCAGCGGTTGCTCCGGCGCACTCACGGTGGCGCACTGGCGGCCAGGCCCGCCTACGAGTCGAACGTCTCGGCCCGGGCCGGTACAAATGTCGAGGGGAAGCAGTCGATCGCCCGGGCTTGCCTAGCAGAGATAAAAGATGGGGACGCCATCTTCATCGACAGCGGCACCACGATGATCGCTTTGGCCGAGGCCCTCTCCCCAAGTCCCACTGCTTTTCTCGATGAGGCGACAAGCCGGCGCCCCGTCAACGTGAACGTCCTGACCAACGCCCTGGAAGTGGCGAAGATCCTCGCTCCGGTTGCCGGTGTCCGCCACAGCGTCCTCGGTGGCCAGTACCGCCTGGCCGGGGGTTGTTTCGTGGGACCTCTCACGATCGAGGCCCTACAACGGTTCACGCTCAATATCGCTTTTGTCGGTGTCACCGGGCTGTCGCCCCTCGGTTTCACCGTCGCAGATGTCAATGAAGCTCAGGTAAAGACCGCCGCGATGGACCGGGCACGTCGCGTCATCGTCCCCATGGACCACACCAAGGTCGGCGTCGCCGACTTTGTCAAGGTCTGTGACGCCGACCGGGTCGAGACAGTGGTGACCGACAAGGCGAACGCGGACCTTGCCCGAATGTGCAAAGACCATGGTGTCCGCCTGGTGGTGGCCGGCTAAATCTCTTTACCGGATCTCGGTTCTTACGGGAAATCATTGAGGAGGGAGCGCATGCGGGCGCCCTCTTTGGTCCACCAGTTGTGGAGGATCCCGACATCATGGCCGATGCAGAAGTGCCGAACTCCCAGCCCTAGGTAGTATTCGGCCTCGCTGGGGTCGGCCAGTTCCGCTCTAGGAGCAACGCCGTGGCGCTGAGCGGTGGCGATGACATGCGCCTCGGCCTCTCTGATCGCCGCGACGTCCTTGGACCGCACCAGCCCCATGCTCATAGAATAATCGCCCGGCCCAAATTGCACCATGTCCACCCCCGGGACGTCCAAGATGGCGTCGAGGTTTTCGAGAGCCTCGCGTTTTTCGATCATCAGTGCCACTACCGAGGCTGCCAATGTCTCGACCCACTCGGTCGTCCCCGCGTGGAGCATGGTGCGCGAGTCACGGCGCAGGCCCACACCGTGGCGTCCTGAGTGGTCCGGGTGCTCGGCCCGCACGGAGCGGACGCATAAGGCCGCGTCCTCGACGGTCCGCACGTCTGCGAACAGAACGTTTTGTATCCCCGAACCTATCGCCCGCATGGCCAGGTGCCCGCGCGTGTCCTGTTCGATCTTGATCATCCCGCTGAAGTCCGGGAACAGCTCAATGGCTCGACCGAGGTTGTCGAGGTCGTGCATCGTCCAAGGGGTGTACTCCGCAACGAACTCGATGTAGTCGAACTGGCAGGTTTGGCCGACCAACTCGGTGACGGTTGGCCAGGTGGACAACAGGTGAGTGCCCAGGCTCGGCAAGCCGGCGTCGAGTAGTTCGCGGAGGCGGTTCTTCCGCATGGGGTACAGATCCAAAGGTTTCTCCAAGTTCTCCCAGTCGGGCATTAGGCTAACCCCATGGCTGTTCGTCGTCAACAATTGACAACGTCGGCAGGCGCAGCGCACAATGCTGGGGAAGGACGCGCCGGGCCTCCTCTGGAGGTCCGCTTGGCAACTATGGGGAGAGCGGTCAGGGAACATGCCCGATGAAGTGACATACTCGGCTGGGTTCGCACAAGGCGTGGCCGAAGAGATGGCTACAAACCCCGACATCTTTGTGATCGGTACCGATCTCGTTCACCGCGGCGGCCACTGGGCACAGATCAGAGGGCTAGTGGACATCGTTGGGCCAGGCCGAGTGTTCGATGCCCCGATCTCTGAGGCTGCCATGGTAGCGATCGGTGTGGGTGCCGCTATGGCCGGTATGCACCCGATAGTCGACTTGAACTTCGTCGACTTCGCCTTCGGGGCTATGGACGAGATCGCCAACCAAGCAGCCAAAATCCCGTTCATGCTTGGTCGGCCCGTCCCCCTCGTGATCCGCGCGACTGCCGGCGTTGCGCACGGCGGCCCGCAGCACAACAACAGCCTCGAGAGCTACTTCATGAACCTGCCTGGGGTGAACTTGGTTGTGCCCGCGTTCCCCTATGACGTGAAAGGTCTGGTCAAGACGGCGCTACGCACGCCGGAGCCTGTCATTTTCTTGATGCACAAACGCCTAACCGGCATCAGGGGCCCCGTCGGCGGTCCCGATGACCTCGTCCCGCTCGGACGGGCCAATGTCGTGCGCGCCGGCACCGACTGTACCGTCATCACTTACGGCGGAGGGGTGGCGAAGGCCCTGGCTGCGGCTGAGGTGCTCGCCGAGGAACAAATCAGCACCGAGGTCCTCGACCTGCGGTCGTTGGCGCCGCTCGACGTCGAGGCCTGTGTTGCTTCGGTGAGAAAGACCGGCCGCGCGGTCGTCCTTGACGAGGCACCGAAGTTCGCCGGCCCGGGGGCGGAGGTGGCGGCGACGGTGCAGGAGCTTGCGTTCGAGTACCTCGACGCCCCGGTGGGGCGCCTGGGCGCTATGCGGACCACTATGCCCGAGAGCCCGCCGCTGCTCGAGCAGGTCCTGCCCAACGTGGTGGACGTTGTGGCTGCGCTGCGGAGCACTTTCGGTGCATTCCAGGGCACGCAGGGTTCGTGAACGGTTCAGCCCGGCGTGCTCCTGATCACAGCGCCATCGCCCGGCCCGAGTGGTTGAGCGAGCGCGGGCGCGAGATTTATGGCCTCACGCCGCCGGGGAAGTCGGTACCTGTGGCCCGCGAAAGCGCCCTGGACGAGGGCGAAGTGGACGAGGTCGTAACTCTGATCGCCGAAGGGCGTACGGCTCGGCACGCCGTTGTGCTCCCGGAGCGCCTGAAGACCCGCGACTGGACGTCGGTGACCCGGGTTTCCTTGGCGCTCGACGACCGGCTCGGATGGGAAAGCTACGGCTGGAAAATCGGCGCCGCCAGCGAGGTGATCCGGCGCTCGGAAGGCGTGCCCAGCCCGTCCGCCGGGCGGATCCACCGTCGTGGCCTGGCCTCGAGCCCAGGCACCCTGCCCGGCGAGCTGTTCGTCAATTACCGCAACTGCGAATGCGAGTTTGCGTTTGAGCTCGGCGTGGACTTCCCGCCGCGCGACCAACCGTGGACCGAGGCCGACGCCCGCGCCGGGGTCGAGTCGGTCATGCCCGCGCTCGAGATCGGCGACACTGTGTTTGAGGACTGGTACGGCGCGAGCGGGTTCTTCGGCTCGTGCTTGGACAATGGGGGCGCCGCCGCGTTCGTCGAAGGGCCTAAGCACCTCGACTGGCGCCAGTTCGACCTGTCGTTAGCGGGCATGGACGTCTACCTCAACGGTTACTACGTCAAGTCGGGCACGGGAGCGGCGGCGATGGGCCACCCTGTCAGCAGTCTCACCTGGCTGCTCAATTGGCTGCGCGAGCATTCCCTGGGTGCCTCGGCGGGAGAGGTGGTCAGCACGGGTACCTGTACCGGCCACCTTTTCGCTCTGCCGGGCGACACGGTGCGGGCAGAGTTCGCTGAGCTCGGCACGGTCGAAGCCAAGTTCCTATAAAAACGTCATCGCGTGCGACCACCGCGCTGTCATAGGGGCGCCGGCCACGGGGACTCTTCAGCGAAGCGCACAGCCGCTTCGACGGTCTCCTTAGCCTCCTTGTCGAGCTCTTCGAGGTCCCCATCGGCGAGAAGCCCTAATTCGGAGAGCCGCTCGGCACACCGTGCGATCGGGTCGCGAGCTTGCTTCCAGTCGGCCACCTCGTCGGCATTGCGGTACGCACCGACGCCTTCGCCAGATCCGTGCCCGGAGTAACGATAAGTCTGCGATTCGATGAAAGTAGGCCCGTCCCCCGCGAGGGCCCGAGCCCTTGCTTCCACCGCGGCCTGGTGGACGGCGAACACATCCTGGCCGTCCACGGCTAATGCAGTCAGCCCGAACCCTTCGGCCCGGCGCGACATCGACCCGCCCCCGGTCACCTTCGCGGTCGGCGTTTCTACGGCGTACAAGTTGTTCTCGCATACGGCTATCAGCGGCAACCGCCACGCGCCGGCCAGGTTGAGGGATTCCCACGTACGGCCGGTATTGATCCCGCCGTCACCGAAGAAGGCCACCGCGACACGTTGCTCGTTTCGGTAGTGAGCAGCGAAGGCATCGCCGAGCGCAAGGCCCACCGAGGCCCCCACGATCCCATTGGAGCCGATGAAACCCACATCGAAACCGGCGAGGTGCATGGAGCCCCCGCGGCCCCGCGACACTCCAGTTGCTTTGCCGTACAGCTCGGCCATGAGGCCGTCCGGCGAGACGCCCTTGGCCAGTGCATGGTGGTGGCCGCGGTGCGGCGCGGAAACGGTGTCGCCCGGGACCAGTGCTGCTGCGAAGCCAACTGCGGTGGCCTCCTGGCCCACAGCGGGGTGCACACCTCCGGGTACCTTGCCGCGCATCGTGAGCTGTTCCGCTCGCTCTTCGAAGCGACGGATCAACAGCATGGTGCGAAGCCAGGCGACCGCTTGCTCGCCGACCTGAACGGCCGAGGCGCTGTCGGGTGGGCTGCTAAGCCCGTAGCCCCCGCTCACTTCAAAGCCTCAGCGGTAAGTCCGGCCAGGTGCTCAACGAAGGCAGCCAGGAGCTTGGCCGAGTCGGCCCCGTCGTACCGGCGATGATCGGCGGTGACCACTGCGGTGAACATCGGGGCGGCGATGACCGCCCCATCTTCCAGGGCGGCCCGCAAGGACACTTCGCCGACGGTGACCAACGCGACTTGGTTGAGTGGCACCACGCCATTGAACCAGGTCACTCCCGAGGGGCCGAGGTTCGACAACGTGGCGAAGGCGGCGGCAGTATCGGCTGAGCTGAGGCGGCGTTCCCGCGCTCGGTTCACCGCTGCCTGGCGCAGCGTCGCCACATCGGCCACAGAGGCACCATCGAGCGAACGAAGCACGGGGATGAGGACTCCCCAGTCTGTCGCCACCGCCAGCCCGACGTCGGGCGGCTCGCCCAGATCCCGTAGCGCACGGGAGAGCGCGAGGACGAAGAAATCCGTGACCGTGGCCTGCGTCCCACCCGCCCTCATTGCTTGCACGGCGTCGGTCAAGCCGTCCGCTCGGACGTCCTTTCCCACCGAAAAGTGGGGGGCAGTGCGCCAGGACTCACTTACCAACGCCGCAGTTGCTTCCCGGTTGCTCGATTGGGCGCGGTCGGGAGCCTGGCGCTCCGGCCGATCGGCGGCCTCGGGGCGATCGGCGGCTTCGTAACCATTGGAAGCTAGGCCTTCAGCCAACGCCCGGCGCTGGCGCGGGCTCATCGTGTGCTTGGTGCCAGGGCCGTTCTCCACCGAGACCCCGTTCTCCCCGGCGACATGGACGGCGGGGGGCACATCGGTCGGCGGGGGAGCGGTTACCGCCGGGGCAGCCACCCCTTGTCCTGGTTCGTTTTCACCATCCGCCAGCACATACGCAATGGTCGTCCCACCTGGTACCCGGGCGCCGGTCGGCACAAGGTGACGGGAGAGACGTCCGGACGATTCACCGCTCAGCTCCACCACCGCCTTGTCAGTTTCGACGACGGCCACCGGTTCGCCTGCCGCCACTAGGTCGCCCGGTTGCTTGAGCCACTCCGTCACGAGCACGTCCTCGGCGGCCATGCCAGACGCGGGGATAAAGATCTCCTCCACTAAGGCCTCCCCTTGCCGTACCTATGCCTCTCCGGCCTCGCCTCGCCGGCACCCGCCATCAGCGGGCACCCCGGACGACAACGTTGCCGTGCTCGATGGTGTCAGAGCGTAGCCAAGCGATGGTGTCCGATACCGTCCAGCTGGCCAAGCGCCACACCGAGCGGTCCGAGTAGGAGGCGCAATGGGGCGTAAAGAGGGTGTTCTTTGCCCCCATGAGCGGGCTTGTGGATGGAAGGGGCTCGATCGGGAACACATCGAGCGCGGCGCCGCCTATGTGCCCACTGTCGAGCGCGGCGACCAGCGCGGCTTCGTCTACCAACCCACCCCGGGAGACGTTGATCAGTAGGGCACCGGGAGACATCGTGGCCAGGAAGGCGCCATCGACCATGCGCTCGGTATTGGGTGTGAGCGGCAGATGGAGCGACACCACATCTGACCGCACGAGCAGATCCTTGAGCTGGGGTACAGCTTCGACGTTGCTTGGGAGGGCAGGGCTCGCGGGGTCGTACACCAAGATGTGGTCCACCAACCCTCCCAGCATCTCGGCCGTCGCCCGCCCTATTCGCCCGCCACCGACCAGCCCGACGACCAACTCGTCAAGCGGCTTCATCGGTGCAAGCACAGGAGGGCCTGACCACCCCTTGCGCACATAGTCGTCCAGGCCGCACAACCGTCGTTGCAGTGCCAGCAGCAGCGCGACAGCGTGCGACGCCACCTCCCGCGTGCCATAGCCGGGCTGGTTAACCACCGTGATCCCGGCCGCCTCCGCCGCTTCTAGGTCGATTGTGTCGACGCCGACACCGGCACGCCCGATCACCCTCACGCTCGGGGCAAAGGCGGCGATGTGTTGCGCCCTCAGGGGCTGCAAGGTGACGACTACTGCCGCTGCGCCGGCCGTGAGCTCGGCTAGGCCGCCAACGTCGGAGAGGTCGCCAAAGCGTAGCTCTACTTCGTCGAAATGCTCGACCAGACGCCGACCATCACCGAACGACCCGTCCGCCACCACAATCACGGGCCGGTCCTGGGCTCCGGGGGCTGACGCGAACGCTTGCTCAGTCCTCACGAATTTGTCTCCCTGGCGCCTTTGTACTTGGTCACAGATCCGGCGTCGTCTGTCTCATTGGAACAATGTTGACAGTAGACGAGGCCGATGGGATAAGCAAGTAGGGCGCGGGTCAAAATAGTTCGGGCAGAGCCGCCCGCGCCAGTGGCGCCAACACCGCGACCTGCTCGTCGGGTACCGAGCTGTAGGGCCACCGGGCCCGGGTGCCGATCGGTGCCCACCCGCCAACAGCGGCCAAGGCTTTGTCGAGCGCTGTATTGGAGTAACCCGCGGCCTTTAGGGGAGCAATATATGTATCAAAAAAGGCCATAATCCGGGCGCCTAACTCCTCCGCACCGTCCGGATCTCGGTCCATCTGCCTCTCCCAAGCGAGTGCGCCAGCCGGCGCCATGCAGGCGACATTGGAGTACGAACCAACAGCCCCCAGCCGCCGGGCATGGGCAAGCTCGTGGCCCGGAGCGAAGATAGCTAACTGGGGCGCCGCCGCGTGCAGCCGAGAGTAGAACGCGTCATCGCCGGCCACTTTGACCCCTACCATTCCCGGAAATGCCTCGGCCAAGGCCGCCAGCTGTTCGGGGCTGCACACCGTCTTGGCGTGGGGTGGGTTGTACAGCACGAGCGGGACGCCGGCCACCTCTTGGAGCAGGCGCTCCAACGCTCGCTCGACCTCAATGGGGCTTAGCGGCAACCAGTCCGGCAGGACAACCTGGATAGCGGTGGGGCCCAGGGCGCGTGCTCGCCGGATGCGCGACAGGCTTACCTGACCGCTCATATGGCTCGCCCCGATCTGGAAGGCGGCGTGGGCATGTTTGGCCTTATTCGCCACCAGTTCACTCAGTTCGTCAAATTCAACTTCGTCCAATGTGTGGAACTCACCAGCCGTCCCGCACGTGTAGACGCCGGCCAACCCCACTTCCAACAAGACGTCAAGTTCGACCTCCAGTGCCGAGAAGTCGATGCTTTCGTCAGCGCGGATGGGCAGGAGGGCTGTACCCCAGGTGCCGCGCAGTGGCGTCATGGCGCCGCTCACCTTGAGCCGAAGCGGCCAATGTCCACCCCGAGCTCATCGGCCAGCTCGGTGATCTGGCGACGGATCTCGACGGGCACCACCACTCCCTCCCGGCTGCGAGCCGCAAGCGCGCGGGCCTCGGCTTCACCGGGGAGCAGGATGTCGACCTCCTGGGGCCCGCCGCCGATGCGTTTCGCCTCACGGCGGAACGTTTCTGCCTGCTCGAAGTAACTGTCCAAACCGGTGAACGAACTGATGTCGAGGGCCATCAGCAGGGTCCCGTTGCCCCCCAAGTAGCCTGGGTCAACCGAAGAACCCATCTTCGATACCAGCCCTGCGGTCAGCTCGATGAGCATGGACATCCCCGAGCCCTTGTGGTCGCCGAAGGGCAGCAGCGAGCCACCGGCATAGAAGTCGGCTGGGTTCACGCTCGGCTGCCCCGAACTGTCGATAAGGCTGCCCGGAGGGGCGTTATGCCCTTCGGCGAGAGCGATCTTGAGCTTGCCCTCGGCCACCTTCGCGGTGGCGAAGTCCAATACCACCATCCCGTCGCGAAGGGGTGCCGACCACGCGAACGGGTTGGTGCCCATCACCCGGCCGGCCCCGCCGAAGGGAGCGACGACCGGGCCCGAGTTGCACCACGCCATCCCCATCTTCCCCGACCCGGCGATCGTGGCTACGTATTCGCCGAGGCGACCAATATGGTTGCAAGCACTGATGGAAACGGCAGAAACGCCGTGGGCGTCCGCCAACTCAATGCTCAGCTTCGTGGCGAGCTGCGCTGCCGGCTGACCGAACCCCCAGGCTCCGTCCACGTTGGCGACCGCGCCCCGCCCGGAAATCACCGAAGGCTGGCCGTCCGGGCGGATCTGGCCGGACTTGACCCAGTCCGAGTACTGGACGAGCCGCACGATCCCGTGCGAGTCGTGGCCGACGAGATTGGACATGGTGAGCGAGGTGGCCACCACGCGGGCAGTTTCGTCCGATGCTCCCAAGGCACGCAGGACGTCGGTGCCGGTGCGCTCGAGGTCGTCCCGGGTGAACCGTGGTCCCAAGTCGTCTGTGCCCGGCGCCGTCGTTTGCAAGCCGGTAACTTCCATAATGAGCCGTCCTCGCTTACGGGCCGGCCCGGCATGGTGCGGAGCTGGCCTGACGTAAATTGTTTACTGTTAGCGATGCTAGGCTATACGAGGCAGACGACAAGTCAAGGAGAACGAGCTGTGACGAGCGATCCAAACGTGGGCGGTCCGTCGCGCCCTGGCGCGGGCAGAACTGGGCGTTGGTTGGACGGGATCATCCCGCCGGTCTGCACCCCCCTGAGCCCCGACGGGGAAGTGGACACCGCTTCTCTCGAGCGTCATATCTCCTTCTTGCTCGATGCCGGTGTCAATGGCCTGTTCACGCTGGGCTCGTCAAGCGAGGTTGCATACCTCACCGATGCGCAGCGCGACCGTGTGGTTGAGGTGGCGGTCAAGACGGCCGGTGGCCAGGTGCCGGTACTGGCCGGCGCCATCGATATGACGACGAACCGCGTCGTCGACCACGCCCTTCGCGCCAAACAGCGGGGCGCCGATGCCATTGTCCTGACCGCTCCGTTCTTCGCACGGTCCGCACACCCGGCCGAGGTAAGGCTTCACTTTCGCAAGGTCCATGAGCGCGTGGAGCTCCCGCTCGTCGCCTACGACCTGCCGATATCGGTCCACAACAAGCTCGACTTGCCCACCGTGCTCGAGCTAGCCGGCGACGGCATCATCGATGGTCTCAAGGACTCGAGCAACGACATTCACGGTTTTCGAGCAGTTGTCACGGGTACTCGGCAATTCGAGAAGTTCTCGGTGTTCACTGGGTCCGAGCTCGTCGTCGATTGTGCATTGTTCCTGGGCGCCGATGGGGCGGTCCCGGGCCTGGCCAACGTTATGCCCCATGAGTACGTGGAGCTGTACGAGGCCGCCCGGGCAGGTGACTGGGACAAAGCCCGCGAGATCCAGGCCCGCCTGGTCCGCGTGTTCGACATTACCGCGTGTGCTGACCAGTCCAAGAAGGGCGCGAGTTCTGCCGGCCTCGGGGGGTTCAAGACCGCGCTAATGCTCCGGGGCGTTATTGCCGGCAACACCATGGCGCTGCCCCAAATCCCCCTCGACGCCGACGAGGTGGAGGGCGTAAGAGCCGTGCTGGTCCGGGAGGGCGTAATTTAGCGGACGCGTACTTTAGCGAGCGCGTACTTTAGCGAGGCAGTGACTAGCGAGATTAGCGACTAGCGTTGCTCGAGCGCCGGCACCACCTGATCGGCCAGTAGGTCCACGGTTTCTTGGTCCCGGCCGTTGACCGTTGCCAGGAAATATTCGGCCCCGGCATCGAGGAGCCGGCTGTAATGAGCAATGGCCTCGCCGGGTGTGGCAAATAAGGGTTGAGTGTTTAATGAGGCGTCCGGGATGCGGGCCGCTTGGCGCTTACGTTCAAGTTGCTCGCGGCTCGGCGCCAGAGTCAGCAGCGGTGTCCAGTGGCTTCGGAGTATGGCTTCGTACGGCCGGCCTACTTCGTCGCAGTAGCGGCGGAGCACGTCGTACTTGCGCCGGACGTCGCCGGGTTCGAACGCTTTGCCAACCCATTCGTGCGGGCCGAAGTTCGAGACATCGGCGTACTGGGCTACCTGGCGGAGCGTGAACCGTTCGCCACCCCCGCCGATCAAAAGCGGGATGCGTGGCTGCTGCACCGGTCCTGGCTTGAGCGTGGCGCTGGTGAGGTCGAAGGGCGCGGGGCTGCTTTGCGGCTCTCCTGCTAGCAGGCCCTGGATGGTCTGTACCGCGTCCGCCAACACCCGGTGGCGCTGGGCGGCCGGGGGGAACGGCAAGCCGAGCTGGGAAAATTCAGGTACGTCGTCGCCCACTCCGAGGCCCAACACGAGGCGCCCGTTGCTCATGCGATCGACGTCGGCCGCTCCTCGGGCAATGAGGAACGGGTGGTGGTAGTAGACGCAACTGACGAGCGAAATGAGCCGCATCCTCGTCGTCTCGGCAGCGAGCGCAGCCAGAGTGGTGAAGGTGCCCATTGACCTTGTCGGGTGGTCGTTGACCCAGTAGGCGTCGAAACCTCGCTGTTCAGCACCAATGACGAAGGCTTTCAGCTCGTCAAAGTCGGGCAGAAAAGCGCCGACCACTGAGAACCTGACCCTGGACCTCGCTTCAGCGACCCACGGGTGCACATCGTCGTGGACCGTCCCATATTGGGGCCCCGGAGCGGTGAGTCGCTCGCTGTCGGCCAATATCAACGAGCTTTGGACGGCCCGTCCGGGCCGGGCGACTCTCGGTTGGCCTCGAGCACCCGCTGGTAAGTGCCGGTGATGTGACCCTGGACCATCTTTACCGCCTGACTTCGCTTGCGCCGCTTGAGCACCTCGAGGAACTCGAGATGGTCTTTGAGCCATGTCTGGGCAAAGTCATGTCGCAGGGCGCCCCGGTGGACCAGGTAGAGAAAGATCTGCGAGCGCAGCGCCCGCCAAGCTTGGTAGAGCCGCCTGTGGTGGGCCGCTTGGAAGAGGGCGTCGTGAAAGGCGACATCGAGCCCTGCCACCGCCGGGCGAGTTAGCGGACGCGGGAGCTTGTCGAACTGTTGCAGTACGGCGGCCATCCGTCGGAAGTCCTCCTCGGTGGCGTTGACGCAGAGCCACTCGGCAGCCAACGACTCGAGCGCCGTGCGCAGGCTGTAGATCTCGTGGACCTCGTCGAGGCCCAACTGCGCCACCGTCGCCCCCCGGTGTCGCTCCAGTATCACCAGGCCCTCCTGGGACAGCAGGACCAAGGCTTCACGCACGGGCCCGCGGCTCACGTTCATGTTCGACGCGAGCTCTTCCTCAACCAACCTGTGGCCCAAGTCAATGCGACCAGAAAAGATGGCCTCCCGGATGCCGTCGGCAACCTCGTCCGCGAGCACACGGCGGCGCGCGGGGCCAATAGCAAGGCCAGCGTTGCTGATGTCGGTCACGGTCAGCCTCTCAGGGTGAACAACCATGGTGGAAGGCAACAGTCTACAGGTGAAGGTGGTGCCGGGCCCGTGTCGTGGCCGGGCGTGCTCACGCGGCGCGACAGCGGTTGACCAGGCTGCCAATGGACTCGATGGAAGACGTCACCGTCTGGCCCGCCTCCAAGAAGACGGGCGGGATCATTCCCTGGCCGACGCCGCCGGGCGTCCCGGTGAAAATGAGGTCGCCCGGGTCGAGGGTAATGACCCGGCTCAGGTACATCACCAGTTCAACCGGCTTGAACAGCAAGTCAGAGGTGCGGGAGTCCTGGCGCACCACTCCGTCGACGGCGCAGCTGATTGCTAAGTCAGGTTCAACTCCGGTGATGTCGGTCGTCGTCATGCACGGTCCCACCGGCGTCGTCGATTCGCATGTTTTGCCCTGGAGCCACTGCGAGGTACGGCCCTGCAGGTCGCGTGCGGAAATGTCATTGCCCACCGTGAACCCTGCGATGGCGGCGGCTGCTTGTTCAGCTTCGGCATTGCGGACCTCTCGGCCGATGACGACTACGAGCTCGACCTCCCAGTCGACGCGCTGCGAGATGGACGGCAAGACGATAGGGTCGCCGTCGCCGATAAGGGCGCGGGTGTACTTGGCGAAAACCGTCGGGTAGTCGGGCACTGTGGCGCCGGTTTCCTCGATATGGCGGAGATAGTTCTGTCCGATGCAGAGAACCTTGGGAGGTCGCGGGACCAGGGCCCGCACGGCGACAGCGTCCTTGCCAACCCGAGATGTGGCCGCAGCAGTGCGCGCCGCCTCCACCCCTCCCGGCATGGCCAGCAACGCGCCCACGTCGGTCGGCTCCAACAATTCAAAATGGTCGTCGCCGACCCGAGCGGCATATGTGCGCTCGCCGTACAACACCGTCGCCAATTGCACCTAGCCGTCCTCCTTGAGTTGATGAAAATGGGCTCGCCCGGGTTTCACCCCAAGAACTCGGGGCCCGGGAGACCCTGGACACCAGGGTCGAGCGCAAAAATATAGCCGGCCTTCTCGGTGCTAAGCGAACTGTCGTCCAGGCCGTGAGCAGAAACTGCGATAAAGAGGGTACTCAGGTCGGGCCCGCCAAAACAGCACGTGGTGACCAAGCTCCCCGGCAAGCGGACGACCCGGTCAAGCCGCCCGGAAGGCGTGAACCGGTGCACCTCCCACCCACCGCACAGAGCTACCCAGATGCAACCCTCTGAATCCACCGCAAGCCCGTCCGGTACGGAGCCCACCTCCGCAAGCGTCTCGCGCTCTCCCAATGGCTGGCTGCTAGCGGCGTCGAACGGGTACACATCGACGCGCCGGCGAGCGCTGTCGATGTAATAGCAGCGCCGACCGTCGGGGCTCCACCCGATCCCGTTGGAAACGTCGATACCACTTAATTGCTCGGTCGCCTTCAATGTCACCGGGTCGAGGCAATAAAGCGTGCCCGCGCCCGGGTACGCATCGGGCTCCAGGCACGTCGTGCCAGCCCAGAAGCGCCCGTTGGCATCGACGGCCCCATCGTTCATCTGCAGGTACAGCCGGTCGCGCAGTTGATCTGTCACCAGCGAGAACTCGCCTCGTGCGCTCAGGAACCCGAAGCCTTCTCTCACGGCGCAGACGAGGCCTCCGTCCCCCTGACGCGGTGCCACTGCGCCGACGGCGCGACCGATTTCCCACTCCTGGATGGGCCCCGATGTGAGGTCGTGGGACAGGACCAGGCCGGCGAAAATGTCCACCCACAGCAACCTGCCCTGCCGGGCATCCCAGAGCAGGCCTTCAGGGTGGTCGAAGACCTCGTCCACTACAACCGACACGCCCGGCGAGGCGTGCTCAGCCATGTTCTTCGTAATCGTAGATGACCCGGCCGCCGACGAGCGTGAACTCGGTCTGCCAGTAGAAACCTTCGAGGTAGCCGAGGACAGGTAGCCGGTACAGGGGCGAGGTCGCGTTGGGTCTGAGCTCGGCCGTAGACGGGCCCGCCCAGCAGCCGTGGACGGCGATGTCGGTGAGGTCGCGCGCGGTCAGCTGGCGGAGCGCGGTCCGTCCATCGATCTGATGAACGATCTTCAGGTTGATATTTGTGACGAGGTTTACGCGCCGGCACAGCTCCTCGAACGAGCTGGCGAGGGCCTTGTAGGGGAGCGTGCCCGTGAAGATCTCGATCCCGTTGTTGGCCACAGTGCCGACGATGAGGTCACCCCGGTGCTCGAGCTTCACCGTCCCGAGGCGCTTGGGCTGACCATGGAGCTCTCGGCCTCCGGCCATCGCCCTGTCACTTGTGACCCAGAAGTAAGGCGAATAGCTCCCTGTCAGCTCACCCAAGCGAGCCCCCACCATCACATTTGCCTCGTAGGTATCCCGGCCCAGGCCGCCGACATCACCCCAACGTGCGATCTGGACCATGACTGTGTCATTGGTGGGGACGAGCGGCTCAGGCACCAGTGCGCGGATAGCCGCTGGGTCGGTCCGGTACTGGACGGTAAGTACCTCGCCATCAGCAAAACGACCCGGAGGCGGCCCATTGAGGGGCGAATCGATCGGCGTCGAGTACGCTGTTCCGGGCGATGGGACGCCAAACACATCGTCTGAAGCGCTCATGCCAGGCTCGTGTCCGCAGTCAACGATGGATCTCCCCGGTCTGCACGCCGGCCGGACCTGCGCACGGCAGGATGGGCGCGGGCTGTACGCCTTCGCACGTACCTTATCTATGTGGGGGCTCGTCGTCAACAATTGACCGAGGGCCTTGGGCCCTGCGGGCAACGACGCCGGAGGCCGCGACCTTGAGGCCGCGCAGCGGATCGTATACTGTTGACGAAATGCTCCGGCGGCGAGACTAGTGGCGCGCCAAAGAGGCAGGGACGGTCAGGAGGGGAGAGAAGTGGCAGCGCAACATCGACCATTGTCCCGTCCTCGCGCACGATGACCCTGTTCAGGGGCGCGGAGACCGGCTGCTCCAACGACAGCGCCTTGAGCGACCGCGCCTTTTCGTTTACTGTCGACCGGTGACTGCAACACCGGCGGTCGTGCCGACGACCCTCGCCCCGGGGCCACGACAGCGCACTCGGCTCAGCTCGTGGCTGGACAGGCGTTTCTATGTATTGGCCACGGTCCCGGCGCTGGCCGTCGTCACCGCCATAATCGCCGTCCCGTTGGTCATAGGTATCTACTTATCGTTCACCAACTACACCCCGGTACGGCCGACGTTCAGCTGGGGCGGCCTGGTCAACTACGACCAGGTTTACAACAGCCCCACCGTCCATGCCGCCATCAAGAACACCGCCATCTTCGCTGGCGCAGGCATCGTCATAGAGATGATCTTCGGTTTGTTCTTCGCTGTGCTTCTGGCCCGCAAGCTCCGCGGCGTCTCGTGGTTCCGTGTCATTTATATGATGCCCCTGCTTGTCCCTGGTGTGGCATCCTCGGTGGCTTGGTCCGTGTTGTTCAACGACGGCAACGGCTGGATCAACTACTTCGCGTCCGTGGTAGGACTGCCCCAGCTGAACTGGGCGGGCGGCGCGCACACTGCAATGCCCACGGTCATCATCGCCAATGCGTGGGCGGGGATCCCGATCATCACCATCATCCTCTTGGCGGGTTTGCTCTCGTTGCCCAAGGACCCGGTGGAAGCCGCCAGGATCGACGGCGCCTCGGAACTGCGCGTCCTGTACCACGTCACTCTCCCCGCCCTGCGCCCGGTACTAGCCTTTGCGGCCCTGTTCCAGATGGTCAACTTGTTCCGCGAGTTCGCGGAGTTCGCCATCATCACCGGCGGGGGGCCGGGCCTGGCCACGAGCGTGCTCAACTACTACGTCTACCAAACCACGTTCGTTTTCGGGGAGCTCGGCCTGGGCGCGGCGCTCGCCGTCGTGCTCGTGTTCCTGATGGCCGTCCCGCTGCTGGTGATATTCAAGCTTTCTAAACGAGGAGCAGCACCAAAGTGGGCTTCATGAACCGCGGGTGGTCCAGACGTGGCCGTTGACGACTTGGTGGCCCCGGGGGCTGTGAGCCGAGCGTCCTCCCCGACTGGCGCCGCCCCGGCCCCGCGGCGGCGACCTCCCCCGAGACGCCTGCGGCGACGGGCCGGGAACATCTTCACGGTCGTAGCGCTGCTCATCGGCGCTGCCTTTATCCTGCTGCCGATCTTCTGGATCGTTACAACAGCGTTCAAGCCCCCGGGCGAAGCGTTCGTACTACCCCCGAAGTTCATCTTCACGCCGACGCTGAGCAACTTCGGTTCGCTCCTAAGCGGCCAGTACAACCAGTACGTCCAAGACATCGGCCACTCGCTCATTATCATGGCCATTAGCGTCGGGATTGCGCTCCTGCTCGGTGTCCCCGCTGGCTACGGGCTAGCGCGTTCGCGCTTCAAAGGAAGCGGCGCCATCACCGGCTGGCTCATCGTCGCTTACATCGTGCCTGCGCTCGTTTACATCGTCCCGCTGTACGCCATCTACCAGAGGCTGAACCTGAGCGGCAGCTACCTTTCGGTCATCCTTTACTACCTCACCTTCGAGTTGCCCTTCGTCGTGTTCATGATGCGCGGCTACTTCTCCGACCTGCCGAACGACCTCGAAGACGCCGCTCGAGTCGACGGCTGCTCGCGCTTTAGCGCCTTCCGCCGGATCATGCTGCCCCTGGCCATACCCGGGCTCTCGACGGTGACGATCCTGGCCTGCATCCTGTCCTGGGGCGAGTTCTTCGGCGCCCTCATCTTCACGGGTTCGTCGAACATGACCGCCCCGGTTGCCATCGAGGAGTACATGGGCCAGACCACATTGGACTGGAGCACGCTGGCGGCGGCCGCAGTGTTCCTCGTCGTACCCGTGCTGGTGCTGGCCGCCTTCGTGCAGCGGGGTTTCCTTCGCACCGCGGTCTCCGCCACCCAAGGTTAAATCCGCTCGCTGCCCTTGGCAGCCCGACCAGCTTTTGTTACAGTCAACTGTTAACGTTAGGATGGTCACCGCTCCAGGTGGTCCTACGACGCCAACTCCAAATAACAGGTCAACAACCGAGAGAACAATAAGAGCCCAAATATGAAGGGGGCAGTATGAAACTTTCACGCCAACGAGCCCGGCTTGCCGGGTGCGCAACGACCGCTGCGATAGCGATGCTCGGCACCACCCTCAGCTTCACCGGCACAGCCGCTGCATCACGAATAGCTGACGCTACGGTCACGCCGGCCACGAGCATCACGATGTGGACGGGTGATGGCCCAGACCAGGCCTGGCAGCAAGCGCTCATTCCCCAGTTCACCAAGGCTACTGGGATCAAAGTCACCTACGACTCCATCCCCGAAAACGTCTTGCAGAACAAGGTTCAGGCCGCCCAGGAGGTAAAGTCCACCAGCTTCGCGTTGTACGAGGAGCCTGAGAGCCTCACGCCCGCCTACAACGCGCTCAATGCCATCTCCCCGATAGCTTCGTACTTGAGCAACACGACGCTGACACCTGCGTCGTTCGACCTGGCCGGGATACCGAAGGCATCCGAGGCCCAGTGCACCTTGAGCGGGGTCGTTTACTGCCTCCCACAAACCGTCGACCCCGGCCCCGAGTTGTTCTACAACATCGGGATGTTCAAAGCAGCCGGCCTTACCCCGCCGACGACCTGGCCCCAGGTGCTAGCGGACGCCAACAAGCTCACGACCAAGAAGGTCTCCGGGATCTGCATCAGAGGCTCTGTTAGTTCGCCGAACGGCTACCCCGTGCTGTTGATGCTGCCGTACTTCCTGCCCTACGCCCCGAACTACCAGGGTGAGTACCTCAACGCCAATTGGACGCCGCTGTTCAACACGCCGGGGGCCTTGACTTGGGCCAAGCTGTACGCCCAGCTGATGCAGAAAGACACGCCGCCGGGTGTTTCTGCCTACGGCTATCCCCAGTGCGTGCAGGCGTTCCAGGCCGGTCAAACGGCAATGTTCTGGGACGACTCGACCCTGGCCAATGTCCTGTACTCAAAGTCGATCGACCCGAAGGAGTACATGAACGCCGGCATCGACGAGATCCCCTGCTCATCGTGGAACCAGACGTGCCTCCTCGAGGCCCCTTGGGGTTATTTCATCAACAGCAACGTGAGCGCCTCGCAGCAGCTGTCGGCCTGGATGCTGGAGGAATGGCTCTCGTCGCCGACCACGCAGATCGAGGCGCTCAACTCGAGCAAGGACGCGACTGTCGCCACCCGACCGGCTACGCTCACCTACGCTATTGCCCACGCCTCTAATTACGGTGTACCCACGCAGTTCCTGGAGGCAGTCCAATATGCCGGTGCCCACGTCGAGCCGAACGCTATCCCCAACACGGCTGCGTTCCCCATCATCCAGAACACTCTGTTCGTAACTGACTCCGAGCTGATCGCGGCGCAGATCACGCCGCAACAGGCGGTCGAGTTGCTGCAGAGCAATATGGTCGCGACCCTCAAGACGTACGGTCTGCCTCCTAAGTAAACGCCTGGCTTAAAGCAATAACAACAGGCTGAAAACAACACTCCGCAAGACCCCACGTCCAGGACCCACCTGGCCGTGGGGTCTTGTCTTGTCCAGGAAGCGTGTACCGATGACAAATGGTGCTCTGGGACGCATCATCTCCTCGGGGGAGTACGAGTCGTTTTGTCGAACCGAGCTCGACGATCCCTACGAACTGCTTGACGAACTGAGGGCGGTCGCTCCGGTGCACTGGAGCCCGTTGCTGGGGTCGTGGTTGGTTACCACTTACGACGAGGTCAACCGGGCCTTACGCGGCGACTGGCTTTTGCACGACCGCGTTGAGATCAATGTACGCGGCATCCCCGGGCCTGTCCGGGACGGGTACAGCGGTCTGGTAACTCATATCTCGAATTGGCTGGGGTTCACCGATGGGCCCAAACACGCCAGGATGCGTGAGGTATCGCGCCAGCTCGTCAACCCTGGCCTTTCGACCAAATTGCAGCCCTGGACGACCCACCTAGTGCGCGAGATGGTGGCGGAAATGCGGGCTTTGGAGACCGTCGACCTACTGGAGGACCTCGCGCTGCGACTACCGGTAACGGTGATCTGCCACGCCCTCGGGATGGAGGGCGCCGACGCGGCCCAGTTCCACGCCTTGACGGAGGACCTAGGTCGCTTCGCAGGGCGCATGGACACCTCATGGGGCCCCGAGGACCAGTCCATGCTCTTCCGGTCAAATCAGAGCTGGATGGCCCTGGAGGAGCTTTTTCGCCGCTTGATAGCCGGCAAGCGGTCCCACCCGGGCGACGACGTGCTCTCCGCCCTTGTTAGCGCTCACGATGCCGGGATGCTCTCCGACGACGAGGTGATCGGCTTGTCGGTGTTCTTTTTTGCCGCCGGCCATGGGACGACACGGGACCTTCTGGCGAACGGGCTTTACCTGTTGATGGCACATCCGGGTGAGGCGGGCAAGCTCCACTTGGACATCTCTGTCATTGGCAGCGCCGTTGAGGAGATGCTCAGGTACGATAGCCCGATACCC
>Ga0209415_10005853_pt1 | contig 21984 bp, 18 predicted proteins | sample PeaSoiSIISIP2007_FD_187696 | JGI IMG/M metagenome (GOLD analysis project Ga0209415, IMG submission 187696) | Peat soil microbial communities from Weissenstadt, Germany - SII-SIP-2007 (SPAdes) (version 2) | ecosystem: Environmental > Terrestrial > Soil > Wetlands > Peat | place: Germany... | reverse complement strand
GCGCCTCGGGCCTCGTCCACGCCTCCCGTCAAGCGTCCCCGGCGGCTGCTGAGCGCGCGGGTTTCCCGGTTGTCAGCGGCGATCTCGGCGAGGTCATCGTGTACGTATCCGGCAACCTCGGTGCGGGCGTCATCCACGCGCCACACGACCTCGGTGAGGTACTCGTTGAAGTCCCGCGCGAGCCGGCCGCGAAGACCTTCCTCGCGGAGATCGTGGTCAGCGTGCCGCGTGACACCGCCACGCAGTTCGGCAACGACGGCGCCGTGACTGTTGCCGCGGTGCGCTGAAGCGCTCTGCTAGAGTACTTCGGTACCGCGCCAGATCACCGTGCAGCGTGCCCGTTAGGCCGGTCGTGAACACCGCAATGGATGCCAACTGGAACGATAGCCAGCCGATCTACCGCCAGCTGCGGGATCGCGTCGTGGCGATGATCCTCGAAGGCAGCTTGAAAGAGGGCGACCCGCTGCCATCGGTGCGCAACGTCGCAGCCGACTTCCGCCTGAACCCGCTGACCGTCCTGAAGGGCTACCAGCAGCTGGTGGACGAGCAGCTCGTCGAGAAGCGTCGCGGACGCGGCATGTACGTCGCCGATGGAGCCAGACGCGCCCTGATGAAGGATGAACGGCAGCGTTTTCGAGAGGAGGAGTGGCCGCGTGTCTACGCGATGATCCAGCGGCTCGGCCTGACGCTCGAGGAGCTGGCGGCGATTCCGCCGGCCCCGCCGACCGAACCCCGGCCCGGCGGAGCGCCCGCGGCCGACCGGGACCTCGCCGGCACGGACGCGAAGGAACCGGACGAAGGAGCCATCAAGTGACCACTCTGATCGACGCTCGAGCCCTCACCAAGACCTACGGCGCCACGCGCGCCCTCGACGGGGCCTCCTTCAAGGTTGAAGCCGGCCGCATCGTCGGCCTGATCGGCCCGAACGGCGCCGGCAAGACCACGGCGCTCAAGGCGGTGCTCGGCCTCGCGCGCTGCGACGGCGGCACGCTCGAGGTGCTCGGCCTCGACCCGTTCCGGCAACGCAACGAACTCGCCGAGCGCGTATCGTTCATCGCCGACGTAGCGGTGCTGCCGCGCTGGCTGCGCGTGCAGCACGCGATCGATTTCGTCGCCGGCATCCACCCCCGTTTTCGCCGCGAGCGGTGCGAGCAGTTCCTGGCGCGCACCACGATCAAGCGCACGAGCAAGGTCCGCGAGCTGTCGAAAGGAATGATCACGCAGCTGCATCTCGCACTCGTCATGGCGATCGACGCGCAACTGCTCGTGCTCGATGAGCCAACGCTCGGACTCGACATCCTGTCCCGCAAGCAGTTCTACGACAGCCTGCTGTCCGACTACATGGATTCGGAGCGCACGATTCTCGTGACCACCCATCAGGTCGAGGAGGTCGAGAATATCCTGACCGACGTCGTGTTCATCGATCGCGGCCGGATCGTGCTCGACCTGCCGATGGAAGAGGTCGCCACGACCTATGCCCAGCTGGTCGTGGCGCCAGACCGCGCCGAAGCGGCACGCGCGCTGACACCGTTGAACGAGCGCCAGCTGCTCGGCCGGCACGTGTTCCTGTACGAGGGCGCCGATCACGGCGCCCTGCAGCGCCTTGGCGAGGTGCGCCAGCCATCGATCACGGATCTGTTCGTCGCGAAGATCCAGGGGAGTGCCGCGTGAACAAGTTCCTGTGGCTGATACGACGCGAGCTCTGGGAGTCGCGCGCCATGTGGGTCGCACCGGCCGTCTGCGCCGCGATCATCATCGGCGGCACGCTCATCGCGACTGTGCTGCACGGCACCGTCAACGTTCATCCGGAAGACGCGGCGCACCTGGCGCAACTGAGGACACTGACGCCCGACCGGGCCGAGGCATTCGCCAGCATCGCTCTCGGCGTGATCGCGCTGCCGTTCTTCATGCTGGTGCTGTTCACGCAGTTCCTCTACGCGCTCGACTCGCTCTATGGGGACCGGCGCGATCGCAGCATCCTGTTCTGGAAGTCGCTGCCGATCAGCGATACCCAGTCGGTACTCGCGAAACTCACCGTCGCGGCCGCGATCTTCCCGCTGGCCGCAATCGCTGCCGCACTGGTGACGCAGCTGATCGTGTTCGCAATCTGCAGCATCAAGCTTCAGACCCTGTCCGTCCTCACCGGGCATTTCTGGATCCCGGCCACCTGGGCCGGCTCGCTGCTCGTGATGGGCTACCTGTACGTCGCGAGCCTGCTCTGGTACCTGCCGCTGACCGGCTGGGCGCTGCTGGCCTCCGCATGGGCGCCGCGCTCGCCCTTCCTATGGGCGGCGCTGCCGCCGCTGGCGCTCGGCCTTCTCGAGCTCATCGTGCTGCGCTCGGCCTACGTGCTGCACGCGATCGGCGAGCGCGTCGGCGGCGCCAGCCTCATGGCACGGGCCTTCAGCATGTCCCATGCCAGCGGCTTCACGTTCGTGGTGAAAACGGACCACAGCACCATGACGATTCCCCGTGCGCTCACCGACATGATGCAGCCGGCCGCGTTCTTCTCGAGCCCGTCGCTATGGATCGGAGTGCTGCTCGCGGCCGGCTTCGTCGGCGCCGCGGTCTGGGTGCGGCGCTACCGCGACGCGAGCACCTGAACGCCTGCTGTCCTGCGGCCGCGCGCGCCGTGCGACGAGGCCGGCTGCACGACTCATGAGCAGCGCCAGGACGGCGACGATCGGCGGCCGCGACCAGCTGCAGTCCGGCAGCGCGTTCGAGGCTGGGGCTGCCGAGGACGTCGAGGTCGACCACTCGCCGGACGCGACTTTGGCTTGCGGTGACGCTGGCCGGTGAGCCGATCGAGCCGGCAAATCGCGGCGATCGCGAGGTTCTATTGGACGCAGTGGCTGCGGCACGGCGATCATTCGTGCACCCAATGAACTGAGGCGAGGAGCAGCCATGCACAAGACCCGCAACGATCTTTCCGAGAAGGTGCGGCGCAAGGTCATCAATCATCTGGCGGTGCGCCTGGCCGACGCGATCGATCTGGGGCTGCAGTGCAAGCAGGCCCACTGGAATGTCAAAGGTCCGCAGTTCGTCGCACTCCATCAGCTGTTCGATGCAATCGCGAACGTCGTCAGCGCGCACGTCGATGAACTGGCGGAGCGGGTGACGGCGCTCGGCGGCACGGCCGAGGGCACCGCGCAGGTCGTCGCCAAGCGCACCTCACTCGATACCTATCCGCTCGCCATCACGAGCGGCCCCGAACACCTGCAGGCGCTCGCCGGCGCGCTCGGGAGCTACGCTCGCCTGGCACGCGAGGCGATCGACGCGGCCGACGGGCTCGGCGACATGGTCACGGCGGATCTGTTCACCGAGATCGCCGGGGCGGCCGACAAGCAGCTGTGGCTCATCGAAGCCCATCTGCAGGCGGACGCCTGAGGCGAGATTGACCGCGCGCCGAGCGCGACGGGTTGCCGCGTGCCGCCGGGAGTCGCAAACTGCACGTTTTGCGACCCCCGGGGACCCGCCATGCGTGTTCTGCTCGTCGCCGCATCGGTCCTGACGCTGCCAGCGCCGAGCGCCGCACAGGGGCCCGCGGCCCCGGACCTGCCGGCACCGTATTCGACTCCGGTCGCGGTGAAGGAGTCAGTCGTGATTGGCTGGCCGCAGGGTACGGTGCCACAGGCACCGCCGAACTTCAGGGTCACAGCCTTCGCGCGCGGTCTCGACAACCCGCGCTCGCTGCTGGTGCTGCCGAACGGGGACGTGCTGGTAGCCGAGTCGCGCGGCGGCACCGGCGAGAGCCGGCCGAGCGCCAACCGCATCACGCTCCTCCGGGACAGCAACGGCGGCGGCGTCGCTGACCAGCAGTTCGTGCTGCTCGACGGGCTCGACCGGCCGTACGGACTTGCGCTGCGCCGGGACCGGCTTTACGTGGGCGACACCGACGCCGTGCTCAGCTGCCCGTTCCTTGTCGGCCAGACGCGCCTGCACGGCGAGTGCCGCACGCTCATCGAGCTGCCCTCGGCCGGCGGCCGCGATCACTGGACGCGCAACCTCGTCTTCAATCCCGACGAAACGCGTCTCTACGTCAGCGTCGGTTCGAGCAGCAACGTCGACGAGGACCACCGCGATGCCAACAATCCGCTGCGCGCGGCGATACTGGTCGCACAACCCGACGGCCGGGAGCTCAGGGTGTACGCGAGCGGGCTGCGCAACCCCGTCGGGCTCGCGTTCGAGCCGGTCAGCGGACGCCTGTTCACAACCGTCAACGAACGCGACCTGCTCGGTGACGACCTCGTTCCCGACTTCCTGACGCATGTCCAGGACGGCGCCTTCTATGGCTGGCCGTACGCGTACTTCGGGGCCCACGAGGATCCGCGCAAGAAGGGCGAGCGACCGGACCTGGTCGCGCGCGCCGTCGTTCCCGACCTCGCGCTCGAGGCGCACGGCGCGCCGCTCGGCCTCGTGTTCTACGGCCGTGACCACTTTCCGCGGAATTACCGCGGCGGCGCGTTCATCGCGCTCCACGGCTCGTGGAACCGCTCAACCTTTGCCGGCTACAAGGTCGTACACGTGCCCTTCAGCAACGGCCACGCAGCGGGGCCGCCGCAGGACTTCCTGACGGGATTCATCGCAGATGCAGGCAGGAGCGAGGTGTACGGGCGCCCGGCGGGAGTCGCGGTTGCGACCGACGGCGCGCTGCTCGTGGCGGACGATGCCGGCAACACCATCTGGAGGATCAGCTTCAAGTGCGCGGCCTGTACGCCGGATCCGGTCCCGCCGCATCCGAACGACAGCCGCCACGCGCGGCCGACGCCACCTGCCGCGAGGTGAGGCGCCGGTTCAGCCGGCGAGCAGCACGGCCTCGGCGTGCTCGAGCTCCTCGGGGGTCCCGAACACGATTACAACGTCCCCTTCGCGAAGCACCGTAGCCTGATCCGGCTCGCGGCCGACGATGCCCTCGCGGCGGATCGCCGAGAACGACACGGTGGCGCCGTGGCCGCGCACGTCCGCGAGGCTGCGGCCGACCGACCACGCCCCGGGCGGCAGCACAACGGTCCGCAGTTCCGCGCCGGCCGGGCCGGATCCGCCCGGCGGTTCGCTGTCGGGCGGGCGGAACACGCTCCTGAGCGCGCCGTAGCGCTCGCCGCGGATGTCGCCGACGGTCTTCACGACCTTTGACATCGGCGTGTCGAGGAACAGCAGCACGTGAGCGACGAGCATCAGGCTCGCCTCAAAGGTCTCCGGCACGACCTCGGTCGCTCCGACCTGCTGCAGCTCCTCGAGCCGGCTGTCATCCTGCGTCCGGACCAACACCGGCACATCGGCGCGCAGGCGCCGCACGGCACGCACGATGCCGATGGCGATCGCCGGTTCGGCGAAGCTGACGACCACGACGCTCGACGCCTCGAGTCCGACCGATATCAGGACCTGCTCGTCGGCGGAGTCGCCGAACACCACCGGGTCGCCAGCCTGGCGCGCGGTGCGCACGCGCACCGGGTCAAGGTCGATCGCGATGTACTCGTGGCCGTGCCGCTCGAGGACGCGGGCGATGTTTTGCCCGACTCGGCCGAATCCGCACAGGATGACGTGCTCGCGCCGGGCGAGCATCGCATCGGCGGCCGCCTCGCGCGTGAGGGCGGTCGTCGCCGGGCCGGTCTCGCGCAGCAGCAGCCGCGCGATGCGCTTGTTGTGGCGGATGACGAACGGCGACACCACCATGCTGAGCGTGATCGCCGCCAGCAGCGGCTGGGCGAGCGATTCTGCGGCGCGATCGCGGACGAGCAGCGCGAGCAACGCGAACCCGAACTCGCCGCCGGTGGCGATCACGATTCCGGCGCGCAGTGACTTGAACCAGCTGTCGCAGTAGCGTCGTGCGACCAGCGCCACGACCGCGGATTTGAGGGCGTACACGCCGACCACGAGTGAGGACACGATCAGGAAATCGCGATACAGCATCCCCAGATCGAGCAGCATGCCGATCGTGATGAAGAACAGCCCCAGCAGCACGTCGCGGAATGGCCGGATCACGGCCTCGACCTGGTGACGGTACTCGGTCTCGGCCAGCAGCATGCCGGCCAGGAATCCGCCGAGCGCCAGCGACAGTCCCACGGCGTTGGTGATGTACGCGGCGGCGAGCGCCACCAGCAGCACCGCGAGCGTGAACAGTTCCTGGCCCCGGCTGCGGGCGATCTCGAAGAACAGCGGCCGCGCGAGCCAGCGTCCGGCCATCAGCACGACGAGCAGGGCCACGGCGGCCTTGCCGAGCGCGACGACCGTGTCCGCCGCCGCGTACTGGCCACCGCGGGCGACGATGGCATTGGCGAGCGCGAGGAACAGCACGAACACGACGTCCTGGAACAGCAGGATGCTGAAGGCCAGGCGGCCGTGGGTACGGTTGATCTCCGCCTGCTCGGTCAGCTGCTGCACGACGATCGCGGTCGAGGACATCGCGACTGCGCCGCCCATGACGAGCGCCAGCGGGATCGGCGCGCCGCTCGCGACCGCGACTGCACCGGCCGCGAGCGTCGTGATGCCGACCTGCAGCGCCCCGAGTCCGAGCACTTCGCTGCGCATCGCGAGCATGCGCGGCAGGGAGAACTCGAGCCCCAGCGTGAACAGCAGGAACACGACGCCGATCTCGGCGAGAAAACTGGTAGTGCCGGACTCGCGGACCACACCGAACGCGTGGGGTCCGAGCGACATTCCGACGGCGAGGTAGCCGAGGATGGGCGGCAGCCGCAGGCGCCGCACGCCGGCAACGACGGCGACGACCGCCGCCAGCAGCACGAGCAAGGTGCCGAGTCCTTCGGGTCCCATCGTCGCTCCCGTCCCGACGCCAAATTAGTGGCTCGGGCGCGCGCTGGCAACGCCGCCTTCTGGCAGCGGCGACCGCCTGCTAGCATGCTCCTGACCGCAAGCCCGCGGATTCCTCCCAGGAGGCCGACAATGGCGGTGCCGACTGTCGCGACGAGGACGTTGTTCCCCGCCACTGTCGAGGCCGGCAGCGCCGCTTGGCGGTACAGCTGCGGCGGGTCGCGGCAGCCGCCGGTGTGCGACGGTATTCACCGGACGCTCTGAGCAGGCTGCGGCCCGCCGGCCCCTAACCCCGATGTACCTCGAGTGTCGCGTGGTAGAGGGTGCGCGGGAGCTTCTCGCCCGCGGACGCTGGCGCGCCGAGAGCGCGACCGGGCTTGCGCGTGCCGTGGCCGACGCCGAGCTCACCGGCCCGGCCGCGGTGCTCGATGCCACTGGCATCGAGGCGCTGGACCTCACCGGCGCATGGTTTTTGCGCCAACTCGAGCAGCGCCTGACCCAGAGCGGCACACCGTTTCGGTGGCGCGGTGCCCGGCCGGAGGCGCTCGCGTTGGCGGCCACGCTGCTCGCCGAAAGCCCCGCGGTCGGGCCCGAAGTTGCCGCTCGCCGGCACGAGGAGCCGCTCGGTGCACTCGGTCGCTGGACCGTGCAGCGCGGCGACCAAGCCCACGATGCGCTCGAGTTCCTCGGCCGCATCGTGTTGGTGATCGGTGGCGTGTTTCGCCAGCCGCGACGCCTGCGGCTCACCTCGGTCATCCGCCACGTCTATGAGACCGGCATCCAGGCGGTACCGATCGTCGCCCTGATCGCGCTCCTGATCAGCGTCATCATCGCCTACATCGGAGCCCAGGAACTGCGCCAGTTCGGCGGCGAGGTGTTTGTCGTCGACCTCGTGACGATATCGGTGCTCCGTGAGCTGGGCGTGCTGCTGACCGCGGTCATCGTCGCCGGCCGCTCCGGCAGCGCGTTCGCCGCGGAGATCGGGGTGATGCAGCTCAACGACGAGGTCGATGCGCTGCGCGCCATCGGGCTCAACGTCGTCGAGGTGCTGGTGGTGCCGCGGCTCCTCGGCTTGATTATCGCGCTGCCGCTCCTGACGGTGGTCGCCGATGCGATGGGACTGGCGGGCGGCGCGGTGATGTCATGGCTGGTGTTCGACATCCCGTTCAACCAGTTCCTGGTGCGGATGCAGGAAGCGATGGCGCCGACGACATTCTGGGCCGGCCTGCTGAAGGCGCCGGTGTTCGCCTTCGTGATCGCGATGATCGGCACCTTCCGCGGTCTGCAGGTACGCGAATCCTCGCGCGAGCTCGGCCGACTGACGACGGTTGCGGTGGTCGAGTCGATCTTCATGGTGCTGCTCGTCGACTCCGTATTCGCGGTGATCTACTGGGAGCTGGACTTCTGATGGCCGCGGCCACGACCTCAGATCTCGTCGTCGCGGTGCGCGGCATCGTCAACCGCTTCGGCACGCAGGTCGTGCACGCCGGCCTCGACATGGAGGTGCGCCGCGGTGAGATCTTCGGCATCGTCGGCGGCGCCGGCAGTGGCAAGTCGGTGCTGCTGAGGACGATACTCGGGCTGCAGATAGCGCGCGAGGGGACGGTGGCGATCGACGGCCGCGACCTGACGCAGCTCACGGGTAAGGAGCTGCGCGATCTCAAGCGCAGCTACGGCGTGACGTTTCAGCACGGCGCGCTGTTCAGCTCGCTCACCGTGGCCGAGAACGTGCAGCTGCCGTTGATCGAGGCGTGCCGGCTGCCCGACGAGGTCCTGGACGGGCTCGCCGACCTCAAGATCCGGCTTGTCGGGCTGCCGCCCGACGCAGCCGGCAAATATCCGGCGCAGCTGTCGGGGGGAATGGTGAAGCGCGCGGCGCTCGCGCGAGCGCTCGCGCTCGACCCGCCGCTGCTGCTGCTCGATGAGCCGACATCGGGGCTGGACCCGATCGCCGCCAGCGCCTTCGACGAGCTGATCTTGTACCTGCAGCGCTCGCTGCGGCTGACCGTCGTGATGATCACGCACGATCTCGATACCATCTACCGGACCTGCAACCGGGTCGGCGTGATCGTCGATCAGCGGATGATCTCGGACTCGCTGGAGGGTATCGTGCACAACCCACACCCCTGGATCCAGGAGTATTTTCATGGTCCGCGGGGCCGGTTGGCGAGCCAGGCTACGCAGTCGGACGCGGGCGCGGTCGGCTCGCCCGGGAGGCAGTGATGGACCGCGATGCCAACTACGTGGCGGTCGGAGCGTTCGTCATCGTTGTGCTGGCGATGGCGACGGTGTTCGTCCTGTGGTACACGAACACGCAAGAAAGGCGCGAGTACCAGCGCTACGAGGTGTATTTCTCGGGCAGCGTCAGCGGCCTCAACGAAGGCAGCACCGTGCGCTATCTCGGCGTCAATGTCGGCCGCGTGGCGCGCATCCGCCTCGACCCGCGCGCCGCGGACCGCGTCTTGGCGCTGATCGACCTCGACAAGGCGACGCCCATCACGAACGACACGCTGGCCCGCCTGGCCATGCAGGGTGTGACCGGGCTGGTGTTCATCGACCTGTCCCAGTCGGCCCAAAACGCAGCGGCGAGCCCGGAGGTTCCGAGCCAACAGTACCCGGTGATCCGGTCGGTGCGGTCGGACTTCGACCTGTTCGTCAGCGGACTGCCGGATCTCGTGGCGGATGCGACGCGGGTCACGCGCCGCCTCAATACGATGCTTGGCGATGACACGCTGTCCGGGATCCGGGCAGCGGTCGCCAACATGCGTGCGGCGACCGAGCCGCTGCCGGCGGCGATACGCGACACTGCACGCCTGGTAGCCGAATTGCGCACCGCGGTCGCCGAGGCAAACGGCGTCGCCACCAGCGCCAACCGGCTCGTGAAGGAGGCGGGCCCGGAGCTCCGGACGGCGACCACGCGGCTGCGCGAGGCCTCTGAGCACCTGGCATCACTCAGCGGACGGATCGATGCGCTGATCGCGCGTCACGAGCCGGATCTCGACCGGTTTGCGAGCGAGGGGCTCAATGAGCTGCCGGCGCTGCTGCGCGAGAGCCGCGACGCGGCGGCGGAGGTGCGCGAGCTGGCGCGCAGCCTGCGTGAAGACCCGTCGCGCGTGCTGTATGAGCGTCCGACGCCGGGCGTGGAGATACCGCGATGAAAGCCTCGAACATTGTGGTGCTCGTCACGAGCACGGTCGCGCTCGCCGCCTGCAGCGGCCTGTTCCGCAGCCACGAGAGCGCGCCGGCCGTGTATGAGCTCCGTGCCGGTCCCGTGGCGGCCGCACCGGAGCGCGTCGCGGCGACCTTGTTGGTCGCGCGGCCGCGCGCGCGGCCCGGCCTCGACACCGACCACATAGCGGTCACGCTGCCGGATCTGCGCCTCGATGCGTACGCCGGCAGTCGCTGGAGTGCCGCGTTGCCGCTGCTCGTCGAGACGCTGCTGATCGAGGGCCTCAGAAGCAGCGGCGGCTGGCAGGCGGTGGTACCGGAGCGCAGCCAGTTCGGCGGCAAGTACCTGCTGCAGACCGAGATCCGCGAGTTTGAGGCGGACTACGCCGGCGGCAGCGGGGCGCCGACCATTCGGGTCCGGCTGCGCGGTGAGCTCGGACTCGTGGGCGAGCGCCGCCTGGTCGCGAGCGCCGAAGGAAGCGGAACGGCGCTCGCGGCCGCCGACCGCCAGCGCGAGGTCATCGCGGCCTTCCAGGCGGCCTACGTGGCGGCGGCGGCGCAGCTCGTCGTCGCGATAGACGGAGCGGCGCTTGCAGCCGAGCGCCCCGGCGACGGCACGGCGAAGGTGCCCGCGACATGATCGCGCCAATCCTGCGGCGCTAGGGAACGAGGACCAGAGCCCCGGTCAAATCACCGCGCCTGAGGCGCCCGAGCGCGCCGTTCGCGTCCGCAAGCGGCACGGGCTCGGCGGTGATCCTGAGCGGAATGCGTTCGGCGAGCGACAGGAACTCGGTCGCGTCCTGCCGCGTCAGGTTCGCCACTGAGCGCAGCACCCGCTCGCCCCACAACCACGCGTACGGAAACTGCGGCACGTCGCTCATGTGAATTCCGCCGCAGACGACGGTACCGCCGGGCTTGACGGCCCGCAGCGCGACCGGCACCAGCGCGCCGACCGGCGCGAAGATGAGTGCCGCGTCGAGCGCTCGCGGCGGAGCGACGTCGCTGTCGCCGGCGAACACGGCACCGAGCCCGAGAGCAAAACGCTGCGCGGCGGCATCACCCGGCCTCGTGAATGCAAGGACCTGCCGGCCCTCGGCGATGGCGACCTGCGCGACGAGGTGGGCCGCGGCCCCGAAGCCGTAGATGCCGAGCGTTGCGGCCGGGCCCGCTGCCTTCAGGGCGCGCCAGCCAATCAGACCCGCGCACAACAGCGGTGCCGCATGCACGTCATCGAGCCTCGCCGGCAGCGCAAAGGCATAGCGGGCATCGGCGAGCACAAGGTCCGCATAGCCGCCGTCGAGCTGCCAGCCCGTGAACCGGGCCGCAGGGCACAGGTTCTCGCGCCCGCTCGCGCACCACTCGCATGTGCCACAGGTCCAACCGAGCCACGGGACACCGAGCCGCGTGCCGCGTGCGACCGTGACTCCGGCGCCGACCGCGAGCACTACGCCGACGATCTCGTGGCCGGGCACGACCGGATGGCCGGGATACGCAAGCTCGCCATCGACGACGTGAAGGTCGGTACGGCACACCGCGCACGCATGCACCCGCAGCAGCACCTGGCCGGGGCCCGGCCGGGGGTCGGGGCGCTCGATCAGGCGTAGCGGTTTGCCCGCGCCTTCCAGCAGCTGCACGCGGCTCATCAGCGGAGCATAGGCCCCGGCCCGGATGGCGCAAGCAGGGCTTGTGGCGGGTGCGTGCGGGTCGCGACCTCGACCGAGCGTGCTGCCCAAAGCAGCGCGCCCTCGGGCCGGTCAATGGACGGGACCCCCGCGGGGCGCGGCTCACTCGGCCCGTGATGCCCGTGTCAGCTGCTCGGACGCTTCCAGCCATGCCTCCTCAGTCGCGGCAAGGCTGCGCTTGAGCTCGGCCTGGATCGCGAGCGCGCGCGCGAGGTCCTCGCGCGCGGCCGGCGCATAGAGCTCGGCCGCGGTGAGCCGCGCCTCGACATCGGCTGCCGCGGCGGTGAGGCGCTCGAGCTCGGCATCCAGGCGCGCGAGGTCGGCGCGCAGTGGGCTGAGACGCTGGCGGCGTTCGGCCTCGACACGCCGCCGGCCCTTCTGCGCGGCCGCACCGCGCTCGCCGCCGGCGCCGGGGGCCGCCCTGCCCGCCGACGCCCTGAGCCACGCGGCGTAATCATCGAGGTCGCCATCAAAGGGTCTGGCCGCGCCCTCTGCCACGAGCCACAACTGGTCCGTGACCAGCCGCAGCAGGTAGCGGTCGTGCGAGACCAGCACGATCGCTCCGCTGTAGTCCTGTAACGCCATGCCGAGCGCATGGCGCATCTCGAGGTCGAGGTGATTGGTGGGCTCGTCCAGCAGCAGCAGGTTGGGGCGCCGCGACACAATGAGTGCGAGCACCAGTCGTGCCTTCTCGCCGCCCGAGAACGGCGCTACCGGCTCGAACACCCGGGCGCCCGTGAAGCCGAAGCCGCCGAGGAACGTCCGTTGCTGCTCCTCGGTGGCGCGGGCGAGGTCAGCCCCTCCTTCGGCGCGCAGATGGGCGAGCGGCGAGGCGCGCGGATCGAGCTGCTCGAGCTGATGCTGCGCGAAATAGCCGACCGCCAGATCCTGCGCCGCGATGCGCTGTCCGGTCTGTAACGGCTGGATTCCCGCGAGCGTGCGCGTCAGCGTCGACTTGCCGGCGCCGTTGCGGCCGAGCAGCCCGATACGGTCGCCCGGCGATAGGCTGAGGGAGAGGCCCGCGAGCACCACCCGGCCGGCATAGCCGGCACTGGCGTCCTCCAGCGTGAGCAATGGCCGCGGGAGCCGCAGCGGCGCCTGGAAGCCGAACTCGAACGGCGAGTCGACGTGCGCGGGGGCAATGCGCTCCATCCGCTCCAGCAGCCTGAGTCTGCTCTGCGCCTGCCGCGCCTTGCTGGCCTTGGCCTTGAAGCGCTGCACGAAATCGAGCACGTGGCGTATCTCGCGCTGCTGGCGCTCGAACGCTGACTGCAGCTGCGCGAGCCTGAGCGTGCGCTGGGCCTCGAAGTCGGAGTAGTTGCCGGCGTAGGTCACGACGCGTTCGCCTTCGATGCTGACGATTCGCGTGACGACGCGATCGAGGAACTCCCGGTCGTGCGCAATCACGAGCAGCGTGCCGGGATACGCGCGCAGCCATTCTTCGAGCCACAGCACCGCGTCAAGGTCCAGATGGTTGGTTGGCTCATCGAGCAGCAGCACGTCGGCGCGCGACATCAGCGCCTGGGCCAGCGCGAGACGCCGCCGCCAGCCGCCCGAGAATTCCGCAACTGGCCGCTCGATGTCGCTCGTCTTGAAGCCGAGGCCGGCGAGCAGGCGCGCGGCGTGGCTCCGCGCCGTATATCCGCCGAGCGCCTCGAGCCGCCCATGCAGCAACCCCAGCCGCGTTCCGTCGTGGGCCTCGGTGGCCTCGCGCACCTGCTGCTCGACGGCCCGCAGCTCGCGGTCGCCGTCCAGCACGAACTCGACCGCGGCGCGGCTGTCCGGCGGCACTTCCTGGGCGACGCTCGCCAGCACCCGGCCGGCCTGCACGGATACCTCGCCGGTATCGGCCGACAGCTCGCCCAGCAGCAGCGCGAACAGGCTCGACTTGCCCGCGCCGTTTGGCCCGACGATGCCGACTTTCTCGCCGGCGTACAGACTCAGCGATGCGTCAGTGAACAGCGCGCGCGGACCGCGGCGCAGCGTGACGTTGCGAAGAGCGAGCATCGTGAGCGACCCGGTCGGCCGGCGAGCATCCTGCCGCCCGGCGCGCGGGCCGCGCGGCGCTAGGACACGGCGCGCGGCGTGGCGCGGAGGCGTTCCATGGGTTCCAGCAGCAGCTGGCCGCGCTCCTGCGCCTCGAGCAGCGCCAGCAGCGCCGCCGCCGTCATCGGCTCGCCGAACAGCCGCCCCTGCGCATAGTGGCAGCCGCGCTCGCGAAGGAACTCGAGCTGTTCGCGCGTCTCGACGCCCTCCGCGACGACTTCCATATCGAGGTTGCGGCCCATTTCGATGATGGTGCGCACGAAGGTGGCGTCGTCGCGGACGATGGCCGCGTTGCGGACGAAGGACTGGTCGATCTTGAGCGTCTCCACCGGCATCTGCTGCAGCGCCGACAGCGACGAGTACCCGGTTCCGAAGTCGTCGATCGACAGGCGGATCCCGAGGTCGCGCAGCTCTCTCAGCGTCTTCACCGTGCGTGGTGCATTCGACATCAAGGTGGTCTCGGTGATCTCGAGCTCAAGGCGGTCGGGCGCGACGCCGTACTCGCGGAATACCGATGCGAATCTGGTAATGAAACTAGCCTGCTGGAGCTGTTTGAGCGACAGGTTGATCGACACGCGGCCGGGGTTCGGGACGTGATCGCACCAGCTGCGGTAGTCGGCACAGACCCGCCGCAGCACCCACTCGCCGATCGGCAGGATCAGGTTGGTCTGTTCGGCGAGCGGAATGAAGTAGGACGGCGGGATGTCGCCGTGGCCGGGCAAGCGCCAGCGCAGCAGCGCCTCCGCGCCGGCGAGGCGGCCGGTCGCGAGGTCGACCTTCGGCTGGTAGAGGATCACGAACTCGTCCCGCTCGAGCGAACGCCGCAGCTTGCTCTTCAGCGTGAGGCGCTCAACCGTCTCGGCATTCATCTCGGGCGTATAGAAAGCGTAGTTGCTGCCGCCGCCCTGCTTGGAGTGGTACATCGCCGCGTCGGCGTTGCGGATCAGGTCGATCGTGTTGCTGGCATCATCCGGACAGATCGCGATGCCGATACTGAGCGTCAGGTACACCTCGGTGTCGTTCAGGAAGAACGCGCGGCTGACGTCCTCGAGAAGCTGGCGCGCGATCGAGGTGAGCACGCTGCGGTAGTCGGAGCCTGCCGGCAGATTCTCGATGAACACCGCGAACTCATCGCCGGCGAGACGACCAACGACCGCGCCCTTCGGCGCGACCCGGGTCAGCCGTTCGCTGAGGATCTCGAGCGTGCGATCGCCCGCCGAGTGCCCGAAGGTGTCGTTGACGTCCTTGAAGCGGTCGAGGTCGAGATACAGAAGTGCCAGCGCCGTACCGCTGCGATGCGCGCGCGCGATCGCCTGCTGCAGCAGGTGCTGGAACTGCATGCGGTTGGGGATCTTGGTCAGCGTGTCGTAGCGCGCGAGATACCGGATCCGCCGCTCGGCGCGCTTGCGCTCGGTAATGTTGTGGGCCACGAAAATGCAGCCTTCGAAGCGCACCTCCGCCGGCTCGGTGGCGGACGGGTCGGGTTTCACGTCGGCCGAGCGCGTGTCGATGATTTGCGACCCGGACATCGACACCGGCACCGACTCGCCACCCTGGGTCTGGATCATGAACTCCCGCGTCTCGCGGACCGCGCGCTCCAGCACGAAATTGCGACGTTCGTCGCTGGCGAGGAGCGATGTGATCTCGCGTCCGGCGAGCTCGGCCTCCGACCAGCCGAACAGCTGCACCGCGGCGTCATTCGCTCGCATGATGTGCCCGTCCGGGGTCGTCACGAGCACCGCATCGTTCATGCTGTTCAGCACGACATCGAGATAATTCTTGGTGATGGTTGTCTGCCGCAGCTTCTCGCGCATGCGCTCGATGGCGGCGGCGAGTTCGGCGAACTCATGCTCCCTGACGGCTGCGACGGGCCGTGTGTAGTCCCCGTCACGGAGCTGCTCGAGCGTGCCGACGAGCGAGCGAATCGGCCCGCGCAGCTGGCGCACCAGGAACAGCCCCACCAGCGCCCCGATCACCAGGCAGCTCGCTGCCACCCCGGCGAGCAGCACGACGTGCTCGCCGAGCGTGCCTCGCGCGAGCGCGATGACGGCTGCCAGGATCGGCACGCAGGTCGTCACGGCGAGCGCGACCCCCGCGAGCAGCATCGCGCGGCTCCGCAGCTGGAATGGACCCTTCAGCCTCATGCGCTGCATCATATAGGGGCAAGTGCTGGCCAGTTATGAAATTGCAACTCCGCTCACCGTGATTAAGTCAAGTTGCCGACGCGCCCGCCCGCGGTCACGGTTCGATGCTGCGGCGCAGCATTGCGCCCGGCGGGCCGCTACCCGACTGATGGCCAGCCGATGACAGCGACACCCGTCTTTGGGCCGCTTGAGCTCACCGGCCGGACGCGCCGCCACATCGTCGAGCTCGCCGATCCGCAGTGCGCGCTGCACCGGTCGGTCGTTATGCCATTCCTCGCGATGCGCGCCGCCGCCGCGCGCGCGGATATTGATCTTGCACCCGCCTCGGCATTCCGCGACTTCGAGCTGCAGGTGCGGATCTGGAACGAGAAGTGGCTCGGCCGGCGGGCGCTTCTGGACCGCGCTGGCCGCAGGCTTGACGACTCGGCCCTGACGCCTGCCGGGCGGGTCGCGGCGATCCTCACCTGGTCAGCGCCACCCGGGGCGAGCCGGCACCACTGGGGAACGGAGATCGATGTCTTCGATCGCGCGGCACTGCCGGCGGGCCACCGCCCCGGGCTGGTGGCGGCGGAGTACGCCCCGGGAGGGCCATTCGCGCGCCTGACGGCGTGGCTCGATGCGCACATGGGGCGCTTCGGCTTTTATCGGCCCTACGTCACCGACCGCGGCGGCGTGGCGCCGGAGCCGTGGCATCTGAGTCACGCCCCGACGTCGCGCGAGGCCTCGCGCCGCTTGCGGCTCGCGACCGTGCGGGCGGCGATACGCTCGGGCGAGATCGAGGGGAAGGCGGCGCTGCTGAAGGCACTGCCGCAGATCTACGCGCGGTACGTGCGCGCGGTCGATTCGCCGCGGCGTCTATCGAGGTGAGTTGCGCCGGGCAAGCGCCTGCCATCGCATGCGCGACAGCCGCCGCATGAAGACCCCCGGCAGGAAACGCTTCAGCCGCCACAGGCGCGCATAGGCCGCGGGCAGCACGATGTAGAGCCGGCCCGCGGCGCACGCCGCGAGCATGTCCGCCGCCGCCTGCGCGGCAGTGTAGCCGCTGGCGTTCATCATCCGCTGTGCGGCTGCGAGCGCATCCGGCGGCGCACGCGCCGTGTCGAGAAGCCGCGTCGGGAAGAACCCGGGCATGGCCACCGCGACGCGCACCGCCGTGCCCTCGAGCTCCTGGGCGAGCGTCTCCGTCAGCGAGACGACCGCAGCTTTTGAGGCGTTGTAGGCCGACATCTGCGCGGCGGAGGCGAAAGCGGCGGCACTTGCGATGTTGAGCACGCAGGCAGCGTCGGCCTTCTTGAGGAACGGCAGTGCCGCGCGGCAGCCGATCGCGACGCCGACGACATTGATGTCGAGCGCCCAGCGCCAGTCGGCTGCAGGAGTGGCCGCGATCTCCCCCGCGAGCGCGACACCGGCGTTGTTGATCATCAGCTCAAGGCCGCCCGCACGGCCGGCGAAGTCGCGGACGGCTGCGCCGAATGCAGCCTCGTCGGTGACGTCGGCCGCGTAGGTGTGGACGGCTGCAGCGCCAGCGGCATCGAGCTCACGGGCGGCGGTCGACAGGCGCTCGGGATCGCGATCGAGAAGACCGAGATGCCAGCCGTCGCGCGCGAGGAGCTGGGCGAAGGCGAGGCCGAGGCCGCTGCCGCCGCCGGTGATGAACCCACGCCTGCCACGCAGCACGTCGCTGAGCGGCGTGATCGTCCGACTCAACCGCGGCCCCACAGCTCCCGCAGGTGGCCGAGCATCAGTTGGCGTACGTTTGGCAGCGGGTTCGGATCGTAGGTGAAGCACGGCGGATTGCGCCGTAGCAGCGGCCAGTTCTCGCTCTTGAGCACCCGCTGCAGGAACGCGAGGTGCTGCTCGATCGCCTGTAGGTAGGGATTCTGGCCATCGAACAGCAGCTCGAGGTACCGGTAGGCACTGCCGAACTCCCCGTCGAGACGCTCGCGCTTGGTGCGGGCCACGAACTCCGGCGTATGCCGCAGCAGGTCGAGGCCGGAGCCGTACCGCACGCGCACCTCGCCACCCGCGTCATAACCGGTCGCGACGCCCGCGAGCACGAATTCCGGGTACAGGCGGTCGCGGCACTTCTCGAGATAGCAGCGGTCCGCCATTTGCGCGATCAGATCGGCAGTGCCGAGCAAGTGGCCGGCCTTGCGGTCGCGCCAGTCGTCGAGATGGATCTCGGCGAACGGAACCTCATAGCCGCTGAAGTGCACGATCCGCGTGGCCACCGGCACCCAGTCGCCCATGCCGATCGTCGGCAGAAACCGCATCAGGAACCGGGCCGAGCGGCTGACGTGCGAGCTGGTGTATTCGGCGCCGTTTCGGCGCGTATCGCCGGTTTCGCGTATGTACCCGGCATCGTGAAACACGGCGGTGACGAGACCCATCGCGGCGCGATCAAAGCCGAGGCGTTGGTCGGCGCCGACCGTGCGCTCATAGCCGACCAGCAGCCGCGCCATCGCCAGCACGACGTCGAGCGTGTGCTGGCGGTCGTGATACACGGTGTCGACGCCGTTGTAGCCGGCGAGCTTGCCGGTGAACAGCGCATCGAAGGTGCCGAGCGCCGTCTCGAGCGGGGCGAACGGCTGCCCGGGCCATTGCGCGGCGAACAGCTCGGCGACGGCGCGCGTGACGGCTGCCGTCGAACTCACCTGGATCGTGTCCGTGACGTCGAAGTCGCTGCGCCGATAGCGCGAGAACCGAGGACGCCCGGCGGGGACACTGCTCATGGTCGAGGCAGTTTATGCGCATATTCGCCGGCCCCGCCAGTTCGGCGTCACGATTTGGCGGTCGCCGGCGGGGATATGTCAGGCCGATAAGTCAAAGGTGGCGACCACCGGAGCATGGTCTGAGGGCCGTTCCCAGCGGCGGGGCTCCCGGTCCACCCGGCAGGCCGTGCAGCGTTCGGCGAGGGGTGGGCTCGCCAGGATCAGGTCGATCCTCAGACCCGCATTCCGGCGAAATGCGGCAGCGCGGTAGTCCCACCAGCTGAACGTGCGCTCGGCCTGCGGAAACCGCCGGAACACGTCCACGAGGCCTAGGTCCCGAAGCCGGCCAAGCGCGGCACGCTCCTCCGGGCTCACGTGCACCTGGCCCTCCCAGGCCTTCGGGTCGTGGACGTCCCGGTCCTCGGGAGCGATGTTGTAATCACCGATCACTGCGAGCTGCTCGTGGCGGCCGATCGCGTCCTGAAGGTAGCTCCGCAGGCCCTCGAGCCACCGCAGCTTGTACTGGAACTTGTCGGAGCCGACGCTCTGTCCGTTCGGTACGTACACGTCGATCACCCGGACGCCCTGGATGGTGCCGGCGATCACTCGGGCCTGCTCATCCGCAAATCCCGGTATGCCGCGGACGATGTCCAGCACTCCGGCCCGCGCGAAGAGCGCAACGCCGTTGTAGGTACGCTGGCCGTGCCAGGCACCCGTGAGCCCGAGGCGCTCGACTTCCGTGCCGGGGAAGTCGCCATCGGTGACCTTCGTTTCCTGCAGGCCGAGCGCATCGACGCCCGCCGTGCTGAGCCATTGCTCGAGGTGCGGCAGGCGCACCTTCAGCGAGTTGACGTTCCAGGTGGCGAGGTTGAACGTGCGCGCCGTCACGCGGCGATCCCGTCCTGCCTGAGCAGCGGCTGAACGTCCGGCCGGCGCCCGCGGAACGCGATGAAGGCCTCCATCTGGTCGCAGCGCCCTCCCTGCGACAGCAGCTCATCGAGGAACCGCCGTGCCGTCGCGGCATCGAAGATCCCGGATTCCGCGAACGCCGCGAACGCATCGGCCGCCAGCACCTCGGCCCATTTGTAGCTGTAGTAGCCCGCAGCGTAGGCGCCCGAGAACACGTGCAGAAAGCTATGTGCGAACCGGTTGAACCCGGGCGCCGGCACGACGCCGACGCTGCGACGGACCTCGCCGAGGATCCGCTCGAGATCCACGAGCGTGGCGGGCTGATTGCCGGCGGAATGCAGCCGGAAGTCGAACAGTGCGTACTCGAGCTGCCGGGCGGCCGCAAGGCCGGCATGAAACGTGCGGGTCGCGAGCAGCCGCTCGAGCACCGCCACCGGGAGCGGCGCACCGCTCGTCACGTGCGCCGACACCAGCGGCACCGCCTCCGGGCGCCACGCCCAGTGCTCCATCAACTGGCTCGGCAGCTCGACCGCGTCCCACGGCACGCCGTTGATGCCGGCCAGGCTCGGGTAGTCAATGCGCGTCAGCAGGTGATGCAGCGCATGCCCGAACTCGTGGAACAGCGTCAATACGTCGGCGTGCGTAAGCAGCGCCGGTTGACCGGGAGAGGGCGGCGCGAAGTTGCATACCAGGTTCGCGACCGGCCGCTCGCTGCCGCCCGCGAGCCGCTTGCGGACCGTCACCTCGCCCATCCAGGCGCCCGTCCGCTTGCGGTCACGTGCATACAGATCTGCATAGAAGCCACCGACCAGCTCGCCGCCGGCATCGTGGATCTCGAAGTAGCGCGCATCGGCGTGCCAGAGCGCAACGTCGTCGCGCTCCCGGATGCGGATGCCGTACAGGCGTGTCGCGATCTCAAAAAGCCCCGCCAGCACCCGCGGCAGCGGGAACCAGGGGCGCAGCGCTTCCTCTGATACCGCATGTCGCTGCTGCTGCAGTTTCTCGGCGTAGTACGCGACATCCCAGGCAGCGAGCGCGCGGCCGGCGAAGGCCTCAAGTTCCGCGAACTCGCGGCGCGCGGCCGGCACGTAGTGCCCCGCGAGATCCTCGAGGAACCGCACCACCTCAGGCGTGCTGCCGGCCATCTTGGTCGCGAGCGACAACGCCGCGAAATTCGCAAAGCCGAGGAGCCCCGCCGCCTCGTGCCGCAACCGCAGGATGTCGGCGATTACCGGGCCGTTGTCGAACCGGCCCGCCAGCGGGCCGCGGTCGGAGGCGCGCGTGACCCACGCCTCGTAGAATTCGCGCCGCAGCTGCTCGGAGTGGGCGTGCGTCATGACTGCGAGGTACGTCGGCTGGTCCAGTGTCAGCAGCCAACCATCGCCGCCGCGCTCGCGCGCAGCGCCCGATGCGCGCTCGAGGACGTGCGCCGGGAGGCCCTCGAGCAGCGCCGCATCGGCGACCGGGCGCGACCATGCCCGCGTCGCATCGAGTACCTGTTCCTCGAACTTGGATTGCAACTGGGCGAGCTGCTGCATCAACGCCTTGAAGCGCAGCTGTTCGGCGGGGGGGAGCGTGACGCCGGCGAGCCGGAACTCGCGGAGCGCGTACTCCAGAACCTTGCGCTGGGCCCCCGTCAGCCGCGCGCCCTCCCGCTCGCGTATCGTCTCGTAGGCACGGGCCAGCCGCTCGTTCTGTCCCACCTCGGTCTGGTACTCGGCCAGCAGCGGCAGACAGGCGTTGTAGGCGACCCTCAACTCGTCGGAGTTGGCCACCGCGTTCAGGTGACTCACCGGCGCGAACACGCGATTGAGCCGATGCTGCAGCTCCTCGAAGGGCTCGACCAGCGTCGCGAAGGTCGGCTGCGCCTGCGCGAGCAGCTCAACGAGGCGCGCACGATTGGCCGCGAGCTGCGCGCGGACCGCGGGCTCGGCGTGCTCGGCGCGAATGGCAGCGTAGTCGGGCAGGCCCCCGGTGGCGAGCAGCGGGTTTCCCATCGGCGATCCTGGCGGCAGCGAACGGCAGAATCGTACCAGAGCGCGCGCGGCGGCCGGCCGCCGGACTATGATTGAGGCTGTCGGCATGCCGGTACGCGCAACGATGCCCATACACTACGATTACATTGCCATCGGCGGCGGCAGCGGCGGGCTCGCGACCGCACAGCGCGCGGCCGATCATGGCGCCCGCGTCGCGGTCATCGAGCCGCACCGCCTCGGCGGCACCTGCGTCAACGTCGGCTGTGTACCCAAGAAGCTGATGTGGAACGCCGCCATGCTTGCGCACGCGGCCGACGACGCACGGGGCTATGGATTCGACCTCGAGCTGCGCGGCCACGACTGGCCGCGTCTCAAGACCGCTCGCGATGCCTACGTCGCGCGGCTGAACGCCGTCTACGCGGCCAATCTCGAGGCGAAGAACGTCGACTGGCTGAAGGGCGCGGCGCGGTTTCTCAGCACCGACACGATCGCCGTCGGTGGCACGGTGCTGACCGCGCCGCACATCACCATCGCGACCGGCGGGCGACCGCAGGTGCCGGCGCTCCCCGGCGCCGAGCTC
>Ga0209415_10005852_pt1 | contig 21985 bp, 21 predicted proteins | sample PeaSoiSIISIP2007_FD_187696 | JGI IMG/M metagenome (GOLD analysis project Ga0209415, IMG submission 187696) | Peat soil microbial communities from Weissenstadt, Germany - SII-SIP-2007 (SPAdes) (version 2) | ecosystem: Environmental > Terrestrial > Soil > Wetlands > Peat | place: Germany... | reverse complement strand
CAACCCCGACCAAACGCAGCCCCGACGCGGACACGCTGGCTTGGGAAACACCGGACATCACGGCTTTGGGCTAACAAGGCCAGGGGTCGCGGACCGCGGGGTCGCCCGTCGCGTCGCCATGTAAACATAGACGAAGACCGCGACCAGAAGCGCGACGATGCCGCCGCTGACGACGAGATCGTCGAACGGCGGCCTCCAGCCAAGGACTTGCGCGAGCTCGTACGCCGCAACGAAGACGGCGATGATCGTCACGCACCAAATCCAAACGCGCACGACGCGCGGCATGTCGTCGGCGTGAAAAGAGACGAGCCGGTGCACGAGGACGCTGTCGAGCGTGTCCGTGCAGATCATCCCCAGGCAAAACGCCGCGCCCACGATGACCGCGCCCAGTACGCCCGCGTCGACGCTGAACGCGATCGTGTATGTTGCGATCTGGCTCGACGTTTCGAAGCCGAAACCGAATAGCAGGCCGATCGGGATCGCGAGCAGTGCGCTCGTCCCCTCACGCAACTTCTTCGGAAGCAGCCGCGTTCGGATGCCGGCCATTTTCTGCGAGGTGTTGGTCGAGAGCTGGTGGATGTTCGCACCGGCAAGCAGGGCGAGGATCGCGATCGAGAGCCACGTCCCGATCAGCTCGACGACTTGCGAGTGCGCCGCGAAGCGCGTTCCGAGCAGTCCGACGACGGCCGCGATCGCTAGGACCATGACCGAGTGGCCGAGTGCGAAGAGCGTCCCGACGAAGCGGCTGAGGAACGGCATACGCGCGTACGAATTGCGCGTGACGTTGTCGATGGCGGCGAGGTGGTCGGGATCGGCGCCGTGGCGCAACCCGAGCGCAAAGACGGTGAAAGCGCTCGCAAGGAACATACTCGCAAAAGGGTTGCAAAAACAGGGTTCCGAACCCTGCGCCCCGGATCAATTTGACGATGAGTCGCAACTTATACGCCACCCGCAGCCGCGAGCAGATCGTGAATTTGCTGCGCAGCGAGCGGCGCTATCTCTCGGCCGCGGCGATTCACCGCATCCTGCGGTCGCTCGGGACGCAGGTCTCGCTCTCGACCGTCTACCGCACGCTCGACCTGCTCGTTTCGATGGGCGTCGCGTCGTCGCGGACCGACGACGAGGGCGAGCAGACCTACGTCTTTTGCACGGTCGAGCACCACCACCACGCCATCTGCCGCAAATGCGGCCACGTCGAGGAAGTCGACTGCGGCGCAATGGACGCGTTCGCGGCCGCATTGCAGCGTCATCACGCCTTCGAGCTCGATTCGCACTCGCTGGAATTCTACGGCCGATGCGCGCGCTGTCTCTGATTCGCGTCGCGCTCATCGCGAGCGCGCTGTGCTTGCTCTTCCCGCTTTCTGCCCAAGCGCGGCCGCTACGCGTCGTTGCAACGATCTCGACGATCGCCTCGCTGGCGCTTCCCGTAGCCGGCGGCGATGCGGTCGTCACGACTCTTGTTCCCGTCGGCGCATCTCCAGAGGACTACCAACCGTCGCCCGCCGACATCGTCAAGCTGCGCGAGGCGGACATTCTCGTCGAAAACGGTGCCGGACTCGAGGCATGGCTCGAGCGGACGATCGCGAGCGCGAAAAATCCGGCGCTGCGGATCGTGGTCTGCACCGACGGCTTGCCGGTGCGCGACCAAAATCCGCATCTTTGGATGGATCCCAACTTTGCGCGATTTTACGTGCTGAAAATCGCAGGCGCGCTGGAAGCCGCCGATCCGCATCACTCCGTCTCTTACGCCAACCGCGCTCGCGCGTACGACAAGACGCTGGTCTCGTTGCTGGAGCGGACCAACCAGAAGATTCAGACGATTCCGCCGCCGAATCGCACGATGATCGTCTATCACAACGCGTGGGAGTACTACGCGCGCCGCTTCGGATTGAATCTGATCGGCGTGCTCGAGATCTCGCCCGGACGCGAGCCGAGCCCAAGTCAGGTCGCGCATCTCGTCGATCTGGCCCGGCGCTACCACGTCCGCGCGGTCTTCGCTGAGCCGGAATACAGTCCAAAGCTGGCGCAGGCGCTCGCTAGCAGCGCCGGAATCAAGACGGTCGTCAATCTCTACGACGATTCGGTCGGGACCGATCCGCGCGTCGCGGACTACGTCGGGATGATCGACTACGATACCGACGTCATCGTCAGCGCTTTGAAATGATCGCCGTTCGCGCCCAAGGCTTGACCGTGCGCTTCGGCACGGTCGCCGCGCTCGAGAACGTCGACGTGATGGTCAACGAGGGCGAAGCGCTGGGCATCATAGGACCGAACGGTTCCGGAAAGTCGACCTTCCTCAAGACGGTCGCCGGCCTTATCAAACCGGAATCGGGGACAATCGAAGTGTTCGGCAAACCGCCGCGCGATTTGCCGCCGGGGACGATCGGCTACGTCCCGCAGGTCGAGGAGGTCGATTGGCATTTTCCGGTGACTGTTTGGGACGTCGTCTCGATGGGGCGCTTTCCGCATTTGCGCCCGTGGGAGCGCTTCGGGGCGCACGATCGCTCGGCCGTCGACGCCGCGATCGACGCGCTCGGACTGCGTGCGCTGGCGAGCCGGAACATTGCGCACCTCTCCGGCGGACAGCAGCAGCGGACGTTTGTCGCGCGCTCGCTCGCGCAAGAGCCGCGCTTGCTGTTGCTCGATGAACCGACGACCGGCGTCGACGCAGCAACCGAGGATGCGCTTCTGGCGCTCGTGCGCGGGCGCGTTCGTGCCGGGCTGCCGGTCCTCATGGCGACGCACGATCTCGATCGTGCTTCGGAGTGGTTCGACCGAATGATCGTCGTCGACCGCAAGGTGCTCGCGTCCGGTGATCCCCAAGCGGTCCTGGAGTCCGGAGCCTACACCGGAATTCGCGAGCACACGCACGTCCACGGCCACATGCGCACCTAGTGGACGTCTTGCTCGCCCCTTTCGCCTACGACTTCATGCAGCGGGCATTCATCGCAGCGCTCGTCGTCGGCGTGCTGTGTTCCGTGATGGGGACGTACGTCGTCTTGCGCAAGCTCTCGTTCATCGGCGATGGGATCGCCCACGCGTCGTTTGCCGGGATCGTGATCGCGTATCTGCGCCATGCGAACTATGCCCTCGGCGCCGGGATCGTCGCGGTTTTGACGGCGCTGGGGATCGGCTTCGTCAACCGCCGGGGCGGCGTTTCCCTCGACACCGCGATCGGCGTCCTATTCACGGGCGCGTTTGCACTCGGGATCTTTTTGATGAGCCGGGCGCCGCGCTATAGCGTCGACTTACAAGATTATCTTTTCGGAAACATCCTCGCCGTGTCGTCGAGCGATTTGATGATCATCGTCGGGCTCGGGATCGTCGTCGCGATTTTTGTGGTGGTGCTGTATCGTCCGCTGCTATACTCGTCGTTCGACCCGATCGTTGCACAAGCGAGCGGGATCCCGGTCCCCGTCGTCGACTACGTCTTGCTCGTCCTGCTCGCACTCACGATCATCGTTTCTCTCGAATCGGTCGGGATCGTCCTAGTCGCCGCGCTCCTGGTCACCCCTGCTGCAGCGGCCGCGCAATTGACGCAGCGATTCGCACAGATGATGGCGCTCGCAGTCGCGATCGGCGCCTTCTGTTCGGTGGGAGGTCTCTATCTCTCTTATTATTTGCAGTCGGCGAGCGGCGCTACGATCGTCCTGCTCGCGACGATCGTGTTCTTCATAGCCTTGGGGCTTCGGCGGGCTTTTTAAGGGAGCCGACATGGTAACTATGCGCCCCTGAGGAAGGGCCGCCGAGAACGGAGGTTTGCTTGAGTGGCTGCGGAGACGAGTCCACACTTCACCGTCAAGCGTGACGGTCAAGTCGCGACGATTTGGGCGCGACGCTCGGAAGGGCTCAAACCGGAAGAACGGGAGGCGGCAAGCAGCATCCCGAGCGCTTTGGCCCTTGCGAATCTTTTCGACGGCCTCAGGGCGGACGACGGCATTCGCGTGATCGTCCTGCATCGCGGCGGTGTACACCACGGAGGTCACACGACGAAACGCTACGCGAGCGAGGAGTGGAAGGCGCACCACAACGATCCCGTCAACATCTGGCGAACGTTTTCGGGGATCATCAGGCTGCACGAAGTGATGGCCTCGATCGAAAAGCCGATCATCGCGCAGGTCGACGGCGATCTTATCGGCGGCGGATGCTACATCGCGCTCTCGGCGGATTTGATCGTGGCGCGTGAAGACGCGCGCTTCGGCGATCACCATTTGGCGATGGGACAGTTCGATCCGGTCGGCCCGCCGTTCGGTTTGGTCCCCGGCGACGGTGGCGTCTCGCTCACGCCGCTGTATTTCAGCCCGCCGCTGGCGAAAGAGTTCCTCATGCTCGGCAAGAGTTACACCGCCAAGGAGTTAGCCGAGCGCGGCATCATCAATTACGCCGTCCCCGAGAACGAGATCGACGGCGTCGTCGCGGATCTCGTGCGCAGGCTGCTCGAGCGGCCGGCGTACCCGCTGGCATGGGCCAAGCGCGTTGCAAACCGTCACGTCGTCGACCAATTGAACCGCACGCTCGACGCAGGTGCTGCGTACGAAATGATCGGGTTGAGCCAGCTCGAAAGGCTCGGCTGGATCGACAAGAAGACGTTGGATTAAACGGAGCTCGAAACGGCCATGCTGTCTGAAACGGAACGGTACGACGACTTTGCGCACACGGGGCCCGGTACGCCGGCCGGTCGGTTCCTGCGTTCGTTCTGGCAGCCGGTCGGCTTGTCGGACGAACTGAAGTCCGGTCGCGCGCTTCCGATCCAGGTTATGGGCGAAGAGTTCACGTTGTATCGCGGCGAGAGCGGTACGCCGCATGTCGTAGCGGGGCGCTGCGCGCACCGCGGCACGCAACTTTCGATCGGATGGGTCGAGGGCGAGTGCATCAGGTGTTTCTATCACGGCTGGAAATACGACGAGAAGGGGCAATGCGTCGAGCAAGCCGTCGAAGCGCCGAACTTCGCAAGCAAGGTGCGCATCCCCAGCTATCCCGTCTACGAATATCTCGGTCTGATCTTCGCCTATTTCGGGGAAGGAGAGCCGCCGGCGCCGCCGCGTTACCCCGAGTACGAGTCGGACGTCGTCGTCGATGCCGTGATGCAGCGCGTCCCCTACAATTTTTTCCAGAACATGGAGAACTCGGTCGACACGCTGCACGTCAGCTGGGTGCATCGCCATTCGAATTTCTTTGCCGACAGCCGCCTCTCGGATTTCGGGAACGGCAAGGGAGAAGGTGCCGCGTCGATCGAGGGTATCGTCAAGGAGTGCTCGGCCGAAGAGACCGACTACGGCTTCGTCTTTTACGACGTCTTCGAAAACGGCAAAGTCAAGACGAGCTTTTTCGAGATCCCGAACACCTTGCACATCAAGGTCTATCCGATCGATGCGGAGAGCGGCTGGCGCGACTTCGTCGCCTGGAAGGTCCCTGCCGACGATCAAAGCTACAACAATTTCAATCTCACGATCGCCTACGTGCAGGGCGAAGCCGCAGAGCGTTATCGCGCGCATCCACAGCATCCGCGCAATCAGAAGCGCAAAGCTGCGTGGGAAGAGATCGTCAGGCTGGGCGAGGACATCTTAGCCGGCCGCCGCCGGCTGACGCTCGAGGATTGCGGCGAGCTAGCGCGCAGCGTCAACCTCCAGGATTACGTCGCGCAGAAAGGCCAGGGCCTGATCGCCAACCGCGAGCGCGAGCGTTTGGGGCAATCCGACAAAATCGTGATCATGCTGCGAAAGCTCTGGAGTCGCGAGATGGCGAAGCTCGAAGCCGGTGAGCCGTTGAAGAAATGGTGCTGGCCCGGCTACCTCGAGATCACGACGGGCTTAGACTGAGTCAAGCGTATTGAAGCTCGTCACGTTCGAGATTGCGACTCCACTGGGGCCGCAACGGCGGCTCGGCGCGCTGATCGACGGTGATCAGGACGGCCGGATCGCCGATCTAACCCTTGCATATCGCACGTATTTGGAGCGCGAGACCGACGAGCCGACGCCGGAGGGGCTCGCGCAACTGCGAACGCCACCGGACATGATCGGCTGGCTGCACGGTGGGAACAAATCGCGCGCTGCGGCGGAAGCGGCGGTGGCGCACGTGCGGACACAGCTTGCAAAAAGCAACGAAGCGCTCGGCGGCCGCGGCGAGCGGCTCGCATTTGCGCGTTCGGAAGTACGACTGCTCTCGCCGCTGCCGCGGCCGAACACGTTCCGCGATTTTTCGATCTTCGAAGAGCACGGCAGCCTGCGGGACGGATTCGATCCCGCCGTGCGCCGGCGCAAGCCGCCGAAGTGGTACCGGTGGCCGCCGTACTATAAGGCGAGTCCGGAGTCGATATTGGGCCCCGAGGATCCGATTCCGTACCCGTACTACACGCAAAAGCTTGACCTGGAACCGGAGATCGGCATCGTCGTCGGACGCGAGGGGCGCAATCTCACCTTCGAACAGGCGCGCGAGGCAATCGCCGGCTACACGATCGTCATCGATTGCAGCGATCGGGGAGCAGGTCAGCGCGACACCCTGGGTCCGGCGAAGTCGAAGGACTTCGCAACGATGGTCGGTCCGTGTCTGGTCACGGCCGAAGAAATCGACGAGGCGAACCTGCGCGTCCGCGTGATCGTCGACGGTGAGGTTTGGTTCGACGGAAACACGAGCGCGCCGAGAAGTTTCTTGGCGCACCATCTCGTCGCGTACGCCTCCGACAACGAGACGTTGCGGCCGGGCGATCTCCTTGGGACCGGGACCGTCGGGACGGGCTGCTCGCTCGACCTGCACAAGTGGGTCCAGACCGGCCAGACGGTGACCATAGAAGTAGAAGGCATCGGTCGAATGCAGCACAAGATCGTCCCGGGCGAGCACGAGGTCGACTACGTCGGTTCCGGGATGGACGGACTCCTGGGGCCACCAAAGGCGGAATAATGGCATTTTCCAGTTGGCGCGGCAGCGTCGGGATCATCAAGCCCACGCTGCGGCTCGGCAGCATCGAAGAATTCATCCGGTTGCTCCCGGAAGGCGTCGGCGTTTTACCGCTCTTCGTGAACATTCGCAAAGGGACGGTCGATGAGTTCAAGAGCGTGCTCGACCATTTCGAAGAGCGCGTCAAGGATCTCGCGGAAGCCGGCGTCGATCTGATTCACCCGGAAGGCGCGCCGCCGTTCATGGTTCACGGCTTCGACGGCGAGCGGAAAATCATCGACGGCTGGGAGCGCAAGTACGCGCGGCCGATCGTCACGGCGGCGATGACGCAAGTCGAAGCGATGCGGGCACTGGGACTGCGGAAGATCGTCGGAGTGACGTATTTCCGCGGCGAGATCAATGACACATTCGCGCGCTATTTCCGGGACGCGGGCTTCGAGGTCTTGGCGATGGAGGGCATGGACGTCGACTTCGATCAAGTGCAACGCCTCTCGTCGAAGGAAGTCTACGCGCACACGCGGGCGGCGTTCCTCAAGCACCGCGACGCCGACGGCATCTATATGCTCGGCTCGGGCTGGCACGTCACCGACATCCTCGGGATGCTCGAGCGCGACATGGGCGTCCCGGTCGTGCACGCGATGACCGCGCGCGTGTGGGCGATTCAACACCGCCTGCACATCCACGAGCCGCGCCAGGGCTACGGACGCCTGCTCGCCGAGTTGCCCGCGCCCGTTCGCGACGTCCAAGCGGTCGCGCGCGGATAGAATCCTAGCCAAGGAGAACGTAATGAGTGCAGTGACATCGACGCAGACTACCACGAAAACGGTCGAACACTTCGTTGCCGGCAAGCGCACGCCGGGGAGCGGAACTCGAACGGGCGCGATCTACGACCCGGCGACCGGCGAGGAGGCGGGCCGGGTACGGTTCGCCGAGCGGGCCGACGTCGACGCTGCGGTCGCTTCCGCCGTCGCCGCTTTCCCGCGCTGGGCGGGCACCACGCCGCTCAGGCGCGCGCGTGTCCTCTTCAACTATAAGGCCTTGCTGGAAGCACACACCGGCGAATTGGCCGAGCTGATCATGCGCGAGCACGGAAAAGTGCTCGCCGATGCACGCGGAGAGGTCACCCGCGGGCTCGAGGTCGTCGAGTTCGCATGCGGGATACCACACTTGCTCAAAGGCGAGTTCTCCGAGAATGCCGGTACGGACATCGACAGTTATTCGCTGCGTCAGCCCCTCGGCGTCTGCGCCGGGATTACGCCGTTCAACTTTCCGGTGATGGTGCCGATGTGGATGTTCCCGATCGCGATCGCGTGCGGAAATACGTTCGTCCTCAAGCCCTCGGAGCGCGACCCGTCGCCGAGCCTGCGGATCGCGGAACTCCTGATCGAAGCCGGGGCGCCGGCTGGAGTGCTCAACGTCGTGCAGGGCGACAAGGGCGCGGTGCAGTCGCTGCTCGAGCATCCTGACGTCGCGGCGGTGAGTTTCGTCGGCTCGACGCCGATTGCGCGTTCGATCTACGCGGCTGCCGCGCAGAATGGGAAGCGCGTGCAGGCCTTGGGCGGCGCAAAGAACCACGCGGTCGTGCTGCCGGATGCAGACCTCGATGAGACCGTCGAAGCATTGACCGGAGCTGCGTACGGATCGGCCGGCGAGCGTTGCATGGCCGTTTCCGTTGCGGTCGCGGTCGGAGCGATCGGTGACGCACTGGTCGACCGCCTTGCGAAACGCGCGCGCTCACTCAAGGTCAACGTCGGCAGCGATCCCGATGCCGAGATGGGTCCGCTCGTTACGGCCGATCATCTCAAGCGTGTCCGCGGCTTTATCGACAAAGGTGTCGCCGAGGGCGCGCAGCTTGTCGTAGACGGCCGCAAGCATGTCGCCGGCGGCAATGGGTTCTTCATCGGCGCTACGATCTTCGACCGGGTCACGCCGGAGATGACGATCTATCAAGAGGAGATCTTCGGCCCGGTCCTCTCGGTCGTTCGAGCGGAGAACTTGGACCACGCGCTCGAACTCGTCAACGCGAACCGCTATGGGAACGGGGTTGCGGTCTTCACGCGGACGGGCGGAAGCGCGCGCGAGTTCGTCAGCCGGGTGAGCGTCGGAATGGTCGGCGTCAACGTGCCGATCCCGGTCCCGATGGCATTCCACAGTTTTGGCGGATGGAAGGAATCAATGTTCGGCGACCACGCGGTCTACGGCACCGAGGGCGTCGAATTCTATACGCGGCTCAAGACGGTCACCTCTCGTTGGCCATCGAGCGAGCCGGTTACCACGAACGCGTTCACGATGCCGACGAACTGACGACGTCATAGCGCTCGGGCTGCCGCGCGTTCTTTGAGCGAGCCGATCCCCGTCACCGCGTCGTAGCCGATTTTCACCGTGCACCCATCGGGCTGGACGCCGGCGCAGCCTTTCACGGTCGGCGGCGGTGACGGCAGCGCACCGCGGTAGTTGAGCGGAAGCGGGAGCCGTTGCGGACGGATCGTGTTGTCCACGTAACCGCGGTCGTTTTCGCGCGAGATGTCGCGAAACGCGTCGGGATGCACGCGCGCGAGGGCGTAGAGGTCGCCGGCGCTCGCGATCCGTTTCTCGGGCGCGACCGCTGCATTGATCGCGACGATCTGCGCCGCCACGAGCGCGGCGCTCTCGCTCGTACCGGCGACGCCTCCGAAGCCGTAGTTGTGCCAGTACGCGCGCAGATGCCCGGCTGCGTCGGCGGAGACGTCGGGGACCATGCGAGACTTCACGAACTGCGCGGAGAACTCGAAGGCCGCGGGTGCAACTTGCCACGACGGCCGCGGGTCGGCGGAGATTCCGCCGCCGGTCGCATTGCCGCCGTCGTTCCACGGCGCTTCGTCGAGCGGTCCGGCGAGACGATCGGCGATCGAACTTTGCGAACCGCCGCGGCGACCTTGCGGTGATCCCGACGGAGACGGCGCAGGTGCGGGGCGCTGCCCGCGCGGGAGCGCTTCTCCGGTCCGTTCGCCCAATTGTGTCCCGCCCGCGCAGATCACGTACGGCAAGACGCACGGATATGCAATTCCGGGCTTTTCGATCCCCGCGATGTGATAACCATAGGCGCCGTCGTCGCCTGCAGGGACGACGACCGGGATTCCGCGGACCGCCGCTTCGAGATACGGGATCGACGTCGGGCCGTAGCTCTCGCTCGTCGGGCCGTAAACCGGACCGGCGACGATCGGCAGAACGATGATGTTCGGCGGTTGCGGCTCGTCGAGGACGCGCTCGAGCGCAACCGTTCCCTCGTCGCCGCGCGCGCAGATATCCTCGTAGCGCAGTTGAACGTTCGCGGACGGCGCCATCGTGACCGCGGCGTCCACGTCGATCGTCGGCTCCTGACCGCGATCGTCGCGTCCACATTCAGATTGCGCCGGCTTGTCGACGAAAACGCGCTCGGTGACGCGCGCCGCAGAAGCCCCCGGCGGCGCGCCGTCGCCGCTCAAGAATTGCTTGAGATCGTCGAGGTTGAAGCGGTCGCTGGCATCTTCGATCAGCGCAATCGTTGAGTTTGCTCCGCCGTCGGGCAGCGCATCGTACGCTTCCCGAAACCGCGCCGGCGTATACCACGCGCCGCGAAACGTCGTGAACTGCGCGACCGGGACGTCGGCCAAGTGCGCGTTCGTCGCCGCCACGCTCCCGCGCACTGCGCGGATTCCGGCCACCGGGATCGTAAGCGGCGAGGTCGGCGCGATCGCCGTCCGGTTACCCTGCGAGAAGATCGCGAACTTCGTCTTGAATGCAGCTTCGGCTTGGACTGTCGTCATCGTCCCGCCGACGACGAGGCGATCGGCGGCCACATACGCGTCACGCGCGCCGCTGTTACGCAGGAGCGTCGCGAGCTGGTCGACGTCGGCTTGCGAGCGCCCGAATCTCGCAATGAACTGCGCTTGCGAGAGCGGTGCGCGGTGCTGCGGCGACGCCGGATCGACCGCCGCTGCTGCGAGCGCCTCGAGTCCCGCGTCTTTCGGCTCCAGCTCGATGACGATTCTCAAGAGCGCGGTTGCATCGACCTTATCGGTCGGCGTCATTCCGGCGAGCAATCCCTGCGGCGGCGTGTACCGGGTCGTACCTGCTTGAGCCAGGGCGACGTAGGCCGGCACAGCAAGCGCGGCGACGATTGCAACAAAGACTTCTAAGAATCGAAGGCGCGGCCGAGCGGTCATGGAACTCCGTAGCGTACGATGAGACGCAAGAGTTTCCTCACCGGACTAGTCGCTACTGCAGGATGCTGCTCGCTCGTCCATGCCGCGCCGGCGCTCGCGCTCGACGAAAAGCAGCTCGGCGACGGTGTCTTCGCCGACTTGCGCGACGCCGGCGACATCCTCTTCGACTCGCCGTACTACGAGCACCTCAACGAAATCGGTGAGATCATCGCGCGCACCGTCGTCAGCCGCTATCCGTATCCGATTCGCTTCTACATCGTCAAGGGTGATTCAGCGAACGCCTTTTCCGTCCCGGGCGGGGACATCTACGTCAACGAACCACTCCTCCAGCTCGCGAAAAATCGTGACGAACTCGGCGGCGTTCTCGCGCACGAGACCGGCCATATGGTCCTGCATCACGTCGCGAAGGAGATCCGCAACGAGGAGACGCTCGGAACGATCGGCGGGATCGCCGGCATCTTCGCGCAGATTCTCCTTGGGCCGCTTGCCGGTTCCGCTGCGTCTTACGCACTCGGTACCGGACTTCAAGCGCAGGGTCTCAACCTGTCGCGCCACGTCGAGGCTCAAGCGGACGAAGAGGGTGCGCGCATCGCGGCTGCGAGCGGTCAGCTCAATCCATACGGGATGATTTGGTTTTTCCAAACGATGAAAGAGAAGTACGGCGACAAGGGCGCGTTCTGGGAGCGCGATCACCCGTTCGACGATGCGCGCATCACCGATCTCCAACACTTGTTTGCCGCCAACCCACAGACGTTCGCGAAATTCCAGGATACCAAGGCCAAAGACGAAGTCTACTGGTAGCGGCTAGTCTGCCGCCTTGACGACTGTCCAGGCGTTCTCGCCTGCCGGTTCGAGATAGCCCGCGTTGGTGAGGGCTTCGAGGACTTCGGCCGTCACGGCGCGTTCGTTCTTGTTCGGCATCCCAAACCAGCGCATCGCGACGTCCCCGAGTTCGAACTGCGTCCCCGGGACGAGCAGTCCGCGGACGAACTCCTCCCGCACGTTGAGCCGTTCCATGCGACGGGCAACGGGTTCGAGTGCCGCAGCGACACCGTTATTCGGTGGCCGGTCCATCGTCGGCTCCGGCGCCTTAACCCTACTCTCGGGCGCCGGAGCCGACGATGGACCGGCCACAGCAGCACCGAGCGCCGTTTGCCCGCCGACGATGTTCGGCGCGCGCACGAGCAACTCGTCGGTGACGCGCGGGAAAAGCTCGGCGAACGCGACGAGCAAGGTTTGCCACGGGACTGCATTGAGCGTGCGCGGACGCGTCTCGACGGCGCGCAGGATTTTGCGCGCGACTTCTTCGGGTGAGACGAGCAATCGCGGCGGTGCGCCGGGCATCCCGGCGCGCTTCATGAACTCCGTGTCGACGGCGCCCGGATCGACGTAGGTGACGGCGATGCCGTCGCGCATCAACTCGCGCCGGATCGTCGAGGCCGCCGAACGGATCGCGGCCTTCGATGCGGGATATGCGCCCAGTTCCCCGACCGGGACGCGCGCGACGCCGGAGCCGAGGAAGAAGACCTGCCCGTGCGTCCGCCGCAGCGCCGGGAGCGCATGACGCGTCAGCGCCAACGGCCCGTACACGTGCGTCGCGAACTGCGCGGCGATCGCCGCATCGGGTTGCTGCGAAAGATCGCCGGCCGAGACAAAGCCCGCATTGTTGACGACGACGTCGATGCGGCCAAAGCGATCGAGCGCGCGCGTTACGATCGCAGGGGCCATCCGCACGTCGCCGACGTCGGCGGCCATGATTTCGATCGCACCGCCGGCGGTGCGAATCTCGTTGCCGAGTTGCGCCAGGGCGTCCGGCCGCCGTGCGACCGCAACGACCGCAAAGCCCGCTTGCGACGCCTGCCTGGCCAGCGCGCGCCCGATGCCGGCGGATGCGCCCGTGACGATCATCGTCTTGGCGGTTGGATTCATGGTCGGACTTCGTCGCGCAGGTAGCGTTCGTATTCCTTGTCGACGGTATGGGGCAAGCCTTCGTAGTGTGCGGCTTCGTCAACGGTGAACTGCGGCGCCGGAACGACTTCGCGCGCTTCGCGAGCGAACTGCTCGAGGGTTCGCGCGACCGGCTTCAGGCTTCCGTCGCTGCGCACGATCCCGAACGCGAGCTCGTGCTTCGCGCGATCGAACGGCGGCCGGTCGGCGATCTCCGGGGCGTAGTCCGCGTAGCACCACCAAAAGCCGCCAAGCGCGCCGCGCCGCTGCAAGCGATCGAGGACGCGATGCGCGTAGGTGCACATCTCGAGCTCGCCCAGACAGGCATAGGGTGCCAGGTTCTCCGTCTCGGGAGGCCGGGCCGGCGCGACCCACTCGCCCGGAAGCGGTTCGCGATCGTACGGCGAGAGCGTCCCCGGCGGACATGTCGGATTGCCGAATTCGCTGAAAAGGACGGGTTTGCTCGCGAGCGAGCGCGCCAGCGCGGCGAGAAACGGAACGACGTCTTGATCGAGCCGGTCGCGCGCGAAGCTGCTGTAGACCGAATAGCCGTGCATCGTTGCAAACGCGAACTCCGTGCACAGCGAGGAGAGTCGGATGTTGCTATCCCTGGTGAGATCCTCGCCGTGCGTCCCGGCCGTGACCGCGATCCCGGACGTCGATAGCAACTCGTCGGTGAGGCGCTTCGACCACTCCGCGGCCTCACGTGCGCTCCCAGGTGCGCGGAGGTTGGAAAATTCGTTGCCTAGGTCCCACGCCAAGATCGCAGGATGACCTCGGAAGCGCTCGCCGACCGAGCGAACGTGCAAACGCTGCGCCACGAAGAGGTCCGGATCGGCGTAAAAGTCGCCGATTCCGTACGGCCGTTCACCGTGCTTGGTGAGGGTGCGAAAGCGTCCGGCCTCGCGTTCCTTGTCGAGCGTCCATTCCGGCAGCCAATTGACGCCGCTCATGTGTCCGGTGAAAAACGTCGGCATCGCGCGCAGGCCGTGATTGCCGAGCAGCTCGATGAGCGTCTCCAATTTGCGCAGCGTCTCACGCTCCATGCTGCGTGGCTCCGGCTGGAACGCCTCCCATAAAAGGAAGAAGCGGACGACCTCGAGACCGAGCGAGGCAATCAAAGCGAAATCCTCGTCGATCTCCCCGACGTCGAACGCATCCCACATTGCCATCGCGCTGCGGCGCGGCCAGTAGTTGATCCCCGTTAGAAAGCGCGGCATGGGCGCGAATTTGGCGGATTGCTCCGAGAGTCTTTCGAGGGCAGCCGTGCGCCGGAACAGAAGCTCATCGCAATATGAGCCAAGGACCGTTGGTTGGAATCATCATGGGCAGCTCGTCGGACCTCGAGACGATGCGCGCTGCCGCCAAGACGCTTGACGAACTCGAGATTTCATACGAGATGCGGATCGTCTCCGCGCACCGCACGCCGGACCTGATGTTCCGCTACGCCGAAGAGGCGCGCGATCGCGGCTTGCGCGTCATCATCGCCGGCGCCGGCGCCGCCGCGGGCCTCCCGGGGATGGTCGCCGCGAAAACCCCTCTGCCCGTTATCGGCGTCCCGATTTTGTCGCAGGCACTCGGCGGGATCGACGCGCTGCTCTCGATGGCGCAGATGCCCGCCGGCGTCCCGGTCGCGACCGTCGCGATCGGAAACGCGACCAACGGAGCGCTGCTCGCCGCGCGCATCCTGGCGATCAGCGACCCGCAGCTCACGGCGCGCTTGATCGCGCGCGCGGAACAGATCGCCCGCACCGTCGAGGCGACGAAGATCGAGCCCTAGGGCAACGAGCCCGGTTTCGGCGGGATCTCGGTGAAAGCCATCGGCCGGTCCCACCAGTCGTGCGCGCGCCAGCGCAACTGCTCTTCGGTCGGCGGGAGCGGCGTTCCGAGGACCGCGATTTTTTCGTAGACTGCGGCATAGCGCTCGATCATCCGTTCGACCGTGAACTCGCGTTCGACGTGCGCACGGCATGCCGAGCGCGAGAGCGACCCGAGGTCGGGGACTCGCGCGACGGCTTGCGCGACGCCTTCGCACAGGAAGCCGGTCTCGCCGTCGACGACGACCTCGGGAATCGAGCCCATCCGCGCACCGAGGACCGGCGTCCCGCACGCCATCGCTTCGATGAGGACGAGCCCGAAGCGTTCGGGCCGCGTCGTCATGTGGACCAGCGCGAGCGCCCCGCCGAGGAGCTCGTCGCGCGCCGCGCGCTCGACGGCGCCGACGAACGCAATGCGGTCGCCGTCGACGTGCGGCGCGATCTGCGTCTTGAAGTACTCTTCGTCCTGCGGAATGGCGGCGATCTTCAAGCGTAAGCCGGAACGCTTCGCGATCTCGATCGCCAAGTGGATGCCTTTTTCGGGGTGGAACCGGCCGAGGACGACGAGATAGTCGCCCGGCCGGTCGACGAACGTGAATTTCGCCGGATCGATCCCGTTGTAGGTCGTCGCCAGATACGAAAGCCCCGGATCGCGGTCGCTGTCGCTGATCGAACTGTAGAAGCTGCGCTGCGCCGCCGCGTAGTATGCACCTAGGATCGGCGGCGAACTGAATCCATGGATCGTCGTGAGCATGGGCGGCGCTTTCGTCGCGAGCGCGTACGTCAGGGGCAGCCAGTCGAAGTTGTTGTGGATGAGATCGAACTCGTGCGCCCGCTCGAAGAGCGACGAGATGTGCAGCGCGGTAGAGACGCGATCGTCGAGCCTGCGGTCCTGGTTCAGGCCTACGGGGACGACCGAATGCAAGCGGGCCGACGTTTGCGAGTTCCCGGTCGCAAACAGCGTCACGTCGTGGCCCCGCCGGCTCATCCCCTCCGCGATGTCGCCAGCGATCTGCTCCCACGGGCCGTAGCCGGGGGGCGGTGTCGGCCACGAGATCGGAGCAAGGACTGCGAGCCTCACTATTCGATCCGCACGAGCGGGGCGCCGCCTTTGACCAGTGCGCCGCATTCGACGAGGACTTCGCTCACGGTCCCGGCGAGCGGCGCTTCGATGCGGTGCTCCATCTTCATCGCTTCTAGGACCAGCAAGAGTCCATGCGCTGGGACGGCGTCGCCCGCGCGCACCGCGACGTCGATGACTTTGCCCGGCATCGGTGCCGCAATCGTCCCCGCGCGCACGTGTGCCGTCGTCGCGAGGGAATCGATTCGAGGAGGCGGCGCGAAGCGCACGCGAGATTCGGGATGCGTCGGTCCACTCGCGTCGATCGTCGTGTCGATGTCGCCGCGGAGCTGCCACCCCTCGCCCGTCCGCGTCGCGACGGCCGTAAAGCGTTGGCCGTCAACGTCGAGCGCGAGCGGTACATCGACGCCGGCAATTCGCCAGGCGCAACCGGATTGCAAGAGATATGCCGCGGCTCGCAGTGCCGTCTCGCTCGCGTCAGCCTTCGCTGCTTCGATCAGACGACGTTCTTCGACCAGCGCGGTGCTGAATTCACCCGACCGAAATGCCTGGTCATCGAGGACGGCACGCAGCAGCGGCAGATTCGTCGTGACGCCCTCGATTCGGGTCTCGCTCAGGGCCGTCGCGAGACGAGCGATCGCGGGTTCCCGCTCGAACGAATGGGCGATGACTTTGGCCAGCAATGCGTCGTAATAAAAGGAAACGTCGCTGCCGCGCTCGACTCCGGCGTCGACTCGGATCCCCGGCGCGCCGGGGATTTCCCAACGCTCGATCGTGCCGGCTGACGGCGCGAAATCACGAGCCGGATCTTCGGCGTAGATCCGCGCCTCGACGGCCCAGCCACGCGGCTGCAATTCGCCCTGCACCAGCGGCAAGACGTCGCCGGCGGCGACGTCGAGCTGCAGCCCGACGAGGTCGATGCCGTAGACGAGTTCCGTCACCGCGTGCTCGACTTGCAAGCGCGCATTCATCTCGAGAAAGTAGAAGCGGCCGTTTTCGTCCATGAGGAACTCGACGGTCCCGGCATTCTCGTAGCCGACGTCGCGCGCGAAACCGGCCGCCGCCTCACCGAGTTGCGCGCGAAGGACCTCGTCGACGGCCGGTGACGGCGCCTCCTCGACGATCTTCTGATGTCGCCGCTGCACCGAGCACTCGCGCTCGCCGATGTGGACGATGTTGCCATGCTGGTCGCCCAAGATTTGGATTTCGACGTGACGTGAATGCGGGATCGCGCGCTCCAGGAGGACCGCGTCGTCGCCGAACGCCGCGAGCGACTCGCGCTTTGCCGCGGTGAGTGCGGCGTCGAAATCGGCAAGATCCGCGACGACGCGCATCCCGCGTCCGCCGCCTCCGGCGCTCGCCTTGATCATAACCGGCGGCCCGAGCCGTTCTGCCTCATTCCGCAATCGCTGGAGCGATTGGTCGCCGCCGTCGTAGCCGGCGATGACCGGTATCCCGAGCGCGCGCGCGCGCCGCCGCGCGTCGATCTTGCTCCCTACTGCGGCGATCGCGGCCGGCGGTGGACCGACGAACGCGAAGCCCTCATCGAGGATCATTTGCGCGAAGGCCGCTTGCTCGGAGAGAAACCCGTATCCGGGATGGATCGCGTCGGCGCCGAGTTCGCGCGCAGCATCGATGATGCGCGCCGCGTCGAGATAGGATTCCTGAGCGGGCGGCGGACCGATGCAGCGACTTTGGTCCATGAAGCGCACGTGCAATGCGCGCGCGTCGGCTTCGCTATAGATACCGAGCGGCGCGATCCCGCGCTCGCGTGCGGCGCGTGCGATCCTGATCGCGATCTCGCCGCGATTCGCGATGAGGAGCCGGCGGATCATGGGCGAAGGTGTACGCCACCTTACGGCCGCCGGCCTCGGGGCTGTGGTTTAATGGCGGGGAGATGGAGAAGAGCGGACTGGAAGGCAAGGTCGTCTACCGCCACTCGGTCGTGGCGCGTTTGAGCCACTGGCTCTGGGCGCTTGCGCTCCTCGTCCTCGTGATGAGCGGGCTGCAGATTTTCAACGCGGCGCCGTATTTGGATGCCTCGGACAAGAACAATCCCACCAAACGCGTCTTCGCGATTGCGGGCGGCATGCCGCCGGGCGAGACACGGGCGGTCGGGATGGTCTATATCCTGGGCCACACGTTTAATACGACGGGTGTTCTCGGATACACGGACGACGGTCAAGGTGGGCGGTCGGTCCGCGCGTTCCCGGGTTGGCTCACGTTGCCGTCCTACCAGGATCTCGCAGGCGGGCGCGTTTGGCATCTCTTCTTCGGATGGGTCCTCATCCTAGCGCTGGTTGCGTACGGCATACAATTGATCGTGCGCAAAGGCTGGCGCGATCTCGTCATGCGACCGGAAGATTTTCGAAACTTGCTCCCGATGCAACTCTACTATTTGCGGCTGCGAAAAGATCCGCCGCCGCACGGCACGTACAACCCGCTGCAAAAGTTGACGTACAATATCGTCTTGTTCGTGATGATGCCGCTGATCGTCATCACGGGCCTGGCGCTCTCGCCCGGGATGGACGCGATCGCGAATCCCTTGACGAGCATCCTCGGCGGGCGCCAGTTTGCACGCTTGTGGCACTTTCTGCTCATGGCGCTGTTCATCGGGTATTTCGCGACCCACATCGTGCTGGTATTTGCGACCGGCGCCTGGAATAACATCAAGTCGATGGTTACCGGGTACTACCATCTCGGTAAGCATGACGGAGTGGGACCATGAAACGCCGCTTGTTCGTTGCCTCGTCGCTTTCAGCCGTCGGCCTAACCGGCTGCGGCGTCGGAAACGCGCTGACGCAGAATCAGATCGTTCACAACATCCTGAGCTCCGTCGACGTGCTCAATCACGGATTGATCGGGACGCGCGGGATGGCGAAAGAGTACACCGACGCAGACGTCGATCGGAACTTTCGCCTGAACGGCTTCGATACGCCGAGCAGCGCGCGGTACATCGGCTACGTGAAGGACAAATTCGCAGCGTACCGGCTGGTCGTCGACGGGATGGTTGACAACAAGCAGGCTTTTACCGTCGCGCAGCTGCGTGCGATGCCGCTCTTGACCCAGATCACGCGGCACGACTGCGTCGAAGGCTGGAGCGCGATCGGCAAGTGGCGCGGCGTGCGGGTCGCCGACGTCCTCGCGATCGCCAAGCCGCAACAAGGCGCACGGTACGTCGTCTTCCATTGCATGGACGTCGACGATCAAGGGACGCCGTACTACGAAAGTCTCGATCTCCACCAAGCGGCGCATCCGCAAACGATTTTGGCGCTCGACCTCAATGACGCTCCGCTCGATGCCGACCACGGTGCTCCGGTCCGTATGAAGATTCCGACGCAGCTGGGCTACAAGAGCGCAAAGTGGGTCGACCACATCGAGGTCGTGAGCACGTTCCAGCACGTGTTCTCCGGCAAAGGCGGCTATTGGGAAGACGCGGGCTACAACTGGTACGCCGGCATCTAGCCCTCGTTTTCTTCGCGGCGCTGGCGAGCGTTGCGTCGGCGGCAGAGCCGCTGCATTTCAAGTATCTGCCGCCTCCTCCGGGAAACATCGAGCAGAGTCAGCTCGTCTATCTCTCGGGAGAAGGGATGCAAAGCCAGTGGCGCGGGGTCGTCAGCCGCAAAGCCGTCGGCAAGGATGTCGACGTGAACGAAACATTCTATCAATGGTACTTGACGATTTATGCGATCGACGCCACCGGTAACTACGAGCGTAAGTATCAGGCGCCGGGGAAAGGCGCGGCGCTCCTCGACGTTGTCGAGAAGGCGAATGGCGCGACCATGTGGTTTCCGCGACAGACTGCTCGGATCGTCGGCGTCGGTGCCTTTATGCAGCCCGACGTGCAACAGCTCGTCGTCGCCGTGCATCAGACCGGAGCGGACTGCGGTTCCGCGACGCTGACCGTCTTTCGTTATGACTCGGCCGCCGCAAAGATCGTCCCCGCCGTCTCGCTGGCAAACGGGTGCGCGCTCGACGCGAAGATCGTCCATGAAAGCGCGGGCGACGCGCTGCAATTGAAGGGCCCGTACTATGGTCCGAAAGCGGCGATGTGCTGTCCCACCAAGGAGAATGCGAGCGCGATGTTGCGCTACCGCAACGGGAAGTGGAGGCTCACGCCGGCCTATTATGAAATGTCGGTCGGTAAATATGCGTTTGGCCAATGAGGTAATGTCATGCTGAAGATTGCCGCGATCGCGCTCGGACTTTCGCTGGCGCTTTGTGCAGGAAGCGCGTTTGCTCAGACGCCGCCGGCGCTCCAAACGATCCGCCTCGCCTCCGCTCCCGACGACGACATCACGCCGATCCTCTACGCTCAACGCGCAGGACTCTTCCGCGCGGCCTTGATCTCAGTCGACTTGCAGCGCGCGACAAGTGGTTCCGCCGTCGCCGCGGCGGTTGCCGCAGGCGCGATCGATATCGGAAAGTCGAGCATCGTCCCGCTAATAAATGCCCACAGCCGCGGCTTTCCGTTTACATTGGTTGCGCCCTCAGCGATCTATCGCTCGAGCTTCGCGACTTCGGGCTTGATCGTACCGAAGGACTCGCCGATCCGTTCCGCACGCGATCTCACCGGCAAGACGATTTCGGTCGCCGGGCTGCAAGACCTCAACTGGCTCGGGACCAACGTGTGGATCGACAAGAACGGCGGCGATTCAAAGGCCGTGCACTTCCTTGAAGTCCCGGGTACGTCGGCTGCGGCGGCGCTCGATTCGGGCCGGATCGACGCCGCCACGATCGTGAACCCCGTCCTCGCGCAGGACTTGGCCTCCGGCAAGTACCGGATGCTCGGCCACGTCCTCAATGCGGTCGGGAAAGACCGTCTGTTGCAATCGGCATGGTTCACGACCGACGCTTATGCCTCGAGCCACCACGACGTTATCGAGAAGTTCGTCGGCGTTCTGCGGCAAGCCGCGCTGTACGCGAACAGTCATCAAGACGAAACAGTCGAGCTGCTCGCGCAGTTCTCCGGGATGGACCCGGCGACGATTCGCAGCATGCCGCGCGCGTTTGCGGGCACGACGCTCGATCCGCGAGAGGCTCAACCCCTGATCGATGCGGCGGCGAGGTATAAGCTGATCGAAAAGCCGTTCCCGGCGCAGGAGTTCATCAGCCAATACATGCGCTGATCACATCCGGAAGACGCCGAACGTCGTCTCCTCGCGCGGCGCGAACGATGCAGCTTCGAGCCCTATCCCTAGAACTCGGCGCGTGTCGAGCGGATCGATGATCCCGTCGTCCCAGATGCGCGCGGTCGCATAGTAGGGACTTCCCTCTTCCTCATATTTCGCCAGGATCGGCGCTTTGAACGCGTCTTGCTCCGCGGGGCTCATCGTCGCGCCCTTCCCCTTGTCAGCTTCCATGCGGACCGTCAAGAGCGTCGTTGCGGCTTGCATTGCGCCCATCACGGAGATCCGTGCGTTCGGCCAGATCCAGAGCTGCCGCGGACCGTAGGCGCGGCCGCACATGCCGTAGTTGCCGGCGCCGAAGCTGCCGCCGATGATGACGGTGAACTTGGGGACTGCCGCGCACGCGACCGCGGTGACGAGCTTGGCCCCGTCCTTTGCGATCCCACCCCGCTCGTAGTCTTTACCGACCATGAAGCCGGTGATGTTTTGCAAGAAGACCAGCGGCGTCCCGCGTTGCGCGCACAGCTCGATGAAATGCGTCCCTTTGAGCGCGCTCTCGCTGAAGAGGATGCCGTTGTTCGCGAGGATCCCGACCGGATGGCCCTCGATGCGCGCAAAGCCGGTGACGAGCGTCGTCCCGTAGAGCGGCTTGAACTCGTCGAACTCGGAGGCGTCGACGATCCGCGTAATCACTTCGCGCACATCGTATGCGGTGCGCGAGTCGCTTGGGATGATGGCGTAGATCTCGCGCGGATCGTTTTTCGGGGTGCGCGACTCGACGACGTCCCAGGCGCGCGTCCGCGGAGGAGGCAGATGAGCGACGCTGCGGCGCACGTAGGCCAGCGCTTGTTCGTCGTCGGCGGCGAGATAGTCCGCGACGCCGGAGATGCGCGTGTGGACATCGGCGCCGCCGAGTTCCTCCGCGCTGACGAC
>Ga0209415_10005851_pt1 | contig 21986 bp, 16 predicted proteins | sample PeaSoiSIISIP2007_FD_187696 | JGI IMG/M metagenome (GOLD analysis project Ga0209415, IMG submission 187696) | Peat soil microbial communities from Weissenstadt, Germany - SII-SIP-2007 (SPAdes) (version 2) | ecosystem: Environmental > Terrestrial > Soil > Wetlands > Peat | place: Germany... | reverse complement strand
AAGGGCACCGCGTCGCCATGTGCGGGGACGGGACCAACGATGCGCCGGCGCTCGCGCAGGCCGACGTCGCCGTGGCGATGAACTCCGGTACCCAAGCGGCCAAGGACGCCGGCACCCTGGTCGCCCTCGATTCGAATCCGACGAAATTCATCGCGATCGTCGAGACCGGCAAACAGCTGCTGATGATGCGCCGTTCGCTCACGACCTTCAGCGTGGCCGCCGACCTGGCAAAGTACCTCGCAATCATTCCTGTGGCGTTTGCCGCGACATATCCTGCGTTGAACGCGCTCAACGTCATGCGGCTCACGAGCCCGCGGAGCGCGATCCTATCGGCGGTCCTCTTCAATACTTTGATCATGGTGCCGCTCCTCCTGCTGGCAGTCCGGGGAGTCAAGCCACGCGCGGAATCCGCCACGCGTCGCTCGCGCCGCAATCTGTGGATTTACGGACTCGGTGGGACGCTGTTGCCGTGGCTCGGCATCAAGCTGATCGACGTTTGCCTCACTGCATTGCGGCTCGTATGACGGGCGTTTGCCCCCTCTTACGGGATGCACGCCAGGCCGCGATGCCACAAGGCCATCGCTAGGACCACAGCCACGCAACGCAGGTGTCAACTGATCGTCACTTGACATTGCGCTCGTGCGGAACGAAGCTCCGCAGCTTCGGGTAACCGCCGCGAAGGATCGCAACCCATGGCAACCCACCGCAGTACCCGTTCGGCACCGCGATCGAAGAACCACCGCGCGAAGGCAGCGGTCGGTGCGCACACCACGGCCAAGGTCAACGCTCCGGCCCCCGGATGGTTGCCGCCGATCCAGTGCGTCGTCGTCCTGATGCTGGAGAACCGCTCGTTCGATCATCTGTTCGGCAAATGGTCGGGCGTGGCGGGCCTGACGCAAGGACCCTTTTCCAACCGACCGAATCCTGCGGCGCGCGCCAGTGCCGGCAACAAAGCGATACGGGCCGGCCAGCCGGCGCTGTTCTCCGTCGCTCAGGGTCAGGGCCCGAGTCACTCGTTGGACGGCACGAACGTGCAGCTGTTCACCGCGAAGGTGGTTCCCTCCGGTGCCACGCTCAAACCGGTCGACGATCGGGGGTTTGTCCAAAGCTACAAGAGCGAGCTGGGGGTGGACGGATTCGGCGGAGCCGGTGTCGATCTCACACCGGTCATGCAGACGTTCACGGCCGGGCAGTTACCGGGGCTTACCGCACTGGCCGAAAATTTCGTCCTCTGTGATCAGTGGTATGCGGAGGTCCCCGGGCCGACGATGCCCAATCGGCTCTACATGCATGCGGCGACCTCCGCAGGCTGGGCGCGCAACGACTGGAGCCTGCCGTTGGAAAGCGTCACGATCTACGAACAGATGCAGAACAACAGCCGCACGTGGGCTGTGTACTACAGTGATCAAAACGAGGTCGCGCAGTACAGCCGCATCAATACGCAGCGCGCGAATTTCAAGCTGTACGAATCCGGCTTCGCGGCGGACGCGGCAGCCGGCAAACTGGCCAACTATAACTTCATCATCCCAAGATTTGCGGGATCGACCACGGACGGTCCCGTCACCTCGATGCACGCTCCCCAGGACGTGCGACCCGGCGATCAACTCGTGGCCGACGTGTACGGCGCGCTGCGCAGCAGCCCACAGTGGCCCAATACTCTCTTCATCGTCACCTTCGACGAGCATGGGGGCTATTTCGATCACGCCGATCCCCCCGCGGCGGTGAATCCTGACGGCATCAACTCTCCTGCGCCCGGAGACAACGCGTCGTTCGCTCCGCAATTTGCATTCGACCGCCTGGGCCTTCGCGTTCCGACCATTCTCGCGTCGCCCTATCTTGCCAAGGGAGTGGTGTGCTCGAAACCCCTGCAACACACCTCGGTTCTCTCGACAGCGCGCAAACTCTTCGGGATAGGCACGGCGCTGACCAAACGCGACGCCGCGGCAGCCACCTTCGAGGATCTGTTTCTCGCCACGCCACGATCCGACACCCCGACGACTCTCGTGCGACCAGCCGCCATGCGGCGGATAGCCTTCGATGCCGCGCAGGCGGCGCCCGACGACGTCATGAGCGAGATGGCCAAGGACTGGCGCAGCCGCACCGGAGGTCTGCCCGGCGCTGCGCCGGTGGTCGTGAATCCCACGACGCAAGACGAAATTCATCGGTTTCTACGGCAGCAGATTCAAGCGTTTTTGGACTACCGCGCAACCACGAGCGGAGGCAGCTCCCTCCCTCAGGAGAAACCCATGGCTTCACAAGTGACGCTTCCCGGCAGCAAGCGGGCGCTGCTGCCGAATTCCCGCGCGGCGGGGCCGGTCGATCCCTCAGAGATCGCCACTCTGACCGTTCGCACCCGTTCCGTCGGCGATGTCGCCGCGCTCGAAAAGCGCGTGCAGCAGCAAAGCGCCGAGCCGCTTGCCAAGAGAACTTATCTTACGCGAGCGGAGCTGGCTCAAGGGCATGGAGCCAGAGCGGAGGACCTCGACCTCGTGGAGCAGTTCGCGCATCAGCACAACCTCATCGTCGCACATCGCAGCGCGGCGGAGCGTTCGATTGTGCTGCGGGGGACGCTTGGCGATCTGTTGAGCCTGTTTCCGGCGAATGTACAGATGTATCACCACTCCGCCGGCACTTATCGAGGGCGGCAAGGCGAAATCCAAATCCCAAAGGCACTGGATGGGATTGTGACGGGCGTGTTTGGCTTTGATACGCGTCCCAAGCATCGCTATGCGCACGTCGGACCTCGCGGTGCCGGTCCCGGCGGCGACAATGGTGTGGCCTCCACGGAATTCGCCAAGCGCTACAACTTCCCAACGACATTTGGCGGCAAGACCCTCGATGGAACCGGTCAAACGATTGCCATCATCGAACTGGGAGGCGGATTTCGCACCAGCGATCTTAAGGTCTTCTTCCACGAAATCGGCATTGCTCCGCCCAAGGTGACGGCAGTCTCGGTCGATCGCACCGGGAACAAACCGACCACCGCGGATTCGGACGATGGCGAAGTCATGCTCGATATCGAAGTCGCGGGCGCGGTCGCGCCGAAAGCCAAATTCGCCGTCTACTTCGCGCCGAACAACGGCGATCAGGGGTTCATCGATGGCATCAGCGCCGCGGTGCACGATTCGGAGCGCAATCCAGGCGTCATTTCCATCAGTTGGGGCGGCCCGGAAAGCACCACGGACCAACAAGGCATCACGGCGTTTCACGAACTTTTCGTCGCCGCTGCCGCGGTGGGCATCACGGTGTGCGTGGCCTCCGGCGATCACGGCACCGCTGATTCGGACGCCGCGGATTGGGACGGCAAGATCCACGTCGATCACCCTGCGGTTGATGACATGGTGCTCGGTTGCGGCGGAACGCAGATCGACAACAACGGCAATGACGTCGTCTGGAACGACGGAACGCCGTTCGACAAGAGCGTACCGGGCGGCGGCGGTTGGGCCAGCGGCGGCGGCATCAGCGAAATCATCGCCGTGCCGAGCTATCAGGCGAACGCGAAACTTCCGGTGTCCATCGATTCCGGGAAACCCGGCCGCGGCGTTCCCGATATCGCGATGAGCGCAACCAACTACTACACGCGGGTGGACAGCTCCGAGGGGGCCTCCGGCGGTACCAGCGCGGTCGCGCCGCTGATGTCCGCGCTGGTCGCGCTGCTCAATCAGGCGAAGCAAAAGAACGTCGGATTCCTGAATCCGACTCTCTATGCAAACACGAGTTTGGTGCACGACGTCACCGTCGGTACCAATGCCATCACCAACACGGTGAAAGGCTACAACGCCGGACCCGGATGGGACGCCTGCTCCGGCCTCGGTACGCCGGACGGAACCGCGATTCTTGGGAAACTCTAGGAGCAGAATACCGCTCGAGAATCGCCCTTAATTAAATCGAGTTTCCGAGCTTTACGGGTACCGTTCCCGCGCGCCGTTCCACACGGGGCGGTTGAATTTATTGTGGATACTCCGGGCTTTCGCGTCAGGCGGCCTCGCGGCGCAGCGCTTGCGCCATGCAATGAATGCCGCCGCCGGTCTTGGAGATCTCACTCATGTCGACCTCTGCGACTTCGAATCCATGTGCGCGCAATTGCTGGATCAGTGCGCGGCTGGACTTCGGTGCGATGACGCGGTCGCGGCCGAGCGACATGAAATTGCAGCCCAAATTGATCGTATCCTCGAACGGCACATCGATGATTGCGTGGCCCTTCGCTTTCAGCCACGCAACGATGGCCGGTTCGGTGCAAGCCAGGCAGACGGCGGTGAGCTGCTTGGCGATGGGCACGACCATCAAGTCGATGTGCACGTAATATTCATCGAAGAACGCGAGACGGGTTTCCCAGCCTTCTTTCTTCATCCAGCTTTCCACTTGGCGCGCGCCCTCTTCTTGAGTGCGCCCGCCGCCGCAGCCGATCAACACGCAGCCCTCTTCGATCACATTGAAGTCGCCGCCTTCGAACGTGCCGGCCGTCACCATGTCGTAGATCGGAATCCCGAGCCGCTCATAGGTGCGGATCGCGGCAAAATTCTCGCCGCGACGCCACCAGTTGGCCATTGCCGTGATGATCGCGCCATACGGCGTCATCACGCTCGAGTCGCGCGAGTAGACTTGCATGGGCAGTTCCGGCTCGGGCAGGTGCCAATGTATGCGTACGCCGAAATGCGCATAGGCGCTCTGCAGTTCCTCGTGCTGCGCTTTGGCGACGCGGATATCGGCCGGGTGTTCGCGCAGCGTCTTACGCGACAAAGAACTCGTGGCCAAGTGCCGCAGATGATCCGCGGACCCAAGCAGCACATCCGTCAACGGGTCGGTTTCGTTACGAAACCCCCAGTTGGTGAGCGGCTGGGTGCCGCCGCCGGCCTGGCGACGCTGCAGCATGAATGCGCCGGACGCGCCGGCGGGTTTCTCTGAGGACATTGATCTCTCCTGTGATGCCCGATGCTGATTGTTCATCCGTCATCCCCTGCTTGAATTGTGGAAAGCCGCTCGAGCGTAGCTCCAATTCAGTATGATTGGACGAGTTGCGGGGCGGCGGTGTGCAAAATTTTTGATTTTGCGGTGAATATTTTGCACCCGCGGATTCCGCCAATGCATGTTCTGAGAGCGCTCGACGCGTTCACGCTACTCGTGTGGCGCCGCCGCGAAGGCGGCATCGTGCTCGCCGCCAAGGATTGAACCTAAGCCATGCACGGGGAGACACGCGATGAAACTGAAAAAACTCGGAGTCTGGGCCGGAACCGATGGCCTCTCGGCGGCGGATGCCGCCGCGTTCGCGAAGCGCGTGGAAGCCTGGGGCTATGGCGCCCTGTGGATTCCGGAGGCCGTGGGACGCGAGGTATTTTCCGCGTCCGCCTGGCTGTTGGCCAATACCAGCAACCTGATCGTCGCGAGCGGCATCGCCAACATCTACGCCCGCGATTCGCTGTCCGCGGCTGCCGCGCAGAAGGGCCTCAACGAGCAGTCCGGCGGAAGATTTCTGCTCGGGTTGGGCGTCTCGCACATACCTCTGGTAGAGGGCCTACGGCAGCATCAATATGGCAAGCCCGTCGCCACGATGCGCGCCTACTTGAAAGGCATGGCCGCGGCCCCCTATAAGGCGGTTCCGCCCGCGGCGCCGCCGATGACCGTCCTCGCCGCGCTCGGTCCGAAGATGCTGGAGCTTGCCGCCGAATTGGCCGACGGTGCCCATCCGTACAACGTCACCCCGGAACACACGCGCCAGGCGCGCGCGCTCTTGGGTACCGGCAAACTCCTCTGCGTCGAACAGGCGGCAATTCTCGAGACGAACCCGGCCCACGCGCGCGCCTTGGCCCGCGGGTTTCTATCCATTTACATGGGCCTGCCGAATTACGTCAACAATTGGCGGCGTATGGGTTTCGCCGACGCGGACTTCGCGGGTGGTGGGTCCGATCGGCTGGTCGACGCCGTGATCGTGTGGGGCGACGAAGCAGCGATCCGCACGCGCATCGATGAGCATTGGCAGGCGGGTGCGGATCATGTCTGCGTCCAGGCCGTCGGCCCGACGCCGCAGCCCGACGAGCGTCTGCTCGGGCTGTTGGCGCCCTAGCGGAAAGCAACTAGCATGGGTATCGTGGTCGTGTGGTTCTGGGTGCGCGCCAGGAGGCCTGGATGACTTTGACGATGCTGGGCGATCTGACGCGCCGGCTTGATCAGCGGCGCGGCGCATGTGCCCTGATTGCGATCAAGGCGCGTGCGCGCTGCAAGACGCGACTATCGGAGTCGCTGGCGCCTTCGGCACGCCTGCAACTCGTGCGCTCGATGCTCGCGGCGGTCCTGTCGGCCGCGGCCGGCGCACAGACGGTGCGTCAAGTCATCGTGGTCAGCCCGGAGCGCGACGCCGTGCCTGCGGAAATCCCCGTGCTTGCCGATTCCGGCGAGAGCCTCAACGGCGCGCTGACGCAGGCCCATCGGGTGCTGCGCGAATTCGGTTGCCGAGAGGTGGTGATACTGCCGGCTGATCTTCCGCATATCACCGCGGCGGAAATCGACGCTCTGGTGCACGCCGGCCGCAGCGGCGGTTTTGCGATTGCCCCCGACGCGGCCGGCGTGGGGACGAATGCGCTCTGCCTCGTGTCGGCGCATCCTTTTCGTTTTCAATTTGGCTCAGGCAGCCAGCGATTGCATTTGCAGGAGGCCGAGCACGCGGGCTTGAAGGCCCAGGTGGTGCGCCTCCCCGGTCTGGCGTTCGATGTGGATTCGCCGGCCGATCTGAACCAGCTCGATCGACAGCAATGGCTCGCGCGTCTTCAGGCTTGAGGGAGCTGCTGCGCGCGGCCGAGGCCGGCCGGCGGCCCGATTCGGCCGAGGCACTGGCGTGGCTGGCCGAGGCGCCGGCCGTGGATCTGCTGCCGGTCGCCGAGTCGCTGACGCTGGCCGGATTTGGCGAAACGGTCACCTATTCGCGCAAAGTATTCATTCCGCTCACCCAGCTGTGCCGGGACGTTTGCCACTACTGCACCTTCGCCAAAGCGCCGCGCCGCCTCAAAAGCGCCTACCTCACGCCTGAGGAGGTACTCGCGATCGCGATCGCGGGCCGGGACGCCGACTGCAAGGAAGCCCTCTTTACGCTCGGCGACAAACCGGAAGCGCGATACGCAGCGGCCCGCACCGCTCTCGATGCCGCGGGTGTAGCCAGCACGCTGGATTACCTGGCGCGCATGGCCAAGCTCGTGCTGCAGGAGACTGGGCTGCTGCCTCACCTCAACCCCGGGGTCATGGACGCTGCCGGCTTGCGCCGGCTACGGCCCGTGAGCGCATCGATGGGATTGATGCTCGAGAGCGCTTCGGACCGGTTGTGCGAGCGCGGTGGTCCGCACTTCGGTTCCCCCGACAAGGTCCCGGCGAGGCGGCTCGCAACTCTGCGCGCTGCCGGTGAGCTGGGCATTCCGATGACGACCGGCTTGCTGATCGGTATCGGCGAAACACGCCGCGAACGCATCGAGTCCCTGCTGGCGCTGCGCGCGGTCCATGAGCCCCACGGCCATCTGCAGGAACTCATCATTCAGAATTTCAGGGCCAAGATGGGCACGAAAATGGCCGCGGCTGCCGAGCCTCTCATGGAAGAGCAGCTCTGGACGGTTGCAGTGGCGCGCCTTCTGTTTGGATCGCGCATGTCGATTCAGGCGCCGCCCAACCTACAGCCCGCGGGACTCGCCAGTCTGGTGCGCGCGGGCATCAACGACTGGGGTGGCGTATCGCCGGTGACGCCCGATCACGTAAACCCCGAGGCGCCCTGGCCCCATCTCGCGGATCTTGCGCGCGCCACGAACGCTGCCGGGCGGGATCTCATCGAGCGCCTGGCCCTGGTGCCCGCCTATGCGGCGCAGCCCGAGAAGTGGACGGACCCCTCGATCACGCCGCGCGTACGACGCTTCAGCGACAGTCGCGGTTTCGCGCGACCGGATCGTTGGTACGCCGGATCAGGCAGCGAGTTGCCCGCGATCGCAGCGCGCTGGTCATCCGCTGTCCGCGGGCGAGCGGAGCGTTCAGACTCGCCTCCTCGGGCCGCTGCGAAGTCGCGCGGCGGCGCGCCGCGCACGCGCGCGCTCATCCAGGCCGCGCGTGCCGGGCATGCGCTCAGCGAGGCGGACATCGTGCATCTCTTCAGTGTCGAAGGTCGTGATCTCGATGAGGTAATCGCTGCGGCGGACCAATTGCGCCGCGAGTCGGTCGGCGCCACCGTCACCTACGTCGTCAATCGGAATATCAACTACACCAACATCTGTCTCTACCACTGTGGTTTCTGCGCGTTTTCAAAGGGCCGGGGAGCCAAAGATCTGCGCGGCCCCGCCTACACTCTGGACCTCGACGAAGTGGCGCGCCGCACGGTCGAGGCGGCGCAGGCGGGCGCGACCGAGGTGTGCCTGCAGGGCGGCATCCATCCGAGCTTCACGGGCACGACCTACTTGAATATCGTCCGTGCCGTCAAAGAGGCGGTGCCGTGGATGCATGTGCACGCGTTTTCGCCCTTGGAGGTCCAGCACGGGGCGAGCACTCTGGGGTTGCCGCTCGCAACTTATCTGGAACAGCTCCGCGATGCGGGCCTCTCGACCTTGCCGGGCACGGCCGCCGAGATTCTGGATGACGAAATCCGCGCCATCATCTGCCCGGACAAACTGCGCACCGACGAATGGCTGAATGTGATCGGCACCGCGCATGAGGTGGGTCTGCGCACGACGGCCACGATCATGTTTGGCCACGTCGAGCAGGCCGTGCACTGGGCCCGACACCTGCAGCGCCTGCGCTCGCTGCAGCAGCGGACCGGCGGCATCAGTGAATTCGTGCCGCTGGGCTACGTGCACATGGAGGCGCCGCTGTGGCGCAAAGGGCGGACGCGCTCGGGACCGAGTTTTCGCGAGGCCGTCCTCATGCATGCCGTGCCGCGGCTCGTGCTGCATCCGCTCATCCGCAATATCCAGACGTCCTGGGTGAAGATGGGCGCCCAAGGCGCCGCGGTGTGTCTGGACGCAGGCGCCAATGATCTCGGCGGAACGCTCATGAATGAGTCGATCACTCGGGCCGCGGGCGGCGTACACGGGCAGGAACTCGATGCCGCGCAGCTGCAGGCACTGGCCCGCCACATCGGCCGCCCGGCCCGTCAGCGCACCACGCTCTACGGTAATCCCGGCGAGGCACCGGTGACGCGGTCGAGTCGCACCGCAGCCGAGCCGGCCACGGCCGACTGACGGCATAAGGAGCAAGCGTGTCGCTGCGATTGGGCTACAAGGCGTCGGCGGAGCAATTCGGACCCAATGAATTGCTCGATTTCTCGATTCTCGCCGAACAGCGCGGCTTCGATTCGGTGTTCATCAGTGATCACTTCCAGCCCTGGCGTCATACCGGCGGCCACGCGCCGTTTTCGATGGCGTGGATGGGCGCGCTCGGCGCGCGCACCTCGCGCATCGTCATGGGCACCAGCGTGCTCACGCCCACGTTCCGTTATCACCCGTCGGTGGTGGCACAAGCCTTCGGCACGCTCGGTGCGATGTTCCCGGAGCGAGTGATCTTAGGCGTCGGCACGGGCGAATCGCTCAATGAAGTGCCCGCGTTAGGCATAGCGTGGCCTGAACCGAAGGAGCGTACGGCGCGGCTCAAGGAAGCACTGACGCTGATCCGGCAGCTCTGGAGCGAACAGCGGGTCACCTTCAAAGGCCAATACTATCGCACCGACAAGGCGACGATTTACGATCGGCCGACGATCCTGCCCCCGATCTATGTCGCGGCTGCCGGCCCGGTGTTCGCCAAGTACGCCGGGCAGTTCGCCGACGGATTCATCTGCACCAGCGGTAAAGCGTCGGAACTGTACCGGGACACCTTGCTGCCCAACGTGGCGGCGGGAATTCAAGCGTCGGGCCGCACGCCGCACGACGTCGACATGATGATCGAGATGAAGGTCTCCTTCGACAGCGACCGGCAGCGCGCCGTGGAGGACACCCGGCACTGGGCGGCGCTGGCGCTGTCACCCGAGGAGAAGATGTCGGTCGAGGATCCGCTTGAGATGGAGCGGCTCGCGGATCAACTTCCGGTCGAGCGCACGGCCAAGCGTTGGATCGTCTCGACGGATCCGGACGAACACGTGGAGAAGATTCGACCGTACCTCGCCATGGGTTTCCGGCACCTCGTGTTTCATGCGCCCGGCCCCGATCAGGCGCGGTTCTTGAATTTATACGCCGATCAAGTCCTACCCCGGCTGCGTGCGGCGTTTGGCTGAGTGCGTGCCCGGCTCTCGGCGTAGCCATGCGGCTGAGCTGCGCCTCATCGCGTTGTCCGACTTTCCGCAAGTGGCGAGCGGCGATGATCTGGCCGCCTTGACCGCGGCGGCGCTGACACGCAGTGGGCTCGCGCTGCATGCCGACGATGTGCTGGTGTTCGCGCAGAAAGTGATCTCCAAAGCAGAGGGCCGACGGGTGGATTTGGCCACCGTCACGCCGAGTGAGCGCGCGCTCGAGCTGGCGCAGACCGTGCAGAAAGACCCGCGGCTGGTCGAGCTGGTGCTGCGCGAGTCGCGGCGCATCGTGCGCTGTGCGAAAGATGTGTTGATCGTCGAGCATCGTCTGGGCCTCATCATGGCCAACGCCGGTATCGATCAATCCAACGTCGCCGATCCCGCCGGCGGGGAGTTTGCCCTGCTATTGCCCGAAGACCCGGATGCCAGCGCCGCCCGCTTGCGTGCGCGACTCTGCACGCTGACCGGCTGCGAGGCGGGCGTCGTGATCAGCGACAGCTTCGGTCGGCCCTGGCGCGTGGGCACGGTCGGCGTAGCGATCGGCTGCGCGGGATTTCCGGCGACGCTCGACCTGCGGGGTCAAGCGGATCTGTTCGGCCGTCCGCTGCGCGTCACCGTCGTCGGTCACGCCGACGAGGTCGCTTCAGCCGCCTCGGTACTCATGGGCCAGGCGCGCGAGGCACGCCCGGTGATTCTGGTGCGGGGCCTGGCATCGCGAGCCCCTCACCAGCCCGCGCCTGCCCTCATTCGGCCGCCCGAGCAGGATTTATTTCGATGACGGGCCACGTCGTTGCCCTGTGCGGCGGTGTGGGCGGCGCCAAGCTCGCGCATGGCCTGGCGATGGCGCTGCGGCCGGAAGATCTGTCCATCATCGTCAACACGGGCGATGACTTCCAGCATCTGGGCCTCAGCATCGCGCCCGACTTAGATTCGGTGATTTACGCCTTGGCCGGATTGTCCGATCCGGTCAGAGGCTGGGGACGGCGCGATGAGACTTGGACGTTCATGGAGGCGCTCAAGGGTCTCGGCGGGGAGAGCTGGTTTCAACTCGGCGATGGCGATCTGGCCCTGCACGTCGAGCGCAGTTGGCGGCTTGCCCAGGGCGCGACGTTGAGCGAAGTCACGGCTCACCTGTGTCGGGCCCTTGCCATCTCCGTCCGGGTGCTGCCGATGAGCGATGACCCGGTGCGCACGCGTGTGCTGACCGCAGAGGGATGGCTCGATTTCCAGGAATACTTCGTCCGTCGACAATGCCGGCCTGCCGTGCGCGAGTTCATGTTCGCCGGTGCCGAGACGGCCCGCGCACAGCCCGACGCGCTCGCCGCCCTCGAACGCCATGATCTGCGCGCCATCATCATTTGTCCCTCGAATCCATTTGTCAGCGTCGAGCCCATCCTCGCGGTGCCGGGCATTCGCGCGGCGCTACGGCAGTCCGACGCACCGCTCGTTGGCGTGACGCCGATCATTGGCGGGAAGGCGATCAAAGGTCCGGCGGCCAAAATGATGGCTGAACTCGGCCTCGAGGTCAGCGCAGCGGCGGTCGCCCGGCGTTATGCGGGCATTATTGACGGGTTTGTCATCGATGAGGCTGATCCGATTCCCGAACCTCTACCGGGCGTCGCGTTCTTCAAAGCCGCGACACTCATGAACAGCGCCGATGACCGATTGCGGCTGGCGCACGCCGTGCTGCATGCGGCCGACACGCTGCGCGCAATCAGGCGCGACACGGCAAGCAGTGCACCTGTCGCATAACGCCGATCGCGGGCGTATCGTAATGGGCAGGGTCGCGACCAAGCAGCATCGACGTGGAGGATATTATGGCTGAACCGAACAAGTCTTCAGACCTTCCGGATTGGATCAAGGATCACCTCTCGCGATATCTCGCCACCAACGGCGAGGATGGGTACCTATGGGATGCAAGCCTCGGCGGCGGCACGGGGCTGGTGCCCACACTGTTGCTGACCACCGTCGGCCGTAAGTCAGGAAGAGTCCTGACCCTACCGTTGATCTTCGGCCGGTCCGGTGCGGACTATGTCGTGGTCGCCTCCAAGGGCGGAGCGCCGACCCATCCGGCCTGGTACTTGAATCTGCAGGCCAACCCTGAGGTCAAAGTGCAAGTGAAGGCCGAGAAGTTCACCGCGCGTGCACACACCGCGGACGCCGCGGAGCGCGCAGCGCTGTGGCCGAAGATGGTCGAAATCTATGGACCTTACGCGCAGTACCAGGCCAAGACCGATCGCCAGATTCCAGTCGTCGTATTGAAGCGGGTCTGAGCGGTCAAAAACCGGCTACTGCAGGGATGATCTCGCGGCCGAAAATTTCCAACGGCCTGATTTCATGCACGTTCGGCATGTTGAATATTGCATGCTGCACACCGACGGCAGCGAGCGCCTTGCATTGTGCGATCACGTCGTTCGCATAATCATGCTGATCTGGAAAAAGTGATCCATCACCCACAAGCTGGCAAACCCAGCGTCCTCGACGACCCGAGCGATGTCCGCCAGTTTGCCGGGAATCTGCGCCGGTCCCCCCGGCCACGTGAAGTTGGGTAGCTGCAGGCCGATCTTCATGTCGAATCTCCTTGGGGCTCATTTCGGCCATTCAAGCGCTCAAAATGCGCATTTATCACGGCGACCACAGTGACGGCAACGAAAAACGTGGGAACTTCACTTGAAACGCGGCCGCATTGTTCCTAGGCTAGGCCATAATGTGTAGGCAATCGAAGGCATTGCACGCGTTTTTTCATAAGTAATGATAGATCGACCGCACTAGGCTTCAAGGGATGGTGACATCATGGCTACGCAAGCTCGATCGATCGCCTCACTGACCATATCGTTTGGACTTGTCGCCATTCCCGTCAAGCTGTACTCAGCCACCGTCTCCTCGGAGCGAATCTCGTTCAATCTGCTGCGTCAAAAGGACGGCTCCCGCGTGAAGCAGCAGTACATCGCCGTCAACGACGGCAAGCCGGTAGAGCGCTCTGAAATGGTCAAGGGCTATGAGTTCGCCAAGGACCAATACGTCGTGTTCAGTCCCGAGGAATTGAAAGCGCTCGAGGACACGACCAGTCACGCGATCGACATCGGGCAGTTCGTCCCGCTCGAATCGGTAGATCCCGTCTATTTCGACGGCACGCATTATTTGGCGCCCGACAAAGGGGGTGCCAAGCCGTACACACTGCTCGCCACGGCGCTGCGCAAAACGCACCAATGCGCCGTGGGGCGCTGGATCTCGCGCGGCAAGGAACACATCGTCGTCATCCGACCCATCGGTGACGGTCTGGCGATGCACCAACTGCATTTCAAAGCCGAAGTTCGCGACTTCAAGGACTTAGGGGTAGAGGCTGCACCGGTGTCGGAGCCCGAATTGAAACTGGCGCAGCAACTCATCGACCACCTGGCGACGAAGCGCTTCGATCCCAACGAATACGCCGATGAGCACAAGGCACGAGTGGAGGCAGCCATTCAGAAGAAGATCGAAGGCAAGGAGGTCTCCCTCGCCGAGGCCCCGGTTTCCGCCAAGGGCGGCAATGTCATCGATTTGATGGAGGCATTGCGGGCGAGCATCGATGCACGAGGATCGAAGACTGCGGACCTTAAGGAACGTAAGGCGCCCAAACGCGCGGCAGCTCAAGGAGCATCGCGCAAATCCGCTCGACGATGAAATGCATGCCTACGACACGAAGGATCTCGAGCGGCTGTTTGGATTGCCGGCATCCACGGTCCGCGCATTAGCGCGCGCCGGCAACATCCAGCCGGTGCTGCGTGCCGGGCGGCTGCACTATTCGTTTCACGACCTGGTCGTTTTGCGCACGGCGAGCGCGCTGCGCGCCGCGAACATCCCGTCGCAGAGAATCAATCGCACCTTGCAACGACTTCGCGCGGCGTTGCCCCCGGGGTCGGCGCTCAATAGGGTTTCTCTGACCGCACTCGGCAATCGAATCGCCATCCGCGAGGGACAAACGCTGCGCGAACCCGACTCCGGCCAGTATGCGCTGGCACTCGAAATCATCGAGGAGAAAGGCCGCCTACACGTGATTGCTCGGCAAGACTCCGGCGCGGCGCCAGAGACTTCGGCGGACGATCATTATGCAACAGGGTTTTCGCTCGAAGACACCGACCCGCAGGCGGCTCGCGAGGCCTACCAAGCGTGCCTCGCCGCCGACCCGAATCACCTCGAAGCGCGGATCAACTTGGGAAGGCTCCTGCATATGGCCGGCCGCCTTGCCGACGCGGAGCAAGTCTATCGCGCAGCCACCAAGGCGGAGCCACTGCTGGCGTTCAACCTCGCCGTGCTACTCGAAGACTTGGGTCGTGAGCCCGACGCCATCCTGACCTATCGTGAAGCCCTCGCCCTCGACCCGCAGTTGGCCGATGCGCACTTCAATCTGGCGCGGCTCTACGAACGGGCCCGCGATCCCCAGGCCTCGTTGCGCCATTTATTGGCGTACCGGCGCATGATCGATCGACAAGGCACCTGACCTTGGGCTTGCCGGCGCTCACCGTCTATGGGACCAAGCGCGGCTTCTCAAAGACCCCCGAGCCCACCGGCCAACATCGGGTCGCGCGCGTCAAGCCGATGATCGTGAGCCAGGTACCGCAGTTCGTCGCACCGCAGCTCTGCACGCTGGTGGATCGGCCACCGCAAAATCTCGGATGGGCACACGAGGTCAAATTCGACGGCTATCGCGCGCAGCTCCACGTGCAGCACGGCCGCGCGGTCATCCGCACCCGCACCGGTCTTGACTGGACCGACCGCTTCGCCGCCATCGCAAGAGACGCCAACGCGTTGCCTGACTGCGTGATCGACGGTGAAGTCGTGGCGCTGGATCAGCGTGGCTTGCCAAGCTTCGCCGCGCTGCAGGCCGCGCTGTCGGAGGAGAAATCCGAGGACCTCGTTTTCTTTGCGTTTGATCTGCTGTTCGAGGGACGCGAGGACTTACGTACGCTGCCGTTGATGGAACGCAAGGCGCGCCTCGAGAAACTGTTGGCGGCCGGCGGCGTCGGCAATCGCATTCGTTACGTCGCCCATCTGGAGTCGAACGCCGAGGCGGTGCTCTCCTCTGCGCGCAAAATGGGACTCGAGGGCATCGTCTCGAAGAGACTCGATGCGCCCTACCGCTCGGGCCGCTCCGGCAGCTGGACCAAAGCCAAATGCCGCGCGGGACAAGAAGTGGTCCTGGGCGGCTGGACCACGGAACATGGCACCCTGCGCTCGCTGCTCGCCGGCGTCCACCGGGATGGCCGCTTGGTCTACGTGGGGCGCATCGGCACCGGGTATGGGCGCGCGGTGGTGAAAGCGCTGTTGCCCCGCCTGCAAGAATTGACGCGCGAGAAAAGCCCGTTTGCCGGCGACAATGCACCGCCCAAGGAGCGTAATGTGCGGTGGCTCAAGCCCACGCTCGTCGCCGACATCGAATTCGCCGGCTGGACGGGATCGGGAATGATTCGCGAGGCGGCGTTCAAAGCGCTGCGCGAGGACAAGGACGCGAGCGACATCGTTGCGGAGATGCCAAGCCGGACCCCTCCAAGCGCGACGATCAAACGCGGCCACGCCAAGGTCTCCGCTGCCTCGGCGGGCCCCACCGTCATGGGCGTATCGATCTCCAATCCCGGCAAGGCGCTGTGGCCTGATGCCGGCGACGGCCGGCCGGTGACGAAACTCGACTTGGCGGGCTATTACGAAGCCGTAGGCGAGTGGATGCTGCCGCACTTGACCGGCCGCCCCTGCTCGCTCGTACGCGCGCCCGATGGGGTTGGCGGCGAGCGATTCTTTCAGCGTCACGCTATGGCGGGCATGTCCAAACTGTTCGATACCGTCAAGGTGCGAGGAGACAGCGCCGCTTACCTGCAGATCGACCGAGTCGAAGCGCTGGCCGCCGTCGCCCAAATCGGCGGATTGGAACTTCATCCGTGGAATTGCGCGCCGAACGATCCCGAAGTCGCCGGCCGCCTGGTCTTTGATCTGGATCCGGCGCCGGATGTGAAATTCGCAGCCGTCATCGCGGCGGCGCACGAAATACGCGATCGATTGAAGGCGGTGGGTCTGGTCTCGTTCTGCAAAACCACGGGCGGCAAGGGCCTGCACGTCGTGACGCCGCTGACCGCCAAGGATGCCGTGACGTGGCCGGTGGCCAAGAATTTCGCCCACCTCATCTGCGCGCAAATGGCGCAGGACAGTCCGGCCGCGTATCTCGACACCATGTCGAAAAGCCGGCGCGCCGGGCGGATCTTTCTCGATTATCTGCGCAACGACCGAACCTCCACGGCGGTCGCGGTGCTATCGCCGCGAGCGCGGGTTGGAGCCATCGTGTCGATGCCGCTCGCCTGGAAAGACGTCAAACCGGGTCTGGCCCCGCAAGCGTTTACGGTGAGAACGGCGCCGCGCCTCCTCGGCACAACCAATGCTTGGAAGGATTACGCCGGCGGCGCTCGCTCGCTCGCGGCTGCCATCGTGAAGATCACGCGAGCCTCAGGCGGACGGCGTGCATAGCGGTCGCGGGAATCCGGCGAGCAAGTGCGACGGCGCTCGAATAATGCCTACTCGTAGTGAAGCGCTTCGATCGGATTGAGGTTGGCAGCCTTGCGAGCTGGGTAGTATCCGAAGAAGATTCCGACCGCGGCTGAGAACGCAAAGCCGCCGAGCACGGCGCTGACGGAGGCTTGGGTCGGCCAGTGCGCCAGCCTGGAGATGACCGCGGACACCAAGAGCCCGAACGCGATTCCGGCCACGCCGCCGGTCACACTCAGCATCACGGCCTCGGCCAGGAACTGGAGCAGCACCTGAAGGTGACGTGCGCCGATCGCCATCCGGATGCCGATTTCGCGAGTCCGCTCGGTGACCGACACCAACAAAATGTTCATGATCCCAATGCCGCCGACCAGCAGCGAGATCGAGGCGACTATGGCCAGCAGGGCCGCCATGACTTGGCTGCTGCTCTCCTGCGCTTCGGCGATCTGACTGAGGTTGCGGACGCTGAAATCGTCCAGTTGCCCGATTTGGATGTGGTGGCGCCGCGCCAGAGTCGCGGTCACCTGGCTGATCGCCGTGTTCACGAGCTCGGCGCCTGCGGCCTGGACGTAAATGCTATTGACGTAGCCGGTCATGCGCGGGGTGAGGCCCAGGGCATTGGCCGCCACTGGGTAGGTGGTGCTGATCAGGTTCTGCGCCGTTTGCGGCGCCGCGACTCCCAAGACCTTACGCTCGGCCGTGCTGAACGGGATCATCAACACGTCGTCCTGATCCTGTCCATAGCCCGATTGCCCCTTGGCTGCGAGCAGCGCAATCACGCGCATGGGGACACCCTTGACGAGGATGGTCGCGCCGACCGGATCCTCGCCCGGGGGAAATAGGTTCTGATACACCGTCTGGCCGATCAAACAGACGGTCTCCGCGGCGTCATTTTGTTGTTCGGTCATGGTGCTGCCGCTGGCGATGTGCCAACTGACGATGTCCAGATAGCTCGGCGTCACACCCTGGATGGCGGTGCTCCAGTTCTGGTCACCGTATTCGACTTGGCCGGCCTGGCGGGTCAGGTAGCTGACCCGCTGCACGGCGGGATCGTCGCGCAGGATGGTGTCGGCGTCGACCACCGTGAGAGTCGACGCGCTGCCCGCTCCGGCGCGAACGCCGCCGGCGGTGGTGGCGCCCGGCTGGACGACGACCATGTTCGTACCCAAGCTTTCCAACTGTTTCTTCACCGCTGCGCTGGCGCCGTCCCCCACGGCGACCATGGCGATGAGCGCAGCCACCCCGATGAATACACCCAACATGGTCAAGGCCGAACGCAGCTTATTGCGCGCCAAGGCCTGCAGGGAAGCTGAGAAAATCATCGACAGGAAGGCCAGTTGAACGCCGGACGCATCGTCGGGACGTGCAGTGATGTCCGCTGCGGCCGGAACTGCGGCCGGCCCGCCGGTCTGCGCGCGCTTGGGCGCGGTGTCCGCGCGGCTCGGCGTGCTGACGGCGGCCTGATGCTCATCGGAGAGGATGCGTCCGTCGCGCATCGTGATCACGCGATCCGCATAGGCGGCGATATCGGATTCGTGGGTCACCACGACCACCGTGACCCCTTGCTCGCGATTGAGCGTGCGAATGATTTCCATGATCTCATGGGAGGTGCGCGTATCGAGGTTGCCGGTCGGCTCGTCGGCCAGCAGCACCGTGGGATGGTTGATGAGTGCCCGGGCCAGCGCGATGCGTTGCTGTTGGCCGCCGGAGAGCTGATTGGGCATGTTGCGCGCGCGGTCAGCCAGGCCGACGCTCGCCAGCATGTCGCGGCCGCGAGCGTTGCGCTCGCTGGAGGTCAGTGCGGCCGCCGCACCGTACAGGAGGGGCAAAATGACGTTTTCGAGCGCGCTCGTGCGAGGCAGCAAGTTGAAGCTCTGAAACACGAAGCCGATCTGTTTGCTGCGAATGTCGGCGAGTTCCGGTTCCGACAGCCCCGCCACATCGCGGCCCGCAAAGACGAATTGGCCGCTGGTCGGCCGGTCGAGGCAGCCGATGATGTTCATCATCGTCGACTTGCCCGACCCGGAGGATCCCATGATGGCGACGAATTCACCGCGGTCGATCGACGCGTTGACCCCCTGCAACGCATGAACCTCGGTGTCTCCGAGGCGGAAAGATCGGGTCAGGTCGATGAGGCGGATGACGGGGTCGGTCACGCCGTTGCTCCTCCTACAATTTTAGCGAAGGGGTGGATGAGGCCTGAGGGGCGCTCGCCGCAGCCTCGGAGGTGACCACCTGATCCCCGAGATTAAGATCTCCCGCCTTGATCTCGGCGAAGCTGTCATCAACCAGCCCCACCGTCACCGGGATCGAGACCAGTTTGCCGTCACGCTCCACCCAGACCACCCGCTGACCGGCTTTGGCGCCTTTGGCGAGTCCCTGCTTGGCCGCAGCGGCCGGTGTATACCGCAGCGCTTGCGAGGGGACTCGCAGCACCTTGAGCGCTTGGGCGGTGACGATCCTGGCGGTCGCCGTCATGCCGGGTTTGAGCAGGAGGTCGGGATTATCGAACGTGATCACCGCATCATACGTAATCACGTTTTGCACGCTGATGGGGGCCTGCCGGACCTGGGCCACGCGTCCCTGGAACGTGCTTTTGGGGAAGGCGTCGACCGTGAAACTGGCGTTTGCGCCTTCGACGGCGCCGGCGATGTCGGACTCGCTGACATTGGTATCGACCTGCATCTTGGTCAGATCGGTGGCAATGAGAAACAGGGTCGGGGTTTGAAAGCTTGCGGCCACGGTCTGACCCGCAGTGACATTTCGCGACACCACCGTGCCGTTCACCGGCGAGACGATGTTGGTGTAGTCCAAATTGATCTGAGCGGCCTTCAGCGCGGCTGCCTTCTCGGCGACCTGGGCAACGTCGAGGTCGACGGTGGCTACCGCCTCATCATAGGCGTTGAGCGCCGCGTCGGCGGCATCGTGCGAAGTCGAGTCTTCCGCCCAGAGCTGATCCTGGCGCTCGTGACTGATCTTCGCGTAGACGACATTGGCCTTGTCCTTGACGAGCTGGGCCTTGGCCAAGTCCAAGTCGGCCTTGTCCTGATCCACGACCACCTGATAGGGCTTAGGATCGATCTTTGCGCACAGCTGCCCCTGATGGACCCGGGTGTTGTAGTCGCAGTTGAGGGTCTCGATCGTGCCCGAGACGTAAGTCCCCACCTCGACGATCACCACCGGATTGACCGATCCACTGGCGGTGATGGTGGTGAGGACATCGCCCTGGGTCACGGCGGTCGTCACATAACGCGGCGGCGCGGCGCGGTGTGCCATCCAGTAGACGACCCCGCCGCCGACCAAGACAGCCCCAGCAGCTAACAGCCCGATCAGTTTCCAATTCACGCGCTTGATTATGATGCGACGTCCTCAGATCGTTATGACGGCATGCTCCGATTTTCACACCACGATCGGCATGCCACACGCAATGCGCATGAGTCTAAGCGATATGCACATGTAACATCCTCTAGAATGCCCTATGGAATTCGCCGCGTCCGCATGGGCTACGCTCACCCGCCACACCTCGACGCATAGCGACGCTGCGCATGGCATCGACGCCCAAGCGCAAGTCGGAGAGGCCGGTACCCTCAGGTTCCGGTATGTGCTGCGGGCGGAAATTTCTCACGTGCGTATTCCGCGAGCGATGTCCGCAGAGCGCACTGATGGTTTATGGAAGCACACGTGCTTCGAGGCGTTCATTAAAGCGCCCGGCGCGGCGGGTTATTACGAGCTCAATTTCGCGCCGTCACGGCAATGGGCGGTGTATCGTTTCAATGCGTACCGGGAAGGGATATCGTCCCCCGACCTCGACGCGTCCCCGGAAATCTCCGTGCGCCGCTTCGCTGATAGGCTTGAGGTTGATGCTGCCGTGTGCTTGCATGATTTGATCGGTCTGCAAGGCATGCCACACCTGCGGGTCGCGTTGAGTGCCGTCGTCGAGGAAGAGAATGGTACGCTTTCGTATTGGGCCCTAAGGCATGCCCCCGGTAAGGCCGATTTCCATTGCCCGGATGGCTTCGTGCTCGAACTGGCGATGTAGAGCAGTTGCGGGTTTCCTTGCAAGAACTTCTATGAAATTTGGAATCGACCGACTCCTCGATGAGCCAGAGCTGCGCAAGCCGCTTGCGGGGCGGCGCGTAGCCCTGTTGGCACACCCAGCCTCCCTGACACGCAATCTCTGCCATTCGCTCGATGCGCTGATATCACTCGGCGACGTTGGGCTGAGCGCGGCGTTCGGCCCTCAGCATGGGCTGCGCGGCGACAAGCAGGACAACATGGTCGAGTCGCCGGACTACCGCGACCCGGTGCACGGCATTCCCGTCTTCAGCCTATATGGCGAAGTACGCCGCCCAACGCCGGCAATGATGGATGCGTTTGACGTGCTGCTCGTTGATTTGCAGGACCTCGGTTGCCGGATCTACACGTTTGTCACCACCCTGCGGTACGTGCTTGAGGAAGCTGCGAAAGCGCGCAAAGAGGTGTGGATACTGGATCGGCCGAATCCCATCGGCAGACCGGTGGAAGGGCTGACGCTGCGTCCGGGTTGCGAAAGCTTCGTTGGTGCTGGCGCGATGCCGATGCGTCACGGCCTCACGCTCGGAGAGCTCGCGCGCTGGTTCGTGGCAACGCTGCGCCTCGACGTCGATTGTCAGATCATACCCATGGAAGGTTGGGAGCCCGCCACAGCACCTGGCTACGGCTGGCCCCTCGGTCGCCGGACGTGGGTCAACCCGAGTCCCAACGCGCCCAATCTATGGATGGCGCGCTGTTATCCGGGGTCGGTGATGCTGGAAGGCACGACTTTGTCGGAAGGCCGCGGAACCACGCGACCGCTGGAACTGCTCGGTGCTCCGGACCTCGACTCGCGCGCGCTGATGGCGGAAATGCGTGCGCTCGCGCCGGCGTGGATGGGTGGGTGTCGGTTGCGGCCGTGCTCCTTCGAGCCCACCTTTCAGAAACACGTGGGCAAACTCTGTGCGGGCATCCAGGTTCACGTCGAAGACACCGCCCATTACGACCACGATGGATTCAAGCCTTGGCGATTGTTCACGCTCGCGTTCAAAGCACTGCGGCGACTGCGGCCGGATTACCCGATCTGGCGCGATTTTCCGTACGAATACGAAAAGGACCGGCTCGCCATCGACGTAATCAATGGAAGCGACGTGCTGCGCCGTTGGGTGGACGACAACCACGCGCTGCCCGGCGATCTGGAAGCGCTCGCGACCACCGACGAAGC
>Ga0209415_10005850_pt1 | contig 21988 bp, 20 predicted proteins | sample PeaSoiSIISIP2007_FD_187696 | JGI IMG/M metagenome (GOLD analysis project Ga0209415, IMG submission 187696) | Peat soil microbial communities from Weissenstadt, Germany - SII-SIP-2007 (SPAdes) (version 2) | ecosystem: Environmental > Terrestrial > Soil > Wetlands > Peat | place: Germany... | reverse complement strand
CAGCCACGAGATCCGCACGCCGCTCAACGCCATCATCGGCTTCTCCGAGGTGATGATGGAGGAGCGGTTCGGCCCGCTCGGCAACGACCGCTATCGCGACTATCTCAAGGACATCCACACGTCGGGCGGCCATCTGGTGTCGCTGATCAACGACCTGCTCGATCTCTCCAAGATCGAGGCCGGGAAGGTCGAGCTGGTGTTCGCGACCGTCGACCTCAACGCGCTGGTCAAGGAGTGCGTCGCCTTGATGCAGCCGCAGGCGAACCGCGAGCGCATCATCATCCGCACCTCGCTGTCGTCCAGCCTGCCGCCGATCGTCGCCGACGCCCGCTCGGTCCGCCAGATCGCGCTCAATCTATTGTCGAACTCCATCAAGTTCACCGGCGCCGGGGGCCAGGTCATCGTTTCGACCGCGCTCGGCGACGGCGGCGACGCCATCCTGCGCGTGCGCGATACCGGGGTGGGAATGAGCGAGCAGGAGATCGCCACCGCGCTCGAGCCGTTCCGGCAGCTCGCGACATCGACCCGGTGGGGCTCGGGCGGAACCGGCCTCGGGCTGCCGCTCACCAAGGCGCTCGCGGAATCCAATGGTGCGAGCTTCAAGATCAGGAGCGCGGTCGATGCCGGTACCCTGGTGGAGATCACGTTCCGTGCGACCCGCGTGCCCGGCCGGTGAGGGCATGTCCCGTGCATGTTCGAATCGAGATGTGGCAGGGTTGTACCCCACGAACGCAGATGTGATCCCGGCGCCGGTTGAACGGCGCCACGCGAGCAGGCAGGCTGGGAACGAGAATCGGCGAGGTTCGATCGTCCCGATCGCAGGACGCGCCGATTGCCGGAACGTCATGCGGTCGAGCATCGCGGAGGTGGTGCGATGGTGAGCGGGATTGCAAGGCGAACCGTGCGGCGCTGGCTTGCCGCCCTGGTCCTGGTCGTTCAGGCATCGGCGGCGCTGGCGCAGGAGCGGGTCGACCTCCTGCTGGTCTTTGCGGTCGACGTGTCGCGCAGCATCGACGCACCGAAGTTCCAGTTGCAGCGCGAAGGCTACGTGGCGGCGATCAACAATCCTCGGGTGATCGAGGCGATCCGATCGGGCGGCTCCGGACGCATCGCGGCCTGTTTCGTGGAGTGGTCCGGCGTCACCTCGCAGAAGCTGGTGATCGACTGGACGGTGATCAGCGACGCCGAATCGGCCCGCCGCTTCAGCGACGGCATCGTCGAGGCCCCGCGTTCCTTCGCGGACCGCACCTCGATCAGCGCCGGCATCGACTTCGCGATGCGGCAGCTCGACCATGCGCCCTACCAGGCCCCGCGCCGCACCATCGACGTGTCGGGCGACGGCACCAACAATTCCGGCCGCGACGTCACGCTCGCCCGCGACGAGGCGCTCGCCAAAGGCGTCACCATCAATGGCCTGGTGATCCTGAGCGAAGCGCCGCTCGCCTGGAACCCGGAGCACACCAATCCGCCGGGCGGGCTCGGCGAATACTACCGTCACAACGTGATCGGCGGCCCCGGCTCCTTCGTCCTGGTGGCGCAGAACTTCGAGTCGTTCGGCCAGGCCATCATCAACAAGCTGATCGCCGAGGTCGCGCAGCACGCCGAGATGCGGCACGCGAGCCTGCGGTGAGGGCGAACGATCGGCGCGCATCGGGGATCCGACGGCGCGCGCTCAATTCCAGCGACGTGCGCGTTCAGACGCAAGTCCTGCTTCCGCACAGTCAGAGGGCTCGCCATGTTCACGCTCTCCGATCTCGAGGCCGTCATCCCGACCGTGCGCGCCCACGTCCCGGCGACGCCGCAATATGCCTGGCCGCTGCTGCGCCAGCGCGCCGGCGTCGAGGTCGTGGTCAAGCATGAGAACCACGCGCCGACCGGCGCCTTCAAGGTGCGCGGCGGGCTCGTCCATGTCGACCGGTTGCGCCGCCGCCGCCCGGATGTGACCGGCGTCATCACGGCGACGCGGGGCAACCATGGCCTGTCGCTGGCCTTCGCGGCGAGCTGCGCCGGCATCGCGGCGACCATCGTGGTCCCGCACGGCAACTCGCCGGAAAAGAACGCCGCCATGCGCGCCTACGGGGCCGATCTGATCGAGCACGGCGCCGACTTCGACGAGGCTCGGCAGCACGCGGAGAAAACCGCCGCCGAGCGCGGGCTCACCTTCGCACCGTCCTATTCGGGCGATCTCGTCCTCGGCGTCGCCACGTACGGGCATGAGCTGCTCACGGCGTTCGCCGATCTCGACACCGTCTATGTGCCGATCGGGCTCGGCTCCGGCATCTGCGGCCTGATCGGCGCCCGCGACGCGCTCGGCCGCCGCACCCGGATCGTCGGCGTGGTGTCGGAGCGCGCCAACGCCTACTCCCTGTCGTTTGCGGCCGGCCGGGTGATGCCGACCACATCGGCCCACACCTTTGCGGACGGGGTGGCGGTACGGGTGCCGGACGCCGCCGCGCTCGACGTCATCCGCCGCGGCGCCGAGCGCGTCGTCGAGGTCGCCGACGACGAGATCGCGGAGGCGATCCGCATCCTGTTCAGCACGACCCACAACTGCGCCGAGGGCGCCGGCGCCGCCGCGCTGGCGGCGCTGCTCAAGGAGCGCGATCACCTCCGGGGTCGGCAGGCCGCCGTCATCCTCACCGGCCAGAACATCGACCGCACCATCATGGCTGCGGTGCTCGCCGGAGCCACGCCGCAGGTTGCGTGATGCCGCGAGCCGTGCGGTTTTGCCGGATCCGCCCTTGATCAGGCGCGGACCTCTCGGGTAGCGTCGTTCCTGCCGCAATGCACAAGATCCGACCGCATTCGTCCGGACCAAGGGGAGCTGGGGGCTGATGGGCAAAGTCTATTCCGACGCCACGACCGCGTTGGCCGGCGTGCTGAAGGACGGCATGCTGATCATGGCCGGCGGGTTCGGGCTCTGCGGCATTCCGGAGACCCTGATCCTGGCGATCCGCGAATCCGGCGCGAAAGACTTGACCGTGGTGTCGAACAATGCCGGCATCGACGGCGTCGGACTCGGGCTGCTGCTGGAGAGCCGGCAGATCAAGAAGATGATCTCGTCGTACGTGGGCGAGAACAAGACCTTCGCCCAGCAGTATCTCGCCGGCGAGCTCGAGCTCGAGTTCAATCCGCAGGGCACGCTGGCCGAACGCATCCGCGCCGGCGGAGCCGGCATCCCGGCCTTCTTCACCAAGACCGGGGTCGGCACCCTCATCTCCGAGGGCAAGGAGGTGCGCCACTTCGACGGCGAGAGCTATGTGATGGAGCGCGGCATCGTCGCCGACCTGTCGATCATCCATGCCTGGAAGGGCGACACCGAGGGCAATCTCGTCTACCGGAAGACCGCGCGAAACTTCAATCCGATCATGGCGACGGCCGGGAAGGTGACGATCGCCGAGGTCGAGAACCTGGTCAACGCCGGGGAGATCGACCCCGACCATGTCGTCACGCCGGGAATCTTCGTGAAGCGCATCCTGCACGTCGCCAACGCCAAGAAGCACATCGAGCAGCGCACCACGCGGCCCCGCCCCTAGGGCGCGTCCGGTTCGCGTCGAGGCCGAATACGCCAGAGGAGAACCCGAATGCCCTGGACCCGCGAAGAGATGGCGGCGCGCGCCGCACGAGAGCTGCGCGACGGCTACTACGTCAATCTCGGCATCGGCATCCCGACGCTGGTGTCGAACTACATCCCCAAGGGCATGACGGTGCAGCTGCAGAGCGAGAACGGCATGCTGGGCATGGGTCCGTTCCCGTACGAGGGCGAGGAGGACCCCGACCTCATCAATGCCGGCAAGCAGACCATCACGGAGCTGCCGACGACGAGCTATTTCTCCAGCGCCGACAGCTTCGCGATGGTCCGCGGCGGGCACATCGATCTCTCGATCCTCGGCGCCATGCAGGTTGCCGAGAACGGCGATCTCGCCAACTGGATGATCCCCGGCAAGATGGTGAAGGGGATGGGTGGCGCCATGGACCTGGTGGCCGGCGTCAAGAAGGTCGTCGTCATCATGGAGCACACCGCGAAGAACGAAGCGAAGCTGTTGAAACGCTGCAACCTGCCGCTCACCGGAGCCGGCGTGGTCGACATGGTGATCACCGATCTCGGGGTCTTCAGCATCGACAAGCACAAGGCCGGGATGACACTGATCGAGCTCGCCCCCGGCGTGACGCTGGAGGAGATCGCCGGCAAGACCGAAGCGGAGTACAGCGTCGATCCCCGGTTGAGCTGACCCGCGGCAGGCGGGCCGTCCGTGCCCGTCGTCGCGGGCTGCGCGGCGTGTCCCGCCATGCCCGGCTTGGGCGTCGCGGGATCGCCCGCGGTGGTCTGAGGCTCGGGATCTGCCCGCCGTACGGCCTTGTTCCTCCTGGTCTTTCTACCGTGCCTGGGCGAATCTTCGCGATTCGCGGAAAACGGGAAATCGGCCATGAAAGGGTCACAGACCCGGGACAGGTTGCAGATCGAAGGCTGGCAACTATAGTCGGGCCGGCCGACCACCTTGAACCGTCTTGGACCCTCGCCCCTTGACCGCGGCCTCCGGCTTCAAACGCCTCGGACTTGCCATCGCAGCCGGTGTGGCGATCTGCGTGGGGGCTATTGTCGCAACCTCGCTGGCAATCCCGGCCGACAGCGTCCGCAACGCCATCAAGATGGAAATCCAGGCGGTCACCGGGTTCGACCCGGTGATCCGCGGCGAGGTCACGGTATCGCTGCTGCCGTGGGGCATGGCGAGCTTCGATGACGTGACGGTGGGCGACCAGCGGACCGGCGAGGCCGCGTTTGCGGCGGAGCGCCTCACCGCACATCTGCGCCTGCTGCCATTGCTGTTCGGCCGCATCGAGGCGGCCGACGTGTCGCTGGTGCATCCGCGCATCCTGGTCGCCTTCGAGCCCGACGGGCGCTCGAACTGGTCGGGCCTGGTCGACATCCTGGCCCGCAACTTCAAGCCCGACGCCAGCCACGCCGAGCGGCTGATGTCGTTCTCCGAGATCCGCATCGCCGGCGGAACCGTCGTGGTCCGCGACGACACCCACGGAATCGCCGAGACGCTCACCGACGTGGAGATGTCGCTTGCCTGGCCGTCGATCGCCAAATCCTTCGCAGCGACCGGCCGGTTCATCTGGCGGGGCGAGCCGCTCGATTCCAGCATCGGCGTCAATGACCTGTTCGCGGCGCTGGTGGGAGAGCGGTCCGGCGTGAAGGTCCGCCTCAACGGGACACCCTTCAAGCTCGCCTTCGACGGCCACATGAGTCGGCTGCCGACCTTCAAGTTGGACGGCACGCTGTCGGCGGGGACCGAATCGCTGCGACGGACGCTGGAATGGGCGGGCCAGACGCCGCTCCCGGGCGGTGGGTTCGGCCGCTTCGCCCTCAAGGCGCAGACCGCTGTGGGCGGCGGCCTCGTGGCGCTGTCCAGCGTCAACGTGGAACTCGACGGCAACACGGCGGAAGGCGTGCTGGCGTTCGCGACCTCGGGACGCACCGCCATGCAGGCCACGCTGGACGCCGAGGATATCGATCTGACGCCGTATCTGTCGACCGTCCATCTGCTGCGGGCGAGCGAGCGCGAGTGGAACCGGGTCCCGATCGTGCTCGACGGGCTCACCACCTTCGATCTCGACCTGCGGCTCTCTGCGGCCCGGATCATGGTGGCGAACGCCAAGCTCGGCCGCACCGCGATCTCGGCGAGCCTGCGCAATGGACACATGGCGGTGACGATCGGCGAGTCCCAGGCGTTCGGCGGCGTGCTCAGGGGCTCGATCGGGTTGGCCAAGTCGGACACCGGCGCCGACGTGAAGTCCCAGCTGCAATTCAACGACATCGATCTCGAGAACTGCCTCGGAGAGCTGTTCGGCATCCGCCGTCTGCAGGGCAAGGGCAGCCTTGCCCTCGCGGTGGAGGCCTCGGGCGACAGCGTGCTCGCCCTCACCAAGACGCTCGGCGGATCGGCCCGGCTCACCGCCCGCCAGGGGGCGCTGACGGGATTCAACATCGAGGAGTTGCTCAAGCGCCTGGAGCGCCGGCCGCTGCAGGGCGGCGGGGGATTCCGGACCGGCCGCACCCCCTTCGAGCAGCTGACCGTCAACCTGAAGTTCGCCGAGGGCACGGCACGGATCGAGGACGTGCACCTCGACGGCGCCGCGGTTCGGCTGGCGCTCGCCGGCTCCGCGTCCATCCCGGCGCGCGACCTCGACCTGACCGGCACCGCCAGCCTGGTGCCGGCTTCGGTGACCGACAGCGCTCCGGGCTTCGAGCTGCCCTTCGTGGTCCAGGGCTCGTGGGACGATCCGATCATGCTGCCGGACACCCAGATCCTGATCCAGCGCTCGACCGCGGCGGCGCCGCTGATGGATTCGCTCAAGGACCGCCGCAGCCTCGATGCGGTGCGCTCGGCGATCGATCGCCTGACCGCCGGCCCCCAGGCCGCCCAGCCCCCCGCCGCTCAGGCGCCGGCGACGACGGCCGCGCCGAGCGCCGGCGAGTCCCGCTGATCAGGCGATCGCGAAGCGCTACAGCCACCCTACAGTCACGATTCGATCCTGCGCTTGCTCAGCAGCGAGACCACGACCATTGCGGCCGCCACCACGGCGATGAAGATGGTGCAGACCGCGTTGATCTCCGGTTTCACGCCGAGGCGGACCTCCGAGTAGATGCGGATCGGCAAGGTGGTGGCACCGGGACCGGTGGTGAAGCTCGCGACGACGAGATCGTCGAGCGACAGCGTGAAGGCGAGCACCCAGCCCGACGCCACGGCGGGCCAGATCAACGGCAGCGTCACGGTCAGGAACGTCCGCATCGGCGGGCAACCGAGGTCCATGGCGGCTTCCTCGAGGCTCCGGTCGAAGGTGACGAGGCGCGACTGCACGATGACGGCGACCACGCACATGGTGAGCGTCGTGTGGGCGATCGCGATGGTCCAGAAACCGCGATCGAGCCCGACCGCCACGAACAGCAGCAACAGCGACAGGCCGGTGATCACTTCCGGCATGACGAGCGGCGCGTAGACCAGCCCGGAGAACAGCAGGCGCCCGCGAAAGCGCCCGGCCCGCACCAGAGCGACGGCCGCGGCGGTGCCGAGCAGGGTGGCGGCGGTGGCCGAGACGAGACCGATGCGCAGCGTGATGCCGGCCGATTCCAGCATGGCGCGGTCGGCGAGCAGCTCGGCATACCAGCGGGTCGACCAGCCGCCCCACACCCCGACCAGCCGCGACGCATTGAACGAGTAGATCACCAGGATGACGATCGGCAGGTACAGGAAGGCGAGGCCGAAGCCGACCGCGGTGACGTTGGTCCAGGAGAAGCGGGAGCCCACCGGTCAGCGTCCGTCGTCGAACTGACGCGCTTCGTGATGCTGAAAGATCACGATTGGCGCGACCAGCAGGCAGAGCAGCACCACGGCCACCGCCGAGGCGACCGGCCAGTCGCGGTTGGCGAAGAACTCGGTCCACAGGGTCTGGCCGATCATCATGGTCGAGGAACTGCCGAGCAGATCCGGGATGACGAACTCGCCGGCGATGGGGATGAAGCACAGCAGCGTGCCGGCGATGATCCCGGATCGAGACAGCGGCACCGTGACCAGCCAGAAGGTTTTCCACGGCGGGCTGCCGAGATCGGCGGCGGCCTCCCGCAGCCGCTCGTCCTGCCTCTCCAGCGCGGCATAGAGCGGCAGCACCATGAAGGGAAAGTACGAGTAGACGATGCCGATGTAGACGGCCGTATCGGTGGCGAGCCAGGTGACCGGCGCGCCGATCGCGCCGACCCAGACGAGCGCCCGGTTGAGCAGACCGTCATGCTGGAGAATGCTGATCCAGGCATAGACCCGGATGAGGAAGGAGGTGAAGAACGGCAGGATGACCAGCACGACCAGGACGCCCTGCAGCCCACGCGGCGCCCGCGCCATCCCGTAGGCCACCGGATAGCCGATCACCAGCAGGATGACGGTGGAGAGCGCGGCGATCTCCAGGCTCTTGAGATAGGACCAGACATAGAGCGTGTCGGAGAGCAGGATGGCGTAGCTGCCGAGCGAGAGCGCGGCGAGGAAATCCTTCAGCCCGGCGAGGCCGCCACCGGGATCGAGCACCGGCAGGTAGGGCGGCTGCGCCAGCGCGGTCTGCGACAGGCTGATCTTGAGCACGATCAGGAACGGCACCAGGAACAGCGCGGCCAGCCACAGATACGGCACCAGGAGGGCGAGGCGCAGGCTCCAGGGCGTGGTGCGATCGGTCACGGCGCGAACATCCTTCAGCGCGTCAGCACGACGCCGGCCTGCGACGTCCAGGACAGCCAGACGCGGTCGTTCCGGCCGATCGGCTGCTCGACCAGGCGGGTCGTATTGGCAACCGCAGCCTTCATGACGGCGCCGTTGTCGAGAGCCACCTTGTAGACCGAGAGGCTGCCGAGATAGCCGATGTCCAGCACGGTGCCGCGAACGCAATTCTCCGCGACATCGCCCGGAGGCCCGGCGGCCAGGCGCAGCTTCTCCGGGCGCAGCGCCACCCAGACGGTGGCGCCCGGCACCGCGTCGATGCGCTGGGTGCTGGCGAGCCGCCCTGCCGGGCTCGCGATCACGGATCCCGAAGGCCCGCTCGACGTCAAACGTCCCTCGAGCAGGTTCACGTCGCCGACGAACTCGGCGACGTAGCGCGAGTTGGGCTGCTCGTAGATCTCGGCGGGCACGCCGACCTGGACGACGCGACCTCGGCTCATCACGGCGATGCGGTCGGCAACCGTCATCGCTTCCTCCTGATCGTGGGTCACGATCACGAAGGTCGTGCCGAGCCTGTCCTGCAGATCCATCAGCTCGTATTGGGTCTGCTCGCGGAGCCTCTTGTCGAGCGCGGCAAGCGGTTCGTCGAGCAGCAGCACCCTGGGACGCTTGGCGAGCGAGCGCGCGAGCGCGACGCGCTGGCGCTCGCCGCCTGACAATCGATCGGGCCTGCGCCGGGCGAACTCCTCGAGCCTGACCAGAGCAAGCATCTCGGCGACGCGGGCCGCGACCTCCCGCCTGGGCAGCCCTTCCTGCCGCAGGCCGAAGGCGACGTTCTCGGCGACCGTCAGATGCGGGAACAGCGCGTAGCTCTGGAACATCATGTTGACGGGACGCCGATACGGCGGCACGTGTCCGATGTCGTCCCCGGCGAGCAGCACGCGGCCTTCGCTCGGCGTCTCGAAGCCGGCGAGAAGGCGCAGCAACGTCGACTTGCCGCAACCCGACGGACCGAGCAGGGCGAAGAATTCGCCGCCATGGATGTCGAGGGTCAGCCGGTCGAGCGCGGTGCTGTCGCCGAAGCGCTTGACGATGCCGTCGAACCGCACCAGCGGCTCGGTCGCCGGCCTCGGCGCGACGGTCCGCTCCGCCCCGCCCTGGGCATCGTGCGCGCCCGCCGTCCCCGCCCGATCAGCCATCCGCACCGTTCGTCCCGACGGCCGTCCCGGAGGGCCGCGGCGGCACGCTAGCGCATGTTCCGGTCGGATTGAATCACGATTGCAGGGGTGGGCACAAAGGGCGATGACGCCCGTCTTCGAGCTTGTGAAGACATCGATCGACCCCGGTCCTCATCGCCCGCTTCGGGCGGGCGACCCAGTAGCCGATGGCGAATGGCGTGGCATATGCCTCGTCAACCTCGAGCGTTGGTGACGACTGGGTCGCCCGCTTGAAGCGGGCCATATGACCGCCTGGGGGGTAGAATCGGAGATGTCTTCACACGCGCGGGGAGGGACGCAAACGGCCGTGCGGAACGCGCGCCGGAGACTACACCAGGACCTTCTGGCTTCCGGGGGCCGCGAGCTTCTGAATCGGCTCGTAGAGCCGGCGCGGCTCGGGGCCGTAGTAATCGCCGAGCCGTACCATCGGTCGCGGATTGGTGAGGATCGACAGCATGCGGTCGAGCAGCGACTTGCCGGACACCGGCTTCTTCAGGAACTCGTGAACGCCGAGCCTCGTCGCCTCGACGATGCGCCAGCGCTCGACATGGCCGGTCAGCATGATGATCGGCACGTCGGGTACCGGAAACACACCGGGCGAGCGGACGATGCGGACCAGCTCGGCGCCGTTGAGCAACGGCATTTCCCAGTCGAGGATCACGATGTCGGGGGCGAACATGCGGATCGCCTCCAGCCCGGCGATGCCGTCGGAGGCCTCGTGGACCGTCTTGACGCCGAGATTGACCAGCAGATTGCGGATGACCTTGCGCATGTACTGGTTGTCCTCGACAACCAGGATCTCGATCGATTGCAACATCTTCTCGAACTTCGACGTGACAGTGTACATGTCGCCTCGCAATTCGCTCTCGACGATGCCCCGACACAGTGCGCCGGTTTGCCGGGACCCCAGTAGATCATTGCTCGATGGAGGCGGCGTAAAGCCAAAGGACACAATTGTCGTCAATTCACTCGGCGGCCGCCTCGCGCGGACCGCTGTCGGCGATGAACCGCGCGAGCGCGGCCTGCTCCTGCGGACCCGTCCGCATCCCGAGCCGGGTCCGTCGCCACAGCACGTCGTCGGTGCTCTGCGCCCATTCGTGGCGGATCAGATGGCTCACTTCCGCTCCCGTGAGCTCGTCGCCGAAGCACTGGCCGAGCCCGGCAGCGCTGGTGGCGCGCCCCAGCATCCGGTCGAGCCGCGTTCCGTGGGCTGCGACCAGGCGGCGCAGATTCGCATCGCCGAGGAACGGCCACAGCTCACGGGCGCGCCGCACCACGGCTTCGATCCCGTCGAACGGAAAATCGCCGCCCGGCAACGGCACCTTGCTGGTCCATGGCGCGGCGAACGGAAGGTGGCGGGCGAGCGCCGCAAGCGCCGACTCGGCAATCCACCGATAGGTCGCGATCTCGCCGCCATGGACCGTGAGCAGCGGCGCTTGCCGCTGCGGCGCATCGAGCACGAGGCGATGGTCGCGCCGCCATCCGCTCGGCGCTGCCGCGGTTCCGCCGTGGAGAACGCGCACGCCGGCGAACGCGCGGACGACCCGTTGCGGCTCCACGGTCTCGCGAAAATGCGCGCACGCGGCGCGGCACAGGTAGGTGATCTCGTCAGGCCCCACCGCGACCGCATCCGGGTGACCGTCCCAGGCGACCTCGCTCGGCCCGATCAGCGTGAAATCGTGCTCATACGGAATGGCGTAGAGCGTACGCCCGTCCCGGTTCTGGAACATGTACGCCCGGTCGTGGCCGAACAGGCGGTGCACCACGATGTGGCTGCCCTTCACGAGCCGGGTCCGCACCAGACTGGGGAGCCGGATCACCCGCTCCATCACCTCGGTGGCCCATGGTCCTGCGGCGTTGACCAGAACCCGCGCCGTCACCATCTGGCGGCGGCCGCGAGCATTGAGCACCAGCCGCCAGACGAGGCCGTCACGGTCGGCACGGACCAGGCGGGTGCGGGTGAGGATCGTGGCGCCGCGCTCGGCCGCGTCGCACGCCGTGAGGACGACGAGGCGCGCGTCGTCGACCCGGCAGCCCGAGAATTCGAAGCCGGCCCGGAACCGCCGCTTCAATGGAACGCCCGCGTCGCCGTGGGTGAGATCGACGGTGCGGGCCCCGGCCAGGAGCCTTCGTCCGGCCAACCGATCGTGGAGGAAGAGGCGGAGCTGCCAGTGCCAGAGCGGACGAAGCCCGTCGTGGTGCGGCAGGACGAGGCGCAACGGACGAACGAGATGGGGCGCCATGCGCAGCATGACGTCGCGTTCGGCCAGGATGCGCCGCACGCGACCGACCTCGCCAGGCCGGAGCTGGCAAAAGCCGCCGTGGATCAGAGCCGTCGACGCCGACGACGTGGCCGATGCGAGGTCGTCGCGCTCGACCAGGACCGTGCGGATGCCCCGCCCCGCGGCATCGCGCGCGATGCCGGCGCCCATGATGCCGCCGCCGACCACCGCGATGTCGAAATCCGCCATCCCCGTGTACCCACTCTGACGGTAAAGATTAGCATGTTGCGACCCGTCCGGCCGAAGCTTGGACCGTTCGCGGTCGCGGATCCTGCGACAGCTTGCGCCCGCGCTCGCACGGCCCCGACGGTGGTCCGGGTCGGCATCCTTCGACGCCCTTGACCTCGATGTCGACATCACATACTTTGAAAATTAAAGTACACTGAGAAATGGAGCTTGGTGTCCCGCTCGAACATCGACCACGATCACGACACCGGCCGGCGTCGTGTCGCGCTGCGTCAAGATGTTGCTGTAGTCAGAGCCAACAAGCTATCTACAGTGCCATGGAACCGGGGATGCCGCCGCCGCATGGACGACAAGACGCACTTGTTGCGCTCGCTCGCCATCGAGCGGGACGAACATGCCGGGCCGTCAACCAGACGCCGACGCGGCCTGCTGCGCGCGCTCGGGATTGCAGCATTGCCGATCCTGGTGGGCATCGGCGCGGTCATCTGGTTCATGCTCCCGTTCCCCTTCGCGAAGGGTCCCGGAGCCGAGAGCCCGGCGCCGCAGGCCGCGCCGCCCGAACTGGCGCGCACCCAGACCACTGCGGCGGAGCCGCGGCGCGCCGGCAGCCTGATTGCATCGGGCTACGTGGTGGCGCGGCGCAAGGCCACGGTTGCGGCGGAAGTCACCGGCAAGGTGGTCGATCTGCTGGTCGACGAGGGCATGGTCGTGGAAGCCGGCCAGGTGCTGGCCCGGCTCGACAATGTCCTGGCGGACAAGGATTTCGCGCTCGCGCAGTCGCGCGCCGAGGCATCGGATGCGGCCGTTGCGGCGATCGCGGCCGATCTGCGCGACGCCGAGCGCATCCACAGTCGCACGCAAACTCTGACGCAGAAGAATTTCGCCAGCGAGGCCGACCTGACCAAGGCGGAGGCCAGAGCCGCCGTGCTGCGCGCGCAGCTCCGCCAGGCGCAGGCCCAGCTGGCGACCGCGCGGCTCGACGCGCAACGCTCCGGCGCGGTTCTGGAAAAGCACCAGATTCGCGCGCCGTTCTCCGGGGTCGTAGTCGAGCGGAGTGCGCAACCCGGCGAGATGATCTCGCCGATGTCGGCCGGCGGCTTCACCCGCACCGGCATCTGCACCATCGTCGACATGGACTCCATCGAGATCGAGGTCGACGTCAACGAGGCCTTCATCGGCCGTGTGCACGCCGGCACCGGCGTCGATGCGCTGCTCGACGCCTATCCGGACTGGATCATCCCGGGCGCCGTGATCGCCATCGTGCCGACCGCCAATCGCGAGAAGGCGACCGTCAAGGTCCGGATCGGTTTGAAGCTGAAGGACCCGCGCATCCTTCCCGACATGGCGGTCAAGGTCACCTTCCTGGAAGACGGCGCGCCCGCCACGGCGCGATCCGAGGCGACGTCCGGCGCCAACTAGCATGTCCCGGCGAAGTGGATACCGGTTCGCCGACAAGGGCATGCGCTACCGTGGAAAGTCATCAACTCCGAGAGAGACTCATGCTGTCACCAGATGCCTCGATGGTCACCCTCGTCGGTCTGTGCAAGCGCTTCACCAAGGGCAAGGAGACGATCACCATCTTCGATCATCTCGATCTCGCGATTCCGCGCGGTGACTTCATTGCCGTGATGGGCCCGTCGGGCTCCGGCAAGACCACGCTGCTCAACCTGCTCGGCGGCATCGACCGTGCCGACGAGGGCGAGATCGGGGTGGCCGGAGAACGCATCGACCATCTGTCCGAGGGCGAGCTGGCGCGCTGGCGGGCGTCCCATATCGGCTTCATCTTCCAGTTCTACAATCTGATGCCGATGCTCACCGCGGCGCAGAACGTCGAGCTGCCGCTGCTGCTCACGAGGCTCGGGCGCAAGGAACGGCGCAGCAGGGTCGAGACCGCGCTGGGCGTCGTCGGCCTCGCCGACCGGGTCAAGCACTATCCGCGGGAGATGTCGGGCGGACAGCAGCAGCGCGTCGCCATCGCACGCGCCATCGTGTCCGACCCGGCCCTGCTCCTGTGCGACGAGCCGACCGGCGACCTCGACCGCGCCACCGCCGACGAGATCCTGTCGATCCTGCAACTGCTCAACCGCGACCTCGGCAAGACCGTCGTGATGGTGACCCACGACCCGGCGGCGGCGAAATACGCCAATCGCGTGCTGCACCTCGACAAGGGCCGCTTCATCGAGAAGGAGCTCGCCGCGTGAACGACCTCGTCCTCATCCGCAAGAACCTGTTCCGCAAGAAGCTGCGCGCGATCCTGATGATCGTGTCGATCCTGATCGCGTTCGCGATCTTCGGCGTGCTGGCGAGCTTCGAGCGCGCATTCAATGCCGGCCAGGACCGTGCCGCCGCCGACCGCCTGGTGGTCGTCAACAAGATCAATTTCACCCAGCCGTTGCCGATATCCTACTACGAACGCGTCGCCGCGATCGACGGGGTGCGCGAGGTCACCCATCTCAACTGGTTCGGCGGCTACTATCAGGATCCGAAGAATTTCCTCATCGTGATGGCGGTGGAGCCGGAGAGCTATGTGAAGCTCCACGACAGCGACTTCGTCATCGCGCCGGAGGCGCGGTCGGCCTTCATCCGCGAGCGCACCGGCGCGCTGGTCGGCGAGCGGATGATGGCGAAGTGGGGGTGGAAGGTCGGCGACCACATACCGATCTCCAGCAACATCTTCTCCCAAAAGAACGGCTCGCACACCTGGGACTTCACCATCGTGGGAACCTTCGCGGGCCGCGCGCCGCAGAACGACACCAACATCATGCTGCTGCAGTACGCCTATTTCGACGAGACGCGTTCGTTCGGCAAGGACCAGATCGGCTGGCTGACGCTGCGGACGACCTCCCCCGCCGTCAACGACCAGGTGACCAAGGCGATCGACCAGATGTTCGCCAACTCGCCCTACGAGACCGCGACCGATACCGAGAAGGCTTTCAACAAGGCGTTCGCCGCCCAGCTCGGCAACATCGCGCTGATCGTCGGGCTGGTGGTCGGGGCGGCCTTCGTGACCATCCTGATGATCGTCGGCAACACCATGGTGATGACGGTGCGCGAGCGCACCCGCGAGATCGGCGTGCTGAAGACGCTCGGCTTTTCCGGCGGCCGCATCCTGCGCCTGGTGCTCGGCGAATCGATCCTCCTGGCGCTGATCGGCGGCCTGCCGGGTCTCGCCATCGCGTTCATCCTGATCGCCAACATGCGGGAAAGCCTGATGACCTTCGTTCCGACGCTGGCGCTGCCGCCCGACATCGCGGCGGCCGCCGTCGGCCTGATGCTGACGCTCGGCGTCCTCACCGGCCTGGTCCCGGCGCTCAACGCGATGCGCCTGAAGATCGCCGCGGCGCTCGGCCGGAGCTGACCGATGCGCTCGCTCCTTCTCCAGATCGCGGCTGTCACGACCATCAACCTCAAGAGCATGCCGCAGCGGCTGTGGCTGTCGCTGTCGACGGTGACGGCGGTCGGGCTCGTCGTCATGGTGCTGCTGTCGTTCCTCGCCATGGCCAACGGATTCCAGCGCACCATCGCGGGTTCCGGCGCCGACGATGTCGCGGTGGTGCTGCGCGGCGGCTCGCAGTCGGAGATCAACAGCGTGGTGACGCGCGATCAGGTGCGGCTGATCGAGGAAGGCCCCGGCGTCGCCGCGGGCGCCGACGGCAAGCCCGAGGTCTCCGGCGAGCTCTACCTGACGGTCGACGGCATCAAGCGCACCACCCGGACCAAGGCGAACCTGCCGCTGCGCGGCATCGGCCCGCGAGGCGCCGCATTGCGGCGGGCCATCGTCCTGATCGAGGGACGCATGTTCGCTCCGGGCAGCAACGAGGTCGTGGTCGGCAAGGCGCTGCGCGGCGAGTTCCAGGGCTTCGATCTCGGCGGGACGATCACGTTCGGCAGCAGCCGGTGGACGGTGGTCGGCGTGTTCTCCGCCGAGGGCAGCGTGTTCGAATCCGAGATCTGGGCCGACCTGCCGGTGGTGCAGAGCCTGTTCAAGCGCAACAACGTCTTCCAGACCGTGCGCGCCCGGCTGACCAGCCCGGCGGCGCTCGGCACGCTGAAGGCTTATGTCGACAACGATCCGCGACTCAAGCTCGACGTGACGTCGGAGGCCGCCTACTTCGCCGAGCAGGCTTCGCGCACGTCGGACCTGATCCAAAAGCTCGGCTGGCCGCTCGCCATCGCGATGGCGTTCGGGGCGCTGGCCGGCGCGCTCAACACCATGTACTCGTCGGTGGCGGCGCGCGCCACCGAGATCGCGACCTTGCGCGCCATCGGCTTCGGCGGCTTTCCGGCCTTCGTCGGCACGCTCATCGAATCCCTGATCCTGGCGGCGATCGGCGGCGCGATCGGCGCGGCCGCCACCTATCTGATCTTCGACGGCTTCACCGCCTCGACGCTCGGCGCGAGCTTCACCCAGGTGGTGTTCAGCTTCCAGCTGAGCCCGCGGCTGATCGGGCAAGGTGTGGTTCTCGCCCTCCTCGTCGGTCTGATCGGCGGGTTGTTTCCGGCGATCCGCGCGGCCCGCATGCCGATCGTCGCCGGGCTGTATGGGTGACCGCGATCGCGGCTCACCACCGTCAGTCGATGCCGTGAGCCGCATGTGGACGTGACGATCGCGGGTCGGGCAGCACGGGCGTTGCGCCGCTCCCGAGAATGGCCGCCAATGCGCCGTCGAGGGTGCGGTGGCGGAACACGAAGCCGCTCGCCAGCGCCTTGCCCGGCAGCACGCGCTGCCCGCCGAGCAGAAGCTCGTCGGCGAGATCGCCCGCCAGCCGGCGCAGCAGCGCAGCCGGTACCCGCAGCATCGCCGGGCGGTGCAGCGCCCGGCCGAGCTCAGCGGCGAACGCGGCGTTCTGCACCGGCGTCGGCGCCGTCGCGTTGATCGCGCCGGTCACCTCGGGCCGGGCGATGATGTGGGCGATCAGCCGCACCAGGTCGTCGCGCTCGATCCAGGACATCCATTGAGTGCCCGAGCCGATCGGTCCGCCGAGACCGAACTCGAACGGGGTGAGCAGGCGGGCGAGCATCCCGCCCTGGCTGCCGAGCACCAGACCGGTCCGCAGCCGGACCACCCTGACGCCGTACTGCACGGCGCGCATCGCGGCGTGCTCCCACGCCTGGCACAGCTCGCGGCTGAAGCATGCCCTGCCGTCCGCCGATTCGGTCAGCGCCTCGTCCTGCCACAGGCCGTACCAGCCGACCGCGGAGCCGCTGATCAGCACCGACGGAGGGCGGTCGAGCCGGGCGATCAGGCGGACCACCGCCATCGTCGTGTCGATGCGGGATTCGACCATGCGCCGACGCCTCGCCGGCGTCCACAGACCGCCCGCGATCGGCTCGCCCGCGAGATTGACGATCGCGTCGATCGGCGTGCGGTCGGGAACCTGCTCGAGGCTGGTGACCAGCCGCAGCGGCGCAACCAGCATGTCGGCCCGCGCGCGATCGCGGACCAGCGCGATCACCTGGTGGCCGCCGGCCGCCAGCGCCTCCACCAGCCGCCGCCCGATGAAGCCGGTCGCGCCGGTCACCAGCACGGTCTGGCGGACCGGAAGCGCCGTCGTCAGCGTCTCGGCGGGACCGCATGCGAGCCGGTCGGACCGCCGGGCGGCGAACAGATCGCGCAACCCGAAACCCACGACGCCGAGCGCGGCAAACGCCGTCATGATGCTGCAAATCCCGTAGAACGCCGGTACCAGGGCGGTCGCCTGGCGGGCCCAGCCGACCAGGACGGGCAGCAGCAGGGTCAGGATGGCGCCGTAGTTGATGGCGAGCAGCGTGTGATTGATGCGCTCCGTTGCCGGCAGCTTGCGGCTCAGATCCTCCTCGACGAAGTCGGCGAGCGTGATCCCCACTTCGATGACGAGCACGGCGATCACCAGCATCGCCAGAAGCCCGTGCGGCTCGGACCAGCCGAGCAGCAGGAAGAGCACCGCGTAGAGCATGTTGCGCACCGCGTGCAGCCGGAGCTCGCGGCGCTGCGACGGCCGCCACGCCAGCCGCTCGGTCAGCTCGTGATGGTAGAGGGTGTCGAACAGGCCCATGGCGATCTGCACGGCGATGAGGGTCCAGAGTAACGGAGACGTCATGGCGTGACCTCCTGGAATTCAATCGTCTGATCAATGAGGCCGCCGAGCAGGCGGTGCTCCAGCCGGAGCGTGAAGACGAAGCGTCCGGCGCCGCACTCGGCGTGGGTCACCTCGAGGTCGCCGGGGCAGAGCCAGGACGGCAGGCGCAGGCGCCGCCGCAACACCTGCACGAAGTAGCTGTGGCTCTTGAACACCAGCGCGCCGTCGCGCACCGCCACGGTCAGCGCCATGCCGAAGCCGAAGCCGAGATATTCCTCCAGGCCGGTCGGGCCGGCGAAACGTTTCGACGAATGGATCACCTGTGGAAAGCCGTGGCGCCGGCCGTAGAGACGGGTCCAGATCTGGCCGCCAGTGGCAAGATCCTCCGTCACCGTCACGATGCCGGGGACGCCGGTGTCGGTCGAGGTCGGCAGCGGGCCGCCGATCAGCCGGGCGGCCTGCGCGAGCAGAAAGCCGAGCCGGCTCATTCGCGTCGTCACCACGCGGCCCGCATAAACGGTGGTGGCGCCGTCGGCGACGCGCCTGGAAAAGCGCCGGCGGATCGCCGGCGGCAGCGCCGCCCACTCCGGCTCCGACATCAGCGCCCGGAAACGCAGATCCGCGAGATCGACCGAGGCGGCACCGGGATCGGGGATGCGCTCCGCAGACGAAACACGGTCGTACGCCATGGCGCCCTCCACGGGCTACGGTGCCTGTCGCTTCTTCCCGCCGGGCAGAAGGTTGATGATCTTCGCGCCGAGCCGGATCAGGACCGCGAGCTTGGCGCGCGGCACGGTCAGCATCTGGGCGTACCAGCGATCCAGCGTCCCGACGAAATCCAGCATCTCCTCGAGGCGCCGGCCGGCGACCGGGTGCAGCGAGGGATCGCGCTCGGCGTCGGCGAGACAGGCCCTGAGCGCCGCGATCGCCGGGTCGATCTCACGCTCCTTGCGGCCTGCTGCGATCCGGGTGAAGACCTCCCAGATGTCGGTCTCGGCCTCGAAGTGGTCGCGGCGGTCGCTCATGATCGGCACCCGGCGGATCAGGTTCCAGGCGAGCAGCTCCTTGATCGAATTGGAGACGTTCGACCGCGCCATGCCGAGGGTCTCGGCGATCTCGTCGGCGGTCAGCGGACGCTCCGACAGGTAGAGCAGCGCGTGGATCTGGCTCACCGACCGGTTGACGCCCCACTGCCCGCCCATGTCGCCCCAGTGCAGCACGAAGCGCTGGATCGCCGCCGGAAGCTTGACGTTATCGCCTGTAATTTCTGTCATGACAGAAATATCTGTCATGACAATGCGAATGTCAAGGCCTGTGGGGTTGGGTCTGCGGGGCGACTATTGCGGCGGTGACCGCTTCGCGCGTGCGCGTTTCCGCCCGCCGTAACGGGCCTCGATCTCGCGGGCGAGCGTGGTTTCGCCGAGCATCTTCGTGCCGGCGAGCCACAACTCGCTGGCCTTTCCGTCGCGGCCGCGCACGCGGCGGACCGGCTCGCCGTGATTGGCGAAGCCGGTGGCGAGCACGATCCGGCCGCGGTCGCGGCCCGACAGCACGATCTCGCTCGCATCCAGGAAGGGATTGGGCAACGCCGGCATCGCGGCGAGCACCCGATCGCCGACTGCGACGAGGTCGATCGTGCGCGGCAGGCTCGACCAGCGCCCATTCCAGGCCGCGTAGGCCTCGCCAGTGATCGCCTCGTGACGAAGCCTGCGAGCGCAAAGCCATGGTTGGAATACTTGAAGCGCGTGTTCGGCGCGATGATCGGGCCGTCCGCGAGATCGGCGCGGATCTTTGTCGGCATCGGCGAACGGGCGACGGTCGAGCCATTGACCGCTGTCCGACCAGTCGCGGACGAGCCCGGCACCGTGGGAAAGCAACTGTGAGATGGTCGCCTCGGCGACCGCCGGATGCAGCCCGTCGACATACTGTCCGACCCGATCGTTGAGGCGGAGGCGGTCCTGCTCGCGCAGCTTCATGATGCCGGCGGCGGTAAAGCTTTTCGAATGGGAGGCGACGCGGAAGCGGTGGCGGGAGTTTAGCGGCACGCCGGCGACCACGTCGGCGTGCCCGAAGGCGCGATCGAGCACGACACGGCCGCGATGCACCACGGCGATCGCGTAGCCGAGCTGCTCGCTCAGCCGCATCTGGAATTCGATCCACCGCGGCACATAGTCGAGCGCGGCTTTGAGCCATGGGCTCATGGGTGTCTCCCTCGCGACGCTCTCGCACGGCGCCCGCAAGCATATCGCGGCGGATGCCGGCGACCAATCAAAGGTCGAGTCCGGTCCACGGCCCGCGCTGCGGCTTGCATTGCTCCGCTGCCACGACGATGATGTCGCGCTTCCGATGGAGGGCACGATGGACTTTCGCGATCGCCACGTCGTGGTGACTGGAGGCGCCGGCGCTCTGGGAACGGCCGTCGTCGGCACCCTGATCGCGGCCGGCGCCGTGTGCCACGTTCCGTGCCTGACCGCCGCCGACGCGGAGCGGTTCCCGCACCGCAATCACCCACAGGTCAAACTCGTCGTCGGTGTCGATCTCGTCGACGAGGCGGCGGTTTCCGGCCTCTACGACGCCGTTCCTGCGCTATGGGCCTCGATTCATCTGGCCGGCGGCTTTTCCGCCGCGCCGATCGGCGAGACGCGCAAGGCCGATCTGACGCGTCAGCTCGACATGAACCTGGTCACCTGCTTCCTGTGCTGCCGCGCCGCCGTGACGGCAATGATGCGGCACACGGCGGGCGGCAGGATCGTCAACGTGGCGGCCCGGTCGGCGCTCGAGTGGCGCACGGCCGCCGGCATGACCGCCTATGCGGCGAGCAAGGCTGCGGTCGCGGCGCTCACCGTCGCGCTCGCCGAGGAGGTGGTCGGTCACGGCGTCCTGGTCAATGCCATTGCGCCGTCGATCCTGGATACGCCCGCCAACCGCCAGGCGATGCCGAAGGCCGATCACACGGCCTGGCCGAAGGTCGAGGAGGTCGCGCACACCATCGCATTCCTCGCTTCGCCCGATAACCGGGTGACGCGCGGCAGCGTCGTCGCGGTCTACGGAAAGTCATAGCGCGCGGTCGCTACCCGGCGACCGGCACCAGCTGCATCATCGAGTTGCGCGCGAGCTTCTTCACCGCGTTCGACGCCGCGATGGTGCGTCCCTCCGCATAGCTCTCGTGGTTGCGCTCGATGTGGTCGAGATCGTAGAGATAGTTGACCATCACGCCGTGCGCCTGCGCCAGCCCCTTCGCCGACGTGTCGGCGAGCCAGTTGATCTGCTCGAGCCGCGCGCCGTTTCCGAGATGGAAGCGGGCCACCGGATCGATCGGCGTGCCGCGCCGGCTGCGCGCCCCGAGCAGGTATGACGCCGCGGCACGCATCAGCGGCTCGCGCAGCGGCTCGGCGGTTTCCGGCGCACGCCACCAGTCCGCCCCATCGACCGCCGAGACGGCGGCGCGGTCCTCGGCCGTGAACGCCCGCGAGCTCTCGATGACGCGCTCGCTGGCGAGCCATTTGGCGAAGCCCGGCACCGGCGACAGGGTGACGAACGTGGAGAGATTGGGCATCTCGCGCGAGATCTCCTCGACCACCTGCTTGATCAGGAAGTGACCGAAGGTGACGCCCGACAACCCGCGCTGGCAGTTGGAGATCGAATAGAACACCGCGGTGCTCGCCCGCTCGGGCGGCAGGATCTGGCGTTTGGTGGCGAGGATCGGCGCGATCGCCGACGCGATGCCGTCAGTCAGCGCCACCTCGACGAAGATCAGCGGCTCGTCGACCAGCGCCGGATGGAAGAACGCGTAGCAGCGCCGGTCCGCCGGATCGATGCGGCGACGCAGATCCTCCCAATCGTGGATCTGGTGCACCGCCTCGTAGCGGATGATCTTCTCCAGCACGATCGCCGGCATGCCCCAATCGATGCGCCGCAGCACCAGGAACCCCCGATTGAACCAGGATGTGAACAGGTGGACGAAATCGGCGTCGACCGCCTCGAGATCGCCGCGATGGACGAGCGTGTCCATCAGCTGTTCGCGCATCGCAACCAGC
>Ga0209415_10005849_pt1 | contig 21993 bp, 22 predicted proteins | sample PeaSoiSIISIP2007_FD_187696 | JGI IMG/M metagenome (GOLD analysis project Ga0209415, IMG submission 187696) | Peat soil microbial communities from Weissenstadt, Germany - SII-SIP-2007 (SPAdes) (version 2) | ecosystem: Environmental > Terrestrial > Soil > Wetlands > Peat | place: Germany... | reverse complement strand
ATCACCTCCGGCAGGATCACGTAGTCGTCGGGATTGGGCGCCTTGGAGACGCGCGTCGCCGCGAGGCCCGAGCGGTCGGTCGTGTAGGCGTCGCAGCGGCCGGAGAAGAACGCATTCTCGACCTCGTCGAGCTTCTCGATCACCAGCGGCTTGAACTCCAGCTTGTTGGTGCGGAAGTAGTCGGCGAGGTTGAGCTCGGTGGTGGTGCCGGGCTGCACGCAGACGGTGGCCCCGGCGAGCTCCTTGGCGCTCTTCACGCCGAGCTTCTTGGCCACCATGAAGCCCTGGCCGTCGTAGTATGTGACCGGCGCGAAGTTGAAGCCGAGATCGGCCTCGCGCGCCAGCGTCTCGGTGGTGTTGCGCGTGAGGATATCGATCTCGCCGGACTGCAGGGCGGTGAAGCGCTGTTGCGCCGAGGTTGGCACGAATTTCGCCTTCTTGGCGTCACCGAGCACGGCGGCCGCGACCGCGCGGCAGGTATCGACGTCGAGACCGGTGTAGTTCCCTTGCTGGTCCGACATCGAGAAGCCTGCGAGTCCGGTCGATACGCCGCAGGTGACCACGCCCGCCGCCTTGATCTTGTCGAGCGTGGGACCGGCGAGCGCCGGCGTCGCGCCGAGCGTGACCGCAAGCGCCACGGCCGCCAAACTGAACGATTTCATTTCATTACCCTCCTTGTAATTCGACGTGATCCCCCTCGTCCCGCTCGGCGCGGCTTCGAGGCCGCACTGTTTGCGGGCATTTCCCGCGTTCTATCACGTCGTCCGAGCAGGCCGCAACGCCGGGGAGCGCCGCGCACCCGATCATGCAATTGCCGAGCGCATATGTGACGCGCTTCACAACACGCTTTGCGAGCGTGCGTGCGCACGGCAAGATGCGGGTCCCCCTCTGCTCACCGACGGGTCACCATGGCAACTAATTCCAAAAAACCGGACACGCTTCTCACCCACGCGGGGACCAATCCACACGCCAATTTTGGAGTGGTTAACCCGCCCGTCTATCACGCCTCGACCATCCTGCACCCGACGGTCGCGCATCTGGAGGAGAGCCAACAGCGCCGCTTCCAGAAGGGCGTCGTGAGCTACGGCCGCTACGGCACGCCAACGACCTTCGCGCTCGAGGATGCGGTGGCGGCGCTCGAGGGCGGGGAGCGGGCGATCGCCTATTGCTCCGGCGCCGCTGCGTGCTACGCGGCGCTGCTCGCCTTCGTGAAGACCGGCGACCACGTGCTCGTGGTCGACACGGTCTACGGTCCGGTCCGCGCCTTCTGCGGCGGCTTCCTCAAGCGCTTCGGCGTCGAGACGACCTTCTACGATCCGATGATCGGCTCAGGCATCGAGCCCCTCGTGCGCGACAACACCCGAGCGATCTACCTGGAGAGCCCTGGCTCCATCACCTTCGAGGTGCAGGACGTGCCGGCCATCGTCGCGGTGGCGAAGTTGCGGGGAATCGCGACCATGCTCGACAATACCTGGGGCTCGCCCCTCTTCTATCATCCGCTCAAGTTCGGGGTCGACGTGTCCATTATCGCCGGCACCAAGTACATCGTCGGGCATTCGGACGTGATGATGGGATTCACCGTCTGCACCGAGGCAAGCTTCCCGAAAGTCCGGCAGTCTGCGGCCGAGCTCGGCTATCACGCGGCGCCCGACGACGTCTATCTGGCGCTCCGCGGCCTGCGTACGGCGGGCGTGCGGATGCGGCACCAAGAGCAGCAGGCGCTCGCGCTGGCGCGCTGGCTCGAGAAGCGGCCCGAGGTCGAGCGAGTTCTACATCCGGCGCTCCCCGGTCACCCCGGCCACGAATTCTGGAGGCGAGATTTCACGGGATCATCGGGCCTGTTCGGCGTCGTGCTGCACAAGGACATCCCGAGCTCCGCGGTGACCGCCATGCTCGACGGCATGGAGCTCTTCGGTATGGGCGCGAGTTGGGGCGGCTACGAGAGCCTGATCCTGCCGACCCATCCCGAGCGCATGCGCACCGCCAAGAACTGGGCGAGCGGCCTTACCCTGCGCCTCCACGCCGGCCTCGAGGACCTCGGCGACCTCATCGGCGATCTCGAGCGCGGCTTCGCGCGGCTGAACGCCGCCCGCTGACCCGCGGGCGCGGATGTCGCTCACGGCCTTCGAGCTCAGCGCGCTCGAGCTCAGCCTGCGCGTGGGGATCGCGAGCGTCGTCTGTAGCCTGCCGTTCGGCTTGGCCGCTGCCTGGCTGCTGGCGCGCCGCCGATTTCCCGGCAAGACGCTGGTGGACGTCATCATTCACCTGCCGTTGGTGCTGCCGCCGGTCGTGATCGGCTATGGGCTGCTGGTCCTGTTCGGGCGGCGCGGCGTGGTCGGCCCCTGGCTCTTCGACACGCTCGGCATCACCCTCGCCTTCGACTGGAAGGGCGCGGCGCTTGCCTCCGCCGTCATGGCGTTTCCCCTGCTGGTGCGCGCGATCCGGCTCTCGCTCGAAGCCGTGGACCGACGTCTCGAGGCTGCCGCTCTAACCCTCGGCGCCAGTCGCACCCGCGTTTTCCTCACGGTGACGCTGCCGCTGACGGCGCCAGGCCTCCTTGCCGGCGCCATCTTGGCCTTCGCGCGCAGCATGGGCGAGTTCGGCGCCACCATCAGCTTCGTCTCCAACCTGCCCGGCCTCACCCAGACGCTGCCGCTCGCCTTCTTCAGCCTGATCCAGCAGCCCGGCGGAGAGGCCGCCGCCCTGCGCCTTACGGTGATCTCGATCGTGCTTTCACTCCTGGCCCTGCTCGCATCGGAGCTGCTGGCGCGCCGGCTCGCCGCGCGCCTCGGCGCCGGCGCATGATCGAGGTCGACGTCCAGAAGCGCCTGGGCACCTTCGAGCTCGCTGCGAAGTTCACGGCGCCGTCCTCGGGTATCACGGCGCTGTTCGGCCGCTCCGGTACGGGCAAGACCACGCTCGTCAATGCGCTCGCGGGCCTGATCCGCCCGGACCGCGGCCGCATCGCGATCGACGAGGAGATCCTGTTCTCCGCCGCCGAGAACATCGACCGCCGCCCGGAGCGGAGGCGCCTGGGTTATGTTTTTCAGGAAGGCCGCCTATTCCCGCACTACACGGTGCGCGGCAATCTTTGCTACGGCATGCCGCGCGGCAGTCCGAGGGACCCCGCGCTTTCCTTCGAGGCCGTGGTGGAGCTGCTGCGCCTGGAGCCGCTGCTCAAACGGCGGCCGCACGATCTCTCCGGCGGCGAGAAGCAGCGCGTCGCCATCGGGCGCGCGCTGCTCGCCGATCCGCGCCTTCTTCTGATGGACGAGCCGCTGGCATCCCTCGATCTTGCCCATCGCGCGGAGATCCTGCCCTTCATCGAGCAGCTGCGAGACCGCCTGCGCATCCCCATCGTCTATGTCAGCCACGCCATGGAGGAGGTCGTGCGGCTTGCAGACACGCTGGTGCTGATGTCCGAGGGTCGGGTCGCCGCGGTGGGCGCGGTCGAGGACCTCACCAGCCGGCTCGACCTGAGGCCGCTGACCGGGCGCTTCGAGGCGGGCGCGGTGATCCGGGCCAACGTCGCCGGCAGCGATCTCGTCTTCGGCCTGACCGAGCTCGCTTTCCCCGGCGGTCGGCTGCGGGTTCCGCATCTGGGCTTGCCTCTGGGAACGGCCGTGCGCGCCCGCATCCGCGCGCGTGATGTGGCGTTGGCACTCGAGCGGCCCAAGGGCCTCTCGATCCTGAATGTGTTCGCGGGTTGCGTCGTCGAGATCGCCGCCGACCAAGGTCCCATGGTCGACGTGCGCCTCGACATCGGCAAGCCCGACCGCCCGGCGCCGCTCTGGGCACGCGTCACGCGTCGCTCCACCCACGACCTTCAGCTCGAGGTCGGCAAGCCGGTCTATGCCTTGGTCAAATCCGTCGCCCTCGACCGCCAGAGCTTCAGCCCCTATAGCCGTCGGGGACCGGTCGAGGAGTAAGAATGTCAAGTTTGAGTGGACGATTTCCCTGACGGGTCGATCGTCCAATCATGTGTTGCTCGCGGGAAGGCTTCTTGTTGATCTTATTGTGCCCGAGCGATAGTGCACTTTCCAACGATGCCGGATTTCCCCCGCTCGGCGTGAAGGCCCGCCGTCGAAGCTATGGCCGGGATTCCACGGGCAAGACCGTTTCAGTTGAGGGGGCGCGCGCTCAAACCGGCGCGGCGAAGCGCGCTCAGTCGACGATGAAGACCCTCGCCCCGGTCTCGGACCGGACGCGATGGGCCGGAGTTTCGCCGTCCGCCACACGCCAGCTCATGCCCGCCGAGAGCATGCACGCGGGCGTGCCGTCCTGATGCTCGATCGCGAGCGCCCCCGTCACCACGTAGACGACGTGGCCTTTCGAGCACCAATGATCGGCGAGGTAACCCGCACCGTAGTCGACGATGCGCAGCTGAACGTCCCCGGTCTGATGCACCCGCGCTTGCGCGGATCCGGACGCGCCGGGGATTCTGGACTCCGAAATCCGCGCCCAGTCGATGATCGCTTCCGGCATGTTCATAAGCTTCATTTGCGAGCGCTCAAGGTCCCGACGACACCGTCACGGAGAAACGTGCAGATTCGCCATTGACGGCGGCGTCCACCGTGTAGGCGCCAGAGGCGAGCGCCATGTTATTCCCGTAATGCAGATCGTCCAGGCCCTCCACGGCGCCGTACATGCGCGCAATCGGCAAGGCGCGCCGCTTCTTGTCGTCGCCGGTCAGCGTGATGCTCACCCTGGCGTCCGTGACAGGCTTGCCCGAATCTCGGGCAGAGACGTGGAGCTCGACGTGCCGGAGATCGGACATCGTCATCATGCCCGGCATCGCGTGATCCATACCGGGCATGCCCCCGGCCATTTTGCCGCTCAGCATGATCTCGCCGGAGATCGGGTGCTTCGCCTTCGCCTCGGCCGCGGTGTACATGGTCTCGCTCGGGCCCACCTGGAGGACCAGCCGATAATGTTGCGTCTGGTGCACCAGCTTTATGGCGTCATCGGCGCGGACCGATGGTGCTAGTATCAAGGTCAAAATGACGCATGCGAGAAGCCCGAGCGCCTTCATTCACCTCTCCCAGCTGATTGCGGCGGGATTCTACTTGTATCTACTGCCCCAACAAGCGGCTGCCGTTCATAATCCGGCGATGTCAGAAAGCCGTGTCAACTGCGTGCCTTAACCAAACGTCGCCAAGAAATTCGCTTTCTCAACTGCGCCGTGCGCACTATAGTCGGGTACTGTTGAACCAATCGAACTAGCTCTTTTGTCGCGACGAGGAGATCGTACATGCAAGCACGCACCACACCGCAAGAACGGGCTCGCCCCGGGCGCCGTCGGCGCACGGTCAAGGAACATGGGCCCGATCCCGCGGACGTTCATGTCGGCTCTCGCCTCAGGCTGGCGCGCGGCCTCCTCGGCTTGAGCCAAGTGCAAGTGGCGCAGGAGCTCGGCGTGTCGTTCCAGGCCGTACAAAAGTACGAACGGGGCGAAATCCGCGTCAGCGCGAGCCGACTGCTGCAGGCCTCACGCCTTCTCGGCCAGCCTCTCGAATTCTTCTTCGAGGGTCTGGATTCCCCGTCCTCCAGCGACGGCGACAAGGGTGAGTTCGTACGCGCAGAGCTCGAGCTGCTTCGGGCGTTCCGCGCATTGCCGAACGACGAGCTGCAACGCCAGATTCTGCGTCTCGTGCGCAGCATGGGGCGCGCACTACCCGCGGCGTAAACTGGTTCGCGTGGCGCCTAAAGCAGCGCCGCGTCCTCCATCTCGGCTTCACCGAACGACGGTCTTACGCCTCCCAGTGTAAAGCGGTGAGCAGGCATCCGCGCGCGACGGTCGCGTCAAAGACCGCGTCGGACATCCTGCGACGGCGGGCTCGTCTGGCGTACCCTTCCCATTCGTCGGCCGCCGTTTCATGATCCCGGTCAGGCTGAGAGGGGGAAGAACCAGGATGGACCATCCGCCGAGCGACGATCCCTGCCCCATTCCCGATTTCTACGCCTCGTTCGCGCCGCCGGCGTCTGCGACCGATCCGGTTGACGGTACCCATCGTACCGCTGTCGCGATCGTCGGCGCGGGCTTCACGGGCCTATCGACGGCGCTGCACCTCGCGGAGCGCGGCATCAAGTCACTCGTGCTCGAGGCGAAGGAGATCGGCTGGGGTGCGTCCAGCCGCAACTTCGGCCAGGTGGTCCCCTATTTCAAGCACGACCAAGACCACGTGCTGCAGCACTTCGGGCCCGAGATCGGCGAGCGCTTGATCGCCGCCGCCGGCAAGGCGCCGGACCTGGTCTTCGGATTGATCGAGCGCCACGGCATCGCGTGCACGCCCGTGCGCAACGGCCTGATTTTTGCCGCGCACTCGCCGGCAGCCCGGGAAGGCCTGGCGCGGCGCACGGTGTTCTGGCAAGGCCGGGGCGCGCCCGTCGAGATGCATGATGGGGCGGATGCGGCCGCGTTCGTCGGTAGCGGCTACTACGCCGCTTGCTCCATCGATCGGCGCGGTGGCACCATCAATCCACTGGCGTACGTACGCGGGCTCGCGCAAGCGGCGCTAAAGGCTGGCGTCACGATCTCGACCTGGACTCCCGTGACCGCGCTCGCCCGGGTCGGTAGCGATTGGCATCTCGCCACGCCTCGAGGGGAGGTCGTCGCCGACACCGTGGTGCTCGCGACCAACGCTTATACGGAAAGCGAGCTCTGGCCGGGCTTGCGACAGAGCATTATCCCGATGCGCTCCTATCAGCTCGTCAGCCGTCCCCTCGGCGAGAACGTCCGGCGGAGCATATTGCCTCGTTATCAGCCACTCACGGACACGCGGCCCTTGTTTTCGGGCGTGCGGCTGCATCCGGACGGGCGCCTGCAGGCAAGCGCCGACGGCCCGGCATTTTACGGCAGCGGCGCCGCTTTTGTTCCCAAGCTCAACCGGCGCCTCGGCAGGATCTTTCCGCAGATCGATACGCTCGATTGGGAGTATCGGTGGAACGGCTGGGTCGCGATGACGCTGGACCGATATCCTCATCTTCATGCGCTCGCCCCAGGTCTTTGGACCGGGCTCGGCTACAGCGGACGCGGCATTGGGCTCGCGACCCTGATGGGGCGCGAAATCGCCGGCCGCATCGCCGGAGCCGCCGAGCAGGACCTGGCTCTGCCCGTGACGCCACTTAAACCTCGATGGATCACGCGCGCGGCACGACCGCTGGTGAATTCGCTCCTGACCTATTACCGGTTGCAGGACCTCATCGCCGGGATGCGCCGCCGCGCCGCGTCGTCAGTCTGAAGCGGCCCGCGCCGGAGCGGGCCGAGCCTCGTCGGGCCGCCTCAGTCGCGCCAATACACCGACGAGATGCCGCGTCAGGATCAGCAGCAGCCGCAGGCTGAACAGCAGGCGCCAGGACACCGCCAGCCCCAGCGCATTGAGGGAGCCGACGGCAAACGACCGCATCATTTTCGCAAAACCGTCGGCGCTGGCTTCGAACCGACCATTCACCGTCAGGGTATCGAAGCCGAACTCGTTCTTGAACATGAAGAGCAATGACGAGGAATGCAGAGTGACGTCCGCCTCTCTGCCGCCTCGAGGTACTTCTGCAAAGCCTGACACCACCGAAACCGCGACCATACGGTCGAGGTCGCGCAGCTTGACAACCACGGGCTGAAACAGCCCGAGCGGCCGGAGCATGCTGAGCAGGGTGATTAGAGGCCGCGAGTTTCGCGCGAAGATCCTGGCCCGATAGCCCTCGAACGCCGAACGGAGCTCTTCGACACCGACCGAAGCTCCCGGCGGGCGCAGTGGCAAAGTTGCCACCTCCCCATAGCGCCGGTCATATCGGGCAAGCGCGGCCGCGGTACCGGTCGGGGGCTCGCCGACCTGCCAGGCATCGCCGGGGTAGAGCACCACCGGTATCGAGCCCGCCGCCGAGATCGCGTCGGCCGCGACCCCGGGCGTGTTCACGGCGTCGTTGAGATAGCTGTTCTCCTCGTTGGAGAAATATATCAAGCTCGCGAAAGGCAACGTGAAGCGCGGCCGAAGAATCCGGATCTGCTTCGCGAGAGCCTCGAGTTTCTGAGCCGCCGCCGCCGCGCGAAACGCGCGATTATCGCGCCCGCCCTTCCATGCGGCGTAGCTGAATTGCGAGAGGAGCAGAGTCGGCGCTGGCGCGAGTTGGCCGATCTTGCGGATGTCCCGCTCCAAACGGGCCGGGCAGTCGTTCAGATCCAAGAGGGACTGGCGACCATCGGTCAGGTAAAGCCAGGAATCGTAGAAATAATACGCGCCGCAGGTTGCCGTGACCGTGGGACTGAGCGGCGTAGGCACGCCGTCCTCGAGTTCTTGGACGGAGAGGCCAAGCGACTTGCAGAAGTCGGCCACGCGTCGATCCCGCGTCGCCTGATAGAGAATCGTGACCTTGTTTCCGTGCTCCCTCGCGACGCGCGTTAGGAAGGCCGGCGAGAAGTGGTCGGGATGCTCATGGGAGATCCAGATGAGCGATACGCCCTGCATGATCTCCCCGAATTCCATCGGCGTCGGGATCAGCAGATCCCAACCCCCGTTGAACGCCGAGCCTTCCGTCCAAGGATCGAACAGGAGTCCGAGGCCGTCGGTTTCGACCTTGCAGCACGCGTGATTGATCAGCGTCAAACGCATGAGTGGCGGCTCGTCACCCGTCTAATCTAGGCCGGAGTATGGTGCGGCCGGAAGCCCCTGCTCTCGTCGTGCTATTGTTGTGCGACCAATTTCAATCTCTGCGATTGGCGTGCCGTTGGTTGCTCACCCTCGCAGGAGACTCAGCCGGCTTGACTTGCGTAGAGGGCGCCGATGTTGACCTATTTGACCTCACTCCTGAGCGATGCGGATTTGACGCCTCACGGTTACTGCTTGATGTGGCGTCCGGAGCTGGTTTGGCTCCACGTGATTTCCGACGGCGTCATCGGCATCGCCTACTACCTCATCCCCATCGCGCTCGCCTATTTCGTCTCGAAGCGCGGCGATTTGGTCATCGGATGGATGTTCTGGCTGTTCGCCGCCTTCATCTTGGCTTGCGGAACAACCCATTGGATGGAAGTCTGGACGCTCTGGCATCCCGACTATGGCGTGCAGGGGCTGATCAAGGGCGTCACCGCGGTTGCGTCGATCGCGACGGCACTCGCCGTGTGGCCGCTGATGCCGCAAGCTCTCGCGTTGCCTTCGCCCGTTAGTTTGCGGCGCGTCAACACCGAACTCGAGGAGCAGATCGCGGAACGCCGGCAGGCCGAGGTCGCGCTCCGCGAGCTGAACGAAAGTCTGGAGCGACGGGTCGCCGAGCGCACGGCCGAGCTCACTCGGCTGAACGATTCCCTGCGAGCCGAAATCGACGAGCGCAAGCGTGCCGAGGCGGAGCTGCGCGCGCGAGAGGCGCATCTGCGGACCGTACTTGAAACGGTGCCCGACGCCATCGTGGTCATCGACGCGCACGGCCGGATCGAATCGTTCAGCCCGTCGGCAGAGCGCTCATTCGGCCATCGTGCCGCCGATGTGATCGGCCGAAACGTCAGCATGCTCATGCCATCTCCCTATCGCGAGGCGCACGACGGCCATATCCGTCGTTACCTCGCCACCGGCGAGAAGCACGTCATCGGCATCGGGCGCGTCGTGGTCGGACAGCGCAAGGATGGCTCCACGTTTCCGATCGAATTGGCCGTGGGCGAAGTCGTCCTTGGCCCGGTGCGGCATTTCATCGGGTTCGTCCGCGATCTGACGGAGCGGCAGCGCACGGAGAAGCGCCTCCAGGATCTCCATGCGGAGCTCATGCATGTCTCGCGGCTCTCAGCGATGGGGCAAATGGGTGCGGCGCTCGCCCACGAGCTCAATCAGCCGCTCACCGCCATCATCAACTATTCCCAGGCCGCTCGCCGCATGATCGAGGCGAGCGCGGGGGCTGCGCCGATGTCCCTTGCCGACGTGATGGAGAAGACGTCGAGCCAGGCCGCGCGCGCCGGCCAGATCATCCGACGCCTCCGACAGTTCGTGGAGAAAGGCGTCACCGAGCATCGCGCGGAGAACCTCAACGCCATCGTCGAGGAGGCGTGCGCGCTCGCCCTCGTCGGCACCAAGGAAACCAACACCCGGGTATCCTTCGCGCTGGCATCGGACCTTCCACCGGTCGCCATCGACAAGGTCCAAGTGCAGCAAGTCGTGCTCAATCTCGTGCGCAACAGCATTGAGGCCATGGCGGAGAGCGCCGAGCGCGTGCTGGTCGTCGCAACCGGGATCGACGACGGGGGCATCGTGGTTGTGAGCGTCAGCGACACCGGGGCGGGCCTTCCCGAGGCGGTCGCGCGACAGATATTCCAGCCGTTCGTCACGACCAAGGCTCAGGGAATGGGCATCGGATTATCGATCTGCCGGTCTATCGTCGAGGCTCATGGCGGCCGGATTTGGAGCGAACCCAACCCGCAAGGCGGTACGATCTTCCTATTCACGCTACGGGTGGCGCACCCCGATACGCCGGTCGAGGGGCCGGCCACGGCATCCCGATGACGTGCAGGGCGCCCGCATGAATTCCTTGCCAATATTGGGCTAGACCACCATCTTACGTGTGGCGCCCCTGCGGTCCGGCCTGCGGGCTCGTCAGAGCCTGTGCCGGGCCCGGATTCCGTACCTGCTGGAGATTGGACCCAACGACGTGGCAAACGTCGGCCCGCGGTTCTACTTGGAGGACGGGGCGGTGGGCGGCGCAAGAGACCCCGATGGAGAGGCGATTGACGAAGGAAGATTTGATCGAGTTTGAGGGGACTGTCCTGGAAATGCTGCCGGACTCGCGCTTTCGAGTGCGGCTCGATAACGGTCACGAGACGCTGGCTTACACCTCCGGAAAGATGAAAAAGAACCGGATTCGGGTGCTTGCCGGCGACCGGGTGACGGTGGAGATGACGCCCTACGACCTCACGAAGGGGCGCCTGAGCTTTCGTCACAAGGACGAGCGCCGTCCGATGGCGGCGCCGCCCCGGCGGGGCCCAGGGGCGCGACGCTGAGGGGCGTGATTGGTGGTTGACCGCCACCGTCGTGCGGGCGGCTGAAGGACAAGAGTTATAAAAGACAAGGGTCTTAGAGGATATCGTGCAGATCGCAGCAGACCGGGAGGCGACGGGCCAGCAACACCACTCAGCGGAGCGCCAGCTTTGGTGCGCCGTGCTGGATCGGGCGATGCAAGATGCAATGGACCGCATTGCTACCGTTTCGGGTCCTCATGAGCGCCAGAAGCTCCGCGAGGAGGCACGAGACTGGTTTCTGCGGAATGGCGACGACTTCCGGTCTGCCTGCGAATCCGCGGGTTATGATCCCGATTACCTTCGCTCGCGCATTCTCTCGATGATCGCTCAGGCAGCCTGACTTCGGATTTTCCTTGACATTCCGGTGCCGAAGCCCCATTTCAGCGCCGACACGATCTCTCGCGATCGCGCAACGCGCAACGGACCTCCGAGTTCATAGGCGCGGCATTCCGAGATAAATCGCCAGTAACCCAGCCGTCCGAGCCGCGCGAGAGACGGAACAATATGCCGCCAGGCAGCCGCAGACGCGGCCCATGAAGCGGCTTAGAAAGCATTCTTTTTCAGTGACTCCCACATCGTTTTCCGGCCTCGGCGTCACCGAGCCGATCTGCCGTGCACTCGCGGCCGAGGGCTACGACGTCCCGACCCCGATTCAGACAAAGGCCATCCCGTACCTCCTCGCCGGGCGCGATCTTCTCGGTATCGCGCAAACCGGCACCGGCAAGACAGCGGCTTTCGCGGTCCCGATCCTGCAGCGGCTTGCTGCCAAACGGACGCATCCCGCCCCACGCGGCGCCCGCGTGCTGGTGCTTACGCCGACGCGCGAGCTCGCCGCCCAGATCGGCGACAGCTTCCGAACCTATGGCCGTCATCTCGGCCTCAAGCAGACCGTGGTGTTTGGCGGCGTCGGCCAGCAGCCGCAGGTCGATGCGCTGCTCAGGGGTCTCGATATCCTGATCGCCACCCCGGGGCGGTTGCTTGACCTGCTGAACCAGAAGCATGTCCGTCTGGACCTCGTCGAGACGTTCGTGCTCGACGAAGCCGACCGAATGCTCGACATGGGCTTTATCCGCGACGTCCGGAAGGTCATCTCGGTGCTGCCGAAGCAGCGTCAGACGCAACTCTTCTCCGCCACCATGCCCAGCGATATCAGCCGCCTCGCCAGCGAGATCCTACGCGATCCCGTCCGGATCGAGGTTGCGCCCGCGGCAACCACGGTTGAACTCGTCGAACAGCACGTCTACTTCGTCGATGCCGGTCAAAAGCGCACGTTGCTTGCCGAGGTCCTCAAGGACCCCACGCTCACTCGCGTGATCGTATTCACGCGCACGAAGCACGGAGCGAACCGCGTTGCCGAGCACCTCGAGCGCAGCGGGATCACGGCCGCGGCGATCCACGGCAACAAGTCGCAAACGGCTCGCCAGCGGGCACTCGAAGGCTTCCGGCGAGGCCACGCCCGCGTGCTGGTCGCCACCGACATCGCCGCGCGCGGCATCGATATCGACGGCGTGACGCACGTCATCAATTTCGAGATACCGAACGTGCCGGAGAGCTACGTTCACCGCATCGGGCGCACCGCCCGCGCTGGGGCCAGCGGAACCGCGCTCTCATTTTGCGCCCACGACGAGCGCGGCTATCTGCGCGACATCGAGCGGCTTACCCGCCGCTCTTGCGCCGTCGTAGATCATCGCTTCCGCGATACCAAACCCGCGGCGGCGTCCCGTCATTCGCCTCGCGGTGGCAGCCATCGGCGCGGCGGGCAACAGGCCTCACAAGCCCAGATCTGATACGAAGCCGCCCCGCCCGCTCTCACGAAATCACAAACGGCCGCGCGCGATCCTCTTGATCCTTCGCCAAGAGATCGCCGTGGCGGCTTGCGGTCGTTATTTGTCGCCGTTCTCGGGACGCGCCAGCGCCGAGCGTCTCAAAGCAGCAACCGTGGTGGTGCTAGCCGCCGCCGTCGCGTTCTGCAGCACGAAATCGATCGGGGTGCCGTCCTCGACCGTGCGGAACATGATCGGGATTTCGCGGCTATCGAGCCAAACTTCCTGCCGCTTGTCGCCGCTCACGATGAAGTGCCGGGCGGAAACCGACGTGCCGTTCATCGAGATCGTGTCGTAATCGCCGCCGGAAATCTGCACGTTCACGATCTTGCCCGTGCTGGTGGAAACCACGACTTCCTCGCCGGTGCGCTTGAGGACCCACGGATCCGAGGGCGAGATGGTTCCGGGAGCGGCGAAGGATCCCGCGGTCGCGTTCACCATGAACTGATCGCCTTGCGCCTCGCCGTGCACCTCGAGATGCCGGCCGCCTTTGTTGGTGACGCTTTGTAGCGAGACGAGCCGATTGCCACGCAAGACCTCGGTCGCGTCGGACTCCTCGCGATAAGCGACGACGCCCAGCAACGTCACAGTGACCAGCAAGTGCGAGTCTATACGGGTCGCCTCTGGGGTGCGGTCGATGGTATCGGTGAAGGTTCCGATCTCGCCGTAGATCGGATGGACGACGGAGTACGTGTAGACCTGCTGTCCCGCCAGCGCCGGTGCGGCGCTCGCCATGACGCTCAAACTCATCGCGCCCGCTATCGCCCTGGCCCGCGTCATGGGACGTCCCCTCTCGTCGCCTCGACTCGCTCTAGTAGGGTTATGCGGGCTGACAAGAAAGTCAAGCGATCAACCTTATTCGGACCCAACAAGTCTTTGAAAAGGCTGAAACTGCAAATGTGAACGCTGGACCCGCAACTTGGTTGCATCGGACGGCCCGACCCAGTGACTAGGTCGCACCTCTGGCTCAAAGGCCTATCCGGCGGCGGCGCGCGCTGCGAGCCCGTTCACCGGGTGGCAGCGGCCAGCTCAACCCAGCCCTTCCTGCGGTAGCAGGCGGGAAGCAATGCGGGCGCGGCGAGCGCGAAACCGAGCCAGATGGCTGTGTCCATATCCATGCCGCTTGAAAGCGCGGAAATATCCCAATCCTCGTCGAGGAGGAAGAGGGAGCCCAACGCCAAAGCAAACACCAGAGCCTCGATCGGCGCCCGCTTGCGCCAGTAGTAGACGGGGCCGAACAAGAATGCCCAGAGCGCGGAGAGCGGGCTCACCCGCTCCGTTGATCCGAGGAAGGGCGATCGGAACCTCCGCGACGCGAAGTAGCTCGTAGGCACGCGCGCATCCCCTCCGCTTGCCCAGCCGCGTGATCAGGAGAAGCGGTCGACTTGGCTGTGCAGCTTCGGCAGCAGTGGATGATCCACCGGCCGGGTCGGGTCGAACCTGGCAATCGTGATCACCACGGCCACGGCCGCAAGCGCGACGATCAACCCGCATTCGAGCGCGTTGGATCCGGTGTTCAAGGAGATGAAACGGTGAGGCTGCAAGCGCATGGACGCGACCTCCTCGAGAAGTAGAGTGCGCGTTCTACGTCCGAGCGGCCTAACGCCCTGTTAACTATCGCGACAATCCGCCGAGAATGCGCGGCAATGTATCCGAAGCTCTCGCTCAGTCTCGCTCCAAGACTTGCTGCAACGCCTCTCGATCGACCACCGTAATCGTCCCGTCGGCAAGGCGGACGATCCCATCCCGCTGCCAGCGCGCCAGCTGCTTGTTGACGCTCTCACGAGAGGTGGCAAGCGCCTTGGCGAGCTCTCCCTGGCTCAGTTTCGTTTCGATCAGAAGTCCCTGCTCCGTCTGGCGCCCGTGTGCGCCTGCGAGGCTCAACAGCTTCTTGGCGAGGCGAGCCGGCAGATCGAGGAGCGCCAGGTCCTCGACCTGCTCCGTCGTGCGCCGGAGTTTCGCGCATAGCGCGATCAGCAGTTTGGTCGCGACCGGCGGGTGCCGCTCGAGGAAGGGCAGGAAATTGCGCCGCTCGATCACCAGCACCTCGCTGTCGGTGACCGCGGTCGCGTCGGCAGAGCGCTCGCCGCCGTCGAGCAGCGCAACCTCGCCGAAAATGTCGCCCGGTCCAAGCGTGCTGAAAATCACCTCGCGGCCGTCGGCGCCCGGTCCGGAAATCCGGATCTCCCCTTTGATCACGGCCATCATTCCGGTGCCGGGCGATCCCTTCAGCAGCACCGTTGCATGCGGGCGAAAGCGCTCGATCCGCGCGTAGGCCAGGAGCTCGTCGAGCTCCGCCGGCGTGAACTCTCGGAACAGGAAGTGTCCCTGCAGCAGGTTTCGCTTCAGATCTAAGCCAGCCGTCGGCATGCTTGGCACCAGCGGTTCTTGCTGATGCCAAATTAACCCCGGGCCGGCCGGCATGGCCAAGCCTAATTCGAATCCGGTGACGCCCGTTGCCGCCGTCACGAGAAGAGAGCCAGCAGGGCCACGCAAATAAAGGCGATCAGCCAGGCAGCGCTGACCTGAACCGCCGTGGCGATCGATTGCGAGTCGACCGGCTCTCGTCGTCTCTGGCCGTCGCCGAAAGGTGATTCATGCGATCGCGCGGGGTTCATGGCGAGCTCCCTGCGATAATGTCGACTTGGCGCACAGTAAACGCAGCCAGTCTCGGCTTGTGTGAGGTAGCTCACAGGCTCGTTGCGCGACTCGAAGAGAGGCGCATCGGAGAAAAACGCGCCGGACATCCCAGCAATTTCGACACGAAACCAAGCAGAAGTTTTTGCGGCAATTTTATCTTTATGGTTCTTCCCGACTCGGTGAGAGCGTCTGTAGGATCAATACTCGACTGACGTCGAGAGTACCTTGGGGAGCACGAACATTCCAACGGCGGCCCTGTCGTCCCGACGACCCGTGCGACGCGCGCGGCAATTCCGCGCGCGCATTGCTCGGCATTCGTCGAAAGCTTGAGCCAGGCGGACGGCATCGAAAATGTCCGACCAGCTCCTGGAACTGACTTACCGGATAGAGGACCTGGAGGGCGATGCGGGGAGCGGGCGCTCGCGCCTTGCTGTGTGGAGCGAGCGGCTCGCGCTGTGGGCGCTGCGCTTGCTTTGTCTCGCCCTGCTCGCTTGGGGCGCCATGCTCGAGGCGCGGACATCCTTCGTGCAGTCGATCCTGTTTTCGCGCGCTACGGACGGCATGTCGTTCACGCTGGCAGTGGGACCCAACACCGACATTCGCTTCCCCAAGGGCGGGCCCTACGACGAGCGTCTGGGATACGTGCAGCTCCCGTCGGAGATCGAGGCACTGCGCGCTCGTCATTTCGTTGTCGAGCAGCAAGCGGTGCCGTCGCCGCGGCTGCGCGAGTTCATCGACCTTGGCGGCTACGCCCTTTATCGCGAGAAGGGACACACGGGATTGCGGCTGCTCGACCGGAGCGGTGCCAGCATCTACGCGACCGATTATCCCGAGCGCGTTTATGGCGAGTTCACCGCAGTTCCGCCGCTGGCAGCGAATACCCTGCTGTTCGTCGAGGACCGGCATCTGCTCGATGCGGATCAGGCGCAGCACAATCCGGCCGTGGACTGGGACCGCTTCGGCCTAGCGATCGTGGGCCAGGCCGCCGGTTGGATCGATCCTCGCCTTAAGCAAGGCGGCGCCAGCACGCTGGCGACCCAGATCGAGAAGTTTCGGCACTCGCCGGGCGGCCGCACGGAGCGGATGGGCGAGAAGCTGCGCCAGATGCTCACCGCGAGCGCGCGGGCCTATGCCGACGGACCCGACACGATGGCGGCCCGGCGCCGCATCCTCACGACCTATCTCGACGCGACGCCGCTGAGCTCGCGCCCCGGCTTCGGCGAGGTGATCGGCGTCGGCGAGGGTCTCAAGGCCTGGTACGGCACCGATTTCGCCGACGCCAACCACGTCCTCACGGCTCCCGCACGCACGCCCGTCGAGCTCGCGCGAAAGGCCGAGGTCTATAAGCAGGTCCTGAGCCTGCTGCTGGCGGAGCGTCGGCCGTCCTACTACCTCGCGACCGACCGCCACGCGCTCGAGGCGCTCGCGAACCAATATCTCGGCCTGTTGTCCGGAGCAGGCGTCATTGATGCCGCGCTCCGCGATGCGGCGCTCGATACGCAGCTTCGCTTCAGCGCGGAGCCCCCTGCCCCGCCTCCGGTGTCGTTCGTCGGGCGAAAGGCGACCGGGACGATCCGCGCGCGTCTCCTCTCGGCGCTCGCCGCGCCAAGCCTCTATAGCCTCGATCGCCTGGACCTCACGGCGCAGACGACCTTCGACACGCCGACCCAGGAGCGCATCACCGATGTGCTCGCGGACATCAGCGACATGAGCCGCGCCAAGGCGCTGGGACTCGTGGGAGAGAAACTCCTGGGCGCCGCCGAAGATCCCGGAAAGGTCACCTACAGCGTGGTGCTCTACGAGCGCGGCGCGGACCGGAACTATCTTCGCGTCCACGCGGACAGCCTCGACCAGCCCTTCGACATCAATTCCGGCGCCAAGCTGATCCTGGGATCGACTGCGAAGCTGCGGACGCTCACGACCTACCTCGACATCATGACCGAGCTGCACGCGCGCTATGGCCACGCGTCAGCGTCCGAGCTGTCCGCCGCCTATGCGAAGGCGCAAGATCCGCTTTCGCGATGGGCCATCGGCTTCATCGCGGGCACGGCGGATCGCAGCCTGCAGACATTGCTCGACGCCGCGATGCAGCGCCGCTATTCCGGCGACCCCTCGGAGGTCTTCTTTACCGGCGGCGGGCAACAGGTCTTTCACAACTTCGAGAAATCCGAGGATCACGAGGTTCCGACCGTGTTCGAGGCCTTCGAGCACTCGGTCAACCTCGCCTTCGTTCGGATCATGCGCGACATCGCGCACTATTACACAACCGTGCACAGCGGCGGGTCTGCGGAGCCGCAATGGGGGAACAATCAAGAAGCCGCGCGCGAGTCTTACCTGAGACGCTTCGCGGACCAGGAAGGCCGCGTTTATCTCAATCGATTCTATGACGACTATCAGGAGCGAACACCCGAGGAGGCGTTGTCCACGCTCGCGGGTCGAGCGAGCCCGACGCCGCGCCGGCTCGCAATGATATTCCGATCCGCGCGGCCGGAAGCCTCGGCGGCGGAGCTACAGGAGTTCCTGGCCCGGCATCTGCCGAAGTTGTCGCTCGATGCCGCCGCGGTCGAGAGCTTCTACGCGGGCGCCGCGGTCGAGCGCTACTCGCTCGCCGACCGCGGTTATCTCGCGGGAGTGCATCCGCTCGAGCTCTGGCTCGTCGCCTACTTGCAGACGCATCCCAAGGCGCCGCGTGCGGAGGTCATAAGCGCGAGCGCATCGGAGCGGCAGGACGTCTACACCTGGCTCTTCAAGACCCACAACGAGCACGCCCAGGATGTGCGGATCCGCGTCCTGCAAGAAGAAGACGCCTTCAATGGCATCCTCGAGGATTGGCGACGGCAGGGCTATCCGTTCGGTCATCTGGTTCCGTCCTATGCGAGCGCGATCGGCAGCTCCGGCGACCGGCCGGATGCTCTCGCCCATCTCATGGGCATCATCCTCAACGACGGTGTCAAGCTGCCGACTTCCGATATCGAGCGCGTGAGCTTCGCGGCCGATACGCCGTTCGAGACCGACATGGCGCTCCAGCCGGAAGCGCCGAAGCGCGTGCTGGCGCCCGAGGTCGCGGCGACCCTGCGGCGTGCCCTGATGGGCGTGGTGCGCGAAGGCACGGGCACGCGGGCCAAGGGCGCGTTCCACGGCGCAGACGGCAGTGCTCTCGCCATTGGCGGCAAGACCGGTACCGGGGACAACCGCTTCGAGACGTTCGCCGCCGCCGGCAAGCTGATCGAGTCCCGCGTGGTCGACCGCACGGCCACCTTCGTGTTCTTCATCGGCGACCGTTTCTTCGGCACCATCACGGCTTACGTGCCCGGCGCCGACGCGGCCAATTATCACTTCACCAGTGCGCTCGCCGCCCAGCTCCTGAAGAGCCTCGCCCCGCAGATCCAGCCGCTCATCGACGGCACCACAACGACGGTGCAGCGCATCGACGGCTCGATCTCGATGATCTCTGCCCGCGGCGATGCCGCCGCGATCGGGAACCCGCAGCCGATTCCCCCGGCCATCCCCCTGAGGTCGCCGCAGCCGACGTTGCGAGCGCGCTAGGAGGCCACGTCCCGCGCTCCAGCCTCGGAGGTGGTCGCTATTTGCGCCTCGTCAGGACGACGTGCGTCGCGCTCTCAGTGGGAACGTGCTCCGCGCACCGATATCCCGAGCTTGATCATGTCGATGCCGGTGAAGAGCTGCTCGCCGGAGCCCAGAGCATCAGGGCAATGGCCACGTGCATTTCATCAACGGGCCCGCGCGAAGATATTGCCAGATCGTGGCGACGGCACCGCTGTGGCGTCTCAATCCGTCGACGGCGCCAGCGCGTTCTCGATGATCTCGGCTCGCGTTGACAACGCGGTCGGGCCTCCGCGGCCGATCCCCCAGCCGCTGGTTTATCGCTAGGATGCACGGATGCACCCGTTGACGATCCTGCAGGTCATGATCTTGCTGACCCTCGCGAACGGCACGCCCGTGATCGCGAAGAGGATCTTGGGCGATCGGTTCGCCTATCCCCTGGACGGCGGCGCTCTGTTCCTCGACGGCCGGCCCTTGCTCGGCCGATCGAAAACGGCGCGCGGCATCGTACTATCGATACTCGCGACGTCGCTGGGCGCGCCGCTCGTCGGCCTCGCGGCGAGCGTCGGCTTTCTGGTCGGTTCGATCGCCATGGCGGGCGATCTCTTTTCCAGCTTCTTGAAACGCCGTTTCGATTTGCCCTCCAGCAGCCGGGCGACCGGTCTCGACCAGATCCCGGAATCACTGTTTCCGCTCCTGGCCTGCCGCGTGACGCTCCCGCTGACGCTCGGCGATGTCGCCGTGGCCGTCGCAATTTTCTTCCTAGGCGAGGTGGTTCTCTCACGCCTTCTTTACAAACTTCGAATTCGCGACCGCCCGTATTAGGCGATGCTCATCCGCGCTGCAGATGGTGCAGCGTGATCTCTGGCGGACAATTGAGACGCACCGCGACAATACACGACCCGACGCCGACCGAGGTATAGCCGGCCATCTTGTTGTACGTCCACGCGCCCGCTCCCATGCGTCTCGGCAAGTTCGAGTCCAGCGTGATTGGAATGGAGCCGGGGAGACAGATCTGGCCGCCGTGAGTGTGGCCGCTCAACAGCACATCGAAATCCGCGTTGGCGGCCTGCCGATAGATCTCCGGCGTGTGCGACAAGAGGATCGAGAATTCGTCGTGAGGGACCGGCGTCGCGGCCTTCTCGATGTTGTCCACCCGGAAATAGTGCGCGTCATCGATACCGGCGAGGTGAATGCGCTGGTCGCCCCGCGTGATGATCTCGGCCTCGTTGAGCAGCATGCGGATCCCCATCTCCTCCATGCCGGGAACCATGCGGATCGAATCGTGATTGCCTAGGACGCCATAGACCGGGCCCGTGAGACGGGAGCGCACGGTGGCCAATCCTTCGAGGGTCGCCCCGATAGGCCCGAAGGTCTGGGCACGAAAATCGCCGGTGAGCACACAGATGTCGTACGGCAGCCCCTCGAGAAGCGCGCTCAGGTGACGCATCGCGCCCGGGTTCATGTCGACATGCATGTCGCTGATGTGAAGTATGGTGAAGCCGTCGAAGAGCGGCGGCACCGTCGCGAGCCTGATGTGGTTGTGGCGCAGCTCGACGCGCTCGGCGTTTCTACGCCCGCGCCAATAAAGGCCCGTGAGCTTCAGCGTGTTTCGAATGATGGAATGAGCGGAATACCAATTCTCGATGTGAAAGAAGTTGAGACCTCCGCCAAACACGCGCGCCTCGTGGTCCGTCTCGATCCCCAGCCTCTGCCTGGCGTATAGGCGGCCGAGGCGCCGCTCCAGCTTGTCTATGGTTTCTGGGTTCATGAGGCGCCGCTTGCGACCCTGACGACCCGCGGTTTCGCGGGTTCTTCCGGCGTTGATGCCATCCGCATGGAGGTACAGGGTCCTATCGGCGCGTTCGTGTTTAAAAATCAATTCGCTATGAGATAGTAGGCGTGTGCGTCATCAGACTGACATTGGTCGCTGATCCTGATCAAGGCCACCGGAGTGCCCGTGCTGCAAGTTGCTGTGGCGCCGGGCGGCCTCGATCTCGAGTTGCTGAAGGTCGGCGGCGGATTTCCCGCCCAGTATCGAACGCCCATCCCGCCTATCGCGGCGGACTACGCCGCGGCGATCGATGGAGGGCTGAACCGGTATTTCGGCGGTGCCGTGCCGCGTCTTCTTGTCTGGCTCGGTCGCTATCTCGTGGGCGATGCCGGCGAGGCAGACGGCCACGCTGTCCGCGATTGCTGGCGCACACGCAGTGCGACGTCCTGTTGGTCCGGTAGAACCTGATTTCGGATACGCTCCGGTACGGTATCTCCGGGTCGGACAGGGCATGAATGGCGACCCCGGCGGGATTCGAACCCACGACATCTCGCTTAGAAGGCGAGTGCTCTATCCAACTGAGCTACGGGGTCGCATCGAGAACGAAGTCCGAATGACCAGTCCAAATCCGTCCAAACGAGCGCAGAACTCTGCGGGAGGCTACTTAGAAGGCGACTGCTTATCCAACTGAGCTAAGAGTGCTCCGGTTCTCTGAGCATACATTACCAACGCCGGACCACGGCGGCCAGGACTGGACCAGCCGGCGCAAATCACAATCAACAGACGACCGCCGGTCAGGTCGGGCGATCGTATCTGAAATTGTCGGAGTAGCTCTTGGGGCGGATCGTACGTTGCTTGGGCGAGATCACCGTGTAGTCGAGCCCACGCTTGCGCGCGAAGGCCACGGCGGCGTCGAGGCTTTCGAATTTGAGCCGCACCTCGTTGAGCGTGTCGCCCGCGCTCGCCCACCCCATGAGGGGATCGGGCTCGCGCGGCGTGGCGGGCTCGTACTCCAGAACCCAGCTCCGGGTCTTGGCGGTTCCCGACTGCATCGCCGTCTTGGCCGGCTGATAGATGCGAACGCGCGCCATCGAGCCTCCTTGTCGACTGCCCACTCACCTCCGGTGGTCGGGGCGAGAGGATTCGAACCTCCGGCATCCAGCTCCCAAAGCTGGCGCTCTACCAGGCTGAGCTACGCCCCG
>Ga0209415_10005845_pt1 | contig 21997 bp, 19 predicted proteins | sample PeaSoiSIISIP2007_FD_187696 | JGI IMG/M metagenome (GOLD analysis project Ga0209415, IMG submission 187696) | Peat soil microbial communities from Weissenstadt, Germany - SII-SIP-2007 (SPAdes) (version 2) | ecosystem: Environmental > Terrestrial > Soil > Wetlands > Peat | place: Germany... | reverse complement strand
CGGAATCTCCCCTTCAGGCTCATCTTGTGTGAGAAACAAGTTCCGGCTTCAGGCTCATCTTGCATGAGACAAGACTTATACTTGTAGATAAATACGTTTCCTGGTAACCTTTCTGGATCGGGCGACGCCCTTTGTTGGACCCTGTATGCACGCGGCTGGCACACCTGTGCCAATTTCGACGACATTCATGAAGACTGGCAAAACATTTCCGCGCCTTGCTGTTGCGGCCCTGATATTCGCTCTCCTGATGGTCCTCGGTGGCTGCAGCAAGTCGAGTGTAAAAGCAGGCGGTGGCGGCCGGGCCGGCGAAAGCGGACCAGTTCCCGTGGTCGTGGCCAAGGCGTCCCAGCGCGATGTGCCGATCAACGTGGAGGTCATCGGAAACGTGGAAGCGTACTCCACCATCACGGTGAAGGCGCAGGTGGGCGGGGAGCTCAACAAGGTCTCGTTCCGTGAAGGCGACTCCGTCAAAAAGGGCGATTTGCTCTTTACCATCGACGCCAGGCCCTTCGAAGCTCAGCTCAGCCAGGCGCAAGCAAACCTGGCGCGCGATACGGCTGCGTTGAGCCAGGCGGAAGCAAATCTGGCGCGTGACATCGCCAACGAAAAATACGCGCAGGATCAGGCGGCAAGATATCGCGGATTATTCGATCAAGGCGTGGTCTCCCGTGAGCAGGCGGACCAGATGCGTTCCAGCGCCGATGCGCTTTCGCAGACGGTGCTCGCCGACCGGGCCGCCATCGAGAGCGCCCGCGCCCAGATCGTTGCTTCGAAAGCGGCCGTGGAGACTGCGACCGTCCAGTTGAGCTACACTGCCATCCGCTCGCCCATCAATGGCCGGACGGGCAGTATTGCCGTGAAGCAAGGCAACGTCGTCGCGGCCAACACCAGCGACCTGATGACCATCACCGAAGTTCAGCCCATCTACGTGACTTTCTCGGTCCCCGAAGCGGAGTTGAGCGATATCAAGCGGTACATGGCGCAAGGCTCGCTTCCAGTGCACGCCGCTCCCCAGGCCGACGTCACCGCGCAGGAATCGGGAATGCTGACGTTCATCGATAACGCCGTGGACGCTACCACCGGCACAATCAAACTCAAAGGGACTTTTCAAAATGAGGCCAACCGTCTTTGGCCCGGACAATTCGTGCGCGTGACGTTGGGGTTGACCATGCACCCGCACGCTACCGTGGTTCCCAATCAAGCGGTGCAGACGGGGCAAGATGGCCAGTTCGTCTATGTCGTCAAGCAGGATCGCACCGTCGAGATGCGGCCGGTAGTCACCGGCACGCGCGTGGATCAGGAATTGGTGATCGACCAAGGTCTGAAGCCGGGTGAGACAGTGGTCACCGAGGGTCAGCTCCGGCTCACACCCGGAAGCCACGTGCAGGTTCAGGGCGACCGGGAATCGCCGGCCGGCGGCGGTGCGCCACCTACCAAAACCGGTTAGGCACTCCGCGCTTATTTCGGCACTACGACCAGCATGTCCTTCGCGTCCACCTTTTCGAACTGCATCGGAAAGCTGCGACCCACGTAGTAGGCGTCCCACTGGTCCTTATAATGCCGCGATAGGATTTGTCCCGACTCCCCAATATCGATGTTATTGAACGATCCGTCCCAATTCGCCAGATCCGCCACGAATCGCATGGATGGCCCCAGTGTTACCGACGTCTGTTTGATGGTAGTCGAAGAACCGCTCATCTCCACCGGCCCGATATTGAAGTAAGTTCCGAAGTAAGGCAATCGGCTGCCAACCGGATGTTTGATCGTCAGCAAATTGTAGTGGCCGTAATCCCAGCGCGCGAGATTGCTGCCCTGCTGGCGCCTGCCTTCCTCGATACCGGCGGACAGCGCCGCTAGTAACGCGTCGTCCTCGTCGCGAAAAAAACCGCTGCCGCCCGATTCAAGAATCCGCTGGATCGCCACCGGCGCCATGTAAGGCCGGTAGATGTCCGGAGCGCCGGGCCACGCCGCGTGGACGGCTGCAGTCCGCAATTGATCGTAGGCCAACGTGATCACAAGCGGCGCGGCAGTCCCCTTCTCCATCTGCCCATTCCAAGGTCGAAGCAGCTTGACAGCTTCGCCTAGTTCCGCTTTGGCCGGCTTCTTGCGATCATACGCCACCACCATCCGCGCGGCGAGGAAACTCAAGAACGCGGAGTAAACATCCTTCTCGACGCCCAGCATTTCTTGCGGCTTCCAACCGGTACGGGCGAGGAGGCGATCCCGAATCTCGCGCGATCGATAGGGCGCTCCAAACTCCCCGCTCACACGGTAAGGATAGTTTTCGGGGAATGGATTCTGATTGGCCGTCAGGATCCAACCACGCGCCGGATTATAGGACGACGGCAACTGATCGAAAGGAATGAAGCCGTCCCATTCAAAGTCGCCACTGCTCGCGTCCAGCGGGACGTCGCCATCGAAATTTTTGCGGACCGGAAGCATGCCCGTGGCCTGATACCCGATGTTGCCGTCCACATCGGCGTAGACGAAGTTTTGCCCCGGGCCGGGATAGCGCGCCAGCGCGGCGGTGAACTCCTTCCAGTTGCCGGCCCGGTTGAGATCGAGAAAAGGGAAGCCAAATCCCCCCGGTTCGGCCGCCGCCCACCGCAGCGCGAAGTAACGTCCATTTTCGGAGAAGGCCAGCGGGCCGTGGCGCGTCACCCACTGCTGGAACTCCACTGGCCGCGCACCTTTCACGCGAATCCATTCCGATTCCGGGTGCGCCTGCTGCACCTGGCCATGAAACACGTATCGGCCGGTCTGCGGATCGATCCTTTCGATGTAAAGGTCCTGTACGTCGAACCCAAGATTGGTGACGCCCCAGGCGATGCGCTGGTTGTGGCCGACGATCACGCAGGGAACGCCGGGCAGCGATACGCCGGTGACGTCCAGGCCGGCCGCTTTGAGATGCACCTGATACCAGGCCGCCGGGATAGACCATTCCAGATGCGGATCGTTCGCCAGGATCGGCTTGCCGCTCGCTGTAAGCTTGCCGGAGACAACCCAGGCGTTGGAACCCGGCTGGAATTCGGTCCCGGCGCGCGCGGGATACAGCAGAGCCACTTTCGCCGGATCGCCGCCCTGCAGCATCGTCATCTTGCGCAGTTCCTCGCGCCACGTGGTGGTCAGGCTGCGGTACATTTGCAGGCCACACAGCAGACTGTCCACGATGCTCCAGGGACGCGGATCGTAGCCAAGCAGCGTGAACTCGAGCGGCAACGCGTTGCGATGCGTCTCCAAAAAAAAGTTCACTCCACGCGCGTACGCCGTGAAGATCGCGCGATCGGCCGGTGGAAGCGTCAGGGCGTGTTCTTCGGCGATGCGCCGCATCCGCAGCCGCCGGGCGTCGCGATCCAATTCGAGCGTGGTTGTTCCGAGAACCTCGGACAGTTCTCCCGCGGCCAGGCGTCGCAGCACATCCATCTGCCACAGGCGATCCTGCGCCGTCGCGTAGCCTTGCAGAAAAATCGCGTCCTCCCATTGACCGGCGGTGATATGAGGCACTCCCAACGCATCTCGCGCGATCGCCGCCTGCGCCGAAATGGGCGCCGGGATTTGGCCGGAGGTCTTTGGCAGCGGGCGATAAGTGGTCCAATAGATGGCGATGATAACGAGCACGAGCAAAACCGCTATGCTCAAGTTAATGAACTTCAGAGCTCTTGCGAGACGCACTGGGACGATTCTACCGTACCGCTGTTTCAGCGCCGTGTAACCGCGCGCCTATGGGCTATCGTTTCGTCATCCTGGCCGCCGTGCTGCTGCTCAATGGCTTCTTCGCTACCGCGGAAGTCGCGCTGATTTCGGTTCGCAAAAGCCGGTTACGCACCCTGGCCGAGGAGGGACAGGCCGGAGCGCAGGCTGCGCTGCTTCTGCTGGCGAATCCATCCCGGCTGCTTTCCCTCACCCAGGCCGGCGTCACGCTGGCCAGCCTCGGGTTGGGATGGGCGGGCGAGAACACGGTCTACCAATTACTCCAAGCGCTCTTTCATTCGTTTACGCCTCCGCGCTGGGACCCGGTGTGGCACGCGGTCAGTTTCGGAATCGCATTCTTGCTCATCAGCTATGCGCACATCGTGTTCGGCGAGGTGGTCCCCAAGAATCTGGCAATCGAAAAGGCCGACCGGGTCGCGATCTTAGTGGCTCCCGTGTTGGTAGTTATCTCCCGAGTGCTGGCGCCTTTCACCTTCTTTGCCGAAGGGTCGGCCGCGGCTGTTTCACGCTGGATCGGATTGCGCAGCGGCCACGGAGGCGGTGGGCACTCGGCCGAAGAGCTGAAATTTATCGTCAGTTCCAGCCGCCGCGAAGGACATCTGCATCGCTTCGAAGAAGACGCAATTCAAGCGCTGCTGGAGCTTTCCGATTATTATGCCCGCGAAATCATGGTGCCGCGCAATGCCATCGTGTCGGTCTCGGTGGACGCCGGCCTGGATCAGGTGCTGCGGCGGATGCGCGATCACGAATATTCCCGCCTCCCAGTGTATGACGGCAGCCCGGAGCACATTATCGGCTACGTGCACTACAAGGACATGATGCGGATCTGGGAAGAACGCCGCTTTGCGAATTCAAAAAGGCGTCCGCTGCCTCCGTTTCACCTCTCGCGCGTGCTGCGCAAACCGTTGGTAGTGCCCGAAACCAAGCAGCTGAACGAGCTCATTGACGAATTTCGTGAAACCCATATCCACATGGCCATTGTTGTGGATGAATTCGGCACGATCGCCGGACTGGTGACGCTCGAAGACGCACTCGAACAGATCTTTGGCGAAATCGGCGACGAGCACGATGTCAAGCGGCCGCGCCCGGCCACCGAAGCCTCCAGTCAAGAAGTGGATGGCACCATCACTATCCGCGATCTGGACACACAGTATGGACTGGAGCTGCCTGGCGATGCCGGTTTTGAAACGCTGGCCGGATTCCTGCTCTTCCAGTTAGGCTACATTCCCAAGCCCAATGATTCGGTGGCGTACGGACGCCGCAGATTCACCATCCTGGCCATGGATCACAACCGCATCGCACGCGTACGGATCGAGCGGCTGCCGGATCAGGTTGAAACGCATCCTTTGAAAAGCGGGCAACCTCAAGTCAAGTAAAGCAACAGGACCGCGAGACAGGTACTGGACAAAGTCTTAGCGATGCGGCGGCACCCGCCAGGGCAGGCGTCTCCGCCTTTCGGCGATCGAGGAAGTGGTCGTGGCGGGCGTGGAAGAACCCGGGCTGAAACCGACCACAAAGGCGTCCACGTTTCCGATGACGGTCGTACGCTGCGGACCACCGATGCGAGACAGAATGTTCGAGCTCGAGTAGCCCGCCAGATACATGTTGCCGCTACTATCGAAATCGACGCCGTAGGCAACCTGCAGACCGTCGCTCCCCAGGTAACTAAAATAATCGATTCCCGCCGCGCCGGCTTTGGATGGATCCAATTTGAGACCGAAAGCATCTATGCTGCCGTCATAAGCTGCTTGCAATGCGTTGCTGGTTGATGGCAGTCCGGAAGATTGCGTATAGCCGCAAAGATACAAAACGCCGCTGCTATCTTCCTTCAAGTCCATGGCCGCATCGGGGTCCGGGCCGCCGAAGTAAGTGGAATAGACCAATTGATTTTTCGCGGTATCCAGAATGCTGATGAAAGCATCCGTATCTCCGCCGTACTTGGTCTGGAAGGCCGTGCTCGTCACAGGAAAATTCGCGGACAGCGTGTAGCCGCTGAGGATGATCCGGCCGGAGGGATCCAGCACCAGGCTGGTTGCCTCATCGATGCCGCTGCCGCCCAGGAAACTCGCATAAAGTAACTTATTCGTGCCTGGATCGATGTGAGCGATGTACGCGTCGCCGTCGCCACCATAGTTGTATTGATAAGCAGTACCGGTCCTCCAGATGTCGGGCGAGTACGTGCCGCCGGCCACCCAAAAGGTCCCATCCAGCGCTACGGCGATGCCGTATGCTTCGTCCCAGTGCGTGCCGCCAATGTAAATGGAATAATGCTCGGTCGCAGAGCCGGACTGAGTGGCATCGAAAACGGCAATAAACATGTTCTGCGTGCCGATCAGCGAACCCTGGAAGCCGCCGGTATGCGGCAGATCGTTGGATTGAGTATTGCCCGCAATCCAGATCGACCCGTTCGAGCCCACGATGATAGCGGTGCCCTTGTCCAGTCCGCTCCCCCCGAAAAAGGTCGAATAATACAAGCTCTGCGATGGACTCAACTGGAGCACAAAGGCGTCTACCCCACCAGTGCTCCCAGCGATTGTGCTCTGCGCGGCGTTCGCCAGCGGAAAATTGGACGACGCTGTGGAGCCGGTGATATAGACGTCGCCGGCCGGACCGACGGTCATCGCGCCGAATATGTCGTCCTGTGTTCCGCCAATATACGTTACGTAGATGACCTGGGAACTCGGAGACAACGCAGGGTTGACTACGGCAAGAAACAGGTCGATGCCGCCGCCCTCTGTGGTTTGATAGGAGCTTCCGACGAGGGGCAGGTCCGTGGATTCGGTCGTGCCGGCGATATAGACCAGCCCCTTCGCGTCATGACCAATTCCATAAGCGATATCTTGATAGGATCCTGCAAAATACTGCGCGACCTTGAGCGTTGGATCGATCACCAGCGCCCGCGAGCGATCGTAAGCACCCAACTGGAATCCGTAGGATCCGTCAGCGTTCTTGCGATAGCCGCTTCGGACGGAACGCCGCACCCCATCCGCGTCGATCTGATAAGCCACCGGATGCTTCTGGATCAGCCCCGCAACCAAGTCGCCATGGCGATTGAGGTATACGGCTTTGTCCTGCAGCCCTGGGCCATCCAGGCCTGTGCCATCCAGACGCAGCCGGATACGTTGTGGGTCGGCGCCCGGATTCACAATGAGGTCGTATTCCAGTTCCCCGCCGTTGCCGTAGTAAGCGAGATCGATGCCTCGGTACAGCTCCCGCACTTGCACCTTGCCGTAGTTGGGAACCGCAGGGCGCCATTTCGAGCGATCGTTGCCGAAATACAGATTTGTGGTCGAACGCAGGAGCTGCGCGCCTTCGATGTGAGCCGCCGGGTTAGCGCCGTCAAAGCTGAGGCGAACATCCTTTTCACCGTTTCGCAAAATCGCCTGGTGCGGTGAAAACTCAAAATGAAAGCGGGCGCCACGCGCGACAAACGTGCCTGCATTACTCTCAGACGCGGGCTCAAAACGCAGCGGCGCATTGGCGAGAATCTGCATCGGGCCGGATTCAGCGGCCGCGAGACACGCGCAAGCCGCAAGCCCCAGGAAGGCCCCACAGAAAAAGAAAGGACGGATTTTTAATTGCATGTCGAGACGAATGACGCTAACGACGTATCCACCGCGGAACAGGTTAACGGTAAAATGGTACCAGGTGCAATTTCCCGCCTGTCGAGGTTACAAAAGTTGACAATGTTTGGAAACACTGACAACGAGTTTATCGTAACGGAGGCCTCTCGCACAGCGTCTGCCGAACTAAGGATGAATCCGACTAGACTCTTGCAAATCGGCATCGCGGGATCGGCATGCGCCCTGATGCTTTTCGCCGCTGATTCTTGGAAGACCAAGGACTACACGCAGTGGACTAACGATGAAGTCAACAAAGTTCTGAGCGACTCGCCCTGGGCGAAGGGCAAGACCGTTCAGCCTCAACAGCCGGAGGCGGGACAGCGGGGCATGGGCCGTCGAGGGGGAGGATTCGGGTATCCCGGCGGCGGATATCCGGGCGGTGGTGGCGGCTACCCTGGGGGTGGTGGCGGCTACCCTGGCGGCGGTGGCGGCTACCCTGGTGGTGGTGGTTATCCTGGCGGTGGTCGCTATCCACAAGGCGGTGGCGGCTATCCGGGCGGAACGGGTAATGACGACGGAACTAATAGTGACCCTGCGCGAAACGAACCGATGAATCTCACTATTCGCTGGGAGAGCGCTTTGCCGATCCAGCACGCGTTCATGCGCCAAGGCGCCTCGGCTTCCGAAGAATTGAAGGCTGCCGCAGCCGCCACAGAAAAGTATTACGTCATCGAGGTGCTTGGTTTGCGCACGCCGCGTCCGCGCAACCGGGGCGTCGTGGACGCCGACGATCAGGACAACGGAATCAACAACGGCGACGACCGTGGTGCGGACAGCGGCCAACGCCGCGGCGGGAATCAAAGCAATGACGGCCTGCGTTCGCAACTGATGGAAGCCGCTCAACTCGCGCCTAAGGGCAAGAGCTCCATTTACGCCGCCGACGTGCAGATCGAGGGGCCGGGTGGAATTAACGGCGTGCGCTTCCTGTTCCCGCGCACCAATCCCATCAGCGCCGGCGACAAGGAAGTGGAATTCATTCTGAACATCCGCCGCATCAAAGTGGACGAAAAATTCAAATTGAGCGACATGCAATACCAGGGCCAGCTCGCGCTGTAGCGATTTCTGAGCGCGCGTCAGCAAGGGAGCCCTGTGGCACAATCGAGTCATATGTCGCTTGCGCGTCCCTGTTGCATTTTTTTGTTATTGTCCGCGAGCCTCGCCGCCCAAAAGCAGCCCTTCGACGTGCAGGCGCTGCTGAAGATCGCCCGAATTCAAGAACCGCAGCTTTCGCCCGATGGCAAAACCGTCGCCTTTACCGTCCAAACCGTCGACATCGCGCAGAACACCAAGCCTAAACAGATCTATACGGTCCCGCTGAACGGCGGATCGCCGCAGCAGATCACGACGCAGGGCACTGACAACGAACGGCCCGAATGGTCGCCCGATTCCAAGCAGATTGCGTTCATCTCGGATCGCGCTGGTTTGAGTCCAGCAGGTTCGGCCCAAGTCTGGATCATGAACGCGGATGGATCGAACGCGCGGCAAGTCACCAATCTTTCCACGGAAGCGAGCGGCGTGCTGTTCTCACCGGACGGCCAAAAACTGGTGTTCACGAGCGACGTCTTTCCCGATTGCCCCGACGACGCGTGCAACAAGAGCCGGCTCGACGCCGAGAAGAACAGCAAAGTGAAGGCGCGCAGCTACACGACGCTTCTCTACCGGCACTGGACCGACTGGCAGACTAAGCGTCGCTCTCACCTGATGGTGGTGGACGTGGCGGGCGGTCCAGTGAAGGATTTGACACCCGGCGATCGCGACGTTCCGCCTTTTTCGCTCGGCGGCCCGGACGACTACGCCATCTCCGCGGATTCCAAAGAAGTCTGCTATTCGATGAACGCCGACCCGGTGCCCGCTACCAGCACCAACTCGGACCTGTTCGTGGTCTCCATCGCCGGCGGCGATTCCGTCAAGATCACGAATAATCCCGGCGCCGACTCGAGTCCGCAGTATTCTCCCGATGGCAAGTGGCTGGCGTATCGCAGCCAGGCCCGCGCCGGCTATGAGAGCGATCGCTGGCGTCTGGTGGTGCTGGATCGTGCCACGGGCCGGGTCAATGTGCTGACGGATTCATTGGACCGCTGGGTGGAAAGCTTCACCTGGTCACCCGATTCGAACGCCCTGTTTTTCACCGTGGAGGATCGCGGCAGGCAGGCCATCGAGATGATCCCGACCACCGGCGGAGCCACGCGCGTGGTGGTCAGCGGCGCCAGCACGTTCGACGACATGAAGCTGACCAGCGACGCCAAGACCATGATCTACACCGGCCAAAGCGGATCGGCGCCCATCGAGATTTACCGCGCCAGTTCGAGCGGGGGCGCGCCCATCGCGCTCACGCATTTGAATGACGCGCTGCTGGCGCAAAGCGCTCTGACACCGCTGGAGGATTTTTGGGTGGATGCCGCCGACAAGACCCGCATCCAGAGCTTCGTGGTGAAGCCGCCAAACTTTGTGCCAAATCAGAAGTATCCGGTTATGTTTTTGATCCACGGCGGCCCGGAAGGCTCCTGGGGCGAAAGTTGGACCTATCGCTGGAACGCGCAAGTATTCGCGTCGGCCGGTTATGTCGTCATCATGCCGAATCCGCGAGGTTCCACGGGCTATGGCCAGAAGGTTATCGAAGATATCCGGGACGATTGGGGCGGCAAGCCATTCGACGACATCATGACGGTGGTGGATCACGTGGCCACGCTGCCGTATGCCGACGCCGATCGCATGGTTGCGGCGGGCGGTTCGTATGGCGGCTACATGGTGGACTGGATGCTGGGGCACACGCAGCGCTTCAAGGCGCTGGTGTCGCACGCGGGCGTCTACGATTTGCGCAGTGAATTTGGGGCGACGGAGGAGCTGTGGTTCCCGCTGTGGGAGTTCAACGGCGCGCCCTGGGACGATCCCGATTCGTACGCGAAGTGGTCGCCCAGTTACTTCGTCAAGGATTTTCACACGCCGACTCTCGTGATCCACGGCGAGCAGGATTTTCGAGTGCCGTACACCCAGGGCCTGCAGCTTTTCACGGCTTTGCAACTGCAGAAGGTTCCCTCGAAGCTGCTGGTTTTCCCCGACGAAGGGCACTGGATTTTGAAGCCGCAAAACACGGTGCTGTGGTACAACACGTTTCTGGAATGGTTGGGGGAGTGGACGACGAAATCGGCGCCTCCGTCGGCAACGACACCCGCGGCCACAGCGGCTCCAACAACCGCGCCCGTGCACTGATATGAAACACGAAGAAGTTCGAAAGCCTGAATCCAAGCCTTCGCCTCGGAGGCTTCCCAATCACTGATGGCGTCTCAGGGGGCTGCGGTGGATTCAGAGCGCGATCTCATGTTGCCTCGCGGGTTTGAAGAGTGGCCTCATCGTTTGCCGCTTTAACCAGCCCAGACTCTGACATCCAATTTGTGGCTCGCCCGGATTTCTGTCACACTGTGTCACATGAAGCGCACCACGGTTCGTGAACTACATTTGCAGACCAGCGCGATTGTTCGAGCTGTGGCTGAAGGGGAATCGTACATCATCGAGAAGTCTGGCGTTCCCGTCGCCGAGCTGCGTCCTCTCGAACTAAGATCCGCTCCCAGGCTTCCTAATCGCGAAGCTATTATTTCCAGAATGAAAAGGGCTGGAGATAGCGGCCGCATTCTGGAAGAAGACCGTTCTTGAAACGGTATTTCGACACAGCCCACGTAGCGAAGTGTTATCTCAAAGAGACAGATTCTGCGGCCGTCCGGAAGCTAGCTTACGGCTCTTCCGAACTATTTTCGTCTGCCTGGTGTGTCCCTGAAATGGCGTGTGTATTTCAACGGCAGATTCGAGAGTTTAAAGTGCCAACTGCGCAGATTGTTCGTGCCCGCGATTTTTTTCTCCTGGACGTCCAGAGTGGCGTCTGGTCGATGCTGCCCCTCTCCGAACCCTTCCTGTTCCGAGTGGCGTCCTTGGTCACTGCTCTTCCCCCTTCCCTGTATTTGCGTGCGGGCGACGCTATTCACTTGGCGACCGCACAAGAAGCCGGTTTCACTGAGATTTGGTCCAATGACCGGCGCGTCCTGCTGGCTGCTCCCGCATTCGGCCTGACCGGTAAATCGGTCTAAGCCTGCTACCCTAGCTCCGATGGCTCGCCCGCGACTCACCGACGTCACCCGCCTCTTCTTCCGCGTCGGCGTCACCGTTTTCGGCGGCGGCGACCCCACCATCGCCATCCTGCAGCGCGAGTTCTACCGGCGCAACTGGCTCAGCCCCGAGAAATTCGCTATCGCCTTCGGACTCGCCCGGCTCACACCCGGTACCAACGTGCTCGCGTTCTGCGCGGCCGCGGGCTGGTACATCCTTGGACTCGGAGGCGCGCTGGCCGCCGTCCTAGCCATCACGATTCCGGCCTCTGCTCTGGTGGTCTGGCTCACCAGCGCTTACGACCTCACCACTCACTATCGCCTCGCGCAATCCATCGCGAACGCCCTGCTCGCAGCGGCTGTCGGGACCATGATCGGCGCGGCCCTGCTGCTAGTTCGCACGCAATGCAAGCCCGGCCGGTGGCTCAGGCCGGTCACTATATCCGTCGGCGCGTTCCTCCTCGCCATCGTTGCCAAGCTGACGCCGCTACAGGTGATTGGTGTCGCGGCTCTCGTCGGGTTCTTCTGGCCCGAGTCATGAAGGTTGCCTCGTGAACGTCATCGTTCTCTATCTGCTGCTGGTGAAAGCCACACTCACATCGTTCAGCGGACTGGCGTCGCTGCCCATGGTCCGCAACGATTTCGTTCTGCACCGAGGCGTGCTCACCGATCGCCAACTCAACACCGCCGTGGCCGCGGGGCGCATCGGTCCCGGACCGCTCGGCATTTATGTCGTCAGCGTCGGTTACCTTGTCGATGGAGTGCCCGGGGCCTTTGCCGGCTGGCTTGCGATGATCACGCCGGCATTCCTGATCATCCCCATGCTGCGCTTCCTGGGAGCCCGTGCGGAACAACGCCGAGCCAGAGCGGTAGCGCGCGCGGTGCTTTTTGCTGGGGCGGGTCTAATGGCATCCGCCGCTGTGCCCTTAGCGCGCGATGCCATCACCAATCCGCTGTCGCTTACCATCTTCGCCTCCAGCTTTCTGCTCATCGCAAGCGCGCGAGTCGATTCGCTTTGGGTCATGCTGGGCGCCGCGCTCATCGGAGTAATCGCCTTCCAGTTCTGATATACTCGGCCATAACTCTGCAGTTTCTATGCCGGATTTTCGTTTAGGTGACATTATTGACGATCACTGTATCAAGTGTCGTCGCGTAACCAACCACGCCATCGTTTCGCTTGTGGATGCCGAGCCCGCCAAAGTGCGGTGCCGCACCTGCTATCACGATCATGACTACCGGCACGAACAGGCGCCGCCGTCGAAGAAAGACTTGAAGAAGGCCGAGCTGTTCAAGGAAGTTCTCGCCGCCGCGGTTCCCGGCGCTACGGTTGAGGCGGATGGCCCGCCCCCCGATCCTGCACCGCCCGCAAAAGCCATTAAGAAAGTTGCTGCGCGCGGCAAGAAGGCGTGAGCGGCTCACCAACGGCCGGCGCCTGGGATGCGGCCCGCTATCAAGACAAACATTCTTTCGTGTGGCGCTACGGCGCGAGCCTTCTGGAACTTCTCGCAGCCCAACCCGGCGAGCGAATTCTCGATCTTGGCTGCGGCACGGGCCAGCTCACCGCCGAGATCGCGCGGTGCGGCGCTGATGTTGTGGGACTGGATAACTCGGCGGACATGCTGGCCGACGCTCGCAAAAACTTTCCCGACCTGGCGTTTGTTTTGGGCGACGCCTCCGCCTTCGATTTTCCCGCTCCGTTCGATGCGGTGTTTTCGAATGCCGTATTGCACTGGGTGAAGAACGCGGAAGGAGCGGTGTCGTCCCTAGCAGGCGTCCTGCGCCCTGGCGGACGTTTCGTCGCCGAGTTCGGCGCCCAGGGTAACATCGCCTCGGTTCAAGCTGCTCTGCGCGCCGTACTGGGCTCTATCGCCGATGAACAGTCCCCTTGGTATTACCCGAGCATCGGCGAGTACGCGCCTCTACTGGAACGCCACGGCCTGGAAGTGCGCAATGCGAGCTTGTTCGACAGGCCTACCCAGCTCGACGGCGAAAATGGCATGGACCACTGGCTGCGAATGTTCGGTCAGACCTACTTGCGTCAGTGCTCTAGGGAACGCGCCAGTGACATCGTCGGCCAATTGGTGCAGAAGCTTCGTCCGGCCCTATACCGGGATGGTATTTGGACAGTAGATTATCGCCGTCTTCGCGTAGTGGCCATCCGCACAAGTTAAGGCGTTCCTCCGAGCGACTTCGCAGCCATCAGGCCGTAGTATCGGGCTTGCATGGCGCTCCCGGTGCTGTTCTTTTTCGCAGCGATGATCGGCAACGGCCTCTCGAGTCACGAGCCGGCGGAAGGTTTCGCCGGGGCGAATCAATACATCGTTCGAAGCAGCGACCCGGATGTCAATCGTGCCGGCCAATTGCTCAATCGTAGCCAGCCGTCCCAAGCGCTCGAACTATTGCGGGACGCGCTCGTTCGCCATCCGCGAGACCCTGGCGTCCTGTTGCTGGCTGGGCTCGCGGCGTATCGCTCGGACGAACTGCCCGAGGCGCTTGGCTACTGGCGTCAGTCGCTCGATCTCGCACCCAACGCTGCCCTGAACCCAATCTATGAGGACGCGAAGCGCGAGGCAGCGGCCGGCCGCGGCAGCGATCGACTCAACGGTGCGCACATTGCGTTGCGCTACGAAGGTGGCGTGCTTTCGGCCGATACGGCACGCTCGATCTTGACAACGCTGGACCAGGAATACTCGCGCCTCTCGGCACAACTCGGATGCACTTCCAACGAGCGGATTATTGCCATCGTGCAAAGCCGCGAGCAGTACGTGCTCGGAACCAGCGCCGCCGAATGGAGCGGCGGCCATTACGACGGACGCATTCATGTTCCCTGGACCGGGGAAGCTGAGCGCGGGCCGATGGAACGAGCGCTGGCGCACGAATTGGTGCACGCCTGTATCGCGAGCATACCCTCCGGCTCCAGCCCGTGGCCGAATTGGTTGCAGGAAGGACTCGCACAAAAACTCTCCGGCGACACGCTCCAGCCAAGCGCGCGTGAACGATTGCGTCAACTCGCTGTTGCGCACGAAATCCCTCGCCTCGAAAATCTGGCGCAGGATTGGTTCTGCATGCCCAAGCAGGACGCCGTGGCCGCCTACAACATCTCCCTAGCCGCTGTGGATGCCCTCTACGACGAATACGCCGTGGGCGGGATTCGCACGATCCTGACCAACCCCGAGACTCTTCCCGGCATCACTGCCGACCTCGACGCCCAACTGGGGCTGTAGTCCTCGCCGCGATAACCACTCTTTGAGCGTCGCGCACCTTATAGTCCTTGAGATTCTGTAACCGTTACCGACCATAATAGTACTCCAGTACCAAGCGGTTTACGCTGGAAAATGCAACGATGTAGGTGACGAGAAAAACCCTGTAAAGAAATGATGCTGTGTTGGCGGTGTGAAAAGTTAAACGCCGACCGCGGCGGCGCGTGCCATCCTTGTCGGCGAGCGGCCAAGTTAGATTCCAAAGCTCTCCGGCTGCACCTTGATACGAACATGCTCGCTGGAGTGCTGGGCGGCTTGCTGAGCCTCGCCGCAGCTACGCTCATCCCCGCGCTTGTTTCACCACCGCAAACGCCGTGGCGTCATTCGCCGAGCTTAGCGAGCCGTCTTTCTCCTACACCTGTTTCTTATGAGACCAGGATGGTGGTGGAGCAGGTGAAACGCAAAGTTTACCCCTACTCCATTGTGCCGGGTGGCGCGGAGAATGTGAGCCAAGCCAAGCAATACATGGACGATCCGGCCATCAAGGTTCACTATGCGAACATGGACCTGGGCCGATTGAAGCAGGAGAGGCTGACGACGAATCTCACGGGTTATGTTTCGTACCGGTGGGGTGAAAAAATCTATTGGACCGCCAAGAAGGTCACCCTTCGCGCTGGGGAAACCGTATTCACCGACGGAGCGCACATCGTGCGCGGGCGCTGCCTGAACTGCTATTCCGCGCTCCCCATGCTGCCGATTCGGCCGCACGAGCCTTCGGAATTAGTGTTGGATCTGCCGGTGGAAATGCCGGTGACGGTCTACTCGTTTCCAAAGCTTCCCGTACTGGCGCCAGAGCTGCCGGTGCCCCCTGGCGAACTAACTCCTACTGTCCCCGTCCTTCCGGTTGCGACCACTCCCCCGGCCGGCAAGCCGCCCGGAGGCATCTGGTTTCCGCTGATTCCCATTATTCCGCCGATCCACCATCATCCGGGGCATCCGACAAGTCCTTCTTCGCCGGGAACTCCCCTCGTTCCGCCAGTCACGGTGATACCCGAGCCGCACTATGGCTGGCTACTGATCGCTGGATTCCTTGCCATCATTGCGGCATATCGCTTGCGGCGACGTTCGCTCCCGTCTAATCCCCCATCCCTAACCCCCGACCCACGCATCTGAGGTATTCACCCGAGCGACTCGGCATCGGAAGCACCGTAACATCGGAGTAGCGTGGCGTTGCCTGTACTTCTCTTTGTCGCAGCGATGGCTGTCCGCACGGACCAGACTCCGTTGCGCTCCGGCTGCGATTCGGAAGAGACCATCGTCGCCAGTCTGCCCGCGGGCACGCCGGTGGAAGTCCGCTTCCGTCTGTCCGACGGTTCGGACTGCTTCAAGGTGGCCGCAACAGTGGATGGCAAAGATGTCTTGGGCTACGTTCCCTCCTCCGCACTCACTGGTCTGGAACGGTATGAGCAGGAGCGGTCTTCGGCGGCCTCCGTGGACGTACTGCGCGCGCTCAATCCCGTGGTCACCGAGACCAAGAAAGCGGTGGCGCGGTCCGGCGACCCGGCGCTCGATCACGCACAGCAACTGCTGGATTCCAATCAGCCCGCGCAGGCGCTGGATCAGGTGCAGATCGCCCTTCGGAGGCACCCGCGCGACGCCAATGTGCTGGTGCTTGCCGGGCTCGCCGCCTACCGCGCCGACCAACTCCCCGCCGCGCTCGACTATTGGAAGCAGGCGCTCGATATCGCTCCCGATGAAAGACTAGCGGCGATCTACCAGCGCGTAAAGCGTGAGGCGGATTCCGACCACAGCGGCGACAAACTCTACGGCATCCACGTGGCACTCCGTTACGAAGGCGCGGCGCTCCCCACCGATACGGCGCGTGCCATCCTGGCGACCTTGGACGACGACTATTCGCGCATCGCCGGTCAGTTGGGATGCACTTCCGACGAGCGCATCATCGCCATCGTGCAAAGCCGCGAGGCTTACATGCGCAGCACCGGCGCCGCGGAATGGAGCGGCGGCCAGTATGACGGGCGCATTCACATTGCCTGGACGGACGGATCTCAAATCGGTTCGCAAATGCAGCGCGCGCTGGCGCACGAACTGGTGCATGCCTGCCTGACGAGCATCCCATCGGGCTCCCGGCCTTGGCCGGCGTGGTTGCAGGAGGGCTTGGCACAAAAACTCTCCGGCGATACGTTGTCCGCCAGTGTCCGCGAGCAACTGCGTCAACTCGCCCAAACGCACGCCATCCCGAAGTTGGAGAATCTGCGGCAGGACTGGTCGCGCATGAGCACGCAGAATGCGCTCGCGGCTTATAGCCTGGCCCTCGCCGCCGCCGACGCGCTTTACGACAACTACGCCAGTTACGGGATTCGCAACGTATTGAACAATCCCGAAACTCTTCCCCGCATCACCGCGAACCTGGATGCCAAGCTCGGGCTCTGAGCCGCGGGTCTGAGCCGAGACCGCGGGGAGCGGTATCCTGGTATTTCACCCATGCCCTTTGCTTCCATCCCCGAAGCGATTGAAGACTTTCGGGCCGGCCGGATGCTCGTCATCGTCGACGATGAGGATCGCGAAAACGAAGGCGACATCACCGTCGCCGCCGAAAAAGTCACGCCCGACATCATCAACTTCATGGCGCGGCACGCTCGCGGCTTGATCTGCCTTTCGCTCAGCCCTGAGATCTGCGACGCGCTGCAATTGCCCCCCATGTCGTCGCGCAACAACTCGCGTTTCGGCACGGCGTTCTGCGAATCCATTGAAGCGGCCGAGGGTGTCACCACTGGCATCTCCGCGGCCGACCGCGCGCAGACAATTCGCGTGGCCATCGATCCGGCCAGCAAGCCGAGCGATCTGGTTCGTCCAGGCCACGTGTTCCCGCTGCGGGCCCGCGAGGGCGGGGTTCTGGTTCGAGCCGGTCAAACCGAAGCCGCCGTGGATCTGGCACGGCTCGCAGGTCTACGGCAGGGCGGCGTCATCTGCGAAATCATGAACGACGACGGCTCCATGGCACGCGTTCCGCAGCTTGCCCAGTTCGCAAAGCGCCACGACGTCCGCATGATCTCGGTAGCCGACCTGATCCGCTACCGCCTGCAAACCGAGCGCTTCGTTCAACGGCAATCGGAAGGCTGCCTGCACACCGAATTCGGCGACTTCAAGAGCGTCGTTTACGCCAGCACCATCGTGGCGGAGCGGCATCTCGCGCTAGTGCACGGTGAGATCGCCGGAAAATCCGATGTGCTGGTTCGCATGCACTCGCACTGCATCTATGGCGACGTCTTCGGGTCCACGGATTGCGAATGCCACCCGTTGATTCGCCGCTCGATGGAACGGATCACCGAAGAGGGCGCGGGCGTTCTGGTCTATCTACACCAGACCGGCCCTGGATTTCGCAACCATTCCGCATACGGCACGCCCGACGGCCAAAAGCAGTCGCAGCATGAAACCGGACTCGGTGCGCAAATTCTATCGGATCTGGGTCTGCACACCATTCGCTTGCTCACCAACCACCCCCGCAAGATCGTGGGCCTGGACGCTTACGGCATCCAGATCACCGAACAAGTCCCGGTGTGAGCGCTAGGCCGTCTTTGCAAAGGCTCGGGAACTTCCCGCATGCTACCCTCGTAGTGTCAGGAGAGAGGTTTTCCATGACAGCCTTCATGACAACGTCCCGCCGCCGTCTAGCTATACTCCTCGCCCTGCCACTGGGGGCCTTCGCCGCCGATCCGGCTCTCCTTCAAATGGTGATGCCCGACTCGCAGGTGGTCGCCGGGCTCCAGGTGACTCAAGCCAAGAGCTCGCTCTTCGGACAGTACGTGCTCTCGCATCTGTCGGTAAACGACACCAAGCTTGAACAGTTCACCTCGCAGACCGGCTTCGACCCGCGTCAGGACGTGAGCGAGATCGTGATCGCCTCGAATTGGAAAGCGAACACTCCCGACAACCGCTGGCTGGTGCTCGCGGACGGCAAATTCAACGTGGCGAAGATCACCGCCGCGGCTCTGGCTAACGGCGGCGTTTCCAGCGTCTATCAAGGCGTCAATCTGGTGACACACGCCGCGGCTTCGAGCTCACAAGTGCCCAGCGCGATCGCGTTCCTCAATACGACCACGGCCCTGGCTGGTGACATCACGTCCGTCAAGGCGGCTATCGACCGCAAACAGAGCAATGCACCGTCCGATGGCAACGTGTTCAACAAGGCCCAGCAAGCGAGCGCGAACAACGATTTCTGGTTCGTGACGTTGGTGCCGCTGTCGAATTTCTCAGGCGCGATCCCCGATCCCAATCTGAGCGGCGCGATGCAAGGCAACCTGTTTGCCGCCATCAATGAGGTCAGCGGCGGGGTCCGTTTCGGCGATACGGTGAACATTTCCGCCGAGGCTGTGACGCGATCGGAGAAGGACGCCCAGGCGCTCGTCGACGTCGTGAAATTCTTCGCGGGCTTGGTGCAATTGAATAAGCAGAACAATCCGGCCGCGGGTCAAGTGGCGACGTTGCTCGATACGCTGCAGGCCAGTGTCTCGGGCAACACCACGACAATCTCGCTGGCCATCCCCGAACAGCAGATCGAACAACTGCTCAATAGCGCGACCGCGCAGCCTCATGCCAGGAAAGCCTCGTTGCGGATTAACTAGTCCGCCGAATCGCGGTTGGGGCGGGTCCACCGGCGAATAGGACCCATGGTCCTTATTCCAGCCCACTTTCCTTGCTAAGAAGTATCTATGTAGGCTAGAATACCCTGAGATCCCGATATCGCTGCGGCAGGGTCTGAAGGGTAAACACTCCTCTTCCCGGGGATTAATCCATTTAGTTCAAGGAGAGGTTTACCGGATGCTGTCGAAACAAGCAGTTCTTGCAGCAGTTTTTGTCGTCGTGCCTGTATTTGCACAGGTGGATCCTACGTCGGATGCAGTGGACCGTAGCTATAGGCATGGCGTGATCCCAATGGTCGGCTCGACTCCCCAACCGGCTGACGCCGCTCTCGTCCCGGCGAACGACCTCCACTTCCGTGGAGGTACCAGTGGGGTGGGTGTCACCACTGGCCAACCGAAGGTTTATCTGGTTTTCTGGGGCAGTCAATGGGGCCTGCAGCTCTCAAGCGGTAAAGCGATGTTCAGCGGGGATCCCAAGGGCGTAGGCCCGGATTTACAAGCGTTTTTCACCGGACTGGGCACCGGGGGAGAGCTGTGGAGTGGCGTGATGACCCAGTATTGTGATGGGGTCGCCGTGGGTGCCATTCACTGCGCGACATCAAACATCCATGTGGGCTATCCAACCGGCGGCGCTTTTGCCGGAGTCTGGGAGGACACATCTGCAAAAGCACCCGCCCAAGCCACCGCGCATCAGATCGCCGAGGAGGCCGAAAAGGCCGCTGCCCATTTCGGAAACACCACCACTGCGTCGAATAGCAACGCGCAGTACTTTATTGTTTCTCCGACTGGCACTAACCCCGATAACTACACGGGCGGGGGATTCTGCGCGTGGCATGACTATACTGGCGATACCTCGATGGATGGCGGAGGCGCCGTCAGCGGTCCGCTTCTGGCTTTCTCAAATATTCCGTACCTGCCCGATGCCGGCGGCGGTTGCGGGGCGGGATTCGTCAACCCGGGCAACATCCTGGATGGCGTGTCTATCGTTGGCGGCCACGAGTACGCCGAGACCATCACCGATCAGTTCCCGGCGGGCGGATGGACGGCCAACAATGGTGAGGAAGACGGAGATCTCTGCGCGTGGAAGACAACCGGTTACGGCAAAGCGCAAAACCTCACGCTGACTACCGGAAAGTTCGCCGTGCAAGGCACTTGGTCAAACTCCGCCGGCCACTGCCAGGTTGCACACGCAATTGTTAAGTGAAGCTGATCGCCAACCACTGTCGTGCCGGCTGCGGGCCGGCAGTTCCGTTCCCGCACCGGACCGAAACGCCCAGGTCAGGCGCTCTTTCCAGAAACCAAGCGAACCGTCAAATCGTCATTCTACCTTCGGAAGCATCGCCGCTCCGGAAGTAGATTGACTTTTTAGAGTCCCCACATAGGATAGCTGCATCAAAGGATTCCCGCACAGAGAGTGTCCATGCTGGGCGGGAGAAAGCCTAGTCCTATGCAAAAAGCAGGAGAAGAAGTTCTGCGGCGTGCCACCTAAGTCGCTGAAAGTTGCTTGACAGCGACATTTTCCGGACCCGTCCGGAGGTTCTGGAATACGGACGGCCGCCGAGAGCACGCGGTTTGGGTTACCCCGCCTGAGGGAGGTTCCTCAGGAGCGGGGAATAATTACTAGCCTAAAGGCAATCGGTATATCATCACTTGGTTACCGGAAAGGGCTCGTGCACGTCTTTCTGCGATTGAAGCATAAACGTTTCGCCGCGAGAGGTCGATATGACTCAAATATCAGTGGTGAAAGGACAAGAGGAATAGGATGAAAGGACCTTTCCAGCCTGTTGGCATGAAATTTTGCGCTGGCACTTGAATTGCTACGGGGATGTGGTATGATTTTCAGAGCTAAACTGCTGCGAACCTCTCCGATCGATGGGCGCTGCCATCGCTCTGACTGTGACTCAAAAAGTCCGTTAAGCTTTAGAGTTCACCCTAGTTCAGTTATTTGGTGTAACGGCTTGAACCTTTCGAGAGGTTCCCACGTCTAAACGTATTGTCAGTGAAGTGAAGTAACCAATAATAAGAAGGAGAGTTAACCCGATGACGAAGACCGAGCTAAACAAATTCAAAGAAGTCCTGGAAACTAAACAGGCTGAGTTGACGCAGGTACTACGGAACCGTGACGGCATTGCAATCGAGAAGAGCCCGGACGCACTGGATGAAGTCCAGAACGCCGCGGAACGGGAGCTTGCGATTCGCAATTTGGACCGGGAATCAAACCTGCTGCGCAATGTTCGCGCGGCACTGCACCGCATCGACGAAGGCACCTTCGGGGTGTGTCTGCACTGCGAAGAAGACATTAGCATCAAGCGTTTGCACGCCGTACCCTGGGCCGCTTACTGCATTCAATGCCAGGAAATCGCTGATCGGAACCAGGAAGAGGGGTCCGATTCGCTCGACGACATTCTTGTCCACGCAGCATAATCGGAAGCCGCGCCAATGCTGGGATTCCGTGTGGCTCAACCTTAGAAGGGGGCGTAAATCGCCCCTTTCGACGTTACGATCACCCTGCCACTCCAATCACGGATACCATTCTGCCAGCCGCCTCTCGATCTCTTCGATAGGACTCAAATAATTCAGGGTTACAACAAGAGCAAAGCCCGCTAGCGCTAATTTGTCCCGGCGTGATGCCATTTCGTCCCAGCTGCCGACACATCGTCTCAACCAAATCGACTCTTACGCGGCCGGCTAACTGGAACTGAGCA
>Ga0209415_10005844_pt1 | contig 21999 bp, 22 predicted proteins | sample PeaSoiSIISIP2007_FD_187696 | JGI IMG/M metagenome (GOLD analysis project Ga0209415, IMG submission 187696) | Peat soil microbial communities from Weissenstadt, Germany - SII-SIP-2007 (SPAdes) (version 2) | ecosystem: Environmental > Terrestrial > Soil > Wetlands > Peat | place: Germany... | reverse complement strand
CGACATGCCAGTAGCTTTAGTTACCGGCGGCTGCCGGGGTATCGGGGCGGCCATCACATCCGTATTAGCTCGAGACGGCATCCACGTAGCGGCGGGCTATTATTCCCATCCCGAGGCCGCCAAGGAGCTGCAGAAGGGGCTGCGGGCCGAAGGGTGGTCGGTTTCGGTCCATGAGGCCAACGTCGGCGTACCCGAGGAGTGCAATCGCCTTGTGGGCGAAGTGCTGGCTGCCACCGGTCGCTTGGACTACCTGGTCAACAACGCTGGCGTCACCATCGACAAGACCGTGCGCAAGATGACCGTCGAGGACTGGCACAATGTTCTCCGCGTAAATCTTTCCGGGTGCTTCTATATGACCAAGGCCGTTATCGACCACATGCTGGAGCGGGGCTTTGGCCGCATAGTCAACGTCAGTTCGGTCATCGGCGAAATGGGCAATTTCGGCCAGGCCAACTATGCCGCTTCCAAGGCCGGGCTCTTTGGCTTCACCAAGAGCGTGGCGCTGGAAATGGCCCGCAAGAACGTCACCGTCAATTGCGTGACCCCTGGTTTCATCGACACTGACATGCTGGCGGCCGTACCCGAAGCTGCCCTCAAGGCGGTCCTCGAGCGCATACCGGTGGGACGCTTGGGGCGGCCCGACGAGATTGCCCGTGCTGTCCGCTTCTTGATCGACGACGACAGCGGGTACATAACCGGTTCGATAATGGCCGTAAACGGCGGGCTCGACATGTAGTCTGCCGCGCCACAGTTGCACGCAGTAATTCTTCACCAACAACCATATTGGGCAAGGAGGGTTTACGATGCCCGGATCAGTTATTGTTTCAGGCGCTCGGACGCCGATCGGCAAGTTGGCCGGCGCTCTGGCCAGTTTGAGTGCTACCGACCTGGGCGCGGTCGCCATCGCCGCTGCCTTGGAGCGGGCTGGCCTTCAGCCCGGCCAGGTCGACTACGTGTACATGGGCGAGGTCCTGCAAGCTGGCCAGGGACAGGCGCCCGCCCGCCAGGCAGCCGTCAAGGCCGGGATTCCCCTGTCCACCCCGTCCATGACCATCAACAAGGTGTGCCTGTCCGGCCTCAATGCCATCTACTTGGCCGACCAGATGATCGCCGCCGGCGAGGCCGACATCGTCGTCGCCGGGGGCATGGAGTCAATGACTAGGGCGCCTTACTTGCTCCAAGACGCGCGTAGCGGGTACCGCTACGGCGACGGGGTGCTGGTCGACTCCATGCTGCTCGACGCGCTGACTTGCGCGCTGGACGCCATATCCATGGGCCTGGCCACCGACCATTACAACGAGGGTGTCATCACCCGCTCGCGCCAGGACGCGTTCGCTGCTGCCTCCCACGAAAAAGCGGCCAATGCTGTCAAAAATGGCAACCTGGCTGAGGAAATCGCTGCGGTCACCGTACCTCAGCGGCGCGGGGACCCCATCGTCGTGGACACCGACGAAGGGATCCGGCCGGGGACGACGCTCGAGTCTTTGGGCCGTCTCAAGCCCGCCTTCAGTGATAACGGGAGCATCACTGCCGGTAACGCGTCGCAAATTTCCGACGGCGCCGCCGCGGTCATCGTCGCTTCGCGGCAGGCCGCGCAGACGCTGGGGCTGATGCCGCTAGGCGAGTTCGTCGGTTACGGCCAGGTTGCCGGCCCCACCCCCTCGCTCCTCGAGCAACCCGCCAACGCCATCAACGCTGCCCTGGCCAACGCCAAGCTGACCCTCGACGACCTTGACGTCATAGAGATAAGCGAGGCTTTCGCGGCTGTAGCGCTGGCCTCGGTCGACGCCCTTGGCCTGTCCGAGGACAGGGTCAACGTCAACGGCGGGGCCATCGCACTGGGCCACCCGGTGGGCATGTCAGGCACCCGGCTTGCCCTCACAGTCCTGCACGAGCTGAGGCGCCGCGGCGGCGGTCATGGTGTCGCCAGCCTTTGTGGGGGCGGCGGCCAAGGCGACGCCCTCGTGCTGCGCTCACTGTCCTGAGAGTGCTAGGGGCCGGGGCGAGCTGTCCCGGCCCCTAGAGGGTCAGGCCCAGGGCACCCGATTGGCCAACTCGCGCACAAACTTGTGTTGGTTGGCCAATAGTTCGTCGGCCAGGTCGAAGGCGGCACCGAAGCTCCCGGCGATTTCAGCGCCATCGAGGAGGAACGGGCGTGTCGGTAGCTCGGGGACCACTTTGCCCACCACGGCTCGCCAACCGGCCATTGCCGCCAGAGTGAAGCGTTGCGCCCGGCGCACCTCAACGATCACCTCGTCCCCCATGAGCACCAACATCCGCTTGGGCGGCGGCGGCTTGTGCGCTGCTACTAGCGGAATTGGCGCGGGGACCGCGACGGGCGGCGCAGCCGCCACCGTCCGGCGTAGCGTCTCGGGGGCGGGTGGCTTCGCAGGGACTGCCGCTCGGGCGGGAGGAGGGACGGCGGCGAGGCTGACGCCTTCCCGGCGCGGCTTGGCCGTTGCCGGGGTCGTTTTATTCGCCGGGGTCGCTTTATTCACAGGCTTTACTACCTTTTTCGGGGTAGCGATGTGCGCTGACGTTGCCGACGCTCCGGGCCGTGCGAGCGGTGCGGGACCAGCAGTCCGCTTGGGTGAGCGGGAGGTGGGAGAATTACGGGGATCGGGCATTTCGAACGCCTCCTTGGATCCTCGCTTAGTATAACACTCAGGCGCTATATATGTCTAGCGCTGCTGCGAGGCGATATCGTCCGCCGAGGACTCATAGCATCTCGTCGGCTTCGAAGCCTCGACGCCCCCGTGACCACGTGGTATATGTATTCTGGGCCTGTTTGGGGGCCCGATGAGTTACCAGCGAAGGGAGCGAGCGCATGACAGATGTCGTTGCCACCCCCGTCCCGGCGGGAGCTGCTGTACCGCTCACCCACGGCGGCCCTCCGGGAGCGGCGGGCCCTGCCCAGCCCTTTCAGATCGTGCCGCTGGCCGGCCTGCCGATCGTGGCCGTTGCACTAGCTGGCGTTGTCGTTGCCATTGCCTTCAACAAATTGTGGGGTATCGACTTTTTCCACGTCGTCGCTGGCGCCCTCTGGACTGGGATCGACCTGTTCCTTGGTTTCATCATCGGGCCGATCATGGGCCGGATGAGCATCCCCGCCAGGGTGGAGTTCTCCAAGCGGTTGATGCCGAAAATGCTGTTGCTCATGCCGACCCTGGTGATATGCACTTTGGCTGCCGGCTGGCAGCTCGCCCGGCACGAGGGAAACCTCTTGGCGTCCTCCCCGAACCACGGCTGGGTTGTAGCCAGCATGGTCGTAGTGGGAGTGATGGCCATAGTAGCCATCGGGCTCCTGGAGCCGGCCAACCTGGCCGTCCTCTTCGAGCTGAAAAAGCCTGTTCCCAACGGGCACCTGATAGGGAAACTGATGCGCCGCTTCATTTACACAGCCGGCGTTACCGGAGCTATGCAGGTCGCCACGTTGGTCATTATGACGAGGTTGGCGTCGTCGTGAGCAGCCCCGAGTTCAGCGCCGGACCAGATCTGGTCAACCGAAAACTGCCACCCGTGGCCGAGATAGCGGTCCTCTCAATGGCCCTCGTCATCGCAGGCGGTATCTTCATGGCTGCTCATTTGCCTGCGCACCCGCCCCTTGGTCTCGCGGAGGTACTGCTTGTGCTTGCCGTCGTCGTCGTAGTGACCAACGTGGTCCTGCTGGCGAGACTGCGAGATTTTGCCTGGGGTAGTTTTTTCCTGGTCGCCAAGTGGTCGCTGCTGGCCTATCTCGTGATCGCGGGGATGCTGGAGTTCATCTTTGTGTTCGATGGCACCCGCGGCCAGATCCTTTTTGTGATGAGTTGCATGCTCGCCGTTTTTGCTGTCAACGTGCCCATGCTCCTCGCATTTTCGGTGGCGCGCTACCAGCCCGTCCCCTGAACAGCTCGGCTCAGGGGGTATCGAGCTCGTAAATCGCGGTGACGTCGGCTGAGACCGATTCCTGGCCTGCCTCGACGGGAGTGCTGGCGGCCTTCGCTGCGAGCGGCGCCTGGCCTTCCACGGAGTTGGGCTGTGGCTGAGTGGTGTTGTCCACTAGAGAGCAAAGCGTCCCGAGGACCATACCGGCGGCGGCTGCCATCGCATGCGCCTGTGCTTGCGCCTGACGCACGGCCCCAGCCCGCGCTTCAGCGAGGACAGTCCCGTCGTTCTGCACGGAAAACGAGATGTTGTTCACGACGATAGAGTTCCCGGCGATCTGCGCCGCGTCGTCGATGATGCCGCCCGCACTGCTCAGGTTGAGCAGGGTCACGGTCAATGTGTCGTTCACCTGGTAACCCGTCAGTAGCTGTTTGGGGCCGCTGTAAACGGGCTGGATCGACAGGTTGGAGGTTTGGATGTCGTCCTGGGCTACGCCATCGCTGATCAGCTTGGCGACCAGGGCGTTGGCCTTGGCGGAGTTGTCCTTCAGGGCGACCGAGGCCTTTGTTGCTTGGGTTTGGACCCCTAGGCCAATGGTGATCTCGTTCGGGGCCACTTGAGCGGTGGCGTAGCCGTCGACCGTGACGGTCGTGACCCCCGTCGGGCACTTCGGATCTTGGGGCTTCGATATTGCGGCGGCCAGATGGACCGACGAGCTCCCATGAGCTGCCAACCCGGCGCCGCCTAGGAGCATTGCGGCGGCCATCGCGCCTGCTGCGGTCTTGAGTACCATGATCGTCCTTCCGTTCAGAGGCTCTGCGCCATCAGTCGAGCGTGCCCCGGCCGGGGCTCGCTTACTTAGTGTGCTGCGCGACGGCCGATCAACCGGGGAAATGTTCGCACGGCACGGGACGGCGACAATCAGGAGCCGGGACGATCAGGCACCGGCGCCTTGCGTCGCGGTCGGTGAGCAACACCGTCGGTCCGCCCCTGCAGGACCGCCGTCGGGGGTGCCCCAGAGGAACGGGTGTTTGGCCGGGCTAACGGACCGCGGTTACAGGCGGCGTTGGCTGCCGCCCATGTGCGCTCGGGGTCAGCCCGCTCAAGACGGCGGCGAGCATGGCCGAGTCGGCGTTGCCACCCGTCTGCACGATTGCCACGCGCTTTCCGGCCATCTGGTCACGTTCGGCCATCAGGCCGGCGAGGGCAATAGCGCCGGCCGGCTCAGGGACGTTGTGTGTGGTCGAAAAGAGCATCCGCATCGCGTCTGCAGTTGCGTCCTCGCTCACCCTGATCACCCTGGAGGCGCCGCTCAAGATCGTCTCAATTGCGAGGGCGTCCGGTACGCGGCAGGCGACGCCGTCGACAAATGTCGCCGCTGTGGTCGTAGTGACGACCCTGCCGGCCTCGAAAGACAGTGCCACGGCCGGCGCCCGCTCCGATACCACGCCGATCACCTCGGTACTCAGGCCCATCAGGTCCCGTACCCCAATGAGGCCACAAATGCCCGATCCCATACCGACCGGCACGTAGACGGCGTCCAGGTCGTCGACGCCCTCGAACAGCTCTCGCGCGTACGTCGCGACACCTAGCGCAAGGTCGGGGTGAAAAGAGGGGCCGAGCTCGAGCCCGCCGTCTTCGGCCATGCGGGCAGCGTGCTCCCTTGCCGCATCGAAGTCGTTACCGGCCTCGACGAGCGTGGCGCCAAGGGCACGCATCGCCGCGTTCTTGTCGGGGCTATTGCCGTGGGGGACGACGACGGTGACGGGTAGACCGGCGTTTCGTCCCGCGTAAGCCAAGCTCTGGCCGTGGTTGCCCCGGGTTGCTGTCACGAGGCCGGGTACCGTGGGTCGCCGCTGTAGCAGCCTGTCCACGTAGACCAGCCCGCCGCGAACCTTGAACGCACCCACCATCGTGTGGTTTTCGTGCTTGACCCAAACCCGAGCCCCCACGGCGTCGCTCAGCAGCGGCCACTGGTGCTGGGGGGTAGGCCCCATGGTGCGGCGAACGAGCTCGGTGGCGTAGTCGAGGTCAGCCTGGGAAAACAGGGCAGGGTTCAGCACCGCTCGATCACCCTCGTGAAGCTACCGCAGGTGCACCCTCCAAGTTGGTTGCCTGTGTGCCGTCCAGGTCGAGTAAGAGCCCGTTTGGCGACGGCGGCGGTTGTGCAGGTAGGAACAAGGCGGGGAGGAGAGCTCCGGCCAGTGCTACGAGGCCTGCTACAAGGCAGCTGATGCTGATGCCATGGATGAAGGCGTTCGAGGCTGCGACGTGGACAAGTTGCGCAAGCACATGCTGGCCGGAGCTAGCCAGGTGCGCCGAGATCCCGTACGCACCGCCTACGGATTGATGAGCGAGCACTTTGGCTGCCGTCGGGAGCTCGCTGGGGAGAGCCTTGCCGAGCCGGTTGCCGTAGAGGGAGGCGTACACGCTGCCGATCACGGCGACCCCGAGGGTCCCGCCGAGGAGCCGAGTGGAGTCGTTTACTGCCGAACCAACTCCTGCTTGGTCTGGGGAGACGGCGCCCATGATGGACTCGGTGGCGGGTGCGGAGGTCAGGCCCATGCCGAGGCCGTAGAGGACCATCTGCATTGCGATGATGTCGTAACCAGTCGTTGTGGATATGACTCTCCAGACCCACACGTAGAAGATGGCCGTGAAGAGGAGGCCGATGGTGACGATGGCCTTGGTCCCGAAACTGACAGCAAGGCGAGTGCCAACGATGGAGCCGACGGCAACAGATACAGCGACCGGGAGAAGGCGTACGCCTGCCGAAAGGGCGCTGTAGTTGTGTATGAACTGGAAGTACTGCGTAATCAAGAAGATGAAACCGAACAGGGTGAAGAAGGCAATCGTCACCGAGCCGCTCGCAGCAGTGAAGCGCATGTTCTTGAACAGCCGGACATCGAGCATCGGGTAGCTGCTCCGGCGCTCCTGTGCAACGAAGAGCCCGAGAAGGACCACGCTGCCGGCGAAGCCGGCGACCGAGAGCGACGAGCCCCAGCCACGGTTCGGCGCTTCGATGATCGTATAGACGATCAGGCCCATGAACGCTGCGGACAGAGCGAAGCCCGCGCCGTCGAGCGGGTGGCGCCTCGGGTCCTTCGACGACGGAGTGAAGATGGCAACGAGGGCGATCGACACTGCTGCCACGGGGCCGAGCGTGAAGAACACGCTTGACCAGCTGAAGTGCTGGAGCAGGAAACCGCCGACGATCGGCCCTAGCGCGATTGCGGCACCGCTCGTCGCCCCCCACAAACCAATTGCGAGCGCTCTTTCTTTGCGCTGTGTGAATACGTTGGTGAGCAGGGACAGCGTTGCCGGGAAGGTCATGGCTGCTCCCATGCCCATGACCGCCCGCGCGGCGATCAGCTCCCCAGGACTGGTACCGAAGCCACCGACGAAGCTTGCGACGCCAAAGACGGCAAGGCCGGCCATCAGCAGTCCCTTGCGCCCGAAGCGGTCGGAAATGCTCCCCGATGTCAGTAGCAACGCCGCGAAGACGAGGTTGTAAGCGTCGACCACCCACTGGAGCTGGGTGTTAGTGGCGCCGAGCTCACGGGTGAGCGTCGGCAGGGCGTTGTTGACCAGCGTCGTGTCAAGGTTGATGACAAAGGCCGCCATGAGCAGGGAGATAAGGACGAGCGGCTTGGAGCGATCTCGGTTCATGGTTGGAGCGTACCCGGCCAAGTTGAAATTGTCAACCGATTAGTTTTGTTTATAAACCACGCCCCTGCTACACTGCAGGTATGCGAAGTTACGCGCAGTACTGCTCCGTCGCCCGTGCCCTCGATGTGGTCGGGGAGCGCTGGACATTGCTCATCGTGAGGGAGCTGATGCAGCAGGGCTCCTGCCGTTTCACGGACCTGAAGAACGGTCTGCCCGGCATCGCCACCAATCTCCTCTCCAGCCGATTGAAGGATCTTGAAAACGACGGGCTGATCGCCCGTGAGGAGGCACCGCCACCGGTCGCGACGACGCTCTATGCCCTAACGGCGGAAGGTCGGTCGCTGGAGCCGCTGCTCAAGGCACTCGGGGATTGGGGCCGCCATCTCATGGTTGCCGAGCATCCCGGGGATGCCTTTCGGGCACATTGGATGGCCTACGCAGCGGAGTCGTTCACCGTTGACTCCGAACCCGAGGCCCGCCCTGTTGTCGTGCAGCTGATATCGGGCGACAATTCGGCTTTCATCGAGGTCGGCGGCGGGGAGGTCCGCTCGACGGTCGGGCGAGCCGCCGCCCCTGAGCTCACGATCGAGGGCCCTACGCGCTTGGTCCTCGGGTTGTTGGCCGGCATGATCGACATGGGACAAGCCATCGGCTCGGGCGCGCGTATCACCGGCAACTCAGACGTCCTGGCCCGCCTCCGCCGGGCTGGTCCGGGATTGGTCCCAGATGCCGCGGTCAGCTCCCGGCTCGGCCGGCGGACCCGTACAGGTGCATCAAGCGCCTGACTTCGTCGCGCATCTTGGCTTTGCCCGCGACCGCGGCGTCCGACGGCTTGTGCGAACCGAGGAGGTCGTGAGGGCTGGCGTCCCGGGCGAGCGCCTCTCGCATTGCCTCCAGAAAAGCACGCTTGAGCCCTGTGCCGACGTTGATCTTGGCCACGCCGCCAGCGATCACGGCCGGGAGAGCGTCGGCTGGTAGCCCGGTCCCTCCATGCAGGACAAGGGGGACACCCGCCGCCTGGCCGACCGCACCGAGGCGGTCTAGCTGCAGGGACGCCTCACGTCCTTCGAGAAGGTGCACATTCCCCACTGAGACGGCCAGGCAGTCGACGCCGGTGGCACGGACGAACTCGCCGGCTTCCTCTGGTTCGGTCAGGTGCGAACCGGAGGTGTCGACGGCGGTGCCGGTGAAGTTCGGGAGGTGCCCGAGTTCTCCTTCTACTGCGGCGCCGCGTTGGTGGGCCCAGCGGGCGAGCTCGGCTACCACCCGCCGCGCTTCACTTTCGGGCATGTCGCACGTGTCGACCATGGCCGCGCTGAAGCCTGCCTCGACGCCTCTTTGTGCCTGTTCCAGCGTATGTGCCTCGTTAAACAGGACGCTTACCGGCACCGTGGTCATCTCGGCAGCGTGCGTCGCCATGTCGGCGAGGAGCTCGATACCACCGCCGTCCAGCCAGGCACCGTCGACCATGGCGCAACCGAAGCCGAGCACGACCGGGGACCGCTCCGCCTCGGCTGCCTCGGCCACCGCCTCCAGGGAATAGGAGTCCCAGGCTTCAAAGTAACCAACTGCATAACCACCTTCCCGGGCGGCCGCCAGGAGGTCGGGCAGGGGCACTATCGGCATTAGTTTTACCTTTCCAGGGGTTTTTGAGGGGGACAGTCTTTGAGGTCGCCAGTTATTTAGCTCGACGGTTATCGAAGTACTTAGGCGGGTGCCAGTGAGTGGCGGATGACGAAATCCTCAGCCTGCTGGCGGGAAAAAACGCCCGCCGTGCAACCGAGGGCGGTGCACGCCGAGGCCCCGACGGCGGTGGCGAACGCGAAGCTGCGCTCGAGCGACCAGCCTTCGACGAACCCGCAGATGAAGCCCGCGGCAAAGGCATCCCCCGCTCCGGAGCCGTCCACGACTTCGACCCCCGGAGCGTGCAGTTCCACCCGGATGTCGCCTGCGGCCATGAGGGCACCGGCGGCACCTCTGGTGACCACCACCGCTCCCGCTCCGGCGGAGAGGAAAACCTCGGCCTGCAGGCTGGGTTCTTCGGCGCCCGACAACACGCGAGCTTCGTCCTCGTTCGGTACGAACAGGTCGACGTGAGGCAGCAGGGGAGCGACATCTTCGAAGCGCACCTCTCCGTCGGCGGGCACACAAACGTCGAGGACCGTGCGGGCGCCAGCTTGCCGGGCCGCGGCGAGGCGGGCCGCCAAGCTCTCAGGGTCGAGACCGGGCAACACAAGGTAGCCACCCACGTACAAGACGTCGCCATCGGAGAAAGCAATGCCGTCGAGGTCGCTCGCCCGTACGGCGGCATTGGCGCCAATTGTGTGGATATACCTACGGTCCTCGCCGGGCACGTCAAGTATGACTGTCTTGGATGTCCCGACCTGTTCGGTCTGGGAGACCCCAGTTACGTCTAGGCCAACATGGCCGAGCTGCGTTTTCACAAGGTCCCCGAAAACGTCGGCGCCTACCGTCCCTCTGACTGCGGCGCCCACACCGAGGCGGGCCAGGTCGAGGGCCGTGTTGGCGGCGCAACCACCCGGCTGGAACAGGAAGTCCTCGGTGACCATCAGCTCGCCGGGCCGCGGGAAGTGGGCAAGCGGGGGCAGGAACACGTCGGCCACGAGGATGCCGAAGCATGTGACGGTCATTTCTTGGCCCCTAGTCGACGAGCTTGGTCGCCCGTTGGATGGCGGGGTCGGTGAAAATGTCCAGGTCGTCGCGACTATGGGTGGAGAACTCCGAGACGATGGCGCCATCAGGAGCATGGAACCAGTGCTTGGTCCCGGGGAACACTGTGTACTGCTCGCCGGGGTGCAACACGACCTCGTGCCACGCCGTGAAGTGGTGCTGGTGGGCGGGCCGGTAGCGCGGGTTGGGCGTGGGCTCCCCGTCCACGTACAGGTAGACGGTGCCACTCCGGCAGCGGAAGGTCTCCTCCTTGCCCGGGCCCCCGTTAAACGGCGGGTGGATGTGCTCGGGGCAGGTCTGACCAGGGAACATGACGATCTCTTTGGCGCAGACCCGGGACGTGTTGACGTAGACGACGACTTCGAGCCCGGTGTCGGCCAGTTCCCCGAAACCAAAGTCGGCAACTTCCAGGCGCTCGGCCTCTTCGGGGGTAATCGCGATGCTGGCGTCGTGCAGCGCGGCGGCCGCGCGTTCCTGGGCATCCTGCAACTGCTGGCGGCTGAGCATAAGACCCCCTATCCCACGAGGTTGAGCGTCATCCTGAGCAAACGCTCACCCCCAGACCCTATGATCGGTTTATGGTAGCAGCCTGCCGCAGACCTCACACCTCCGCCGGATGGCCCAGGTGAGCGAAGCTGAAGTAGAGCTGATGACCCGGGTGGCGAGCCTGTACTACATGGAGGACGTCACCCAGGCCGAGATCGCCTCACGGCTCAGCCTGTCGCGCCCCAAGGTGGGCCGGTTGCTGCAAAAGGCGAGGAACGACGGGGTCGTCGACATCGCGATAAGGACTCATCCGGCGCTGAGCGCCCAGCTCGAAGCCGACCTGGCTGCCCGCTTCGGGCTCGCAGGAGCGGTGTTGGTGGCCGACCAGTACAGCCAGGATGCGCAGCGAGCCATGGCTGCCCGCGCGGCGGGGGACCTATTGGCCCGGTCGCTGCGCGACGGCGACGTGGTCGCCGTAGGCATGGGGCGCAACGTCGGTGCCGTCCCCGATCAGCTCTCCCGGCTGACCGGCCGGTCCTGTACCTTCGTCGCCGCCATGGGCGGTTCGCCGCAGGTGGGCACGGGCATCAACCCCAACGACATCTGCCGGCGGCTGGCCGAAAGGTTCGGGGGCAAGGCCGAGAGCCTGTACGCGCCCGCATATGCGGAAAGTGCAGCCAGCCGGGAAGCGTTCATGCGCCACAGCGACGTCCGCGAGACACTTGCCCGCGCCCGCTTGGCGCAGACCGCCCTGGTCGGCATCGGCGATGCCCGCAACGACAGCGCCGTGGTGCAGATGGGCTGCTTTTCGGCGGCCGAGATGTCCACGATGAGGGAAGCGGGCGCCGTGGGCGACATCCTCGGTTACTTTTTCGACCTGGAAGGCAGGCCGGCTGGAGGCGGCGTGGGCGACCGGGTCGTCGGGCTGGGTGCCGATGACCTGAGGGCCGTCCCGCGGGTTATCGCCGTGAGCAGCGAGGAAGGCAAGGCCCGCTCGGTGCTCGGGGCGCTGCGTACTGGGGTAGTGGACGTGCTCGTCGCCAGTATCGGCACCGGGCGCCAGGTCTTGGCGGCCGCTTGACACCGCACCAGCGCAGCGGCGATCATTAGCTCTATGAGTGAGCAAATGATCGAGACTGTCGGGCCGTCGGCACCGGCGCTGTACCGAGGGATGCTCCTCATTCGACGTTTCGAAGAGCGCGTCTTCCGCCTGTTCCTGGAAGGGGAGATCCCCGGGACGCTTCACCAGTACCAGGGCCAGGAGGCTGTGGCTGTAGGTGTGTGCGACGTCTTGCGTCGCGACGACTGGGTCACTTCGACCCACCGGCCCCATGGGCACGCCCTGGCGAAAGGCGTGTCGGCGCGCGAGGCCATGGCGGAGCTCTACGGCAAGCGGACGGGGGCATGTAAGGGCAAAGGCGGGTCGATGCACCTCGGGGGCCCAGCGGTTGGGATGCTCCCTGCCATCGCGATCGTTGCAGGAGGGGCGAGCGTCGTCTCGGGGATGGGCCTGGCCATGAAGCTGCGAGCGACCGATCAGGTCGCGGTGTGCTTCTTCGGTGAAGGCGCCACCAACGAAGGTGCGTTCCACGAGAGCCTCAACTTCTCAGCGGTAAAAGACCTCCCGGTCGTCTACGTCTGTGAGAACAACCTCTATGGCGCGTCGACCCGTTACGACCTGGTCTCCCGAGTGGCAGACGTGGCCGAGCGGGCCCGCGCGTACGGGGTGCCTGCAGAGATCGTCGACGGGATGGATGTCCTCGCCGTGCGGGAGGCGGCCGTTCGGGCGGTGGCCACGGCGCGTGCTGGCGGAGGGCCGCTGGTAGTGGAGTGCAAGACGTACCGGTTCACGGGCCACAGCCGCAGCGACGGGCGAGGGTACCGGACGCGCCAAGAGGAAGAGGAATGGGCTTCCCGCGACCCCCTGCTGGTGCTGCGGCCCCACCTGGACGACGCCACCGAGGAACGTTTGGAGGCCGAGGTCAAGGCCGAACTGGACGACGCTGTCGAGTTCGCCAGGAGCTCGCCGTTCCCGTCGCCCGAGGAAGCACTCGAAGATGTCTATGCCTGACGCAATGCCTTCGACTGGGGTACAGACTTTGCCCGAGGCGGCCGCCGGTTCTCGCCGCCTGACGATCTCAGAGGCGCTCCGGGAGGCCATAGCGGAAGAAATGCGCCGGGATCCGGATGTTTTTCTCATCGGGGAGGACATCGGCGTGGAGGGCGGTTTCGGGGGCGCCTTCGGCGTTTACCTCGGCTTGGTGGAGGAGTTCGGGCACGGGCGGATCATCGACACTCCGATCAGTGAAAAAGCGATCGCGGGGGCGGCCATCGGCGCGGCGGTGCTCGGCATGCGGCCCATTGCCGACATGCAGTACTCCGATTTTCTCTTTGAGTGTATGGACGAGCTCGTCAACCAGGCGGCCAAGCTCCGTTACATGTCCGGCGGCAAGCTCTCGGTCCCGATGGTCATGAGGGCCCCAGTCGGTGCCACCACCCGGGGAGCACAGCACGGGCAGTGCCCGGAGAGTTATTTTGCCCACGTACCGGGCTTAAAAGTCGTAGCGCCGTCGGACGCGTACAACGCCAAAGGCATCCTGAAGAGCGCCATCCGGGACAACAACCCGGTCCTGGTCTTCGAGCACAAGATGCTCTACGGCAGCAAGGGCCGCGAGGCGGCCGGCGGCTTCGACCTCACCTGCGAGGTGCCGCTGGGCGATTATGTGGTCCCGATAGGACAGGCTGTCGTGAAACGACCCGGACGCGATGTCACCGTGGTTGCGACCCACATATCGCTGTACCGGGCGTTGGCCGCTGCCGAGGAGCTCGCTGGCGAAGGCATCGATTGTGAAGTCATCGACCCGCTAACCCTGCAACCGTTGGACGGGGAGACCATATTCGGCTCGGTGCGGCGCACCGGCCGCCTGGTGATCGTGCACGAGGACACTCTCACGGGAGGCTGGGGCGCAGAGGTGGCGGCCCGGGCTGCCGACGAATGCCTGTCCTACCTGGAAGCCCCGGTGAAAAGGGTGGCCACGTTGGACGTCCCCATGCCCTGCGCTCCCATCCTGGAGAACGCCGTGCTGCCAAGCACGGCGCGCGTAGTAGCAGCGGTAAGACAGGTCATGGCATAGAAAAGTGGCCCACGCCATCCGGATGCCGGCCCTCGGCCAGTCCAGGGACGAGATGAAGCTGGTCCAGTGGTTCAAGGCCGTGGGCACGCACGTAGACGAGGGCGAGCCCCTGTTCGAGGCGGAGTCGGACAAGACGACCCTCGAGGTCGAGGCGGCGGCCACCGGCACGTTGCTGCAGGTGGCGTGCCAGCCCGGCGACATCGTGGCCTCGGGCACCGTGATCGCCTGGCTAGGCGAGCCCGGCGAGGTTCTCCCGTCGGCGAGCGCCCCCCCCTCCAAGGCTGCGGCGTCAAGCAGCAGTGCCGGCGCGGTAGAGACGCGGGCACCGTCTGCCGATGGCCCAGGACCGTCTCCCGACGGGCGGGTGCAGGCCACCCCGGCGGCTCGCACGCTCGCGCGGGAGCACCGGGTCGAGCTTTCGGGCCTGGTGGGGACGGGCCCTGAAGGCCGCATCGAGCGACGCGACGTGCAGGAGGTCATCGACAAGCAGGGCTCGGCGCCCGAGGCGCAAGGCGAGGAGCCGGTGCCGCCCCACCGCCAGGTCATCGCTCAGCGCTTGGCCCGGGCGGCCCAGGTGCCTCATTTCTCCATATCCAAGACCGTCGACGCCACCGCCATGCGGCGGCTGGCGGCAGAAGTAGAAGGCCTGACAATCACCCACTTGTTGCTGCAAGCCGTGTCCGCCGCCCTGCTCGAGCACCCCGCATTGGACCGTACCTGGAACGAAACGGGCCCGTTTTACCGGCGCCTCGGCCGGGGCGATGTTGGGGTAGCCGTGGTAGCCGGCGACAACCTGATCGTGGCGAGGGTCCCATGCCCGGCCAACCTCAGCCTGGAAGAGCTGGCGCTCACCGTCCGGCGAGCCACAGCTATGGCCCGGGAGGGCCGGTTGGTACAGGAGTTCTCAGGGCCCGTCGCCGTCACGGTGAGCAACCTTGGGATGTTCGGGGTCGACCGGTTCGAGGCCGTGATCGACCCGGACCAGTGCGCCATATTGGCCGCTGGCCAGATCCAGGACCGTCCCGGTGTGGTGGACGGGACTGTACGCCCCGTCGCCCAGCTCGACCTCACGCTGTCGGTCGACCACCGGGTTGCGGACGGCGCCGAGGCGGCGGCTTTCCTGTCGGCGATCTCCGACCGTTTGGAGCGCCCCGACCGGTCTCAGATCTGACGTCACACGAGAAGGCCGCTCGTGGCACCACAAACCCGCCCCGCCCAAAAGAACGGGGCGTCGTTTGTGGCGACCACGCCCGCCCATTCCCACCCGCCTGGTGGTCGAAGTATCGCAGGCCAGGTAGCCTCTGCAGGTCACATCACCTAATTGATCGGAGAACGCTATGGAACTGCGACGGATCGGTTCACGGCAGGTCGGGGCGATCGGCCTCGGCGAGATGCCGATGTCCATTGAAGGGCGCCCGGACGAAGCACGCTCCATTGCCACCATTCATGCCGCTTTGGATGCCGGGATGACCCTGATCGACACGGCCGACGCCTACAGCCTCGGCGGGCCCGAGACGGGCCATGGCGAGGTACTCGTAGCCAAAGCGCTGGCGTCGTGGAGCGGCGACCGAGGCTCCGTCCTGGTCGCCACCAAAGGCGGCCATATCCGGCCCGGCGATGGCAGCTGGACGGTAAACGGCGACCCCGCTTACATCCGGGGCGCCGCCGAAGCATCTTTGCGGCGCCTGGGCGTGGAGGCAATCGGCCTGTACCAGTACCACCGGCCCGACCCGAGGGTCCGCTACGAGGAGCCAATTGGGGTCTTGAAGGAGCTCTTGGACGCGGGAAAGGTGCTCATGGTCGGGATCTCGAACGCGAACATCGCTCAAATCGACCTGGCCCGCTCGATCCTCGGCGAGGGCAATTTGGCCAGCGTGCAAAACCAGTTCTCGCCTTCGTTCCGTTCCAGCGAGGGCGAACTGGAGCACTGTGGCCGACTTGGGATTGCGTTCCTGCCGTATAGCCCCTTCGGCGGCATTGGCAACGGCGACCGCCTGCGCGACGAGCACCCCGCGTTCGTAAGCGTCTCGAACGACCATGGGGTGTCGGTCCATCAACTGGTGCTCGCCTGGATGCTGGCCAAGGGTGACCATGTCATCCCGATCCCCGGCTCCAGCCGGCCCGCATCCGCGCGCGATTGCGCTCAGGCGATCGACCTGAAGCTCAGCGACGAGGAGCTCAACCGCCTCGACCAGGACGAGCAGTAGACGTAGCAGGGCAGCGGCTCAAGGCCTCCTCGAGGCCGAGCCGCAAGCGGGCCAGATCGGGGCCGACGGCGCTGACAAGGACGCCAGGCCCCTCAAGGGCCATGACGGCCCAGCCCAAGCCCGTCCCAGACAAGGGCGCCCCGAGCCCGCTGTGGGCGACGCCGCTCGTCGTAAGGAAGGCCAACCCGACGGCCCGGTTGGGGCCTAGGACGGCCGGGCCGTCCCAGCCCGGTACACCCGGCCCGAGCTCCAGCTGGTGGCGGAGCAGGGGGTTGTCGTCGATGTCGATGTCTAAACGCAGGCTCAGTCTGCCTGGCTGTTCCCCGTGGCGACCGAGCACGATTTCTTCGGTCCAACGCAGCGCAGCTCCCTGGGCCAATTTGGCCCTGACACGCTGAGAAAAACAGCACCCGGCGGAGGCGATCATCGGCTGCAGGTGCCAGTCGAGGTAACCGTCCCGGCCGACGGAGACGTTGACCTCCAGGGACGAGCCGGCTGATGCCCAGGCGATCATGGAAGCGGCTGAGCGGACCTTGAGCGCAGCGCCCGCTTCGACCTCCACATCGATGATGACCTTGTCGTCGCCGACGGGGGAAGCCGCCGTGCCAACCAGGTAGACGGCCTCCGGCGTGGCGCGAAAAGCTACCGGGGGGGCGTCGCGGACCAAGGCGAGCCGGCACCCCTCGGCTAGTCGCGACCCGCCGTCCGAATGAGACCACCCCTCATCAGGGCCGCCCGCACCAGGGCCGCCCGCACCAGGGCCGCCCGCACCAGGGCCGCCCGCACCAGGGCCGCCCGCACCAGGGCCGCCCGGCGCGGAGACGGCACGAGGGGCCGCCGCCGTCAGCTGCGCTCGGGCACGCACGGGGCCTTCAACTGCCGTTCCAGCCAGGCGGCCACGGGAAGAGCCCGAGGGTCCTCGACCAGGCTCAGGAAGATGAAGGGCCGGTCGGGTCGCGCTGCCGCTGTGTCCGTGCACATGGTGGACAGGTTTGCTCGTACGAGCGGCGCCAGGTCGGTCTTGTTCACTACTAGGAGGTCCGAAAGGGTGATCCCCGGGCCACCCTTGCGGGGGACCTTGTCCCCCCCGGCCACGTCGATGACAAAGATCTGCGTGTGGACCAGGCCGTAACTGAAGGTCGCGGTGAGGTTGTCCCCGCCCGACTCGACCAGGACGAGGTCGAGGCCGGGGTGAGCGTGCTCGAGGGACTCGACGGCTTCCAGGTTGGCCGAGATGTCATCGCGGATAGCTGTGTGTGGGCAGCACCCGGTCTGCACGGCTACGACCCGGTCGGCGGGCAAGACTGCTTCTCGCAGCAGGATCTTGGCGTCTTCGGTCGTGTAGATGTCGTTGGTTACCACCGCCACCGACCAGCTCGAGGCGAGTGAACGGCAAAGGGCGGCGACCAGGGCGGTCTTGCCGCTGCCGACCGGGCCACCGATGCCCACCCGAAGCGGCCTTGCGGGTAGCGAGTGCACGCTCTCGGAATGCACGTGGGCTTCAGGAGGCAAAGAGACGTACCTCCCATGTGGCGTGGGTTTCGGCCCCAATCTCGACAAGCACCGCCGAGCAGGCGGGCAGCTCGGCAACAGCCTCGGCCAGAGTGGGCGAACAGGCGAGAGCACCGGCCTCGCGGGCCACTTGCTCGACGGCCGGGGCCAACTCGGCCAGGCAACGGCCGACTGCAAATGGGTCGACGCCGAGCAGCCGGGTCGCGGCCCCAGGCCGGCGCGGTGATCGAGCCCTGGGCCGCCACCAGGGCAGCCTCGAGAGGCCCGAGCCCGACGGCCGCCGCCACCGAGCCTAAGGCTACTGGGTACATCGGGCCTCCTGGGACGTGGTGAGATAACTGGGCCATCCAGGCGACGGCGCCAAGCGGCCAGATGGCCGCAGCGGCCCTCAGCAGGCCTCGTCCTTTCGACCTACTGGCCAGGCGCTGAGCCGGCGAAGGTGAGCGGGCGATGGCCTCCGCCTGGAGGGCGGAAAGATCGTCCATGGCAGGCGACACCCAACAGCTGAGGGCGGCCAAGGCGGCGTCGACGCGCCCAATGGTCTGGAGCTGCCCAGCCAGGAAGCCAGCGAGGTCGGGTGCATTGGCGACACGGCCCGACGCCGCGGCTTCTTCCAGTCCGCCGGAGTGGGCGTGACCTCCCGCCGGAAAGCGGCCGTCAGCCAGGTTCAGCAGGGCACTGGAGGCGAGCACGAGTAGAGGATCTCCCTTTATCTAAAAGAGGAAGTATCGCTGCGCCATAGGCAGCTCGCGGGCCGGATCTTCAGTCACCAACTCACCGTCCACCCAGACGCTGAAACTGTCAGGGTCGACCCTTATGGTCGGGAGGGTGTCATTGAGCGGCATGTCGGATTTGGTTAGAGCACGAGTGTTACGGACCGGAACGAGGCGGCGCCGGGCCCCCACGCGGTCGGCCAGACCGTCCTCTATGGCCACCGGGGCTACGAACGCTACCGACAGTTCCGGCGCTACTGCCGGGCTGGCACCGAACATCGGTCGAGCCCGCACCGGTTCGGGTGTAGGTATTGACGCGTTGGCGTCGCCCATTTGCGCCCAGGCGATAAAACCGCCCTTTATCACCAATGCCGGCCGGACACCGAAAAAAGCGGGGTCGTAAAGGACGAGGTCGGCCAACTTGCCCACTTCCACCGAGCCCACCTCTCCGTCCAGGCCGTGCGCTATTGCCGGGCAGATCGTGTACTTGGCCACGTAGCGCCGGGCCCGGGCGTTGTCCGCGGCCCCGTCGCCGGAGAGCGGTCCCCACCGGCGTTTACCGATATGAGCTGTCTGCCAGGTGCGCAAAACCACCTCGCCGGCTCTGCCCATCGCCTGGGAGTCGCTACCGATCATCGAAATTGCGCCCCTATCGTGGAGCAGGTCCTCAGCGGCGATAGTCGAAGGGCGGATGCGGCTCTCGGCAAAGGCAAGGTCTTCGGGCACTGCGGGGTTCAGGTGGTGGCACACCATCAGCATGTCCAGGTGCTCGTCGATGGTATTGACGGTGTGAGGACGGGTCGGATTGGTCGACGATGGCAGGAAGTTCATAGCGCCGGCAACGGTAATTATGTCCGGGGCGTGGCCACCGCCGGCGCCCTCGGTGTGGTAGGCGTGGATAGTCCTGCCCGCCACGGCAGCGACGGTGGACTCCACAAAGCCCGCTTCGTTCAAGGTGTCGGTGTGCAGCGCCGCCTGGACGCCAGCGTCGTCGCAAACCCGCAGGCAGGCATCGATGGCGGCGGGGGTGGAGCCCCAATCCTCGTGGAGCTTGAACCCGGCCGCGCCGCCGCGCAACTGTTCCCACATGCCCTCTTCGGAGACCGTGTTCCCCTTGCCTAGTAATGCGATGTTGATAGGCCAGCCGTCCAGGGCGGCCAGCATGCGGGCCAGGGCCCAGGCCCCCGGGGTCACCGTGGTGGCTCGGGTCCCCTCGGCCGGCCCGGTGCCGCCCCCGATGACCGTGGTAACCCCCGAAGCAATGGAAACCTCAAGGATCTGGGGGCAAATAAGGTGCACGTGGCAGTCGATGGCCCCGGCAGTAAGGATCTTGCCGTTGCCTGCGACGATCTCGGTCGAAGGGCCGATCACCAGCCCCGGGGTGACGCCGTCCATGATGTCGGGGTTCCCGGCTTTGCCGATGGCGGCGATGCGCCCGTCACGGATCCCGATGTCAGCCTTGAAAACGCCCGAATAATCCAGGATTATGGCCCCAGTGATGACTAGGTCAGGGGCCCCCTCGGCACGGGTGGCGCGGCCCTGGCCCATAGATTCGCGCACGACCTTGCCCCCGCCGAAGACGACTTCGTCGCCTGCCTTGCCTGGTCCTCCGCAAAGGTCCTCGGTCACCTCGATGAACAGGTCAGTGTCGGCCAGGCGGGCCCGGTCGCCAGTGGTGGGCCCGTATAGGGCGGCGTAGCGTGGGCGGGTGAGCTCAGCCATCTACCGGCCCGTTGACCTCGCCCCGGAAGCCGGCGACATAGCGAGCCCCGGCAAAGGGTGTTAGCTCGACGTCGAGGGCGATGCCGGGCTCGAAGCGGACGCTAGTGCCGGCGGCGATGGCCAACCTTTGGCCCCGCGCCGCTGCCCGGTCGAAGCGCAGGGCGGGGTTGGTTTCGGCGAAGTGAAAATGGGAGCCGACTTGTACAGGCCGATCGCCTGTGTTCTCCACGTGAACAGTGGTGATGGGCCGGCCTGCCAGGATGGGCACCGAGCCCGGGCCGAACAGCATCTCTCCGGGGATCATGGCACGGGGTGGTGCAGCGTCACGAGCTTGGTACCGTCGGGGAACGTTGCCTCTACCTGGACCTGCTCGATCATGTCGGCGACACCGTCCATAAGTTGCTCGCGCGAAAGCACGTTCCGCCCGGAAGCCATCAGGTCGCCGACGGTGCGGGCGTCTCGGGCACCCTCCATCACAAAGCTCGACAGGATCGCGACGGCCTCGGGGTAATTGAGCTTTACACCCCGGGCCAAACGGTCCCTGGCGACCATCGCGGCCAGGGACACCATCAGCTTTTCCGTCTCATGTGGGCTCAGTTGCATGTCCTGCGAGTGATCATAAATAGTCTCGCTTGGTCATCACGAAACCGCAGGTAGACGGGCCAGCGGATCACCGAGCAAGGCGTCGCCCAGGAGATGGGGACCAGCCCCGGGCCGGTGCGCCCTGCCTGGGGTGCATGGCTGATCTGCAGCCTCTTTCGGTTGGGTATGTTGTTCGTGGGAGGCGGTTCCCAACCCGAGAAATGAGGCGACGTCGTGGGCGTGAGATGGGACCCGACGGACCGGTCCTTCAAGGCCGATCCTTACCCGACCTACCGCGCCTTGCTCGAAAAGGAGCCTTTGCACCACAGCCCATTCGGGCTCACGGTGGTATCGCGTTACGAAGACTGCATGACGGTGTACCGCCACCCGGCGGCCAGCAACGACTGGCGCAAATCGCCCGAATGGGAACCGACCTTCGAGGCCGAGGCTCCGGCGCTTTCGTTCCTGTTCTTGGACCCGCCGGACCATACTCGTCTCCGCGGGCTGGTAAGCAGAGCCTTTACCCCGAAACGGGCCGATCAGCTCCGCCCGCGGGCCCAGCAGATCGTCGACCAGGTACTCGACCAGGCCGAGGCCGCCGGCTGCATGGAAGTGGTAGAGGACCTGGCTTTCCCTCTTCCTGTTCTGATGATCTGCGAGATGCTCGGCGTGCCGGCAGAGGAAGTGGATGAGTTCAAGGAATGGTCGGCGGTTACGGCGAGAGGGCTCGACCCTCCCTTCACGTGGCCGCCCGGGCTCCAGGAACGCCACAGCGCAGCTGAGGAGCAGGCGATGGCCTACTTCCGGGACCTCATCGCCCGGCGCCGGAGCCAACCGGGTGATGACCTACTGTCCGGCCTCCTTGAGGCTGAAGAGCAAGGCGACAAGTTGACCGAGGTCGAGTTGCTCAGGATCCTCTACCTTCTGCTCGTCGCTGGGCACGAGACGACCGTCAACCTGATCGCCAATGGCGTGCTGGCCTTCGCTCGCCATCCCGACCAGTTGGAGCGGCTCCGCGCCGACCCCTCGCTGATCAGGAGCGCGGTAGAGGAGGTGTTGCGTTTCGACCCGCCGGTGCACATCGTCGGCCGTATCCCGCTCGCTGACATCGAGCTTTCCTGCGGGACCGTTCACCCTTCCGAACGCCTGGTAACGCTGCCTGCCGCGGCCAACCACGACGAAAGGCAGTTCAGCCGGCCGGAGATTTTTGACATCGGACGGGCCGAGAACCGTCACCTCGGCTTCGGGTTCGGGGCGCATACCTGCATCGGTTCCCCCTTGGCCCGACTGGAGGGCCAGGTCGCGCTCGGCACCCTCGCCCGGCGCTTCCGGGCCATTGAGCTGGAGCAGGATCCACCGCCCTATAAGGACAACATCACCCTGCGAGGGATCGCCACGTTGGGCGTGACCGTTCAC
>Ga0209415_10005843_pt1 | contig 22007 bp, 24 predicted proteins | sample PeaSoiSIISIP2007_FD_187696 | JGI IMG/M metagenome (GOLD analysis project Ga0209415, IMG submission 187696) | Peat soil microbial communities from Weissenstadt, Germany - SII-SIP-2007 (SPAdes) (version 2) | ecosystem: Environmental > Terrestrial > Soil > Wetlands > Peat | place: Germany... | reverse complement strand
GGTGGTGGAAGTCGCCTTTCCGCAGGAACGAACCGACAGGACATGACGATGGAGATCAAGACCAGACGCATCGGGACGAGTCTCGTGCTCGACGTGACCGGACAGATCAAGGGTGGGGACGCGGCGGATCTCCGCTCCGCGATCAAGCGGCTCCAGGACGAAGGCGAACTGGATCTCCTCATCGACCTCCAGGACGTGGGGTTCATCGATTCCTCCGGGGTGGGCATGCTCATCCATTGCTTGCAGGAGGTTCGATCCCGCGGGGGCGACCTCCGCCTGCTCAAATTGTCCGAGGACATCCACGATCTCTTCGAGATGGTCGCCATCGACCGGCTGTTCACGATCTACCAGAACGAGGAAGAGGTCGTCCCTCTCGCGAAAGGCTAAAGTCTCGCGATGCACCTGCCGATGAGGAGCTGGAGGGAGTCATGAACGTCACCGGAATCAATTTCGCCGGTGCGCCGATGCCTCTGCCCGAAGGGCAGAAAGGGGGTCCGGCGCAACCTGGAACCCCAGCCACGAGGAAAGATCGCGTGGACCTTTCCAAGGATTCCCGCAAGAAGGACTCGACTTCAGCGGGCATTTCCGCCGTCGCCACGGCCGGCGACCCCGTCCGCGAGGACAAGATCGCCGAGGTGCGGGGCAAGCTGGATGCCGGATACTACGACCAGCCGGACGTGATCGATCAAACCGCCCAAAAACTGATCGACAAAAAACTGGTCTGATCTCGACGGCGGATTTTCGCTCCCCTTCCCCCGTGGAGACGCCCCGGCGGGGCGTCTCTCCGAGGGTGGGGCGCCTATTTCAATTTGCCGAAGGCGTCGTTGGCGTGGTCGCGGTCGGGCTGTCCCGGAGGGGGCTTGGGCCCGCAGGCGGCCAGCGTGATTGCGGCGATCAGGGTCGCGAGGAGCAGGTAGGCTGATCTTTTCATGCGGTCCTCCGGTGGAGTTGCGGCCAGTCGGACAGGGAATCCTCGTCCCCGCTCGAAATTTGGGTTTCGTCCTGGGATCCCGCGTGGACGAGCCTCAATCCGGCGAAACCGAATCCGGAGCCGGTCCGTGCGATCCAGCGGAAGAATCTACCAGGGAGATGGACCCGCTCCAATTCGCTCCAGCGGACGCAGGCCCTGGTGGACAGACCAAGCAAGGTCGCGCAGTCCTTCCCCCGGATCCGGGCGCGAGGGGGCAGGGAGGTTCCGGAGACCAGATCCGCGAGCTTGCGGACGCCCTCCCTCCTCGATTGCCAAAGGATCCGACCGGGCACGGAGACCGGGTGGGGAAGCCAGATCCTGCGACCGCGCAGGAGGGGAGAGACCATTTCCGGAGCCCAGCCCATTTCGGCCAGGCAGTGGGGAACCTCCGAGGTTTCCACCAGGAGGTCGGCGCGTCGCCGTGTCGCCATGGGCCACCAATCCGAATCGCGCAGCGGTGCGGGAGAGGTGAGCCGGACGAGGTCCGCACCCGGTCGGCGGGAGAGCGCCCGCAGCAGGTGGCGGATTCCCTCCACTTCGGCCCGATCGGCGTGATCCCGTCGCCTTCCCGCCGACACCGATGCCACCACGCGGTCGGCACCGTCCAGCGCCTCTTCCAGGATGTGGGCGTGGTCCAGGGAGCCCCAATGGCAGGGGATGGCCAGCCGCCAGTCGTCGGGAAAGGCCCGGGGATCCCGGGAGAACACCGAGACCTCGTGCCCTCGCGAACGGAGTTCGTCCACCAGGGGTCTACCCCAGAAGGAAGTGGCCCCCACGACCAGGATGCGCATCGGCACCGTTCAGACCAGGGGCTTTTCGTTCTGGCGTTCCTCTTCCTCTTCCGCCTCGCGTCGACGATCCCATTTTCCCGCGGCGACCTGGAACACCAGTCCCAGGAGGATGGAGGTCAGCCCGCCCCCGATGGTGGCGTAGACCGTGCCCGCCGACGGGATTCCACCCGTGTGGATTTCCCAGTATTCGGGAGCCACTCCCGAGATCCCGGCGCGGGAGCTGTCGGTCTGACGCAGGGCCACGCCTTCCAGCAGGATCCTGCCGCGGACGCTGTCGCCAAGATCGTCCTTCAACTTCGCCGCCAGGACCTGTACCATGGCGTCGAACTGCGGCTGCAGGGTTCCGGCGGCGGCGGTCTCGGTGGAATGGACCTTGGTCTCCCCTTGGGAGGAATCGACCCTCAGGAATCCCTGGACGACCGGTCCCAGGAATTCGGGCTTCGCCGACACCGCGATCAACGCGGGCGCACCCGTGTCTTTTCCGAGCCAGACGGGGAAGGCGGTGCGCGGCCGCGATTTCACCCCCATGACGTTGGACTGGCGAAGCGACGCCGTGGACAGGTCGAAGGTGACGCTGTCGCGGAATTTCGCCGCTTCGGGACGGACGGAAAGGAGGGTCTTCCCGTCCATCACCACGTCGGCGGTTCCCGCCGTCCAGTTGTGGATGCCGTACCACAGCAAGGCGCCGCCACCCAGGACAAGGGGGAAGGACAGGATCTTCCAGAGGGCGACGATGAACTTCATGGCCACAATCTAGTCCCGCGAACAAGGGCGGAGGCGACGTTCCGCGGCGCCGTCCGGAGGGTCCGTCAGATCAGGAGACGCACCCGATCCTTCAGGAAATCCGGGGTCTTGCGCCGGACCACCGCCTCGATCTGCGCCCGGGTGTACTTCATGCTGAAGTGCTTCAGGACCAGATGCCGGAACCGGCAGGCGCCGGGATCCGACGAGAGGAGGTCGAACAGCTCCTGCAGGTGCAGGTGGCCTTTCGGTTTGGCCATTTCCAGGTCTTCGGGCAGGATGAACGTGGTCTCGATCACCAGGATGTCGGAATCCAGGACATGCGGCTCGCGCTCCAGCGTCCGGACCGTGGTGTCCCCGATGAAGGTCAGCCGCGGGTGGAGCGTCTCGGTTTCGATCTCCACCCCCTGGCGCTTCAAGGCCCCCAGTTCGTGGCCTTCGGTGCCGTGGAATTCCGGCTTCAGCTTCTTGCGCACCTCCTGGGCGGTGAATCCCAGCGAACGCACCCGGTGGTCCACGGGAAAGGTGGCCACGCGCAGCTGGCGGTTCAGCTCCACCGATCCCCGCTTGGGCAGCGGACGGAATTCGGGGACGTACTCCATCCGGTTGCGGTGGCCTTCCAGATCGCACCAGGCCAGGGCCAGGTTGCGCAGCGGTTCCACGAGGAAGTCGGGCACGAAGTACTCCGCCGGAGGGATGTTCAGCATCCGGCGCAAAGAGAAGTGGCGCAGGAGGCCGCGGGCGTGGTCGCCGTGGGAATGCGTGAGGAAGACCTGGGGGAACCGGATGGCGTCCACCGGGCATTCCCCGATGTCGAAGCAGATCCTCCATTCGGGGACCATCAGGTAGGTGGCCAACCCCCCGATGGAGAATCCCTGCAACTCCAGTCCTTCGAGGTCCAGTTGGACCGGGCAGGAGGGTCGATGGAGCGTGTCGAGCGTTCCGGACATGAGCGGCGCAAGATACTCCCGTTTCGGGCCCCCGGATCGAAAATAGACGCCCCCGTCCGGGAGGTCGAAACCGAAATCCGGTGTCCCTCCAGTTTCTACCTTCCCGGAGATGCCGGTCACCTCCGCGATCCGTCCGAACACCCGAAGGGTGCTTCGGGGCCAATCGGCGGCTCCAGGTCTCGCCCTGGGGAAGTGCATCATCCTGCACGAGGAAAAACCGGTGGTCAACGACCGGTTGCTGGAACCCGACGAGGTCGCGGCGGAACTGGAGAAATTCGAGGTCGCCCTCCGCGATGCGCGCGAGGAACTCCGGGAGCTGCGCGACCAGGTCTTGAAGGAGGTCGGCGCATCGGAGGCGAGGGTCTTCGAGGCGCATCTCCTTTTCCTGGACGACGTGGAGCTGATGGGAGCCGTGCGCAAGGCGATCCCGACCGAGTGCCGCGAAGCCGGTTTCCTGTTGCGACGCCGGTCGGAAGAACTGATCCAGAGGCTCTCCAGGATCCCCGACGCCTACCTTCGGGAGAGGGCGACGGACATCGAAGACGTCTCGGAACGCGTGGTCCGCCAGCTCACCAAGGGGCACAGGCGTCGCACCATCGAGATCTCCGAGCCTTCCGTCGTGGTGGCCCAGAACCTGAACCCCTCGACCCTCACCCAGCTGCGGGTGCGCAACGTCCTGGGGATCGCCACCGACCTGGGTGGTCCCACGTCGCACGTCGCCATCCTCGCGCGGGCGCTGCACCTCCCGGCGGTGTCCGGGCTGTCCACCGCCTCGACATCGATCCGAACCGGGGACCTGGTGGCCCTGGACGGAAACGCCGGCACCTTGGTGGTGAACCCCACCGAAAAGGAGCGCAAGGCCGTCGGAGACAGGCAGGAGGCATTGCGGCGGTTCGAACTCGAGCTGTTCAGCCTCCGCGACCTGCCCTCGGTGACCATGGACGGGCGACCCGTCATGCTCTCGGCCAACATCGAGCTTCCCGTGGAGGCCGAGAACGCCATCTCCGTGGGCGCCCACGGGATCGGACTCTACAGGACGGAGTTCATCTTCCTGCAGGGACATGTCCCTTCCGAGGAAGAGCAGCTGGGCGCCTACCGGTTCATCCTGGAGCGGATGAATCCGCGGCCCGTCACCATCCGGACCCTGGACGCCGGGGGCGACAAGATCGTCGACGCCCTCCAGGGAACCCACCCGGACCAGAATCCCTTCATGGGCTGGCGGAGCATCCGCATGTGCCTGGACCGGCCCGACATCTTCCTGCCGCAATTGCGGGCCATCCTGCGTGCTTCGGCGCACGGGAACGTGCGGCTGCTGTTCCCCATGATCGCCGACATCCACGAGCTGCGCGAGGCCAAGCGGATGCTGGGGGAAGCTCGGCGGGAATTGGCCGCGCAAGGCATTCCGTTCGCCGAGAGCCTGCCCATCGGCGCCATGGTGGAGGTGCCTTCGGCCGCCTTGTGCGTCGAGACCCTGGCTCGCGAGTGCGATTTCCTTTCCGTGGGCACCAACGACCTGACCCAGTTCACCTTGGCCGTGGACCGCGGCAGCCAACGGCTTTCCGGCCTCTACGATCCGCTCCACCCCGCCGTGCTCCGGTTGATCCAGCTCACGGTGGAAGGCTCGCGGCCCTTCGGCACCCTGGTGGAGGTGTGCGGCGAGATCGCCTCCGATCCCGTGGGGGCCATGGTCCTGGTGGGACTCGGGGTCGACGAACTGTCCATGAGCCCCTGGGCCATCCTGGAAGTGAAGAAGATCCTGCGCTCCATCAACTGGCAGGATGCGCGGGAAGCGGCGCGGGAAGCGCTTCAGGCGGCCGGGACCAAGGAAGTCCGCGACATCCTGCACGAGCGCTTCAAGCGGAAGCTGGGCGGCCTGGGGATGGCCTCGCGGGCACTGGGCGCCGCGCGGAAGCACTGAGCTTCCTCTGCATCGCCGACGGGGAAGAACCTTCCCCCGCGACTCAAGCGAGCTTGGCGACCACCAGATGGGCTTTGCGCTTGTAGTTGGACGCCGTGTTGTCCTTGATGTTCCCCTGGTTCTTGCGCGCGGCGCGGTCCAGGAGGGAGAACAGGTTGGGGAGTTCCTTGAGTGCTTCGTCCTTGGACTGCGCTCCGCGGACCTTCTTGAGGGAAGTGCGGATCTCCGAACGGACTGCGCGGTTCACGGTGCGCGCCTTCTCGGACTGGCGCAGACGCTTCTCGGCGGACTTCTTGTTGGGCACTGTGGGAACCTCGATGGATTTGTAGGGACAAGTCTTAAGAGGGGGAAATGTATAGTCTCGCGGAACCCCGTGTCAACCCGAGGCGTGCGTCCGGGCCAGAACGCCCCCGCCCAGCACCCTGTCGCCCTGGAAGACGACCATGCTCTGGCCCGGGGCGGGACCGAGGACGGACCCCGCGAGATGCACCCGGGTCCCGGAGGCGGTCCGCTCCAGGCGGCAACCGTGGGGAGGGCTCCGGTAGCGGACCTGCACGGTCGTCTCCTCCCTGTCCCAGGGATCGTCGACGAGCCAGTTCTCCTGTTCCAGTTCGAGCCGATCGACGCCGAGCTCCTCCTGGAGACCCAGGTGGAGGGTGTTCGAGGCGGTTTCGATTCCCGTGACGTAGAGGGGGGCGCTCCAGGCCACGCCCACGCCGCGGCGCTGCCCCAGGGTGTACGAGGCCAGTCCCTGGTGCCTTCCCAGATCGACTCCTCCGGGTCCGACGATGGGTCCGGGCTCCAGGAGCGGAGCGTCCGGCCGGGTGCCGCGAACCAACTCCCGGTAGTCGCCTCCCGGCACGAAGCAGATGTCCTGGCTCTCCGATTTGGCGGCGGTGGGCAACGCCGCCTGGGCGGCCAGGGCCCGGATCTCGGGCTTGGAAAGGTCGCCCAGGGGGAAGTCCGTGTGTTCCAGCAGGGCGCGGGGGATCCCCCACAGGAAATACGACTGGTCCTTGAGGGGGTCGGCTCCCCGCAGGAGGCCCGGACCGTCGGGCAGGTTCCGGATGCGGGCGTAGTGGCCCGTGGAGAGCCTGCGGCATCCGAGGTCGCGGGCCCGCTCCCAGAGGGATTCCCACTTGAGGAAGGTGTTGCAGCGCACGCATGGGTTGGGAGTCCGGCCGGCCAGGTACTCCGCGACGAAGACGTCCACCACCTCCCTCCGGAACTCCTCGCGCAGGTCCAGGACGAAGTGCGGTATGGACAGTTTCTGACAAACCCGCATGGCGTCGACGGCGTGGTCGGCCGTGCAGCAGGCCTTGTCGGGGGATTCCCCGTCGCAGCCGGAATCCCACAGCTTCATGGTCAGCCCCAGCGTCCGCGCGCCCGAGCGCACCCGGAGGAGGGCGGCGACGGAACTGTCGACACCGCCGGACATGGCGACCGCTTCCAGTTCGTCTCCCATCGGTGGTGGCAAGATAGCAGGCCCCCGCCGCCCTGCGCAGACTCCTAGGTGGGCTGGTGGCGGGCGGTGCGGCCTTCGACCAGGAAGAGGGCGTCCTCCGCGACGTTCGCGGAAAGGTCGGCCATCCTCTCCAGGTTCTTGGACACGCGGATCAGCTCCAGACCCGTTTCCACGAGTTCGCGATCCTCCTTGATGGCTCCGATCACCAGGCGGGTCATCTCCCGGTTGAGGGCGTCCATGCGATCGTCGCGGGCGATGGTCCTGCGGGCCAGGTCGGCGTCGTGGGTCAGGAACGACCGGACGGAATCGGCGACCATGGAACGGGCCAGCACGCACATCTCCGGAAGCTTGAGCAGGTCGGGAGGCGTCCGCAGTCCGGAAAGGCGGATGGAGGACTCCGCGATGTTCACGGCGTGGTCGCCGATGCGTTCCAGGTCCACCACGATGTCCTGGGCCGAGAGGACCTGGCGCAGGTCGCTGGCCACGGGCTGGTGCAGGGCGATGAAGTCCACGATCATCTCGTCCAGCTTGTTCTGGTCGATGTCGATCTCCTTCTCACCGGAGAACACCCCTTCCGCGAGGGAGGGGTCGCCGTTGTTCAAGCTGTTCTCCGCGGATTCCAGGACTCCATCCACGTGCTCCGCCATCCCGGCGAGCACGGTCATGAGTTCTTCCAGGGATTTTTCGAAGTGTCTTTCCATTTCCTGCGCTCCTTCAGCCGAAACGGCCGGTGATGTAGTCCTCCGTCCGCTTCTGCGTGGGACTGGTGAAGATCCTCTGCGTCAGCCCCGTCTCGACCATCTCCCCCATGTAGAAGAATGCGGTCGAGTCGGAGATCCGGGACGCCTGGTGCATGGAATGCGTCACGATCACGATGGTGTAGGTCTCCCGAAGCTGCCAGACCAGTTCCTCGACCTTGGCCGTGGCCACGGGATCCAGGGCGGAGGCGGGTTCGTCCATCAGCAGAACCTCCGGATCCACCGCGATGGCCCGGGCGATGCAGAGGCGCTGCTGCTGTCCTCCGGAGAGTCCCAATCCCGATTTGGAGAGGTCGTCCTTGACCTCCTCCCACAGCGCCGCCTGGCGGAGCGATCGTTCCACGATCTCTTCCAGGCGCCGCTTGTCCTTGACTCCGTGGACCCGGGGACCGTAGGCCACGTTTTCGAAGATGGACTTGGAGAACGGGTTGGACTTCTGGAAGATCATCCCCACCTTGCGCCGCAACAGGACGGGATCGACGCCCGGGCCGTAGATGTCCTCGCCGTCGAGCTCCACCACGCCGGTGGTCTTCGCGGTCTCGATCAGGTCGTTCATGCGGTTCAGGCAACGGAGGAAGGTGCTTTTCCCGCAACCGGACGGCCCGATCAGGGCCGTGACCCGGTTCTTCTCGATGTCCAGGTCGATGTGCCGCAGCGCGTATCGCTGGCCGTAGTGCAGGTTCAGATCCGCCGCGCGGATCTTGGTCGGGGGCGATGCCGGATGGATGGAGTCCAAGATGGTATCGCCCCCGTTTCCGTTCCTAGTACGCCACCTGGATTCGGAAGTTCAACTGGTTGTCGTCGATGTCCTTCGAGAAGTCCTTGGTCGCGGTGTAGGTGCCAGTCTTGGCCGCGCCGTTGGACCAGCCGTCCATCGACGGAGCGTTGGTCTTCTCGTTGGCGATGATGTCGTAGTCCAGGCTCAGGCGCAGGTTGGGGTTCACGTTCCAGTTCACGCCCAGCTTGTTGGTGGTGTAGGCGATGTCGGCCGCCGAAAATCCCTTGGAGCCGTCCACGGCGTTGCCCGAGACGTCGGTGTTGGGATCGTAGTAGTCGAAGCGGTACACCAGCTCCAGCTGGGGAAGCATGGCGAGGGGATCGATCACCCCGGTCACGTAGAAGCCCATGGCGTTGCGGATGTCGGCGTTGCCCACGCCCACGTAGGGCTTCAGGCTGTTGTTGGCACCCACGACCTTGCCGCCGTAGTATTCACCCATGACCTTGGCGAAGCCTCCCACCGGGAACTTGTAGCTGGCCTGCAAGTCGGCGCCCACCACGTGGGCATCCAGGTCGGCGCGGAGCCGCCCGGTTTCCTTGGCCATCGAGCCGGACACGACCTCGCGGATGGTGTCCGTGGCGGAGAGGAACACGTTGTTGTAGTAAGACACGCCGCCGCTCACGCCCACGCCCATGTCCGTGGCCGCGACGTTGAATCCGAGCCGACCGGTGATGTCCTTGGAGTCCTGGTAGGAGGTGGCGATGCCCTGTCCGTTGCTCCAGCCGATCTTCGCGTTCAGGAAGGGGATCTGGGGGGGATGGACGAACAGGACCAGGCCCGCGTCCTTCTCTCCGCTGAAGGGTCCGTTGTTCTCGAACCGGGAGCGTTCCTGGGTCTCGAGAGCGGCCGAGGAGTACGGAATTTCGAAGCCGAAGGGGATGTCCTGGAGACCGCCGCGGACCCCGAAGGTCTTGAGCCAGGGCTCCTGGAATTCCAGGAAAGCGTCCTTGGAGGTCACCGCTCCGGTCTCGTCGAAGTTGGGCTGCCAGACCGCGGACACGCCGTTCCCGGCGTCGTAGGTGGTCTTGATGCGGCCGCGCTTGATGGACCAGGCACCTTGCTTCTGGGAGTTGCCCCCCGCCTCGTTGGTGTCCGAGTAGTACAGGTACTGGAACTGGACCAAGCCCCCGACCTTGAAGTGGCTGAGCATCCCCACCGTCTTCTCGGTGCGGAGGAGGCCGGCGTTCAGGCTGTCGACCTTGGTGGCGATCGAATCGGCCGTTTGGGCGTTGGCTCCGGCCATTGCGGCCAGGGCCAAGGCGATGGTGATCTTGCTTCCGTTCATTGTTGCTCCATGGGTTACGGGAGTGTGGGCGATTCTCTGCAGGAATTGGAAAGAGGCCAATCGGATGTTTCCCGGATGTTTCATCCAGGTTGCTATCGTCTCATCGCCGCGATCCGTTCGGCAACCCCTGTTCCAAGGCGGTTGCGGGCAGGTTCCCGTCCCGTCCACCCGGTGCTAGATTGCCGTCGGTATGGCAACGGAAAGAATACTCGTCCTGGAAGACGACCCCGACATCCTGGATCTCACCGTGCACGCGCTGCGCAAGGCGGGCTACCGGACCTTCGCCGCGCGCACCGGGTCGGAGGCCTTGTCCATCCTCTCCGACGAGCGCCTGGAGCTCGCGATCCTGGACGTCATGCTCCCCGACCTCCCGGGAACCGAAATCTGTCGCCGCATGCGGGAATCCGAGCGGCATCGCGCGGTGCCGGTGGTGTTCCTGACCGCCCGCACGGAAGAACACGACCGCATCTACGGCTTTTCCGTGGGCGGGGACGACTACGTGGCGAAACCCTTCTCCCCGCGGGAACTGGTGGCCCGCGTCCAGGCCATCCTGCGCCGGACCACCGGCTCCATCTCCGGCGAGCGCCTGCGGGTGGGCGACCTCGCCGTGGACCTGGATCGGCGCCAGGTCCACATCGGGGAATCGCCCGTGAACCTCACCTTCAAGGAATTCGAGGTGCTGCGCGCCCTCGTGGTCGCCAAGGGGCGGGCGGTGGAGAGACTGCACCTCCTGGAGGAGGTCTGGGGAATGGAGAGCACCTCGGGGCCCCGCTCCGTGGATGTCGCGATCACGCGGCTGCGGGAGAAGTTGGGCACCTATTCCAGGTGCGTCCACACCGTGACGGGGCTGGGGTACCAATGGGATCCGGATCGCTGGGAAGCCTGATGTTGGAGATCCAGCTCAACGGGGACCCGAAGCGGATCGACGGGGATTCCGACATCCTCGCCCTGGTCCGGTCGCTGGGATTGGATCCGGGCTGGGTGGTGGTCGAGCACAACCTCCATGCCCTGGAAAGGTCGAGATGGAGCGAGACCCGGCTGGCGGAAGGGGACCAGGTCGAGATCGTCCGCTTCATGGGTGGCGGCTGAGCCGCCGGGATGGCCGAGCGCCGGATCCGATCCGTCCCCTTCTCCGTCCGGGCCAGCGATTTCGTGGCCGGCGCGGTCCTGCGTTCCGGAGGCTGGATCGCGCCCCTGGTTCTGGCCTCCAGCGCGGCTTGGCTCGCGACCCAGGCGCTGGGACAGGGGAAGGCGGGAGGATGGGGCCTGGTGCTTGGTTGGGTGGCCGGCTCCGCGGCGCTGGGCGGCGCCGGAGTCCTCCTCGCCACCGGACCGGCCCTGGCCGTGGCGCTCCTCTCGCGCCACATCCGCGCCGGTTCCGTGGTCCGCTCGACGGCGGCCCTTCCCCTCGTCGTTCCGGCCTTCGTGCTCCTGCACCTGGTGGCGCCCTGGGTTTCCGAGAGCACCGGCCTTCCCTCCGGAAATCCCGGCTGGGCGGTGCTGGCGCTCGCCTGGGGGATGGGAATGCCCCTGTGGCTTTCCTTCTCCGACGCGCTGGACCGCAAGACCATCCCCGCCTGGACGGAAGGGGCTCTCGCCCTGGGGGCCCATCCTAGACAGATCCTGACGAACCTTTCCCTGCCCGCCGCCCGTCCAGGCCTGCTGGCCGCGTTGCTGCGCGCCGTGGCACGCGCTTCCGGCGAGACCATGGCCGTGCTCCTGGTGTCCGGCGGATTCTCCTCGTCGGTGGGCTCCCCCACCGCCGGAGTCGCCCTGGTCCGGGATCTGCCCACCGCGGTTCCCGACGGGAATCTCTGGTGCGACCTGATGCGGGGCGCGCTCCTCCTGAGCCTCTGGGCCATGGCGCTGCACGCCGTCGCCCAGCACCTGGACCCGCGATGGGTCGACACGGAGGCGGAATGAGATTCCCCGCCCGATCCGCGCTGGCGCTGCTGGTGGTGTTCCTCGCCCTGCCTGTGCTCGCCCTCCTCGGGAACACCGCGAGGCTGCTTTTTCCCCCGTCGCCCAGGCTCGTCCATCTGCGGGACGGCACCCGTTTCCTGGCCGTTCCGCTCCCTCCCGATCCGCTGGAGAAGGCGCTGGGTCGCCTGCCTGTCCTCGTCGACGACGGATCCATCCGGGTCCTCGACCGGATGCCGGTTTCCATGGAGGCGGACACCCAAGCCTGGTTGGTCCGCCGCGACGACGGCCCCATGCTCATGGGTCGGCTTTCGGGGGTGGTGGCGGAGGACGGGGACACCCTGGCCGGAGAACCGGCACGGCGGGCCCTGGAGGAGATGCCGAAGCGGCTCAGGCGCGACCGGAACAGGATCCTGCCGCGATCGCCGACCGCGCCCGGCGCCGCCCGGTCCCCGGAAACGGCGCGGAGGATGGCTCTCTTCGAAGCGGACGACCGCCGGGTCGTCGCCCTCTTCTCGGAACCCGACGGGACGGTGCGCACCGCGCGCCTCTCCTCGATCCGCGAAGCGGACCGCGCCCCGGCCGGACTGCTTGACGGAATCCGTCAGACGCTTCCCCGCCTCGGCCTCCTCCTCCTGGAGGCCCCCGACGCCTGGGACGGGGGAGGACTGGAACCGGTGTTGGCCTCCACCCTCGCGCTGGTACTGCTCTCCGGCCTGGTGGGGGGGCTTCCCGCGCTGCTCGCCGCGATGCAACTCGCCGACCGCACCGATCCGGGACTGCGCACGCGATGGATCCGGATCTCCTCCGAATGGTTCTCCGCAGTCCCCGGCGTGGTGTGGGGCGTCGTCGGCTCCGGGGTCCTGGTGGAGGGGCTGGGTGTCCACCTGGACAGGATCTTCGCGCCCGGAGCGCGTTGGGGAGAAGGGGGAATGCTCTGGGGCGCCATCACCCTGGGTGCGCTTTCCGCACCGGTCACCTTGGCCAGGGCGATGTCGGCGATCGACCGGGTCCCCCGGTCCTGGCGGGAGATCGCCCGTTCCTGCGGGGCCACCCGATGGCAGGTCCTGCGCCAGGTGATCCTGCCCACCGCGGCGAGGGGATTGGTGGGGGCCTGGTTCTCCGGCCTGGCTCGGGCGGCGGGGGAAACCGCACCGCTCTTCCTCGTGGGAGCGGCGCGCACCCTCGGGCGCTCCGGGGTCGGTCCGGCTCCGGACATCTCCCTCTCCGGTGGTTTCCTGCACCTGGGGGTGCTCGCCTGCGATCCTCCCTGGCCGCGGACCGAAGGCGCGCTGGGTCGGCCGCTGGCTTTCCTTTCGCTGTCCCTCCTCGCCCTGCTCTGCGTGGGGCTGGAGTACGTCGCGGTCCGTTTGCCGCAGCGCAGGGAACCGGAGACCACGCGATGATCCACCCCGCCCTGCACCCGAACGACCCCGGCGACGTGGCCCACGTGGTGTTCCGCGGTTGGACGGTCCGCTCCGACGCCCGCGACCTGCTGCGGTGGATCGACCTGGAGATCCCCCGAGGGAGGATCGTCGCGCTGGTGGGCCCGGCCGGATCCGGCAAGAGCGTGCTCCTGTCCTCCGTCAACCGCCTCCTCGCGGGTCGGCCCGGGGTGGAGACCGGCGGAGGGGTGTTCCTGGACGGCGATCCGCTCTGGGGTCGCGGGGTGGACGACCTTTCCCTGAAACGCCGGACGGGAACGGTGTTCCGTGACGCGGCGGTGCTGCCCGGATCCGTCCATCGCAACATCGCGTTCCCGCTGCTCCTGGACGGCTGGAAGCCGGGCACCCGGCTGGACGACGCCGTCGAGGCGGTGCTGCGGTCCATCTCGGCCTGGGACCGTCTCCGCGACCACCTCCACCGCCCCGCCGGGGGTCTCCGCGCGGGAATGCGCCAGCTCGTCAACCTCGCGCGCGCGGCCGTGGGGCGGCCGGAGGTCCTCCTCCTGGACGAGCCCTGCGGGGACCTGGATCCACGGGAGACGGAAATCGTCGAACGCGCGCTGCTGGACCTCTCGGGCACGCGCACCGTGATGCTCGCCACCCACAACCTCGCCCAGGCGTCCCGCCTGCCGCACCGCGTGGCCTTCCTCCTGGACGGCAAGCTGGAGGAATACGGCCCCACGGACCGCGTCTTCCAGCGCCCCATGCGCGGCAGCACCGAGGACTACCTTTCGGGCCGCTTCGGATAGGATTCCCACACAGCCATGTCGAAACAAACAGCAGACGAATTGCGCCAGCTCGCCTCCCTCCTGGAACGGCAGGGCGAACGGGTCCTCCGGCAGACGACGGCGGCATGCTCCATCTTGACGAATTCCGTCGCCAAGCCGGCCGACCCGAAGGCTCTGGAGGACGACATCGACCGCGAGGAGGTGGTGCTGGAGGAGGAGTGCCTGCGCATCATGGCGCTGCACCATCCCGTGGGCGGGGACCTGCGCGCCCTGGTCACGGTGCTGCGGGCCAACGGGGACCTGGAGCGCATCGCCGACCACGCCCTGAGCGTCCTGGAGGCCTCTCCCGACCTGTCCGGTCCGGTCGCGGACGCGCTTTCCCTCCTCTCCTCGCGGATCCTCTCCATGCTGGGCCGTTCCCTGCACGCCCTGAGGGAGCGCGATTCCCGCGTCGCCCAGTCGGTGCTGGACGAATCCCCTTCCATGCGTTCCCTGTCGCGGGCCACCTGGGGCCACGCCCGGACCCGGGCCGGGAGCGGGAACCCCGCCGACATCGACCACTCCTTCCTGGAGATCCGCATCGGACAGGACCTGCGGCGCATCGGGGATCTCGCCTGCAACCTCGCCGAGGACGTGCTCTACTGGGAGGACGGCAAGATCGTGCGGCACGGGGGCGTGGGGTCGTAGGGGCGCGAAATCTCGCGCTCCCACGACCCCACGCCGACGAAACCGGATTTGTGATATGATCCGGGTTCTGGTTCCCCGCAAGCCGGAGCCACCTGAATGAGCATCGTCCATCCCATCCTGACCGTCTACCTCCTGATCTCGGGCGGTCTCCTGTTCATCGGGTTGCACCACCTGCTGAACTGGTTGGGCCGTCGCGACGACCGTGTGGTCCTGGTCTTCTCCTTCCTCTGCTTCAGCTATTCCCTCCTCGCCTTCGCCATCGCCGGGATCCACGGTTCCACGGACACCGCGCAATGCCGGTTCTTCATGATCCTGCGCGGGGTCTCGGCGGAGCTCACCCTGCTCCTGCTCCTGCCGTTCGTGGCGCTCCTGACGGGGCGATGGTACCGGACCTGCTTCGCGATCAACTGCGCCGTCGGAGCGGCCGCGATCCTGGCGAGCCTCTTCCACCCCGTCTTCGGCCGCTGCGTGGCGCTCGCCCCCATGGTCCTGCCTTGGGGGGAGACCATCGTGTTTCCGGTGGAGACCGATCCCGTGAACGTGCTTTTGGCACTTGTCGGATTGGCCATCCTCAAGGACCAGGTGGTGTTCCTGGTGGTCGCCTGGCACGAGCGGAAGAAGCAGAAGGCCGCGGCGAGGATCCTGGCGGTGTTCGCCATCTACATCATCCTGACGGCGGGGATCAGCTTGGGGGTCGATCTCCTGCACTGGCGGGTGCCCTACCTGCCGGTGTTCGGGGCACCCATCGTGCTGGTCCTCATGGCTTCCCACCTGCAGCGCATCCGGGTCAACCAGCGCGAACAGATGATCCGGGCCGAACAGCGGTTCCGGCTCCTGTTCGAGGCGGCCAGCGACGCCATCTTCCTCCTGGACGGCCGCCGGTTCCAGTCGTGCAATCCGCGCACCCTGGAAATGCTCGGATGCGATTCTCCCGCCACGCTGGTCGGGAAGGGTCCCCTCGACTTCACGCCCGAGTTCCAACCCGGCGGAGAATCCTCGCTCGCCCGCTCCAGGGCGATCCACCGCGCCATGCTCGCGGAAGGTCCCCAGCGGTTCGAATGGCTCTACTCGCGGATGGACGGTTCGACGTTCCCGGCCGAGGTCACCTTGAGCCCCATGCCGGACGAGGTCGGAACGACGATCGCCATCGTCCGCGACATCAGCCAACGAAAGGCGCAGGAGGCGGAGCTGGCGCACCATCGGCGCGACCTGGAACGGCTGGTGGAGGCGAGGACGGCGGAGCTGGCGCAGGCCCGGGACCTGGCGGAAAGCGCCAACCGGGCCAAGACCATGTTCCTCGCGAACATGAGCCACGAGCTGCGCACGCCGCTGAACTCCGTCCTCGGCTACAGCCAGATCCTGTCCTCTCAGCACGATCTCCCTCCCCAGGCGCTGTCCCACGTCCGATCCGTGTCGCGGTCCGGCCAGCACCTGCTCTCCATGATCGACGACCTCCTGGACTTCACGAAGATCGACGCCGGGAAGATGGATGTCTCCGCTTCCGCGGTGCGGCTGGGGGAGCTCGTCGAGGACGTGCTGGACATCAACCGCGAGCGGGCCGCCGCCAAGCACCTCTCGCTCGGGCTGGACCCCGACGGTTCCATCGCCCGGCCGATCCGGGTGGACGGGAGGAAGCTGCGGCAGATCCTGTTGAACCTCGTGGCCAACGCCGTGAAGTTCACCGCCCGCGGTGGCGTGGCGGTCCACGCCCGCGTCCGGGTGCCGGAATCCTCCTCCACCGCGCCCGTGGTGGAGATCGACGTCCGGGACACCGGCATCGGGATCGCCCGGGCGGAGTGGGACGCGATCTTCGATCCGTTCCGACAGGCACCCGGCGCCGGGCTGGCCTCGGGCACGGGATTGGGGCTTTCCATCTCCCGTTCCCTGGCCCGCCTGATGGGAGGGGACATCTCCGTCGCGAGCACGCCCGGCGAAGGTTCCACCTTCTCCCTCGCGATTCCGGTGGAATTCGCCGAGGACGCGGATGCCGTTTCGGCGGACGAGAACCGGGAAGTGGTGGGAATCGAAGACGGATCGGATTGGAGGATCCTCCTGGTGGACGACGACGCCGACAGCCTCGCCATCCTGGAACAGACCTTGGCGGAAACGGGCTTCCAGGTGCGGTCGGTCTTCGACGGCCGCGGCGCCGTGGAGGCGTTCCGGGAATGGCGTCCGCACTTCGTCTGGATGGACGTGCGCATGCCGGGCATGGACGGCCTGGAGGCCACGCGCCAGATCAGGAAGCTCCCGGAGGGGCGCTCGGTGCCGGTCGTGGCGCTCTCGGCCAGCGCCTTCCGGTCGGACGAGATGGACGTGCTCGCCGCGGGATGCGACGGGTTGGTGAGGAAGCCCTACCGCATCGAGGCCGTCCTCGCCCAGCTCCAGAAGCATCTTGGGCTGCGATACCGCCGCCGAGTCGCGGGCCGGATGGATCCCGGGAGCCGGGAATCGTCTTCCGGGGACATCTCCGGGATCCCGGCGGACGTCCGCCTCAGGATCTTCGAGGCCTCGGACCGGCTGGACAAGCGGAGTCTGCTGGAGATCGCCGATTCCGTGGAATCGGAACTCCCCGGGGCGTGTGCGTTCCTCCGCGAGAAGGCCTCGGCCTTCGACTTCGACGCGATCAAGGCGGAACTGGTCCGATCCGCGGGTCGGGCGGGATGAACGGCAGGATCCTCGCGGTCGACGACAACGTCGACAACCTGACGCTCCTGGAACGCATCCTGTCGGTGGACGGGCACGAGGTGCGGGCCGCCTTGAACGGCGAAACGGCCTTGCGGGCCGTGTCCTCCGGATTTCCGGAACTCGTGCTGCTCGACGTCAGCATGCCGGGCATGGACGGATACGAGGTCTGCCGGCGCATGAAGGCGGATTCCCGCTCGGCCCAGGTTCCGGTCCTCTTCCTCAGCGCGCACCACGATCTGGACGCGAAGCTCGACGGTTTCGAGGCGGGAGGCCAGGATTACGTCACCAAGCCTTTCCTGGCGGCGGAAGTCCTCGCCCGCGTGCGGATGCACCTGAGGGTGGCGCGCGCGGAGCAGGACCTGAAGGAGAGCCTGGTCCGCCTGCGGGAGCTGGAGCGTCTGCGCGACGATCTCGTGCACCTGGTGGTGCACGACATGAGGTCCCCCTTGACGGGGATCTGCGGAAACCTGGAGCTCGCGGCGATGGAGGCGCACAGCCTCGGTCACGAAAAGCTCGGGAACCGGCTCCGGAAGGTGGTCGATTCCGCCATGTCCCTGAACGACCTCTCCAACACCATGCTCGACGTGAGCCGTCTGGAGGAGAGGATGATGCCCGTCTCCCCGGAGCCCTGCGACCTGACCGTGATCGCCCGCCAGGCCTGGGAAAGACTCGGCTCGACGGTGGAGAACCATTTCCTGGATCTCTCGGCCGCGCGCGGACCCGGAACGATCCATTGCGACAGGGACCTGACCCTGCGCATCCTGCAGAACCTCATCGCCAACGCCATCCAGCATTCCCCGTGCGGAACGGAGATCGGAATCCGTTGCCTGTCGAGGGGTGGACGGGCCCGCGTGGAGGTCCTGGACCACGGACGGGGCGTTCCGGACGAACAGCGCAGGACGGTCTTCGGGAAGTTCCGGCAGGTGGAGGAGCACCGGAAGAGCGGCTACCATTCGACCGGATTGGGGCTGACCTTCTGCAAGCTGGCGGTGGAAGCCCAGGGCGGCGAGATCGGCGTGGAGAACGCGCCCGGAGCGGGAGCCCTGTTCTGGTTCAGCCTGCCCTTGCGGTAGGGACGCGAAATTTTGCGTCCCCACGATCAAGGGCAGGCGCGAGGCAGGGATCCCATCCGACCGTCCGATTGGTACCTTTCCCGGCCTTTCCACGGAACCACCAAAGGAATCCTCCATGGCCGCACCGAACCAGTCCCTCGTCGAGTCCCTGAGCTCCATGCTGCCCCTCTTCCTGGTCTTCGGCGGCGCCATGTGGTTCCTGTCCATCCGTCCGGCCATGAAGAAGCAGAAGGAAGCCGACCAGCTCCAGAAGAACCTCAAGAAGGGGGACCGGGTGCTGACCCAGGCTGGATTCTTCGCCGAGGTCGAGAAGGTCCAGGAGAACGGCAACGTGGTCCTGCGCCTCTCCGAAGGCGTGAAGCTGGAGTTCCAGCGCCAGGCCATCGTGTCCAAGGTCCAGGAGGGGTAGGCGTGGCGGTGCTTCGGGTCCTGACCTGGGGTGATCCGGTCCTGCGCAAGATTTCGCGCCCCGTGGAACCGCAGGAGTTCGACGACGCCTTCCGCGCCTGGTGCGACGACCTCGTCGAAACGATGTACGAGGCCGACGGCGTGGGCCTGGCCGCGGTGCAGGTGGGACGGCCCATCCGGGTGCTGGCGGTGGACACGGAGTTCCGGGAAGGCGGGACCAGGAACCCCGTGGTGTACGTGAATCCCGTGCTGGAGCCCGCCGCCCCCGACTGCGTCATGGACGAAGGTTGCCTGTCGGTCCCGGGAGTCCGCGGAAAGGTCAGCCGTCCCGAGAAGGTCCACGTCTCCTGGCAGGACGTCCACGGAGCGTTCCATCGGCGCGAGGGCCTGGAGGGATTGGAGGCGCGCTGCCTCCTGCACGAGATGGACCATCTGGAAGGCATCCTCTTCGTGGACAAGATCTCGCCCGTCGCCCGGAGCCTGGTCCAGGGCAAGCTGCGCAGGCTCGCGCAGACCGCCGGGAAGTGATCCTCCTCCTCGGGGCCCTTGCGACGGTCGCCATCGCGTTCGATTCCCCCGACGAGGCCAGGCGTCTTCTGGTCCAACCCCCGCCGCTCGCGGACACGATCTCCTCGCGACAGGTGCGGGTCCAGGTGTTCGAGGGCTCCGGTCGCGTGGATCTGCGGTTGAAGGGCTCCTGGACCGCGCAAGCCGGTGCCGACACGGGTCGGATCCCGGACGGTTCCATTCTCCGGGTGGAGCAAGCGGGAACCGGCGTGAAGATCACCTGGCCGGAAGGGTCGATGGAATCCGACGCCCCGGTCCTGGACGGCGGAGACCGGTTCTGCATCGGACGCAAGTGCTACCGGGGGCGGGCGAGGATCGTCCCGTGCGGATCGGGACTCGCCGTCGTGGACGAATTGGGTCTGGAGGACTACCTGATGGGGGTCGTCCCCGGCGAGATCGGCCGGAGGCTGGACCCCCGGTTCTTCGAGGCCGTGAAGGCCCAGGCCGTGGTGGCGCGCACCTACACCCTGCGCTCCCTGGGCCAGTACTCCGGCAAGGCCTGGGACCTGCGCGACGACACCCGCGACCAGGTCTACGACGGAGCCTCCGGCGAAGACACGCTCTGCACCCGGGCGGTGCGGGAGACCACCGGTCGGATCCTGGTGGACACCGGCGGGCACCCCATCGACGCCTACTACCACTCCGGCTCCGGAGGCCACACCGCCGACATCCGCGACGTCTGGCCGCAGAAGCCGGTCCAGCCCTACCTGCGCGGCGTCCCCGACACCGCTCCCGACGGGCGCGCCTGGGGAGGAGCCGCGCCCACGGGTTCGTGGACGGAAACCTGGCCCGCCGCGGAGCTGGAGCGATCGGTGCGACGGGATCTGTCGGAGGCCCTGGGTCGGACCGTGGACCCCGGCGAGGTCCGTTCGCTCCGGCTGGAGGGGCGCGACTCCTCCGGAAGGGCCGCCGCGCTGGTCGTGGAGGCGAAGAACGGAACCTTCGAGGTGACGGGCGACCGCATCCGCTGGGCGCTGCGCCGCCCCGCCAAGGGACGCCCCATCCTGCGCAGCACGCGCTTCGAGCTGAAGCGGCAGGACGGCCGGTACGTGGCCGAGGGGACCGGCAACGGCCACGGCGTGGGACTTTCGCAGAACGGGGCCATGGGCCGCGCCTGGGCGGGACAGTCCTGCGAACAGATCCTGTCGGCCTACTACCCCGGAACCTTCCTGAGGAGCCTTCCATGACCTTGGCAGAGACGGTCTCGCGCCGCCGGACCTTCGCGATCATCTCGCACCCGGACGCCGGAAAGACCACCCTGACGGAGAAGCTCCTGTGGTACGGCGGGGCCATCCGCGAGGCGGGGATGGTGCGGGCCAAGCGGGGCCGCAAGGCGGCGACCTCCGACTGGATGGAGATCGAGCGCCAGCGCGGGATCTCGGTGACCAGTTCCGTGATGAGCTTCCCCCACGACGGCCACCACCTGAACCTGGTGGACACCCCCGGCCACGAGGACTTCTGCGAGGACACCTTCCGGGCCCTGGCGGCCGTGGACAGCGCCGTGGTGCTCATCGACGGGGCCAAGGGCGTGGAGCCGCAGACGCTGCGGCTCATGGAGGTCTGCCGGATGCGCAGGACCCCCGTCATGACCTTCATCAACAAGTGCGACCGCGACATCCGCGACCCGCTGGAGCTCTTCGACGAGATCGAGCAGTCCCTGGGCCTCCCCTGCGTGCCGCAGACCCTGCCTTGCGGATCGGGCGTCAGTTTCCGGGGCGTCTACAGCCTGGGGGACGGCGCCTTCCATTCCTTCGCCGAGCGCAGCCAGGACGAACAGGACCGCACCGAGCGCGGCATCCACCGCTTTCCCCTGGAAAGCGCCCAACTGGACCAGCTGGGCGGCGAGCGCGAAGCGGGGCGCCTGCGCGAGCTGGCCGCCTTCGCCACGGGAGCCATGCCGGAATTCGACCGCGAGGCCTACCTGCGCGGCGAGCAGACGCCGGTCTTCTTCGGGTCGGCGCTGCACCTGTTCGGCGTGCGCCACCTGCTGGACGCCCTGGTCTCCATCGCCCCCGCCCCCGACCACCGGGAGTCCGACAAGCGCACCGTGATGGCCGCCGAGGACGCCTTCACGGGCTTCGTGTTCAAGATCCAGGCGAACATGGATCCCAAGCACCGGGACCGGATGGCCTTCGTGCGCGTCTGCTCCGGCAAGTTCGTTCGCGGCGAACGGGTCACCCACGTGGCCTCGGGCCGGGAGATCCGGCTGGCCGCCCCCACGACCTTCGTGGCCCAGGACCGGTCGCTGGTGGACGAGGCCTGGAGCGGGGACATCGTGGGCATCCACGATCCCGGGGTGTTCCGCATCGGGGACACCCTGACATCCGGGGAGAAGCTCCAGTTCGAGGGCATCCCCGAGTTCAGCCCGGAGCATTTCGCCCGCGTCGTTTCCAAGAACCCGCTGCGCTCCAAGCAGCTCGCCCAGGGCCTGGAACAGCTCACCCAGGAGGGGGCCGCCCAGATCTTCACCCCGTTCTCCGGGCCGCACCAGGTCCTGGGCGTGGTGGGTCGCCTCCAGTTCGACGTGATCCAGTTCCGCCTCTCGGGCGAATACGGAGCCGAATGCGCCTTCGAACCCGTGCCGGTCTGGGGCGCGCGCTGGGTTACCGGCGACGAGGACTCGGTGAAGCTCTTCAAGGAACAGAATCTGTTCGACTGCGCGGTGGACCGCCACGGCGGACTGGTGTACCTGCCGTCGCACGAGTTCAAGCTGAGGCTGGTGAAGGAGAAGTGGCCGAAGCTGGAATTCGAGGCGGCTAGGCGCTAGTGTGGTGTCTCGGAGAAGAGTAAACCGTTCAGAGCATTCGAAATCCCGCTCATTCTGAGGAGCCGAAGGCG
>Ga0209415_10005842_pt1 | contig 22009 bp, 7 predicted proteins | sample PeaSoiSIISIP2007_FD_187696 | JGI IMG/M metagenome (GOLD analysis project Ga0209415, IMG submission 187696) | Peat soil microbial communities from Weissenstadt, Germany - SII-SIP-2007 (SPAdes) (version 2) | ecosystem: Environmental > Terrestrial > Soil > Wetlands > Peat | place: Germany... | reverse complement strand
GTAAAGCCAGTTGGTCGGCATTTCCGTCGAGGAATCCGGTGCAAGCGTTGTTCCGCTGGCGAGATAGTGGGCAATGTCCTGCTGCGCCGTTATCGTTAAATTTCCTCCGCCATAGCTATACAGGGCAGGATAGCTGATGTAAGTGCCCGAAAGAGGGGAATAATTCTGCAACATACCCTTCGCGCCTGGCGCCTGATTGTAATAGGTATTGGGAACGTCAAAGTCGTTCGTGCTAAAAAGGGATGTCGTGTTTGCTACCTGGGTTCCAGCAGTGTAGATCGTGGCAAGCGAGTCGAGCAATTGAACGTCGACGCCGGCGGATATTGTTATGTCGCCGGTGCCAGTACGGATCGTTTCGAAATAATTCGGTATAATGTCAGTTCGGGAAATCGTCGATGGCGACGGATTGATTGGGCCGCTTCCATATCCGACAAGGACCGAACCGCCCGATGCGGGAAGACTTGAAAGCGGCAGCACGCTGGTCGGAGACGCCGCGGAAAGGTCCGCGCCTCCCACTAGCGCGTAAGACCACGACAGCGACCGTGCCGGAAGCAACGTAGCTTGCCACAATGATGTCGATGTGGTTTTGGCGGACGGCGCAAACCCGTCGCTTAGGCTGACCTCAGCATTAAAGATTAGGTTGCCCGCCGCACGAATTGTGAGATCCCCGGGCTCGCCGGAGCCCGGAAGCAGGGGATTTACATTGGGCCCGTAACGATAATTTGAGAGATCCCAGTTGCTGGCGAGCATTAGGTTCCCTGGCGTGTTCGTGACGATACCCGTCGCGCCGGTCGTTGAATAACTGCCGGCTGAGACAGCTGCCAACAAGCTGCCTGTGCCGCTATTGAAGCTGACGTTGCCGGGTGTCGTGTCAGTTGCAGAGAGCGCGAACGTGACGGGGCCGGCACTAGCGAAATTGAACGGGCTCGTGCCTACTATCGCGACCTGATCGGGCGTGCTCGCCAGCTGAATGACATCTCCCTGGTTGAAAGTAGCTGCGGCGCCGGGTTTGAGGTCATTCGTGATCATTACGTTCATGATCGTGCCCATTGCGCTCGCAACGATTCCGCCGCTGGTGAAATTGACCAAGCTTCCCGCCGCAATGGTTGTGGGCGCCGCACCCGCCGGGAGAACGGTTTTGGCGATGATCGCGACTGATGCATTCGATGAAGGAGCAAGCTCGATCGTGCCGCCGGCGATGCTGATCACGCTTCCGTTTGCAATCGCAGGCAAGACAGCCTGATTGTTGACGGCAGTAAACGGCGTGGCGACGCCACCGGGCGCCGTGATCGTCCCGCTCACGGTCGAAACGATCGTTCCAGCGGGTACATTGCTCGCTACTGTGACGGTTCCCCCGGCGCTTGGAATCATCACACCGGCTGACGAAAGTGTCGTAACCGGAAGCGTAACTATGCCTGCAACGGTAGAGGTGATCTGACCGCCGGAGCCCTGGAATGCGAGCGAGCCGCCTGCATCCAGCACGACACCGCTGGGATTCAGAGTGGTCTGCGCCAGGAACTGTGTTGCGCCCTTCCCCGTTGTTATCGTGCCTGCGCCGACATTGACAAAGGTTAGGACCCCGCCCTGTGTGGAATCGATAGTGACCGCTGACGACGCTCCTAGGGCGGGATTCGACGAGCCTATCTGGACTGTGTTTGTCGTAATGGTTCCGTTGCTCGCCGTTGTCGTGGTGCCGTCGGGCAGGAAAAGGGAGCCGCCGGCCGAAAGGGTCACCGAGCCGCCCGCCGTCTTGGGTGTGGGCGCGCCCAGGATCAAACCCGTGCCGTTAGCGGCAAGCACGCTTCCGCCACTGCCCGTTTTGAACGATTCGCCCTGCGGGACCTTGATTTCCAAAGTGTTCATTACGGAACCGGGAACACTGACCGACGTGAAGGCGCCCCCGCCCGCAAACGTCAACGTGCCGCCGTCGGTGCTGAGTGCGATCTGGCTGTTGGCCGGCAAGCTCAAGTTCGAGGCGGCAGCAAAGCTGTTTGTAGCAGCGAGCGATATGGACGACATTGTCGCGTTCGTAAGCGTCCCCGACCCCCCAAATGCCAATATGCTCCCCTTCGAGAGCGCCGGCATCGGGCCCGCGGCGAACGTCGTTATCGCCCCGTTCAGCGTTATGGCGCCTCCCACGGTCGATGTCAGCGCGCCCTGCGCCACGGAAGTTGTAATCGAAACGCTCGTGCTTGAAAGGACTGGAAGCGTGGGGTTCATAGTCGTCAGCACGTAGGGCGCCGTGTAGGTGCCTGCGTCGACCGGATTGAGGGTTGCCGCGGAATTCACGGTGAGCATTTCAGTGGATGGGGCCTCGCCGGCGACCGTCGTGCTCGGCAGGTCGACCGTGGTCATTGCAGGGACCTGGACGGTTAGCGTGTTGCTGGCGATCGGAAGAATGCTAGTCGACGTTATTGTTCCCCCGGTTGCAAAGGTGACGGCTCCGCCTTTCGTGCCGAGAGCAACGGTGCTGTCCGCGGGCACGTCGACCATTGATCCCGCCGTGAAGCTGGTGATCGCCGTAAGCGTGGCGCTCGTCGTTGCCGTGTTGGCGAGCGCCCCTGGGCCCGAGAATGCGAGCGTGGCGCCGGAGGCAAGAGCCGGGAGAGGGCCGGCCATGAACGGTGTTGCAATCCCAAGTACCGTGATCGTTCCCCCAACAGTCGAAGTGAGCGTGTTGGCCGGCACTGCCCCGGAAAAGGAAACGCTCGTGTCGACTTGAACGGGGATCGGCGTTAGAATTGAGCTAAGCGAGTACAAATCCGTATAGCTGCCAGAACCGACCGGAATGAGCGTCGCGGCACTGCTAAACGTCAGACTGTCGATTGTTGTCGTGGTCGGAAGGACCACCTTGGTCATGGCCGGCACTTGGACGGCGAACGCCGCTGTCGGTATCGCGGGCTCGCTCGCCCAGGTAAGGGTACCCGCATTCGCGAAGGTGGCGGTGCCGCCGTCAGTGCCGAGGGCAACGGTGCTGTTTGCTGGCAGGCTGACGTTGCCTCCAGCCACGAAACTTGTGGTTGCGGATAACGAGACTCCCTTTGGCGTCGTATTCGTGACCCCGCCCACACCCGAAAAAGTCAGGATGCTTCCGCCCACCAGAGCCGGGAGCGGGCCGGCCGTGAATTGGGTGTCCGTGCCGTTCAGCGCGATCGTTCCCCCAACAGTCGAAGCGAGCGTGTTTGCCGCCACGGTCCCGGAAATGGAGATGCTTGTCGCGGATTGGACCGGAACCGGAGCGCTCGTCGACGTGAGAAAATAGGAGACCGTGTAGCTGCCCGCATCCACCGGCACGAGGACCGCGGCGGTGCTAAAGGCGAGATTGTCGGTTGACGGCGGCTGGCCCATTGTCGTCGTGCTCGGAAATGTGATTGTAGCTCCAGCCGGAACCGAAAGTGTGCTCGTAGTGCCCGGCTCGGCGAACGTGATGGTGTCGCTGGAATTCGAATTCGGGGCGGCATCTATCTCCGCTCCCGGGCGCACATGCAGCTGCGCTCCCGGGGTTAGGCTCAATAGGGCGTTCAGCGGGGCGCCGCCGGCCTGCACGACTTGGCCCCAGTTTGAAGTCAAATGATTGATGATGGCCGTCGTATTTGATGCGCTGGCAAACGACTGGCCGTTGAGGTCAATCGCCACCTCGGTCGAGTCGATGTACCCGTCGATGGGCGCGTAGACCGTGTAGCCCTCCACGGCGATGCTCGACGGGCCCACGATTGCTCCGTTTATGGGGTTGATCTGAACGTCCGGGGGCGCCGCATGCATCCCCATGGACGGCAGGGTCTGCGGCGCCCGCAAGCTAAGCGTGCCTGTGGACGTGCCATTCGCCGCATTGACTAGGAACGTGAGCTGGCCGGCGGAGCTGAGCGTTATGGTGCTCCCCGGTGCGAGGGCCGGGAGTATTCCAGGCGCGAAAGCGACGGGTGCCGATCCCGCGGTCGCTATCGCACCAGCCGATGTAGAGGAGACGACGTCCCCTGCCCCTTCGGGCACCGAGTATGCCTGGCCGGCGTTCAAGGCCACGTTTGCCGCCGCAACCGAGAGGTCGACGGTAGATCCTGTTTGGATGTCAACGACCGGCGTCGCCGCATTCATGAAGGCTCCCGTAGCGGGATCCCGTGTATCGTTTGTCGACGGCGCAACGCCGTTTGTCGAGGACCCAGCCTCGATGGCGACCGCCCCGCCCTTCGCGGCCGCGTTAAAGTTTGCTGCCGCCACGGTGAGGATGGCGCCTGATCCGAGCACCACACTCCCACTGGCCTCAAGAGTGATCGCCCCGCCCACGTTCCCAAACGAGTCGCTTGGCATCCCCGCGACATTAATTGTTCCATTCTCGCTGCCAGACGCGTCGATCGTCCCTCTCACCGAGATGCTCCCCGCGTCCACGGACAGGTTGAACGTATGGGCTGTAGCGGTGCCCTCCATGACCACGTTGCCGGTGCGCACGCGGAACGTGTCGTTATTGTTGAAGCCTCCCGCGTCGAGGGCCGCTATGATCGGCTTCAGGCTCGGATCGGCGCTCGCCGGAGTCGTGCTGATATTTGTCAGGCTCCCGACATCGAGCGAAAAGCTGCCGCCGCTACCGGGCGTGGCCCCCGATTCGTTTGCCGTGGTGAATCCGCCCTGTCCCTCGAGCGATCCAGAGACGATAAACTGGCCGTTGATTGGGTCTGTTGCGCTGACCGCTATCGAACCGGCATTTCCGAGCCTGGATCCATTGCCCGAGGCAACATTGACGGCGGCTGCGACATTCAGCACGCCCGTGTTCGCAATGTCCACCGCACCGTGGTCGGATATCAGGTTTACCTGGCCCCCCCTAGTAAATTGGACCAGATCATTGATCGTTTGGGCCTGTCCCGAAACATTGATAGTGCCTCCGACATCGAGATTGCCGCCCGTGGCATGAAGGGTGGCGTTCCCGCTCGGCAAATTGATGCTTCCGTTGGCATTTATTGACGAGCCCAGGAGTGTCAGCGCCGCTCCAAGGCCGCCGGCCGGCGTCGCCGTGACCGGGCCCGAAGATGCGAGGGCAAGGGTGCCATCCGCAGAAATTGTCTGGTTCGCGCCGAGCGCCGCCGTCAGCACCGGCGCATTGATGGAGAGCTCTGTCGCGCCGTTGCCGGCTACCGACGAACCGGAAACATTCAGCCCCCCAGTCCCCTCAAGAAGCACGCCGGCGCCCGCGGACAGGTTGACGGCGCTGAAGAGATTGACGGTTACGGGACTTGAAGCGGAGGCCGATCCTAGCTGGAGAATCCCGGCGCTCCCAGCAGCATCCGCCGCGTTGATCGTAAGCGTGCCTGCCGGCTTTAGGGACCCGGTGCCGAACACCGCACCGTTCGGGGAATTGTCAATCTGCACGTTGGTCGCCTGGAGCGTGACGGAGCCTCCGCTCGCATTGACGATCTGCGCCGCATGGAGCGCCAGGTTCTGGAGACCCGATCCGCCGAGCATTCCCGCAGTATTCCCGGAATCGAAGATGTCGATCGAGCTGTAGCTTAACAGCGAAAGCGAGGTGGTTGGCGTTGTTCCTGAACCCGGTGTCAGCAGTTCCTGAAGGGCCGCGCCTGGGAGCACAAGGCTGCCGCTCGCGCCGGAGGAGCTGTCAAAGACAAGACTGATCTCGCTGCTCTCGAATGATATCGCCTTCCCGGAAATATTTGGACCCGTGCCTGCGGTCGTATTCTTCAGGATATTAGGCCCGAACAAGGCATTGACTGTGAGGATGTTCGTCTGGCCCGTTCCATCGATGATCACGCTGCCTGTCCCGCCAGAGAGGGTGGCTCCTGAGAAGACCTCCGTTCCGGGCCCGCCCGAAACGCCCGCAAAGGATCCGGCTCCAGCCAGCGATGAAAGGGCCACGTTCGGGCGCACGATCTGCGCGTTGGGATCGCTGCTAACCCGAAGCGCCGCACCGTCCCCTGTCACCATTGAAACGGTCCCGCCGGTGGAACTGGTGGTAATGGACGCCCCGATCGCGGGGTCGATCGTGTTAAACGTGAATGTGCTTCCCGGAACCAGCGTGACCGTGGAGCCTGGGGAAACCGTGACCGCGCTGGCTCCTGGGGCCGTGAACGAACCGCCCACGCTTGGGCCCACCTGGATTGTCGCGCCCTGCGGGAAGGCTATTGGAACGCCGCCGATGTCAAAGCCGACGGTTTCGCCGGGTTGCAGCGTAACGGCGTCGTTGATTGACAGCTTCTCGGCTCCGCTCGGGAGAGACCCAGAAGCCTGCACCGTGGAATTGCTGAGGACGGCGACCGAGCGATTGGCCACCAGGATGATGTCAGATCCGGTCAAGGGCGCGCCCGGCGTGGCAGGCTGACCTAGTGCGTTAAGGATGACGTTGCCATTAGAATCGACAGCGGGACCGTTGTCGACCAGTACGTTGCTGGCCAAGACAGTTACATTAGTCCCGGCTGTCGTGATTGCGCGGAAGCCGCCGATGAGGAGGCTCGCCGCGCCGAAGCTGCTGAGATCCGCCGAACTGAGCACCAAGTCACTGGTGGCCGCGGATAGATTCGTGTTGGGTCCTGCGATGAGTATCTCCTGCGGGCTCGCGATGTCGACGAGGCCGCCGAGTCCGACCGCACCGCCGCTCGAATTGGTCGCGGGAAGCGCGTCCACCTTGCCCTGCAGCGTCATCGTGTCCTGCGCCACCAGCACAAGCTGGCCCGCGTCCTGGGGCAGCCGCGGCGTAGAGACGTTGTTCGCAGTGGCGCTTAATAGGAAGAAGCTGTTGGCCGAGGAGGTCTGGTATTCCGCCCGTGAAAGCACCACCGCATTGGACGCAACTTCCCAAGTGGAGTATACGGGCTCGACGGTCCGGCCCGAATCCAGCGCGTTGTACTCGTAGGCCTGCACCAGGCTCGATCCGTCGGCCTGCTTCACTGTCCCGGCGGATCCCACCGCCTCAGGTGTCACAAGGTAGGCGCCCGGCAGAAGTCCGTAGCGCGCGGGCAAGAGCGTGTAGGCTTCGGGGCCGCTTCCGTTTCCCAGGTCGAGGTAGACGCTGCTGCCCACCTGAAGCTTGAGGGAGCTCGACTTGCTCACGTACCCGGGGTCGCCGCCCAGATTCGTTGCCGTGGAAGAGGTGTTGAACGCTGCGTAGGGCGCGAAGGAGGCATTGTAACCCGGCAGGATTGCGAAGCTGTTCGAGGCCGCGCTGAGGATATCGACAGTGCCGTTGACGCCCGTGACAAAGCGGTAGGCGTATAGGTCGCCGCCGCCGGCAAGGTCGATAGTCGATCCGTTCTGGTCAACCACGTTTGTCGCGGAGACGGTGATCTGCTTGGCAACAGGACCGCTTACCGTGATGTCCGCACCCGTCGGGTCGATCCAGTCGGTTCCATTCAGATTGTTGCCATAGGGGATCGGAACGGAAAGGGGCTGCCCGCCGGCCAAATTGACCGTTGAGACGGACGTAAAGCTTCCCGGAGCAAACGTAATCTGCTGGGTTCCGGGAAAGGAAGCTCTGGTGATCGGGTCTACGGCAGCGTTCTTGGTCGCCGTTTCCAGGCCGATGTTGATCTGTCCATCCGGGGCGCGGAGCACCCCCTCCTGATAAATGTTTGTCGCGTACACATTCAACTGACCGCCGGCCGAGAGCGGGACCTGCTGGGCCGTGCCCAAGCGCTCGAACGTGACCGAGCCCTGCAGTGCCGTTCCGTTGCTTCCCAGGATGGGCGAGCCATCCGTGGGAGACACCGGGTTGTATGCCGCGATATTGAAGATCACGGCCGTCGGCGGGTACACTTGCCCAGCGTTCATCAAAAGGGTTCCCGCGATATCAAAGGTCCCGTCGCCGCGGATGTCGCCGCCGGCTAAAGTCTCCAAGTCGGCATAACCAATTTCCTGTAACGAAAGATTCCCGATATCGATGATATTTGCCGCGGTCACGGACAGGCTGCCCGTGCCGTAAACCGGCTGAGCTTTCCCAATGTAACTGGCGGAAGCTGTTCCGGTAGCTTCCTGAAGACCCGTTCCTAAAGCGACATAGGGAGCGTTTAACAGAAGCGAGGATGTCTTGGCCGTATCGGCCACGATCACTCCACTTGTTCCCATTGAGATGCCGCTGCCGGCATTGAGCGACACGGCGCCGGAAAACTTCACCGTGCCGCCGAAGTTGAGCCAATCGAAGCCTCCCGCACTGAAGCTGCCGGCGGATATTTGCCCTCCGAAAAAGTTCACTCCGCCCGATTGCCCGGTCGAGATAACATTCCCGCTGCCGTCGACCACCGCCTGGCCGATCGCCGTTGTCCCGCTTGAGAAATACGTGACCGGCAGAGTGCTGCCGCTCGCCATGAGGAGCAGCGACGGCACGATGGATGGTGCAACTCTGCCACTGGCCAGGAATTGGCCCGACTGCACCGAGAGTGTACCGCCGATCGAGCTCGAACCGCCGGACGCCGCCGCCAGAGTGGCGTCGGAAAAAAGCTCTTGACCGCCGTTCAACGTGATGGTCCCGCCGTTGCTGCTCACGGTCATCGGCGCGAGGGCTGCCAAGCCCGAGGTTGTTCCAACCGGCACGACCGCAAGAGACGCCTGTGTCGGGGAGAAATCCAGAACGCCGCTTGCGCCGGAAGTGTCAAGAATGGATCCTTTCTCCGCAACAATGTTACCGCTGACGTTGATTGTTCCGCCCGCGAGCACAGTGCCCACCGTGTAGCCTAGGCCGTTCTTCATCGCCACCGTGGCGCCGGCCGTCGTCAGCACGACATTCGGTCCCAGGTAGACGGTTGTGAGCGCATCAACTTGGTTTCCGAAGACGGCCGAGGAATCATTGCCTCCAACCACGTTGATAGTCCCCCCCGGCACGCTTACCGTTGGCAGACCCTCGGTAGCCGCGCTCGCCGTCGTGGCCGAGTCGGCGGGACCGTATACGGCCACCGTAGTGGCCTTGGCCCCAAGGGTTACTTGACTCGACGAGTTGGGATTGAGCTCGATCTGGACGTTGCTACCCACGACGAGGCCGCCGACCAGTGCATTGCCCACGGCTACGTTCGGATCACCTGCAGCGCCCAAGGACAATTTGAAGGCCGGCTGCAAGGCAGCGATAGGCACGTACTTCTCGAGAATCCCACTTCCGGAGGCATTCAAGTTTGCCTCGTAGCTTGTCACCTGCGGCGCGATGAGGACCAGACTGGGCGCCGTGGCAGCCGTCGTAGTCGTCGTAGTTGTTGTCGTCGTCGTGGTCGTCGTAGTTGTCGTCGTTGTCGTCGTCGATCCCGAAGAGCTGGAAACAGGGATCACCGAGGATCCAACCAAAAGGCCTTGCACGTTGGAAATGAGAGGATTCGAGGAGATTTTAAGGGATGCCGCGGAGGAATCCGCCGTCCCGGTTATGCTGAATGTCGAGAAGCCGCCTGAGCTGAACAGGTTTGGATCGAGCACGACCAATGCGTTGCTCTCCGGTTGCCCGTCGATCTGTGCGAGCGGCGTCTGCACGATCTGGATGAGCGGCGCCTGCAATGACAACGCTCCGCCGGCGGCCCCCGAAAATCCCGACATGGCGAACGAACCGACCGGATCACCTGTATAGCTCGCCGGCAGGCTGAGGCGCGCGCCGTCGAACTCTTCTTGATCGAGCGCCTTCAACGTTATTGAACCGGCGGCGCCCCAGGTGACATTGCCCGCAGCACTCACTGTTGCGCCGCCCGAAACGTCAATCGTGCTGCCCAGCGACACCGTTGTCTGGTAGCCTTGGATGGTCACCTGTCCTCCCGACGTCGCGATCGGTGTCGCGGCGCTTGTTGAACTCATGCGGTAGTCGACTACCTGCCCGGCCACATTCAGCGAGGCGGAGGGTCCGAGCACGACCGAACCGCGCGTCGGGTCGGGCGTTTGCACAGGACCGTATTGGATGCCGTTGACCTGGTTGCCGTCCAATTCGGAGCGCGAAGGCGAAACATCAAGTGCCGTAAAGGACATGGTGCCGCCCGGCGCGGAAATGCTTCCGAGGACTTGGACATTGCCGCCCACAAGGCTGAGCGATCCGTAGTTCGCCGTAACTCCCGTCTCGCTGGCGAAAAAGGCGCCCAAGGCGGAGGCTGGCGAGAAGGCAAGGACCGGCTGGCCCGGCGCGGAGGTGCTGACCGGGACGGTTATTTGGCCGAAAGTGCCGAAGCCGCTCGTCCGCCCATTGCTTCCGAGATTATCGCCGCTGTTGTCGATAGCTAGGAAACCAAATCCGTCGCTGTTTACGAGGCTTGGGGACACGTCGACCTCGTCTTGCCGCGCTGTCGCAAGCGCGTACGCTCCCGTCGAATCAAGGGAAAAGGCCGGCACGGGCGCGTCCTGCGCCAGCTGTGCGCCGGACTGCAGGATCACATTGGGCGGCAGAGGCGAATAGCTGCGGATAAAGTTGCCGGAGTCCACGAACTCGGCCTCAAACGTCAGGCCGAAGCGGCTTGGGGTCGCCATGAGGCTGTATGCGCCGGTTTCTGGTTGCGTCAGAATCTGCTTTGGACCCGAATATGCCTGTCCGCTAAAGTTTCCGTCAAGCGCCGCCGAAGGCGTGGTGATCGAAACGGCGCCGCCGTCGCCACCCTGGATGTAGCCCGGATCCATGTAGCCCAGCTGGACTGAATTGGAGCTTGTTTGGGTGACTCCCCATTTCTGATTCGTGGTGGTCGTCGTGCCCGTGTAGATCCCCGAGTAGACGAGATTCGGGAGGGCCTGAGAAATATCAAAAATCCGCCCGTCCGAGATGACTTTCGTTGTCTGGATGTAGCCGGGCTGGTAATCGATCCAGCCACCCGAGACGTTGATGGTCGAGCCGGGTTGCATGACGACCGATCCTCCAGCTTGTATGCTCACCGTGCCGCCATCGGTCGTTAGTTCGCCTGCAGTCCGTTGGACCAGCGCGATGTAGCCGGCGGCGTCCGCGAGCGGCGTGCCAACCCATTGAAAGCTATTGGTGCTGGGATCCCAAGGCCCGTGCACCCTCGAGTCGACGTACACGGTCTGGCCTTCCAGAGGGCCTGTCCGCTGCAGCGGAGAGCTGGCTAGCGGTGCCCCAAGCAGCTGGACCGCGACAACGTTCTCCGAAACCGAAGCCTGCGCCCCTTCCGTGCCCGAAACGTCAATTAAGGTGCCAGGATCAAGGTAGACCTGGCCGCCGGAAAAAACGAACTCGCTCGTCTGGCTGCCCAGACCAGGATTCTGGAGGTTCCACGAACCGGCCTGCAGGGAAACCTGTCCATTGGGTGCGTATACCGCCGCCGACTCCGCTGTCGAAGGAACAGACCCAGCAGCAACGGGTATGTTCGAGGCGAGGTGGATAGCTTGGCCTTGCATGTTGATCACCGATTGTAGCGCCAGCGTGCCGATCTGCTGCGGCTGTGGCAGCTGCGGATTGTAGGTCGGGACGATCTTCTCCGTTAGCGAATCGTCTATAGTGATGTCGGTCAGGCTTCCCGACCCAAGCGTGACGACTCCCGTGGAATTTCCAGTCGGATATACGAACGGCATCGAGCCTAAAAGCGTGACAGAGTAAGATGCGTTTGATTGCGCATTGTAGTTCGCCAGGATGTCGACCCGGCCGTTGAACGAAACGTTGGTCAGGCTGTTGATCACGCCGAGTTGATTGACCGTCATTCCCGCCATGGTCACAGCGCCGGGAAGGTCCACGGGAACTACCGCGCCGGCGGCGTTTGTTTGGGATAGATCCGTCGTCTCGAGGAGGCCCATGACTGAATTGCCGCCGCCGTCGGTACCGACCGCATTCGTGGCCGTGCCCGCGGTGAACCCCGGGGCCGATGCATCCGAAACCTGCCCGACGTACACGTCTAGTCCGCGCAAGCTCGGATCACCTTGAGGGTGGGCCGCAAACCCAACCTCCAGCCCGGCCGCAAGAATGACCTGTCCGTTTGGCGCGGACAAAGTTCCCGCGTTTGTCACGCTGGGCCCAACGAGCGCCACCCTTCCCCCGGAATTGTCGAGGGTTGGGGAAAAGATAACCGCGCCCGGCTGAACCGTCACAGCACCATAGGCACTGGCAATCGGCGTGTACGACAGGCGCACGGGACTGCCGGAGACCTGGGCCAGGCCGCTAGTTGTCAGCGTGACGGTCGCCGGCGCGTATGCCGTCGTCTGCGTCACGGTGTAATCCTGCCCCGGAAGCAGCGCCGTCGTGGCACTGGAATTCGAAACATAACTGACCGATACCGATGCTGTATTCGACACCCCAAGATTGGTGGTAAAGGTCGTCGACGACGAGGACGGCGTGATCACATCCGACACGAGCGGCGTGAAGCCGGGCGTCGGGCCGTTCGACCCGGCTGGCAGGGAGAGCCCAGTGAAGAGAAACTGGCCGTCGGGGTTGTCGAGCAGGCCGCTCTGGATCAGGTTGTCGTTGATCGGCAGGGACGAAGCGACAAGCGTGTGCGTGTTGACCTGGGAGGAGCCGCCGAAGATGATGCCGTTCGGATTGATGATGTAGACCTGTCCGGCGGCCTGGATCGACCCGAGGATCTGCGACGGCGAGCCGGTGACGCCAATCTTGTTGAAGGCGATCCATGTGTCCACGTCGGGGCCGCCGTATGTGGACTGGTCAAAACTCAGGACTGTGTTCTTACCGATGTTGAACGTCTGCCAGTTCAGTATCGCCTGCTGCTGAGTCTGCTGGATTGTGACCGTCTGGATGGCCGTTCCGTTGACGGTCGCCGTAGAAGCCGCCGGCAGGCTGGCGCCGGTCCACAGACTGGGGTCTTCGCCCGGCCCGGGCTGCGCCAGGTTTGCCGGGACGCCGGTCGCGGCCACAAGCCCGTTCGGCTGCTGATAGCTGTTCAAGGGAACGGAAGGCAATCCCGAGGCCAGGTTGTTTGGACCGGAAAGCGCAAGGCTGCGCGCCGCAGCCTGCATCGCCCTCACAGCCGCCAGCGCCTGGGTCACCCTCGCGAGCTGGTCGGATGGATTGGGCAGTATCTGCGTCCTCGCGGCGGCCGGCGCGCCTGCCGCGGCCGCCGCGCTTCCCTGGGCCTGCGTCGGGGTTATCCCGCCCCTCAGGATGTCGCCCGACCCGGCCCTGAGCGGACAGACCAGAACGCCGACCGCCAACCAGACCGCGTGGCGGACCCCCGGCCACCGGATCAAGAGGAGGATCTGGGTGCTGCCTCTGCTCGGCATGGCGAAATTCCCGTCCGGCGCCTATTGCTTGGCCCGGTTGTCGAGGAGTTCGTCCTGGTAGTCCTGAACCAGGTTCTCAAGTTTCGTGCGGGTCAGGCTGACAAAGGGCTCCTTCGCGCGAATCGCGGTCCCAAGGCTGAACTCCGCATACCGCGACAGGATCGTGTTTCCGGTCAGGAAAAGCGCCAGGTTCTTTGTCTGGAGGTCGGCCACCCGTCGCTCCAGGAATATCTTCTCGGCCTTCAGCCTCTCGCCCGCGGCCTCCGCGTTCTTGGCCTCGGCGGCAGCCTTCTCGGCCTCCGCCTTCGACTTATCGAGGGCCTCGCTCAGGCGCGCGATCGTCGCCTTTTGGTCGGCAATCTGGGCGTTTAGCGCGTTGGCCGACTTGCCGGCGGTCGCCCTTTCGGCGGCGACCTGCTTCTTGAACGCCTCGAACTTGTCGGTCAGCGCCTTCTTCTCGTCGACGGCGGCGGCCTGGGCGGCCTGGAGGTTTGCGAGGTCCGATTGGGCCGAGCGCAGCTGGACCATGCTGTCTCGCAGCGCCTCGCGAAGGCGGTCATCGCCCGTCGGCGCTGTTTCCGCGGCTCCAAGCGACGCGCCGAGCACCGCGGAAAGGAGGCTGATGGCAACTATGGGGGACGTTCTCATAAACCGTTTCAGAACTTGGCGTTGATATCCATCTGCAGGATGTCGTTCTTCAGCGTGGGTCCGCTCACCGTGCCCGCACTCATCCAGACCAGGCGGAGCCAGACGTCGGGACTTAGAGCCAGGCTCCCGCCAAAGGTCGGCCCCTTGAAGTTCGTGCCGCCGCCTCCGAAGTCGGCATCGGCAAAGCCGTCGACCATGGCGTCCGAGCCGACGTTCCGGTAGCCGAAATTGACGTTCCAGTCCCATCTTTCCATCAGGGCCGCGTCGCCCAGGGTCAATCTCACGAGCCAGGCCGTCCCGCTTCCAACAAAGGGGCCCGCGAGCGGGTTCGAGCTTGGCGAGGGCCCGCGGTTGTTCACGGCGATGGCCGAGATCGCGTCCTTGTCGAAGGCCGTATTCTTCACGTATTCGCCCCTGAGGGAAATCTGGAAGGGCTCAAACTGGTTGAAGTCGAGCCGCGCGTCCGCCGCCGCCTCGTTGAATTTCGAGGCGAGCCCGTAGTACTGGAACTGGTTTATCGTGCCGTTGTCGTTAAGGGGGCTCGCGATGATGTCGCGCAGCGCCATGTAGGTGTTGCCGGTCTGGGCGAAGGCCGGCCGGCTTTCGTCGGTGTCGCCTATGTCGGCACTGCTTAGCGGGATGAAGGGGTCCGAAAGCTGGCCCTCGATGTTGTGGAAATGGTAGTCGGCGACGCCGAGCTTCAGGTTGACGCTCTTGCCGAAGTCGAAGATGAACCCGAGCTGCGCCGCCTCGAGCCACTTGTCGTAGCTTCTGAACTTGGCGGGCTGGTTGGACGCGAAGGCGAGGTCCGTGTTGAAGACGGGAAAGGCCCCGAACGTGAGAAACGGCGTCACGTCCTCCCCGAAGTGGTACTTGGTCTGCACAACGCCGCCGTCGAAGCCCAGATCGTCCGCCCAGATCATCGTCGTCGAAAAGAACGGATTTTCGAACCGCCCCAGGCTCACTGTCACGTCCTCGTCGGGTTTGCCGCCCGCCTCGTAGCTGAGGAAGGCCCGGTCGAGCCAGACCGCGTACTTGCTGAAGTTGCCACCCTGCACGGAACCTGCGGCCCCGATCGTCTGGTTTTCCGAGACGGGCTGGTCGTCGTTGCCGGTGGCCAGGCGCAGGCCGACGGAAAAGTTGTCGCCCAGGTCAACCCCCATGCCCGCGCGGGCGCGAATCCTGAAGCGGCTTCGGTCCTGGTCGACATCGAACTGGGGGGCATAGTTCGGGCCGGTCACGTTGAACGGCGCCCCGGTGTTGATGACATTGAAGTTGGGGAAGGCGCCCGTATTGTCATTGCCGTTCGGATACCGAAAATCCTCGAAGCGGAGCCTGAAATCGCCGAACAGGGTGAGGCGCGACACCCATCCGGGCAGCGCGTTTGGCGCGGCCCAGCCCTCCTTGCGGGCGTCGTCCAGGACGTCCTGGGTGACCTCCTGGCGCAGTTGCTCCTTCACGTATTCCGGGACATAGGTCACCCTGACGACGTCGTCCGGTACCGGGGCTGCGTCCGCGGAGTCGTCGGGCGGCGGAGCTTTGGCCCTTTGCTTGGCGGCCTTCGCGCTGCTCCGGCCCGCGCCGGCGGGACGGGCGGCCGTCGGGCGTGGGGCAGCCCGGGCGGGTTCCGTCACGGGGACGAGGTCGTCGGCAAGAGGGGCCTCGGCGGCCGAAGCCGGAGGCTGCTCGACCCGGGTCCGGGCTGCCGGAGCCGGCGCCTGCTCTATCTGGGCCTGTGCGGAAGACGCCGGCGCCTGTTCGACGTCGGTCTCTGCGGCCGCGGCCGGCGCCTGCTCGGCAGGCGCCTGGCCGGCCGCAGCAGCGGCGACCGCGGCCGCTGAGCCCTCGCGGAAGCCAGCCTGGGCCGCGATCGCCCGCGCCCGGGCCTGCGCCGCGGCCGCCATCGCGATCGCGGCCTGGGTGAGCGCGGCTTGTGCGCGGGCCTCGGCCGCGTCCGCCTCCGCCATCATCAGCAGCTCGGCGGAATCCTGTTTCGTGAGGATCCCGCGCTTTGCAAGACGGTTGATGAGGCTGACCGTGGCGTTCTGCGACTGCATCGAGGCCGCAGCCGCGGCAAGATCGGCCAGGCCTGAATTGTCCGCTGGAGGCGTCGGGGCTGCCGCCGGAGCCGCTGCGCGGGCCGGACTATCAGGCGGCGCCTCCTGATCCGCGGCGAACGCGGGCGGAGCGCCGGCGCCGGCCAGCGAGAGGGCCAGCACAATGGCTGTCGGCCTGGGAAGGATGCGCCTTGGGTGCAGCATGGGAACTGGTGAAGGCGCTTTCAGTCAATTCGGCCGGCGCGCGACGAGGCGCATCACGATCGGCATCGGCATGCCGTCCGGCGGGGGCTCCTTCAGCTGAAAGCCCGTGAGCACCTCGGTGCTGATGGCATTGTCGACCAGCTTGTCGCCGGTTGATTCCGCCAGCTTTGCGCGGGTGATCCGTCCGGTGACGTCGGACCAGATCCGGACCCTGACGTTGAAGCTCGCGTCGCGCGTGTGCGGATTCTGGCGGAGGGCCTCGCCCACCGACGCTATCACCTCGCTGGCGTACCAGCCAAAACGGCTGCCGCCCGAGTTGCCGCCACGGCCGCCCTGCAGGAAACCATTGCCGTGGCCGCTCAGGCCGAATGCGTCCGGCGGACCGTTGCCCTGGATATTGGTGCCCCCCACGGGCGCCTGGTCCACCGGCGCCTCCTCGGGTTTGACCTCGTTGTCAAGCGGGGTCTGCTCCATCATCTCCTGCTTCTGGACGGTCTGCGGAGGCGGAGGAGGCGGGGGAGGCGGCGGCGTGACCGTCTTCACCATGACGACGTCCTGCTTCCTCAGCAGCGGGGCGTCGTGGTGGCCGGAGAACGCCTGGCTAAACAGGGCGACCATAACGAGGGCCACGCCGAGGATGCCGAAGGCGAAGCCGAAGCGCCCCATGAACCCCCGCTTCTCCTCGTAGCCGAACTGGTCGGAATCGCGCATGTGCTTGGAAGGCGGCGCTACCTGTTGGGGGACTTGGTCGCGAGGCCGACCTGGGTGATTCCCAGGCGCCCGACCACGTCGATCACGTCCATGACAGCCTGGTACTGGGTCGCGCTGTCTCCCCGGATCACCACGGGAAAGTCCGGCGTCTGCGCCTTCTGCTGGGTCAGGCGCTGCTCGAGCTCCTGCAGGCTGACGGGCACGGTGTCCAGGAACACCTTGCCCTCGTTGTTGACCGTGATCGACTTGGTCCTTGGCTTCGCCAGGCTCGCCGGAGCGCTGCTCGCCTTGGGAAGGTTGACCTTCGTGCCGGCGACCGACGCCGTGCACATGAGGATGAAGATGACAAGGAGCACGTACGCCAGATCGAGCATGGGCGTGATATTGATCTCGTCGTAGGGCTTGTCCTCGGACTGGAGTTGCATGGATGGGTCCCCGTTTGGCGGCCTAGATCTCGGGTTGCGAATAGAACTCGGCCAGCTTGGTGACGAACTCGTCGATGAAGACGTGCATGTCGCTCGACACGTCCTTGATCCGGGTGACAAGGTAGTTGTATCCGAACAGCGCCGGGATCGCGACGGTGAGACCGGCCACCGTCGCCGCCAGGGCGGCCGCGATTCCAGGCGCAATCGCGTTGACATTCACGTCGCCGGCCTGGGCGACGGCGGCAAAGGTGATCATGACGCCGACCACGGTGCCGAGAAGGCCGAGGAACGGCCCGCCTGAGATCGCTATCGTCAGGAGCACCATCATGCTGTTGAGCTTCTGCGTCTCGCGGACCAGGCCCGCGTCAAGCGTGGCGCGGATCGCCTGGATCGACCGGGCGGACAGGACCTTGGCTTCCCCAGACTGGTCCGCGGAAAGCCGGTGCTGAATTTCCTCAACGCCGATGTGGTAGATGTGGTACAGCGGCGCCATCTTCCGGCCATCCGATCCCGCCGGCCGCACGCTTGGCACCTTCGCCTTGTCCGCGGCATCAGTCGCGGGCCCGTGTCCGTTCTCGAGCACCGAAAGGTCGGCGGCCACCTTGCTCCACTCCCTCAGGAACTGGGAATTGCCCCGGCCTATTCGGTTCAGGTAGTTCGCCTTGGCGATCATCACGATCCAGCTCACGGTGGACATGATGGCCAGGACGATGATGACCGCCCAGCCGTCGGCACTGAGCGAGCCCACGATGACGCCGACGTAGCCGGTCTTGAGCGCGCTGAGCCAGCTCGTCTGCAGCTCGTCCTCGCCGAAGCTTATGAACCTGGAGGCGCTGTCGGCGCCCTGGCTGACGGCCGCCAGCTTGATTGCGCTCGCCGGCCGCGCGATCCTGGAGATCTCCAATTCATCCAGTTCCCCGACAAAGCCCTCCCCCTCGGACGCGTCGCCCCCGATCAGGGCCGCGCCGTCGAAACTGGGAACCGAGGCGATCAGGGCGGCGTACTGCTCCCCGTCAAGGTAGAGGATGACCTTCCCGCCCCCGGCGACCACGGCAAGATGCCGCCATGTGTTTGCGGCAATCGGGGCGCCAACGCCGCTGCGCTGGCTGCTGCCCCCACCCCTCACCTCGACAAACGGAACAGCGTTGTCCACGCCGATAACGAAGGCCTTGCCGCTGCCTCGGCGGCTGAAAATTATCGCGTTGGGCTGCGGCGCTCCAAACTTTGCCCAACACGACCATGTGATCAACGCGCCGTTCTGCCAGGCGAATGACGCCGACGGCGGTATCGTGATCGAGGTCCTGCCGTCAAGGCGCAGTCCGGTTCCAATGATGGCGGAATCGCTCGGCGTGCCGGCGCTCAGTGCGTTGTTGCCGTTCGCCGAGTAGTCGTAGGCCGGCTGACCGTGTTCGGAGAAATGATAGACGAGCACGGTGTTCTCGTCGTACGTGCCCTTAGTATCCTCGACTTTGACCGCCTTGTTGCCGCTGTTTCCGTAATAGAGCCAGATCGTGTTTTTTGTCCCCGGCTTGAGATCGGGAACCTTGACCCAAACGAAGGCCTCGTTCAGCAGGGGATCAAACTTCTCGATGTGATACGCGAGCAGGGTCTTGTCATCCTCGCCGAGGAACCGGATGTCGCTGCCGTCCGGCTTGGCATTCGAGAACCGGAAGTTGCCGTCGTAGAGGCGGATAAGGATCGGCACCGCTCCCGTTGGGTCGCTGACCGACGCCCCGGAACCCGAGGTGTCTAGGACGATCTTCTTTCGCAGCGTCCACTCGCCGTTCCACCACGCGTGCGCCGTGCCGGAGAAGAAAAGCGCGAGGACGAGACCCAGCACCATTTGCCTCAGCGGACCCTTGCTCACTCGTGATGTTGAGGTGCCCATTCTCGATCCCATTTTGATAGGCTGCTGATTTCAGTAGTCCAGCGCCGCCCGGAACGTCACACGAATGTCACCTTCCTTGGTCTCGGCCTGGGTTTTCTGGGGCACGCTGACGTTGATCGACCCGTCGAAATGGTCCATGAGCTGGAGCCGGCTGCCCACCCCGTAGCTGGCCAGGTCGAACCGAGAAGTCTGCTCGGGCAAGGGATCGATGAGCGTCAGGACGCCGGCATCGTAGAACCCATAGATGCGCCAATCGCCCTTCCGCCGGGTCAGGTGGCGCAGCAACGGAGGGCTGCGCAGTTCCACCGTTCCAAACACGGCGTTGTCGCCCACGACCTCGGCCTCGAGGTAGCCGCGCACCGTGCCCAAGCCCCCGCCGCTCGCCTCTTCGCTGCTGACAAGGGGTTGGTTTGAGATCTGCCCCTGGACCTTGCCGTAGACCTGGAATCCAACGGGAAGATCCTGCGTGTGCGAGAGGTCTGCGTGGAGGTAGACGAATCCTCCGTCCGCATTGTAGCGGCTGTTCTCGAATTCCGCCTCGTTGCCGCCCGCGCTGCGAAGGTTGAAATTGAGACTCGTGTTTAATTCGGTCGAGTTCCCCTTGCCGAGCCAGGTCGCCGTGTAGGTTGCCGAAAGCGGGTAGTACGTGATGGGCGTCTTGACGACGCCCGAGCCGGCGGCCCCGAGATTCAGGTTCTGGTCAAAATGCTTGTACGAGACGCCAAAGCTGGCCGAGTCCGTGAAATCCAGCCCGGGAGGAAGGTTTAGGATCGCGATGACTCCAAGCGTCTGGCCGCGGCCGGCGACCGCCACGTCGCCCAGGGTCGACACGTTGCTGTCCTGCTTCGTGCCCTGCACCATGAGGTTCATCCAGTCGAGGCCGCGGAAACGCGCCAGGTAGTATCCCGAATACACCTGCACCTGGCTCGGGTCCTGCGGCGAAACCTGGTAGCTGAAGCTGGCGGCATGCCCCATCTGCCACAGGTTGTTGTCGCTCACGGAGGCGTTGATGCGCAGCGGGTCCGTGTCCGGCGCCTGCCGGTTGTTAAGCTCAACGCTCGCGTGGAGCGGCAGCGTCTCCTTCACGTTGAGATCGACGTCCACCGTGTTGGGCGCGGCGCCGGCGCGCAGCGACGGCGTCACCTGGCGGTCGGGCAGCTGGTTCAGGCCGACGACGTCCGGAGTCACCTTGTTGAAATTGATCACGTTGCCTTCGGCAACCGAGGGCGCCATGGACTTGAGCTGCCTGGGCGAAGAATACCGCGCGCCCTTGACACGCAGGCGCCCGACGGCCCGCTCGATCACCTGCAATCGGACGATGCCATGCTTGACCTCCTGCTGCGGAATCTGGACCGAAACCGTCTGGAATCCCTCGTCCTGGTATGCCCTCTCGAGGGCTGCTCGCGCCTTCTCCACATCGGCGCTGGTCCTGCCCGGCCCGAGGAAAGGATAGACCGCCGCTTCGACCTCTATTCTGGGGAGGGTGCGGGACCCCTCCACTCTGAATTCCTTGATGAACATCGATTCCGCCGGCCTATTTTCCGTGGCCGACTCTATCTTGCTTGCAGTAGGCTTAGCCTGCGCATACTCCGTTCGACCGGCATCGGGCGGCGGTGCCTGGGAAGCGGCGTCCGCCCCTGATGCATACAACGCCGTGTGCCCCACCAACAAAACCAACAGCAATGCCGCGAGAGGGCTTTTCAGCCTTTTGTCGCAAGTGCGGTCAAGGGGCGGCACGGCAAAGGATTGGAATAGTCAGAACGGGAACAACGGGAGGAGGGTGCTCTTGGGTCCTGAGTTACTTGGGGTCCATTCTTAGAAACGGAGAGGTGACCATGCCCCGAAAGGGGCATGGTCACCGGATTATTCTTCGCCAGTGTCTAGCGAAGTGCCTGCGTCCCGATCAGAGCGTCTGCGAATGCCGGCGGCGGCGCACGAGCGCGACGCCAAGCACAGCTGCGCCGAGAATCGCGGCGTAGGTCGCGGGCTCGGGAATCGCGGCGGCGGCGGCCGTGAAGTCCAGGTTGCCAGTCGAATCGATCGAGAAGGTGCCAAGGAACACAGCCGGATTGTGGAGGTTATTATGCGGGTTCAGGTCGTACAGATCGGCGGCATTGCCGACCGGGTTCTGCTCGAACGCCGAATCTGGGGTGTATGCACCGAATGCAGTGCCGCCAGCCATATCTCCCAAAGAGCTCCAGCTTCTCGAATCACTAGTTGCGATGGTCGCAATCCCGTTGAATCCGCCCGGGTTGTTGGCATAAAGCGTTAGGAACTTTGACGCCTGCACGGATTGGGAAGTCGTGCTTTGGACAATCCACGGAGTCGAATTCGGCGTGCCGTTTAGGGCCGATCCCGTGGCATTAGCTGACACATAAAGCTCACGGGTAGCGACCGTATTTCCCGTCGATCCGACCACACCATAGAAGAGGCCTGTGTCGGTGAGAAAGCCCGATCCGTAGGTGGTGCCAAGGCCATCGGTGACCAGGTTGATCCCGGTTGCAGTCGTTATTCCTGGGGAATAAATCGAAGTGTTTTCGAACGTGCTAACTTGACCTAGGTCGATGGTGGTGTTCGTCGTGGCCGAGCCGCCGTCCGAGCCGTCGTCCCGGAAACCGAGGATCAAGTCGCTAGTGACAGCCTGCGCAAACGCAGGTCCGGCGGCGCCCAGAGCGAGCAATGCCGTGAACATTATCTTTTTCATTTTGTTTCTATTTTGAACTTTTTACCTGATCTTGCTTATGATGCTTGTAATGCAATCTGGAGATTACGGGGAAACGATCGCGCCTTCGGAGCTGCGGGACACCGTCATTGAGGTTAGCAGAGGCCCGGATTGAATAGCGTCGGTCAACCGGATTTGGCTTGAGATGTTGTCGATGAGCGCCACCTGGTTGGTCGTAAGGCCCGAACGGTAGTAGAGATGCTCGTAGAACCAGAAGCTGTACTGACCC